>JACCDP011496381.1_pt1 | contig 14976 bp, 10 predicted proteins | sample 7445841 | NCBI WGS metagenome assembly JACCDP01 (sample SAMN15323441, study PRJNA562643) | freshwater metagenome | isolation source: river surface water | place: USA:Blue River Watershed | collected 2017-08-17 | reverse complement strand
CGTATAAAATCCACGAACCCAAATGAGTCACGGCGGCGTATCATAAGGAATTCGGGGCCAGTATGACCACATCGGAATGCGATAACACCGATACTGGTAATCGGCGCACGGCAATTATTATATACGTGATTGGTTCGGTTACAGTTATTACAAAAATACTTGTTCATATCCAGAGAACATCCGACTGGGGCGGATACCAACGACGCCGTCGTGTATTTCTGATTTCGTAATTGGCTGATTTCCAAATACGTTAATGCTGATTTAGGATTATTTAATTTGACGGCAGGAACGGCTTCGGGGTCAGCGGCGCCGTCGTTGGTCGCCATTTGGATTTCAGGTTCCATTTTTATTTATGATAATAATACGCTTATCGTAATTCTGTCATTGTTTTTATGTCATTTCATTGTAGGCACGCACGCGCGCAGTAATGCTAAAATTAGACGCGAAGATATGGGGACCGCACTATTGGTTCGTGTTAATGACAACTGCCGTGAATTACCCCGACCACGTCAATGATGTCACGCGTAAGAAATATTATGACTTCATCCAGAACTTCCCGATGCTTATCCCGGACCCCGAAATGTCGTCGGAGTTTGCGCGGATGTTGGATAAATACCCGGTGACGCCTTATTTAGATAGTCGCGATTCGTTTATCAAATGGGTCCATTTCATCCATAATCGGTATAATGTCCTCCTGATGAAGGACGAGATGTCGCTACATGACGCGCTTGAGAGATACTATTTACACTATCGGCCGAAACCGATACAACTCCTGGAGGAACTGAAATATCGCGAGAAACTCGTGTATCTACTGGTGGTGGCGGGGTTGGGATATGCGGCGTATTATTACCATAATCGGTGAAGCCGAATATGCCGTTGTCGGGGACAAGCGGACCATAATCGGTGAAGCCGAATATGCCGTTGTCGGGGACAAGCGGACCATAATCGGTGACGATGAAGTCCGATGATATTATTCGCTGCTATATATAACCGTACATCCACAATGGTAAAAGCCGAATATATTGTTTTTCTTGTAGTAGCATTCCTTATTGTAAACACTTATTATGACGGACACCTAATGAAAATGTTTCAGAGCAATCAAAAATGGATGAAGATGGCGATGTTTGCGTTTGCGGGACTCTCGCTGTTCTTGTTTTTGCGCCGTAATCCGGAAAACTCTAGGCAGTTGATGGTTCACGCCAATGATATCATTAAGTATATGCCGATAAGCAAGGGAACCGCGGATATGATAACACCGTTTTTTGATATGACCGGGGGTCCGTCGGGGGGTCCGCCCCCCAACGACGGCGGAGCGAGTGGCAGTGCGATTGGCCGCGCAATGAGTAGCGCGATGGGAACAAGAACCGCGCCAAATATAGCACAGCCGTCGTTCGGGGGCGGAACCCTGGGCGGAACCCCGGCCGAACGCCGTATCCTCAATTCCGGCAAGAATTCTAGCAAGCGCAGTGTAAGTGAGACCAAGAAGAAGTATGTCGCAGCACAGCAGGGGTGGAAATGCGGGGATTGCCAGCGTCAGTTGCCTGCGTGGTTTGAAGTAGACCATGTCATTGCTTTAGAACACGGAGGATCCAACCACGTGGATAATTTAGTCGCTTTATGTCGGGATTGCCACGGAAAAAAGACGGCGATGTCGTTTTTATAGCGGTCGCGATGCGAAGGCAGCATTAATATATATTATAATTATAACTGGGTGTCGTTATAATTATAGTATTTCAAAAGATATGAATCCGGCGTCACCGGCACCGGCACCGACAGCGCCGTTAGAAGAATCATTACACATAAAAACACTATTAAACTATCTTCCTGTTATTGTATTGTCGGTTATTTTATTAATCGGCTTTGTTTCGTGGGATGTTATGGAAAATAATTGGGCAGTATTTACGACACTGCTCATCGTATGTTTATTTGCCGGGTTTGTCAATTTTTTGAATCCGTATCGGTTTCTTACCGCGAAAGACACATTATTGTTTCCGCAACCTCCACAGGCAGGATCTCTTCCCGCGACGAGTTCTTGGGCATATTTTTTTATGATAATAGCAGTACTATGTGGCATTGGTCTCGGGTTCGGTAGTTTGGGTATTTCAAGATCAGCGTCATCCTATGACCCATCACAGGCGTTAATGGGGATTGGTGGCACACTACTTGTTATCGCGTTTCTTTTTTTGATTGTGTGGGCTATAAAAATATTTGGTAGTCCTGGCCGAATATATGACTTCGTTAATAATAAATTTTCAACCTACGGTATCGTCGGTGGAATCATTGCCGGTATCGTAGTCGGTATTCCAATGGTGGTTCGTGGTAAAAATATCGCAGACAAAACCGCCGAAATCGGGGGTACTGACAAGGAACAAATCAGACAGGACCTCGCAACCAGTGGCGCAAATACAATGTTAAGTATAGGTGTCACGTTACAAATCATTGGTTTGGCGGTGGCCGGATATTTCATATGGCAAAATTATAATAATAACACCAAGACGTCAAAAATAACATTGGGTAGTATCATTGCCGTATTATGGATAATGGGCTCTATCTTTGTTTCCAAAAGCCAGAGAGGCCCTGGATTTGGTTCCGACAATACTGCGGAAATAGGTTCATTTGAAAACAAACCATTCCTCGTTCACGGAATTGTCTATATCATTCTCGGGTTTATGTTTTTACTCTTATCTTTGGGAGTTTCTTCGGTTGCCTCAACGAACGTTTATAAAGGCGGCCTTGGGATATTGCTAGTAGCATTTCTGGTGTTCATAAGCGTATCTCTCTGGTATGTTGTCACCGAAATAAAGACGCCGCCCAAGGTGAACTTAAAAGATCCCGACGACCCTTATTATCAACAATTAAAGGCGGAAGTCACCAAGGATTTACAGAAAAAGGCGCAGGATAGTGGAGAACAGCTTGGCGAGACTGCGGTGGAGGATGAAATGGAAAAACGCCTCAATGAAAAAATCCAGACTCCGAATCAAGTCGTAATGGGCGTATTTTACGCGCTGTCAATCGTTATTGCGGTTATGATACTAATGTTCTATAATGTTCGGTTGAAAATGACGGAGTGTGGATATATACCGCACGAGTTTGGTTTGGTGGATGCTTTTAAATATGTGTTTGCTGGGGAATGCGACCAACCGGCAGGTGCTACCAAAACCGAATTGAAAGATCTGGACCCCGCATACCCAAACAAGGTAAAAGAAGACAAAATGTTGTCAAGTGATTGGGACGCAATCTTATCCAAGAACCCCGCCGCAGCCCCTTTCAACGGAATGTTCGTCCGTTTCGCCAAATGGTTCTCCCTCATCCCCTTCTTATCCATTATCTTGATTATTATGTGGGTCTCTATTCTTTTTACGAATATTACAACAGATCCAAGGACAAGTGCGTGGATTGCAGGGACCTTTACCGGGGATATGTTCCCCCGCGTGAAAGAGTTATTGGACACCTTTTTCATTGTTTTGATTGTCGGTCTCTTACTATGCGCCATCCTATTACTCCCCATCGTGAAAGAACTCAATGTTGGCGGGCTTGATTCCATCTTAAAGTTTGCCGAGTCTATTCAGGTGTGGCAGTATAATACACCAAACCCGGCGCCTGGAGCAACAAACAGCGCGGGGAAAAAAGTTCTTGCGGCGATTTTTGGATTCTGTGCTGTCGCCGCACTTGTATTATCGGGGTGGTGGACGTATCTCCTCCGCCCCAATAAACAGGTTGGAGAACCAAATGTCCCAGATAATTGGGGATGGTATATCGCGTTTGCGGGTATTTTTGCGCTTTGTTCTGTGCCGGCGTGGTATCACGGCATCCCCGAGTGGATTGGTGGTACACCCACCGATCCGGATTTCGCGAAAGAGTGGATACTGACACGCATTCTTCGTCTCTTTTTTACTACCGTCTATTTGGTTCCGTGGTTGATTGTAACATTATTCAAGGCAGTTCTTTATGGAATCCTTGTCGTTCTTTCTTTCTCGGGTGTAGACTCCATCAAACAAAAATTCAGCGAGGAACTTGACAAACTAAAATTTGCGAACTGGAGTTCAAAGACGACCGATCTTCGTATGTTTCCATTGGATGACAAACTGATAACGCCGGCGAGCGTAACGTCGGTAGCGGCGGCGGCGCCGGTGGCCGGGGCCATTCCCACCGACCCCGTCGGCATAGACGAAACCAAAGTGAGCGCCGTCGGTAAACTCATCAAGGTCATCCTACTCACGATTTCGTTTGTTATTCTGATTCTCGCGGTCATTTACTATGTATACAAGATTGACGCGACCAATCGCGTGGGGGGCGCAGAGCAGGACGTCGCCGACGGCGGGTTCGTCGCACAAATGAACTCGCCCACCGCACACACCATATACGTGATTATGGCCATCGTCGCCATCGCCGGGTTTGTCGCGCATCTCCGGGATAAATTCAAGACCGTGAACCAGAAAACACCCGAAGACTACCTTTTCAATGATATCAAACCCGAAGACACGGCCAAACCAATGCGCCAGCTCACATTCGGAATGACGCATATTATTTACATTGTATTGATGATAATTGTGTGGGTGTATGACCGAGAGGTAGACGATAAAGACCGGATGTCGGTGACGGGAATGACCGTATTGGGTATCGCCATTCTCTTCTTTCATTACGGATTAGAATTCATTGATAATACATTGCCGAAGGAACCCGGCGCGGGCGCGGGCACGCAACCAAAGATGGCACCATTGACAAACCTCCTCACCAATATACGTTTCATTATGAATACGATATTCTTCGTCGTTTTATGTGCGCTCGCATACTACAAACAACACGGTGTGATGGTCGCGCTTATCGTCTTTATGTTCCTCTTCCATCTCACCAAATCCATTATTGGAGTGAAACTGCTGAAGTTATTATGGTCGTGTATTATTTATATCCCGTGTCTATTCCTGGACTTACTCCAGGGGTCTCAATCCGCGGTAGGTGATACAACGCGCCCCATCTGGATTATCGTCGCGATTGAACTCCTGCTTATCGCCATTTTATACGGCGGACCTTATTTGCTGAACTATATCGGCGCCTCCGCCTCGCCCATCGTCGCAGCGCCAGTATCCCTGAAAGACATATACGACACGAATCTAACAACACAAAGCAAGGAAATCTTCATTTATCATAATACGGGAGTGGACCGTTCACCCGAAGATAAGGCAGCAAATTGCCCCGCGGAAGAGAAAAAGCGCTATGAATATTCTATTTCTGGATGGTTCATTTTGAATAATAATGTCACTACGAAGAACACCGATTTGGATATATTTAATTTCGGAAATGTTCCGCGAATGACGTATAACCCCTCCAAAAATGAGTTGAGAATATTGTGCGATACTGTTGATACGAGCGGAACACAATTAAAATCGTACGAGGTATACAATTCGCGGAAAAACTATAAGGCGTTTATTGGAGGTGGCAGTGACACCGAAGATACGAAGACCAAACTCAAGATGTTGATTGACGACGAAGACCTTGACGCAGATATTCCACTTCAACGATGGAACTATTTTGTTATTAATTATAACGGGAAAACGATGGACTTCTTTTTGAATAACAAGCTTGTGAATCGGAGTGACTTCCTTATGCCGGATATTCAATTGTCGCCGATTACGGTTGGCGCCGAGAAGGGACTCAACGGTAGTATCTGTAATTTCGCATTTCACAAATATCCTCTTACGAAGGAACAGATACGATGGACGTATACTATGTTGAAAACGCAAAATCCACCGATGATTGGAATGCCGACGATTAAGGACGAGGCGAAAACTGCGGGTTCCACCGATATATATTCACGATGAAATGAAATGAAATGAAATGAAATGAAATGAAATGGAATATGGAATGGAATATGGAATGGAATATGGAATAATTGTATTTTTATATATATATATAATAATACACACTACAATGAACTCAAAGCTGGTTCTCGCAGTTATCGTCATTCTCCTCCTATTGTATGTCATTTTTAAAGCACTTACCACGAATTATACGACTTTAGGAAACATGCAAAAATGGACGACCGAAACCGTGCTTACCGATACCAGTTTACCCAATAGTTTCAAGGCGAATAGTGCGATATCTATATGGTTTTACATTAAAACATGGGTGGGTGGAGCCAGGGTCATTGAAATGCAAAATGCGTCGGCTGCGTCCATTTTTAAAGTCCAGTTTAAGGCCAGCACAAACACCATCCAGATTTTCCCCAGGTCTGGCGCGCCGGTATCTGGCGAGGACTGTGAAATTGCCGAATTCCCTCTTCAAAAATGGGTGAACCTTATCATCAGCTTCAATGGTTCAGCGATGGATGTCTATGTGGACGGTAAATTAGTGAAATCATGTGTTGTTAATAATGGGTCAAAAATCCAGGAGACCAAGAAGATTATTTTAGGCGATAGAAGCAAAACAGAAGACGTCGGATTTATAACAAATGTCAAACTGAAAGCCGCGTCAATCGCACCTCAAGAAGCATGGGATATTTACTCGGAAGGATTCGGTGGTAGCCCTTGGAGCGATCTCCTCAACAAATATAAGGTGAAATTGAGTTTCATCGTTGATAATCAGGAACAGACAAGTATAAGCACATAAGCGAAGCCGAGCGGAGCCGAGCCGAGCGCGCGATGAAAACAATCCATTCAACGGTTATTGTAAATGGATTGTTTTTTTATTTGATATATATAGTAATACTACCGGCTATATATACCTTAATAGACAATAGCGACTGTAATGAGCGAGAGTAGTGGAGATGGCGGTGGCGGTGGCGGCCTTTTAAGCGGGATCACTTCCAGTTTCTCAAAACCAGGCGACGCCGGTCTGTCTGGATCCGGTGGGTTCGGCCTGCGCGAATTTATGGAGTCCAATAGTCTTGTCGCAAAATTCGCATTTATTTTGATGGTGTTTATCGTGTTTTCGGTCGCGGTAAAACTGGCCATCATCGGATTATCGTATTTTATGTTGCCTACGATGTCACCTTATGTTTTGAATGGAACCGCGAATACTGAAGATATGGCGATGAATATTACACAAGACCCTTCCCAAAAGGATTCCGTGTTTATCGCGCGATCTATGAATGAAGACGGTGGTTTAGAATATACGTGGTCCGTGTGGTTTTTTGTCAAAGAAGTTCCACTTGAAATGGGGAAATATTCCAGAATCTTTAGCAAAGGCGGTGAGGGAACCAAGTCACCGAAAAACGGTATATATTATCCGAATAACGCACCCGGAATGTATATCCGATTTTCCAATGACATAACCGCCACAAATCCCGATAGGACAGACGCGGGAAAGAATATTTCATTGTTGGCCGTGGTGGATGTGAATGGAAAGGCGGATGCTTCCGAGCCGACCGAGAATTTACACGAAAAACTCATCGCCACAGATATACCAATGAAGAACTGGGTCAATGCCGTGATCCGTGTCACCAATAATGTGATTGATTTATATATCAATGGACGCTTGGCACAGCGTCGCAAAACCGCGGGCATCCCCCTTCAAAATTATGGAAAGGTGAATATCGGCGAGAGTAAAGCCAGGGACAGGTTTAGTGGATATATTTCCACGATTCAATATTTCAATTATTCTATCGGTGCGAATAAGATCAAGAGTATCGTGGATGAGGGACCTAATCTGAAGATGGTAGCCGGTTCATCAGGAAACGCAAACGAGACGAAGAATATCGGGACCTACCTTTCAAATCATTGGTATATGCGGTAATATTTTTTTACATTTACATATCAGCAATAACGATACGATAATACGTGTAAAAAAATATAATGTCAGGTTCACCGCCCGTCTGGACGCCACCATTAGAACAGACGATAACGACCGGTAGCGACGGACAACCGATTTATGGTGATGTTTATTTTAATACAACATCCGAAGGGCAGGACACTACCAAATTTAACGTCTATTCATTAAATTATTCAACTATATTTACGCTTTTACCAGGAACATTTACAATTCCAGGCATTCCTCCGGGGTCCGGGGAGAGAAATACAGATGTCCCTGAGGAATTATTAAATCTCCGCGGGACACTTATCGGAGTTATCCCATTAATAACCCTATCTTCAAATAACAAACGGACCCCCATTACATTCGCGTTTCCGTCAAATTCCTACTCTATTTCAGTCGTTTCTTTTTCCACGGAGTATTATGTAATTCCACAACCGTCGGGTGATCCGACGAACGAGGAAGGAATCTATAAAACTCCTGGCGCGGCAGATGTGCGCCTTCCTTATAAAAACGCGCTTGTCATCAACGGTGTCTATGATGTGTCTGGTGGATTCGTATACGGCCAAGATCGTGTGACGTTACGGATGGAAATGAAGCAATCTGCATATGAAGCATCTGGGATTGATGATGATACGATATCATACGCTGAAAAAAGAATTGTAGTTCCACTGACATTAACAAAGGCGGTCACGAATATCGCGATCAAGCCGTTCTCGGGGGTCGGGGATATTAATACGATACCCGGGTCGGACACGTTCGGGGTTATCACGCGTGAATACTTGGACGGGTTTATTGATTTGAGTTTTTCGCAGTTTGCGACGACGAATCGGAAGAAACTCGTGGATGGCACACCCGATTATGAAGACGTCATTTATTATTTGGGACTAACATTGCCACGCACCTTTACATTTGAAAACGATACCGTCATCATCAACAACAATAGAATTGCATTTAAAAAAGTGACGGTTTTACCGGATAACACACATAATCTTATACCTATCAAATTTCTTCAAGAAGAGACTCCGGTATATAAGCGGTCAACGCAGAGAATCGGTGAAACGGTGGGTTTCACCACGACAATTCGTCTCCAAATCAATAAATCCACGCCTACATTTATCGGCCAAATTCCGGCGAAGAATAATACTGCCGATCCCCTCCAAGTGTATCGCTTGCCCGACTTGAATAAAATGACATCAGAGGGGTCATTTGTTCTTACACCACCCCTTTCCAATAATACCGACTCGTCTGCGAATTTCATATTCTCATCAAGCAACAATACTTTATTGACGATACGAACATCTGGCACGGCAACTGGAATTGGAACCGCCGAAGGCGTGGTGTATACCGCATATATCTATGGGTCAGGCACCGCGACGATTACGGTGACTCAACCCGCAACTACGAATTTCAACCAAAAGGTCGCGATATTTGACGTCAATATATTTGAAATAACCCCCGCAATCATTAATTGTAATACTAATTTATTCTATACCAATCCATACAATCGTGAATTCTGGACGCGATTCAAGCCGGAATGTCGTTCTTCCGATTTGGTAGACAGCGTGACTGGCGCCAGACTCACTTCGGTCCAAGTAGATGAAGTCTATGATATGCGTCGTAAAGCCGAAATTTTGAAATACAACAAAAATGTCGGCGGACTCACGAAGAGCCAGAAATACGCGAAAGCATCCCGCGGAGAATTAATGCGGAAAATCGGCAATGAGAATAAATATTTAAGTCAAGCGTCGGGTGGCGCTGGAGGGTCGGGTGGATTCGGGCCATTTACACTTGTATGTCCGACGGTTCCCGCAAACAGTCGTGTATTGTGCGGTCTTACGAGTGCGTGTGGTGTTCCTGGAAAAGAGCGTTTGTTGTGTTATGACCCATCGGTGAATCTTTATAATTATAAACGGACCTATACCTATGAGGCAGGCCTTCAAGTCACCTTGAATATACCAACGACGATTCTTACTGAACCGACAAATTTACGAATAACGAATTATGACAACGAACTCAACAAAGTAACGCTTGTATGGGATGCGCCGAATTCAAATGGCGGGTTTCCTATCACAGGGTATGTTATAACTTATTCCAAGGATAATAAGACGTGGGAACCGTATAAAAGTGTATTCCCGTATAATCCAGCTACGGCAGGTGTAGGCGCTGCCCCCGCGTCATTTAACCCCGTGTCTGGTGAAATCAACGGAAACTCGGTTATCTTTGAACGCATTCCCGGGTCGGTTGAAATCCGCGCGAACACGATATACTATATTTCGGTATTTTCGGGAAATGTGCGCGGGTTATCCAGTGTTCCTGCGACAATAACGGTAAAAACATCATCAGTTCCATCTATTATAACCAATTTTGGTTTTACCACGGCGGATGAACGCCAAAATCGGATGGTGGATTTGAAGTGGACCGATCCGGCGAATACGGGGACGCTGGCAGGTTCATTTAACGGGCCACCGATTCGTCAATATAATTTATACTATCGCAAAATTCCCGACACGACGACGTGGACGAAACAAACACTGGATATTAGTAATATTATTACCTCTGCGAATAATGTGCGTAACTATATTTTGCGCGATCTCAAAAATGATAGCAAGTATGAAGTTAAAATAGAACCCATCAATTCGGTGGGCGTTGGCCCAGAATCCGCCATCATCACCGCGAGAACATTAATGAAACCGGCGACTCCTACTGGCGTTATACTATCTGCGAAATATGGGTTGTTACCCCCCGTCATCATAGACAATTCTAACAGTTATATTAATGTCATATGGAACAAACCGGATACGGGCGGTAGACCGATTAAGTTATATAATATAACAATCACACCGCCTCCATCAGGTATACCACCTGTATCTACATTGGTGACCATTGCGTATAATGTTCCGACAACAGATACGCGAACCTCGTATAGCACAGACATCGGGCGACTTGGCACGACGATTGGTATACCTGACGGTATATATTCAATAACGATATCGGCATTTAATGGATACCTTTACAGCAATGAAAGTATTCCTTCCGTTGTAACTGTTCTACCGAGATCTGCGAAACCGACCATATTCGCGATTGACGGAACGTATACATCATCTGGGTTGATCTATGCGGAAATGACATTTAATATAGAAACCGCTATTGTAGGAAATATATCGTTCGTCAAGGTAAACGGATTAAACGCAGACTATCAAACCGATGTGAATACAACGAATCAAATATTTGCTGGTTTGGTCGGTGGGATCACTGGCGAGCATAAAATACGAATTCCCGCAACAACCGCGGGACGAGAGATTATTGTCGTTGGAACAACGTATTCAGTAAGTGTAACGCTAATATTTACGACCCCTGGTCAATCCCAAACAAGTGAGGTGTTCTCATATACTCCCGAAATTAAGTATTTGACGACATAAGCGAGCGCGAACGCGAACGAGCGTTATTCTCTCAACGTAGGGTCTACGCAAATCTCCTGGCGCGAAAATACCTGCCCCGACATACACTTGTCACCCGCTTCTACCTTTACACAGCTTCGGAATCCGCGGTCTTCGCCAATATAACAATATCCAGCCTTACCCGCCTGGTGCTTTTGCGTTACACTTGTGCTATCATCTGCGCGCGGAGACGGTCCGGTATAACTACGATCGGCTTTATCTAAAAATGTATATTTGGAATCGTCGTTTACGAAACCGGGTTTCTTATCTGAACTGTTTGACATTCCGGGGGGGACCGGTGGTCGGTGAAGGGGGAGGGCGCCAGTGGCGCCGTCATTGTCATCGTCGCTATCACTGTCGCTCTCGGCGTCGGCGTCGGCGTCAGCTGAGGATGAAGACGGTGATGCGGATTGAAACGGTTGATTTGTTATACGCGATAGAATCTCGCGCCCCTTCTCCTCCATTGATTTTAAAAATGATTTTATGTTATCGCCTACATTGCCCATTCCTAAATGAAAATCACTGTTGTTTGATAAACTGCCCCACATAAACCACACAATCACGCCGATGATGATGAATTTAATAAGAGTTGTAAATGAGAAAAAGCTACCTCCGTCGCCATCCGCATCGTCACCGGAACCCGTAATGGATGACGGCATCTCGAGAGAAATATCTGGCAATTCTTTAAACGTATCTCGTGCCTTATCTTTGATACTGGATAGTATACCTGTTTTCTCCATTTTAGAACTTGATGATAATCCGCTATTTACACGTTCATTATTGGTGGGTGCGCCGAAATTCGTGAATTTAAAAGTTGGAAGCGACATTATATACTATATAAGAGACAATATTCATTCAGTCCATTCATTCCATTCATTCATACGGGCTATATTTCCGCGGCGGCGGCGGTGCCGGCGGATCTTGGGCGCCACCACCGCCACTAGTATCGTCCGTCTTCTTCCTCACAATTGTATTCATCGCATTCAGTGCTTCAAGACGCTTAATCGTGCGTTCTAAATCGCCATTTTTATCCCCCTTATATCCCGACGATGAAAACAGATAATCCGTATCTGGACTAATCTCATGCTGTTTAATTTGTTTATATATCGCGTTAATGTTTTCCACGGCGGTTTCAATGACGAGTCGGTCGTTGATCATTTCTATCCGGCTATCATATTCCGTCGTAAGTAGCGAAATTGCGAAATATAGGAGATACCGGCGTTTTTTGCGAACTCCAGGCGTGAAACGAATACAGTAAATACGCAAAAGGCTATTCACGATTTTCTGGGTAAGTTGCGAATATTCGTCCGCTTGATTGCTTCGCGCAATAATCATATCCCATATCATCCAGATCGGGTCAAATTGGAGTTTGTCATCTACTGGAATATGGGCCCGGCGTTCGCACAGACACGTCTCTTTCTTCGCTTTACATATCGTCTCAAACTCTATAATCCATTCTACCCAGTAGCACGCGAGGAGTGTATTTTTGGAATCGCGAGAGATATGATACGCGAATTCATTCATCGCAATAAAAATCTCTTTCGGGTCTCTCTCTCGGAAAAATTCATTCGCATAATCCGTGCGCGGTGCTTTGAGCCGTTGCGACATCGTCGCGATATCATATTCCTCCTTCTTCTTAATTTTCACGCTCGCGTATTTATGTTGGCGCTTGGAATTACAAAGGACGCAAACAATTTCTGCGAATAGCGACCGCATCTTTGGGTGGTTTCGCAGGCGGAGTTCATTCCCGGCATATCCATTAGAAATGATGGATTTAAAACTCTCATAACGCATCTCAATATAAAGCGGTAATTTAGGATTGGCTAAATGGATATACTTGCTCGCAAATGTGATAATGATGTCCCATAGTTCTAGATAATGCCCGGAACATACGAGTTCCGCGCTCCAATAACACGAGGGTTCTATTTTAGAACTGGACAGACTATTGATGAGTTCTTTCCGCACATCAGTCTTTTTATAGGATGAAAAGGTTATGCCACGAAAATCACTTTCGCTACGAATATCATTGATTTCGTTCGGGTCGGACATACAGACGGACACGGGCGGTATTACTATCTCCGCGGTTTTTTTTCGCGCGAGAATAACGATAAGAATATTTTATAACGAAATACTAGTAGGGATACATACATCGCATTTCAATAATGGCCTTATTTTACAAATCATTTTCGTCTTATATCAAATCTATCACGCGATGGGAAATATTAACAGTCCTCCTTATTCTATTAATGTCTATCTGTTTTATTAAGCGTGATATGGCAGATAGACATATGGAAGGATTCGCCCAGCGAGATAACTACAAGGTTTATGAAAACGACGCCATCTATGACAATTTTTATGCGGATATATACGACGAACTCTTCATTCAACCGAATAAAATAGAGGCGGAGGTGGATGAAATCATCCACATAACTGGCGCACTTGAAGGGAATGACAGGGACAAGAAGAATTTCAAGATTTGCGACCTTGGATGCGGGCGAGGCCATCACGTAGACCAGTTAGCACATAAAGGAGTCGTCAATGTCATCGGGTGTGATAAATCGTCGGCGATGCTCCAGAATGCGAGAGATTCGTATCCGAACTGTAAGTTCATTGAGGGGGATTTTATGAAACCAATGCTATTTAGTGAAGAAGAATTCAATGTATTGACGTGTTTCTATTTCACAGTGTATTATGTAAAAGATAAACGCGCATTCTTCCGGAATTGTTATCACTGGTTAAAACCAGAGGGATATCTTATTCTCCATTTAGTAGACCGCAATCATTTTGACCCCGTGGTTCCTGGTGGAAAACCGATGTTTATTGTATCCCCGCAGAAATACGCGAAGGAGCGTATAACGAATTCTCTCGTCAAGTTTCGGAGCTTTCAGTATAAATCGGATTTTACAGTTCCACCGCCGACGAAATCTGCGAAGGGCGGTGGCGGGGGCAAACACACCGGAGAAAAGAATGTCGGCAAGTTCGTTGAAAAAATAATAGATGATAAGACTGGAAAGGTGCGAGAGAATATACATACGTATTATATGCCGACAAATCGGGAAATGCTGGAAATCGCCAAAGAGGCAGGGTTTACCGTGACGGGACAGGTGGATTTGATACACGTTCTTAATGAATATCAATACTTGTATATATTGAAGAAGGCTGCGTAATGGAGCGCGGAGTCGCGTAATGGAGCGCGGAGTCGCGTAATGGAGCGCCGGCCTTTTTATGAATGTAATATAATGAATAACGGAATAAGCGAAACGAACAACGGAACTCCGTTTCTTATTCATTATATTATTGTGTTTGTATGCGCGGCATTTATTATGTCTGTGTGTGTATTAAAATTTAAATACTTATATTGGTATAGCCAGCCAATCACATTTGGCTTTACATTGCGACGATGGATTCGCGACAGTACAACGAACGGGCGTACCAGTATTATGAATCCATTATCTCTCGCATATCGTTGTAATAACACAATCGTGTATCCATTTTTACACCACGTTCGCCACGATATCGTTCGTGTATACGGCGGCGCGAGATATCCGATTTCAGATGCCCCTTACGAGAGAATTGCGGAGTTTTTATCACGTAAAGATACAACGATTGTTGCACCATCTGCGAGGGGGGCGCTATGTATCCCCAGTGATACACTATGTATCCCCAGCGATACATTAGAATTCATTCTCTCACAGGAGACGCACGGTCTCTCCGTTTTTATAGGTATTCTAATGAAGGGTGACAATACGCCCCCGATTAAGGGCGACAATACGCCCTCCATTAAGGGCGT
>JACCDP011461659.1_pt1 | contig 14978 bp, 24 predicted proteins | sample 7445841 | NCBI WGS metagenome assembly JACCDP01 (sample SAMN15323441, study PRJNA562643) | freshwater metagenome | isolation source: river surface water | place: USA:Blue River Watershed | collected 2017-08-17 | reverse complement strand
GTTAGTACCATGGCCCACAGTTCTTTACCTTTCTATAAAGGTCTTCAACCTTTTCCTCAAGATTTTCAATTTCATTTTGTAACCCGTGTAGGATTACAGTGCTGGCGATTAGGTCGATCATGTAGAGAATAGTGAGAGCAACAAGGAATACATTCATGTCTCGTCTTCTTTTCTGTTAAGGAAATATTGGATAATCCCATTATGGAAGTCTGGCTTATCTGAAGCCCACTCATAAACTCCATTACTTAGTTTGATGTCTTTTTCCGGATCAAAGTCTGCCATTTTTAATAAATCATGCCTATCCATATAGGCACGATTCTTTAGTGATCCATGCCATAAGTGACATATCGTCTGTGGAACATAATGGACAGAAAGCCGCTTTTGTTTTCTGCACCATTTCTCCATATCTCTCTTCATATGGGTAGTGAACTTATGTGCATACCCATGGATTTGCCATGAGCCAAGCATAAAGTCAACTAAGAAGGTGTCTCCACTTCCAATTATATTCTTATCGTAGAGACTGTCAAGAGAGCTTCGTCTAGCGGCCCAAGCAAATCCCGGAGAAGAAAACGGCAAATCCTTCTCTATTCTTCTATTGAGCCAATCCTTGTGGGTCTTATATTGCCATATTACCCCTTGAACCATTAAGTCACGATCTTCCTTTTTATCGGAAAATTCCTTGACTCCTCTCTTGAGATAATACACTCTCTTAAAGAGTTGAACTACATCATAGTCATCTAAGAGGCTGCAAGCTTGTTCGGCCCAATCATCACTTTCAAATAGGACATCACAATCAATCCAAGCGTACTTGTCACACGAAGCTGGTAAAAGAGAAAGGCCAAAATTAATTAGCCTCTCCTTCTGCCACATCACTGAGCTACCGCTTAATCTAACAACATTGTCACTAGGAGGAAGCTGAAAACTTCCATCGTATGAAAGTTCCAATGTTAGCAGATTTATGCCAGCTCTTTTGAGGGTATCAGAAAATACTAGCCAATTTTCAAACATGCTTTTGTATTTAGCATAATTGAAGTAAGTTGTGATGACCCAGAAATTATTCATAGTTATACCTTAGGCAGAGCATTCCACCATTTTACACCTTCTTCAGGAACAGATGTATATCCCCAATAAGTTTTTCCATCTTCAGTTGGAACCGCTGCCACTAACCAACCGATACTGCATTCAGATTCTCCGTGCTCGAATTCTTCTTCAGCAGTTCTTTGTTGATCTTTAAGAGCACAACAACGACATCTTAGGTATTGATTTTCTAAGAAGGTTTGATACTCGCGGTAGAGTCTTACTCCAGACTTGTCACAGTCATTGCAAACGTAACCATCAGGAGTTTTCAACTCTGAATATGAAAAATGAGACATACATATTCCTTATAGTGATACTAAAGTATCACAGGCTATACTTGTTCAAAATTTGTCTGATTTCTGTGAGTGCTAATTCTGACTTGTTGTCAGTCTTTACTAAAGCTCCCAAAGACCCATAATGATCTTCCAAAACTGTAACGAGGATAGACTTAATCAACTTCTTGTCTGGTCTCATTTGAAGCTTTGAAGTCTCATAAAGGCGAAGCAGTCTTTGTTCAGATTCGCCAAAATGCTCAGCGATTTGATCATATGTAAGCTGTCCATTACGGATAGCTTTCATCTTTGCAACTCTGGATTCTTCCTGAAGGTCTAGGTCAAAATGATTCAGGATGAACTCAGCCTGATCAATCAGCCTAAACACATGGTATAGAAACTTAACATCAGTATTGTGGATTTTCTGAGATTCAAACCTTTTCGTCTTTTTGAGGCCAACTTCCCAAAGAGACATATAGGTAGAGTAATCTGCATCGCTCATTTCAAAAGGTCTGACTTTAGCTTGTTCATAGGTGGTAGAATGAGAAATATTATGTTCTTCCTCAAATTCCCTAATTGGTTGAACATATGGAACAATATTTCTAGCTGAAGCTAGTTGGTTGTATGCGTATCCACGCATCTTATGGACTACGCCCTTATGTAAGAAAGCTTTTCTATTCTCTCTTACAATTTCCCAAGCTCTAGTAATATGCATCACATGTTCTCTTCTTACGAAGAGTGAGTCAATAGTATTTGGATTGTTCTCCATTGCTAGGCGGAAGTAGGACACAATGTTGTAGATATTAAAATCGTACACACATCCCTTACCTCCATTTGCTGACTGATCATGGATTCCATGTTTTTGCCAAACATTAAAACCAAGAGGTCTATCGTCAAACCCTTCGATATGATTTTCCGGGAAGATGTAATCCTTGGGAGGCACTGCAACGCCATAGATATCCAGATCGGAGTTGTCTGTAGAAACTCCATATGCAACTGAACCCATACGACACAAATAATGAGTGTTTGTTCCAAGAAAATGTGGAGGAGTAATGAGAGATCGCTTCTCAAGATTTTGGATTAAGTTCATTATTAGATTCCTTAGAGTAAATGGTCTCGTAATCTCGGTATTCGTCAATGAATGGACATTCTGCAAAATTGACGTGCTTTGGATAAGCTCGCGAAGCGTTGAAGAATCGGCTAAACAAAAGCCCGTATGGAATCGGGTCGATAAGGGTAATACCTATTAAATAAGAGACTAAACTTCCGGCTGCGCTCCCTCTTCCAATAGCGCACAACTGTCCATCTGATCTAGCCTTAGTCACGAAATCCTGAACGATTAGGAAGTAGCCAGCTAGGTTAGCCATCTCGATAACCTTCATCTCATATGCGATGCGGTTTTCATAGACTGGAATCATATCTGGCTTGAGCTTGTCTTTATACTTTGAGAACGACTCATAAACAAGCTTACGCAAGTAAGCAACTTCACCACCTTCGCACTTGAAGTGAGGTAGTTTTGGTGGTCCAGTAATCTTAAACGACTCGATCTTGTCGATCTCGTCGTAAATGGGATGATCTGGAATCTCTTCAGGTAAAGGGAAATGCAGCCCTTCTACCTTCTCGATGGTCTTTAAGTCGGCAATTCGGCACTTGTTTGATAGAGAGCGGATAATTGCGTAAATCTCAGAGTCTGACTTTTCAATATAGCGGGATTCTCTGAGTTCGTCTGTGGTGAATAGGAGGTCCGAACTACCTAAACATTCCGGATTAAAGAATTCATCACAATTCCAACTGGTAGAAATCTGGATCAACTGCTTCCAGCCTTTGTAGTTCTTGGCGAAAATTTTGTGTCCATTAATCTCGCACCCAATAATAGGGCGTATGCCTTCCCTTTTACATGAATCGACGAAGTCGACCACCCCTGAGATATTTCCAATGTCGCAGAGTCCGACAGTATCGTAGCCAAGTTCTTTGGCCTTTTGTGCAATTCCGCTCGGCTTAGAATAAGCCGTTAGAATCGAATAGTGCGTTCTGTTGACGATTGGGAATTTTCGCATAAGACCTCTATTGGAGTTAGCTTTGAGATTTCTATTGACCAACAATCTTCTTTAAAAAGGAAGGAGCCATCTGGCTCCCCCTTCTTACAAAACTTCCCCTTGGAGAGTAAGTCTTGCTTTGATATATATCCAAGCAACCAACATTTTCGTGCTGTAAGATTGATACGTACGAAAATATACCCATCAGTGTCATTGTTAAGTTGATAAGACATAACACTACACAGGTAATTTTCTTTTGGCTGACTTGAGCATGATTTCGTTTTTACGTCGATCTTAAGATCACCGAATTTCAAATCATACTGATAGGTGTCATCTATTCTAACACCAAGCGTCCTTGCTGTCAAGGTCTCTCCTAGGAATCCGACCACATTTCCTTGACCGGATGTCCTTGAGCCATTCATGACGCCGACCTTAAAGGATCTTTCATTTGCCTGAATGAGATCGCTTTCGAGTACCGATAATTCTAGCACTCTGTATTACCTCCGAAATTTGTTCAAGCTCCAATGGAGTTAAGCCATCTTTGTACGCTTGGTGCGTGAGATTACTCTGACGGAATTTACCGTCAACAACGATACCGACTACCCTGTTAGTAGAGTCTACTACTTGCTCGTTTTTTAGCTTGAACATTGATTACACCATTTTCCAACAAACCATCGAGAATTACATCTCTTACATGCTTGTCGCACCCTTTGTTAAAACGACTGTTAATTTCCCCAACACTGATTGTCGGGACTTTATCTTCCGCAATGAACGGTTGTTCATGTATTGGTTCTTGAATATTTAACGCGATATTGTACTTTAGTACACTGCCGTCAAACAACCCACAAATAACCGCTCTTTTGTCCAAAATTCTTTGTTTGTATGAGTAAATACAATTCGCCATATAGCGAGACCACTTTCTAAGAGTGGCCGAATCTTTTGGAGCAACTAGAGTATAGTCGCCAATTCTTACTCCATCGAACTTAAATGCTGGAAAATCGACATTTGGGTCATTGATTTCTGCTACTCTGTCTGACATGAAGTCGTGGATATCTTCAATGCTGTGACCTTCAGCGATGTAATCCAGAGTGACTTGATCTGAATGGAGAGTCTCAAACATATGGAAGGAGTCTCTTAGGTGCATCATATTGATCAGTCTTACACGCGACTTTGTTGCCAATAAGTAGTTCCTTAGCCTAAGCTTTAAAAGCTTAAGCAGCTTCTTATCTGTAGCAGAGGAGATTGGCTTATTCAGGGCTATAGACATTCTTGTCTTACTCAGTTTCTCGATGTCGATGTCTCCAGACGTAAGAACACCCTTGAAAGACATAAGATTATTAATTATGATGACTAGCGAATATCTTCCAGATTGTGATCCAAACATTTCTCCGGATGTCTGTCGCTTTCCGCTATTCCAGATTTCTACGAAATCTTTCATAAATTTTTTGCCAGCGAACCCAATCTTTGACCTGAAGGACTTCTTTAGGGTTGGCTTACATAACCACTTTAGTAGCTCAGATGCGTTCAAAAATGGACTTGCAAAATCTGAAGATCTCTTCCATAATTCCTTATTGGTGATGTCTTCACGCAGGAATAGTTCCTTACTGGCAGGATAAAAGAGATCGATGATATTCATCATTGTATGACACGCGATGCCAAATTTAAGTTTCGTATGTCTTTTGATGATCCGATTGATCTTTTTCTGGACGTAGCGAGAGCATGATTCGAAGAATGATACAAAGGTCCTATACGAGCCTTCTGTATTCACTAATCTCTTCTTGATCTTTTGGCTTCCTTGCACATATCCACCAGTGGTTTGCACATTAAGCCTATCTGTGAACCAGAAAGTGAATAGTCTATTACTTTTCCATCCACCACCTTCAACAGTTTTGTTCTCGATGATAGTGAATTTATCACCTTCAACTCCAACATTGAGAATGGAGCATCTACGGACTCTCCCTTCAACCTTACGGAGTTTCTTCGAGACCTGATAGAGCACCCCTCTCTCGTTGGAAGACACTACTTTCTCTTTACGAGGATTTACAGCTTGCTGTGGACTTTGTACCGACATACTCTCACCTTCTGGCCTGAACAATCTTCCGGGACGCTGACAACATCTTTTGGATGAACTTCGCAGAGAACAATATGGACTCCGCCCCTAAAGTTTTTGGCGTAGCTCAAAGTGCTGATATGAAATCCGTTCGAACAGTCTTTTTTCTTATTTGGATCAACTTTACTACGAGCCATGTAGTTTGTGTCACCAATGTTATTTCTGAAAGAACTGCTCCAATAGTCAATGAAGTCTCCAGCAGTAACATTACGACCACGTTGATCTTTGAAGTCTCCAGCAGTCACTTGTCGGACAGACTTATATCCAAGAAAGTTGCCATTCTCAAGGATAATAAAACTATTGTGATCGAGCCAAGTTAAGAATTCATTGATCGATTGAAGGCTAGGATTTTCACCAATCTTTTCAATGAAAAGCAAAAAGGAGTCACAATTTTTGCCATCCTTGATCATCTCAATAGCCTTTTGTGATAAAGACCCTCTAAGGATTTCGTCCTTAAAATACAGATCTTCACCTACGACCTTAAGATTGCCCTTAGACCAATTGAAGACAGCTTTACGCTGGTCAATATACTGAAGGAATTTTTCGATGTCGTCAGCCTTCATAGCGTCAATCAGATGTTGATATGCTGGATGTTCGCTAGTGAAAGAGTGCGAGCCATTATGGAATACTGTGTAGTGACCTACTGAATGTCGAATGTATCTCATGGGAATAACTTTCTAACAATTGCCTTGAATTGTGCTTGTTCTGAACTGCCGAGAGAATACGCAAACTGGATGAGGGGATAAGCCTTCTTATACTCTTCGGAGAGTGCGATAAGCTTAGCATCCTCAGGGATAGTGACACCAACGTATTCGGCGAACCTTTTGACCTTTTGATTTTGCTCAATATCGACATCAAATCTTTCGTCGACAATAGACAGGGTTTCCCAAAATGGTTCAGATTCGGTTGTAATCTCTTTAGGGAAGACTACACAATTATTCACAAAGTTTCCAATATGAACTCCATTGGAGTTGTGCTCAAAACTTTCACTAACGACATACATGGTCGGGAACATATGGCTAGGAATCATACGAATAAGGTTTTCAAACTTATTCATGCTGTATTCCTTTGCCTTCATGTAGACATAAGTCTTACTCATATCTACCTTTTCGGCAATTCCGCACATACCATTCTTAGTTAATCTTCGAGCATAAAAATCTCTCTTAACATAAGTCTTACGTTCTCCACCACCCCTCTGAGATGGAGAACGAAGTCCAATAAACTCAGTACCATCAGTCATGTATTTTGACCATGATTCAAAATTTGGATCATCTTTGCTGACAAGAAATGCACAAATAGCATTCTCCCTGCAATGTCTTTGAACTCCAGTCAAACATCGACCATTTTCTGCAATGACAAGTTCAATCGGATATCCGCTCTTAAAAGAGTGGTTCTTTTTTCTTCCTTGACTATTGATGTATGCTCCAGTAAATACTGGAACATTAATCTTAGGATCAATCTCTGCTTTAAGCCTTTCTTTGTACAGAGGGTGGCAACCTCTTTCTCTGTCTGGAGTCTTACTATATCGCAACCATTGATTAATTGGATTCTCATCAGAGAAGATTTCGGATTTTCGTGCTTCGAAGATACCATTCACAAATTCTTCAATTCGTGACTTAAGTACCGCTACAGTCCGAGCATCGAGTGATAGCTTTTCACGACCCGGATCAAATTCAAGTTCGCCGACTTCAAAATCAAGCCGAACATCAATGGTTTTCAGACGATATGCCTGCGGAACTTCATAACATACTCCACCCATGACCGCCACAGTCTTTGGACTGGAGGTATATCGCGGAATGTAAGAAGTTTTATCAGTTATCTTCACATAATCAGGCTTATTCACCTTTAGTACGTTGTTCGAAGTAAATTCTGGAACATTGTCGAACCACTTATAGACTTCGTTAGCTTCTGCCAAGAATTCATTGACAACATTTTTGAATGGAGCACCATCTCCAAGTCCAGATACGTCGATAATGACGTGAAGTCCGCTTCTTTCGCTCGATGGTTCTTCGTGAACCTTTGTCAAGTTAGGGAAACCTTCTTCATCCTCAAAACAGAGATACTCAGTCTTAACGCCCTGATAGTAAGAGAAGACAGTGAAAGTCTTTACCAGAGAGAACGCAGAGCAACTACCAAGACCAAGACATCCAACGAAATCATTAGAGTCGGTCTTGTTGCTGTCAAAAAAGCTTGCGAAGATTCTCATTCCTTCTTCTGACAATCCGTCTCCATAATCACGGACTGAGAAAAATGGTTCAAAACTCGATGGAAGATGTACCAACGGAAGGTCAGTTACTCCTGCCGCTTTGTGTGCATCAAAAGCATTGGTGGAATACTCACGAATTACAGCACGAATTTTGTTCGTGTAAATATTGCTCGATAAAAGTTTGACAACCTTAGGAGAGCTAACTACTGCGAATCGTGTTGATTGAAGACCGCTCTTATCGAGAAACTCAGTATTTCCACCACTCATTTTCATGGCTTAAGGTCCCTTAGAGAATTGAAGCTATTTTCCAAAATTTGACGCACTCTCTCACCAGTGAGATTTACTTCGCTGCCAATCTGCTCCAGATTTTTGCTTTCGAAGAAACGCTTCTGGATGATGGTTCTTGCTTTTTGATTGAGTATGCCAGATGAGAGTAGTTTATCAACTTGCTCGCGGTTGTCAACATCTTTGAAGCCAGAATGTCTGTAGTTTCTCTCTTCTGAGAGAGGGATTTTTCTTGGAGTAATTCTTGACAGGCACCATTTTACCCATCTTGACGCAATGGTGGACAGGGTTATAGTTGTGTCCGTGCATCTCCACGCATAAGAAATAACAATATCTATGTAATCTTCTTCGCTGTATCCTTGTGCATAAATCCTCGGGAGTAGGTTAAGCCTTCGAATATTAATTCGGCAGCACTTACGAAATTCCTCTGAGAGGATCATTTCTTGCATAGAGTTTTGTCCTTGATTGTTCCGTCTTCCATAACTTCCAGATAAAAACTACGTGTGATAGAATAGAATCTAACTATCTCCCCACTCATCACATAGAGATTAACTCGATAATTGTCATGGCCAACGTTTTTGATTGTGATTTTATCATAAGCAAATTGATCGGCCCATTTCTTGATATGTTCTTCCATCGTCAACTTTCTAGGCTGCAAACAAACCAGTTTCCATGCTCAATCTCTTCTTCCATGATCGTCTGAATTAGGTTCCAATCTCCACCACCCAAACCTGCTCCAATCTTAGGCATGTAGATTCTAGCTCCTAAAAGGGAAAAGTCCCTCAGGAACTCACGCAAAGCAAGTTTGAATGCCCCATACTCAAATGATCGGTCCCGGCCATAATCAAATTGAGTGTAGAGATTGACTATAGTGAGAGTCCTGTTTGGAGCAACTCTTGCCCTGTATTCTGTATAAGAGCCGATTTTAGCTATTGGCTTCATTAGGGATTTTCTGTCTGCCTCATAGGCATCAGGCCATTCCTCTTTAAGAGCCTTTGCGATTCCTGCTCCCCAAGTAGAGAAACAATTGCAGCCATGTAAAAGGAAGTTGCCATCCTTTTTGGCTAGGGCGATAGCGTCACCTTTGATGTGTGTAATCATTCCGGTCCCCCACTGTGATGACATTTAGACTCTTTCTGTAAAAGGAAGTATTAACTACTTCCACTATATCTGTGATCAAATAAAGGTCGTCTGGTTTTACCTCATAATGAGAAACAAACTTAATTGCTTTATCAAAGAACGGACCACCACCCATCATCATCAGTCTGCAACCATTCAGGTAGTAGTATAAATCTTCATCGGAAGAAATTCGAGTGAGAAAATCTTCTTTAATCACTTCCGTGATAGCGATCTTTTGGGCATTGCTGCCAGATGTGACATAGAGCTTTGCTCCATCTTTCCATAGCTTATAAGCAGCTTCCGCAGCCAGCTTTAGGAGAGGAACTCCCTTTTTGTTTGGAGCAGCCATTGAATCAGAAACATCAATAATGCAAATTTTGGTCATAACTTTTCCTTTCTTGAATACCCCTAACAGGAATTGAACCTATTCCTAGCCTTCCAAAGAGGCTCGTGCTACCGTTACACCATAGGGGTAAAAAAAGACCCGGAAAACTCGCACTGCTTTCCGGGTCGACAAGTGTTGATTCCTTTTCGGAGTCGATGAAAATGTTTCGTAACGTTCTTCGTTTAACCTATCAATTTAGTCTAAAGCCTGCTTGCACTACCATTATGCTAGGGCCTCGCTAAAAGCCAACTCATTGATTCTTAGCGAGGCTCGTTGGAGTTGAACCAACACGAGCAGAACGTTTGTTGATAGGACTGGATTTACAAGATTTCCATCATTACTGAGTCTGTAGCAATAGGCTAATGCTTAATTAGGATCGTTCCGCCTCACCACTGGGCTACCCGTGCGTAATGTTTAATACACGGAGTTGGATTCGAACCAACCTCAAGAACTCACCTTAACTTAATCTTAATCTAAAGCTCAGACTGTGCTACGTATGCTTAACGGCCAAACACAAACGATGTAAGTGAGTTGCCGATGTTAACATCCTGAACCTGAACTGAGTTTGCTTCTTCGCGAGCAACCTTAACTGCTTCACGAAGCTTCTCAACTCGAACCAACATTTCTTCACGCTCCTTTACAGGAATCGCAGCAGAAACGTCAGTCTTGTGCCAATGACCAACGATAACGTCTTCAGTGAAAACGTCGACCTGAGCAGGGTGCTTATCCGTTGCTGGGGCCTTGACGAAGGACTTTGGGACCTTCTTGGTGCGATGTGTCACCACATCATCACTAATATAGCCATTACCCATGTCTGAAGACCAGCGAATTTCCGGAGAAAGTACTGGAACCGCAGAAACCAATGACTTGATTTCGTCCACCTTCTTCTCAAGGAACAGAAGAGTTGTTACAGGGACATCTCTCGCAAGAGTCACGCCATCGACGACGATGTCGGCCTTTGCGACGGTATTACCATTTTCCTGTGTTGCGATGATGTCAACCACCTCGACCAGTGCCGCCTTAGCCTTGTCAAGCTGGGCGGTTACAGTCTGCTGCACCAGCTTGGATTCTGCTGGAAGCTTTTCACCTTCTTCGTCGAGAGGAACGTAATTACGCCGCAGACCATTAAACAAGTCTGTTCGTTGCAGAGTCTTATAAACCTCTGTCATTGTTGCCTGACAACGAGGCTTCTTTGAAGTTGCGAGTGCAATAATCTGGTTCAGCTTTGCCATGAGGAATCTCCCACGTTAAGAACTAAAACTCGGTCTAATTGCTCAAAGTAGCCAATCCAACATGGATAACCTTCAACTTTGAGCTTCTTCATCGTTTCGTACATTGCACCAGAATCACCTCTGGCGTCAATAGCATTTTTCAGTTTTTCAGCAGTTTTTTTGGACATCGGTCCCAGAAGGGTGTGAACACCATCAGTATGTCCAAATGTACATCCAGTGCCATAGATCACCATAACGATTGCATCAGTTGGTTTGGCAAGGAAGGTCTTATCTGGATGTCCTACATTCTCTTTATGATCAGAAGGTAAAATTCTAACCTGATGGTTGATGTATGCGTCTTCGCCAGCATCCCACTCGTCATTTTCATCAATCTCACGAGTCGTTATATGGTCGGACTCAACATAAAGTTTATACTGTTTCATAGGAAGAACCCACTCTTAGCGAACATTACTCCATATGTGACAGATAGACACAACATGTGAACCATCTGATCAAAACCAAAGAGCAGGAAGAATTTCCTCTTGTTCTCTGCTTCGTACAGCTTCGCTGAATATGGAGAGGTGACTCCATCTACGAAATAGTGCAGGATGGCATTGATGGCACAGTAGAGGAACAAAGACAGACTTGGATAGATCAACAGAAGCATACATAGGCCCAAGAAGTATAAGCCAACATGCAGGCCGAGAGCCTTAAGATCTTTACCTTTGTTGCCAGAGGTGTAGTTGTTCTGAAGAAGAAAGTCGCCGATGAAATGTCCAAGGATAACAAAATTGAAACTCATTACTTAGTCCTTTCCAAAAATTCTGCGGTTTCTGCATCTTCATGAATTACCCACTCTTTGAAGTCCATAATTTTGTCGAACTCTGAACGAGTGATCTTTTTGTCACCAAAAGCTTTTTTGATAATCCCTGTTGTTTCTGGCATATCTTGTTCGAGCTTGTCAAGCTCTTGATACTCTTGCAGAGTAATCTCGTTATTTTGGAATGAGACTAATGTTATGATGCCAAAGAAAGACAATAGAATTGCAGCGAGCATGAACAAAACTTCGTGGAATGTGATTGGTTCATCATGGCTATACATAAACTATTCTCCTCAAAAAAGCAACAAGACGAGTATAACAGAAATCAGGGAGGTGTCAAGACCCTTTTCCTCTTTTTCCTCGTAGCGGTGAAGAAAATCACTCATGGTCTTCGCCCAAAGCTTCGCCGGTAGCTTCCCAATAGAACCGTGGAGGCAATTCATCATCGCCTTCGCTGAAGCGGATCAATCCATCAAATCCTAGGACTAGGTCATGTTCTAGAAGTTCTCTCAGGATTCTATCCTTAGTCTCGTTATCGAGCTGATCGTAATACTCTGTCCAAGTCATGGCACTTTTCTTAGACATCTGTTTCCCTCGTAGGCTTATCATCAGGATTGACTACAGTAACATCTAAATCTGGACCCCATACAATATGTATTCGTCCACTCTTATCCTGATTAAGGATACTTTTCAGTTTTTCTATTGCTGCTTGACTAGGAATAAGAGATTTAGTTGGATCGCCCTTGTCTAAATGTCCTAGTTTCCACAATAGGATTTTCTTTTCCTCGAATGCTTTAGTGAAGCAATACGAGCACAAAGAGCCAAGTATAACGCCAATTACGAAAGAGATGATGTCTACCATTGATACCTCAATTCACTACACAGATTGGTACGAAATCGTCAGCTTCAACACCATATCCAGCCATATCTTCTTCTGGATAGACGCAATCTGTCCTGTATTTATCTTTGTCCTGAGGATGTAAAAATACTTTACTCCCAGAGTATCCAACCTTTTGGTAGGAATTGCCTTCATCATCAGAGGAATAATAAGCCTCCATATCGCCATGCTCTGCCAAAAAGGCAGTTAGCCCTTGGATGTATTCGCTTAGCTTCATATTTTTGTCCTAAAAAGAGTGCCCGTTTGGTTGAGAAGGATGGGCTTCCCCCTGACTGCTTAAGCAGCCAATGCAACATTTCTGTTAGCACTTATTGTTGACTAGATTTTTTAGCTGGCCCTTCTAATCACCCAGCACATGCAGCTTTGTTCAGCGTAGCCAATCTATACCTTACGGTCCCGAATAGTCTGAGTAATAATGGCTACAATTCTTATCCAGACCAGACAATATCTGAATAACAATACCCATCCATTATTACTTATGGAACCGAGGGCATTGAAGCCCTGTCTTGCTCTACTTGAGGCAAAGCCTCTACATGTTTATCTGGCTCACGCCAGAGTGGTCGGTTTGGGACTCGAACCCACACGTACTTGCTTCGTACTGACTTGTCGTACTCAGCTTTCCCGGCCCATTAAGGGCCTGCGTCTACCACTTTCGCCACCCAACCAAGTGAGCTAGAGCTGTTCAAGCTCTTGGTCACATTCCTTAATACGCTCCGCAAGTAATTCAATCATGAATTTTCGCAGCTTTTCTGCCTCTTTTTCTCCAAGAATCGTTCTTATATCACTCTCATTTTCATCATCCCTAACGATGAATACCACATTCACTCTGCTAACATATGTTTCACACGACCCATCTGCTAGTGATAGTTCTGAGGACAAAGACTTAGCACCGTCTCTACATGAGAGAATTTGCTCAATTCTTGACGCTTTCTCAACAAGCATCTTCGCTTCTTCAAGTTTCATAGAATCTCCATTTCCGCCATTTTTCGGTAAAGATCTTCGACTCTCACGTACTCATAGGAGTACTCGACGTACCCACCATAATAGTCTCCGTACCCATACGTGTGGGTCTCAATGAGATTATTAAACAGTGCTTTGTACTGTAGGTAACTCATGTTTGGATATACCGATGTCAGGAATGTGTCCAGTTGATCAAACGAAGGTCTTGGTTCTGATGGAGTAGTGCCAGAACCTCCCCAGCAGTCTCCCCAAGTTCCGCCAAGACACCAAGAATCTCCCCTAATTATCTTGACATCAGGATTGTGAGGGCTGTCGCTGAGACTGCAAAAATTTTTCAAGTTGCTTAGAAAGACATCATGATTGTCTGACATAATTACTACCTCCACTTCCCAAAGGTTGGGAAGCTCAAATGGCATATTTCTGATGGAGGCTTCGCAGCTTCCTCTTTCGGCTCTTAGGCTGTTCCTCTTTAAGAGGACTTCTCTATCCACATCAAAGACTAGGACCCTGATCTTGCGATCAGTGTCCAGTAGCCTTAGGATTTCTTCCAAAGTTTTGTTCGTTGTTACAAGAGTATCGAGGGTCACTTTATAACCTTCGTACAATCTGATCATCTCTGCGATAGCAGAGTGATCAATCTTCCCGTCCCTAATGAACTCATCTCCATGAATTACTAAGCCAGACTGAGTCTTAGCAAAGCTAGTTTTTCCCGAGCATGGAAGTCCATAAAGGACTTGAAGGAGGGGCATATTTTGATATCCATTCATAGTCATATTCCACGCAAGAGTCATAAAGACAAAGTTCTACTTCATCCCCGCCAGAATCTTCGATGAATTGCTCAAGAGTGTCACTATTAGGCTTCCACTCTCTTGCTGTCGCAATCAAGTCTGGCTTATTCACATTTCTAGAGGTAGGAAGAATGAATGTATTTGATTTAATATGGCATTCTGCGTAGAGAACTTCTGAAATTTTCCCAGAACCTCCATACTCTTTCAGGTAAAAGGGAGGCACCTCCACTTTGACCCTATTAACAAATACGTAAGACTTTTCTATATTCGCGATGCGTTGCATACATTCTGCAAACGTTGTGAAATACATCACGATGGATGTCATCCAAGATGTTTGGACAACATTGCCATATCTGTCGAGATCTTCAATTTCGATCATCTTATGGCCGAGCCCTTCAGACGCTTCAATATTCGGGCGGCACTTAGTCATTGTGATGTGAATTTCGCAGGGAAATCCTTCCATCCTCTTGTTTTTTAGAGCCACATTCTTCAGTGTCTCAAATGCACTTTCCGGGCTTAATAGGCCAGCCTTAACAAGTGCTTCGATTTCTTTTGTATAAGAAACCCCAGACATATAGAATGGAGTGTCATGAGCTGGACATCGTTTGTGCATTTCGTTTCTTTGACAACCAGAACAAATCATGGCCAATCTCCACTTCTGTCTCTTAAAGAGAGACCCTTGTTTGCAGCCCTCAAAAAGACATAACGAGAGTCTTTTGAGAAAGTCAGCTTGAAAAACTCGATTAGTGCGTAGATGTAACTCATTTTAATGAGATCCCACTGTCAGGAACTAGGTACTGTCTGATTTTTT
>JACCDP010417696.1_pt1 | contig 14988 bp, 12 predicted proteins | sample 7445841 | NCBI WGS metagenome assembly JACCDP01 (sample SAMN15323441, study PRJNA562643) | freshwater metagenome | isolation source: river surface water | place: USA:Blue River Watershed | collected 2017-08-17 | reverse complement strand
TGTACTGTGTGACTCACAAAAAAGAGGGTATGGTTTCGGTTCTAAAAGTGCGCGAGTGTGAAAAGTGTGAAAAAAAGGCCCATTACAATTTACCAAACACGAAACCTCCACGGTTCTGTAAAGTTCATAAAGAGCCCGGAATGTTTGATGTTCACAAACTGTGTGCGAATCCGGAGTGTACGAAACAAGCCTCATACAATTATGAGGGACACACGAAACGTCTGTACTGTTCGGATCATAAGAAGGCGGGTATGATGAGCTTGTGTGCGAAAAGATGCGTCACACCCATGTGCGACACTTATGTTACAGACAAGTACGAAGGGTACTGTTTTCGGTGTTATGCACACACGTTCCCGGACGCCCCCGTGACGCGGCGCTACAAAACGAAAGAAATGGCGGTTCGTGACTTTTTGAAAGATTCGTTCCCGGACGTACCGTTCATACATGACAAGAGAGTCGAGTGTCATTTGTATCGCCCAGACTTTGTATACGATTTCGGGAGTCACGTGGTGGTCATCGAGGTGGATGAATACCAGCACGAAACGTACGACACCTCTTGTAATAACAAAAGGCTCATGAGTATTTTTCAAGGTCTTGGGTCTCGACCTATGGTTATGATTCGGTTCAATCCTGATGCGTATGAAGACGTCAATGGGTGTTGGACCCGTACAGGCGGTTTGGTCGAACATGGGAGACCGTGGCGTAAACGGCTCGGAGCGCTCAGAGACCGTTTGACTCACTGGTTTGAAACCGAGCCCGAGCGGGATATTGTCATTGAACACCTGTTTTTTGGGGTCATCTCTGGAACTGAACTGGTTGAGGGGGAGGAGGGACAGTCCCTACGGGACTGGAACGCGACCCAAAAGTCCTCCAAATGAACAACGCCACAAGAGCCCCTAGCACCAAAAGAAACCATGGAATCTTGAACTTCTTGGACTCCTCCTTGGGTGGTGGCGGTAGCGTCAAAGTCATAGCGTCTATGATTCTCTTCAGCTCAACATCTTGGAGCGGTGGAGGAGGTGGCAGAGTCCGCTCCGGCTCTGGCTTGACGTGAATTCTCAGGACAAATGCGTTCGTGTTCCACCCACGGAAATCCAGGAGGTTTCCATCTTTATCAAACCACCGAACCGTTAGGCGCTGAAGCACATTGATCGGCTCTGGATAGACTACAGCTACGCTGTAGTCCCGATTTTCGTGAAAATTCTTGATACACGCCGAACCCACATCCATAATGACTGGTGCAAATGACCTATTGGTGTTCCCTCCACTCACCGTACCACTCGACCCTTCGATCTTCCGTGCATCGACGTTATGAGGTGTCCTAAGCTCGTCGATGTCCAGGAACACGTACTCATTCAGAGTCAAGTCAACCATGGTTGTAGACCGTATGATGTATTTTCCTGAATATCCTGGATCTAAATTCGTTGCTAAACTCGCCACGTACGTAGTGTTGTTCGATAGGCCCACAATCTTGGCAAACTCCTCACTCTGAATTGTGATTGAAAATGCTCCTGCATTTGAAAAAATGAACTTACCCTCATCCGGCAGGTAGTCTAGGGTCACGAGGGCGTTGGACGTGACTGCGGCGGCCATTCCATACGCCGAGTAGAAGCCATGACGGATACTGAGATTGGTGGAACCGATGGCAAAGACGTCTGTTCCGTTCGTTATGTTATACATAGTGTTGGGTACACGCGCACTGACGAGATCCACACGCTCAATATTCTTTATGGGCGTCGTCAGATGGAGGACGTACGAATTGCCAGACGGATACAGACTGACATCTCGATTGTCCGAATCGGCAAACACAAGCCTCTGTGTTGCCGGTGAATATTGCATATTCTCCTAACTTATGTTTTGAATTTATTGGGGGGTTTCTGGCCCACTCGCCCCTTCAAAAACCACTAGCGCAGAACCAGGTGGGTCCTGCTCCTGATCATGGACAGATTTCATGGCCCAATAGTATATGTCCTCCGGGTGATCCCTTACGTCCTTCCAATCGTACTTGAATTTTGATTCGAAATAGGGAAGTTCATGTGGGAAGGGAGTCACGACCATTTTCATGGGGTACTTGAGTTCCACAAAATCCCTGAAATAGAATTCCGTTACAAATTTCAAAAAGTCTGGCCGGTCCTCGTAAAGGTCCGTTTTCTTCTTGTTTTCCTCCATGACGTGTCTCTCGTTCCTGTTCCACCAGACCCTCGGGTACCCGTACGTGTCTAGTACCTCACGAATTCCAGATTTAAATTGTTCAAGTTTATAAACCTTTACGTTTTTCAGAGGCCCCGTGAAGAAGAATGAAGGACTCAAGATCAAAAGGTAGTTGCGCATGTGCAACTGGTCGACGATATCGTCCGGACCTTTGTACACGTCAGTCATGAACTGGACCTGGTGCCAAGCCGACGCGAACCGCATGTACGGGTCCCTGACGAACGTGAATGCCTTGTACCCCTGGTCGATGTACCCCTGGGCCACGTCACATAAAAGGGACGTGTGGAACTCGTACATCGTAAACTCCTCTCCTGCAAATATGGAGTGCTTGAGGAGGGTCTCTTGGACCGTGGTCCCGCCACACTTTGGGACGTGTATGAATATATACCTTTTCGTGTGGTTCACCAACATTACTTTAAAGAGTTTGACTCTCTTTAAAGTAGCGATGCTGAACGTCTTTTACAGGTTCTGCGAAGAGACGCCAGGTGCCAAACCTCGGCCCGAGGGGTTCTGTAAACGCAAGTGTCTCGAGAATTTCCTCGAGTGTTTTCCTACGAGCAATGTACACGTGGTGGCGGATGGCGTGACGGACGAGACCTTTGAGTGGCTCTCTGGGAAGGTCCCACGGGTCGAACGTACTGAACTAAAAAATGGAGGGAAGGTCTTCACACACGTCCTGAGAAGGATCATGAAGGAGCTGAAGCCAGAAGACTTCGTGTACCTGGTCGAGGACGATTATGTACATTTGCCAGGCGCCGAACAAGCGCTCATCGAAGGGCTTGGCATCGGAGACTACGTGACCCTGTACGACTGTCCTGACAAGTACATAGATCACGTAGCCCGGAGCCAGTTTGACGGGACGCAGGTCATGATCACAGACGGTGGCGAAGTGAGTCGGATAAGACAGACGACGCCGAGCTTCACGCACTGGAAGGAGACTTCAAGCACGACCCTGACGTTTGCGACCCGGGCGGGGAATATTGTGAAAGATTACGTGACGATGTTCAAGTGGAGTTTTCAGTCGGGCGATTTCAATATGTTCCATGACCTGATTCACAAGAACGGTCGGCGGCTCGTGAGTTCTATTCCGGGGTTGGCGACGCACTGTCACCTTCCATGGATAACACGGAATCGGAAGATTTTCGAGCTTTTAGGTCTGCGCGAAGTTTCTTTAGAGCTCCCCACATCACCTTGATGATCTGGTCTGAATTGAGGTTCTGGAAGTCCTCGATGCCGTGGGCCGCAGCAGTCTCTACCGAGTTGGGGAAGAACTGTGCAAACTCCTGGGCGATCCAGCCGAGGGAGTGGGTGTCCGGAGTCTGGGAACCGTCGGGGAAGTTCCAGGCGAACCGTTTGAGGTCGAGGTTCTGAACAATCTCGACACACCGGTCGACGTTGGCGGTCTCTATGTCGGTCTTTAGACGCTCGTCGGAGCCGATGGTCCAGGTACTGGTCGTGAGTTTGCGGGCATAGTCGGTCGTGAGCTCGAGCTGGTACAGAGGGGTCGTGACGGGGCCGAGGTTCAAGGCGGGGAACTGGATGAAGGAGTAGGGGAAGGTGGCGGTAGAGATGTTGAGGACGGTGACGGGAGTCGAGCGAGTTCCCCCGGAGACGTTGATACCGAGTTCGCCTGACGAATTGGATCCAGACGTTCTGACCGTCCCGTCGGCCAAAAGAATGGCGGTATGGAAAAATCCACCCTCCACGGCCGTTGCAGACGACGAAATTCCCCAAACCTGGACGGGGGTCTGGCGAGTTGTCGTATCGTTGATACCGAGTCCGCCTTCAGCATTCCTCCCAAAAATCCTGACCGTCCCGTCGGCCAAAAGAACGGCGGTATGTTCACCCCCACACGCCACGGCCGTTGCAGACGACGAAATTCCCCAAACCTGGACGGGGGTCAGGCGACCCGTCGTATCGTTGACACCGAGTTGGCCTTGGGAATTGCCTCCAAACGTCCTGACCGTCCCGTCGGCCAAAAGAACGGCGGTATGATAACCTCCACACGCCACGGCCGTTGCAGACGACGAAATTCCAAAAACCTGGACGGGGGTCAGGCGACTTCCTCCGGAGACGTTGATACCGAGTTGGCCGTCGGCATTCCTTCCAAACGTCCTGACCGTCCCGTTTGCCAAAAGAACGGCAGTATGGTTCTCTCCACACGCCACGGCCGTTGCAGACGACGAAATTCCCCAAACTTGGACGGGGGTCAGACGACTTGTCGAATCGTTGACGCCGAGTCGGCCTTGAGAGTTGTTCCCAAACGTCCTGACCGTCCCGTTTGCCAAAAGAATGGCGGTATGGGAAAATCCACACGCCACGGCCGTTGCAGACGACGAAATTCCCCAAACTTGGACGGGGGTCTGGCGACTTGACGTATCGTTGACGCCGAGTCGGCCGTTTGCGTTATTCCCGAACGTCCTGACCGTCCCGTCGGCCAAAAGAACGGCCGTGTGTTGCTGACCACATGCCACGGCTATTGCAGACGACGAAATTCCCCAAACCTGGACGGGGGTCGAGCGACTTCCTCCGGAGACGTTGATACCGAGCTGGCCGCTACTATTCGATCCAAACGTCCTGACCGTCCCGTCCGCCAAAAGAACGGCAGTATAATAACTTCCACACGCCACCTTAAACGGCTCCCTGCTACCCGTACTACTTCCTTGGACCAGGAATGGCCCACTCAGAGCTGCCGTGTTCAGAGTCACGACGTTTGCGTACAATCCCTGGACCAATAAGTTTCCTGTAATTGCGACGTTCGAAACGAGGTTCGAACTCATCTGATTTTGAGTGAGAAAAAGATTGCGTCTGAATCGCCGAAGGTTCCTGACTCTCCATGGGTTCCTGCGGTCTTCAAACCGACATGGATCTCCATAAACCTTTTTGTGAATTTTCATGTAAAATTCCAGGCCCCTTTGGGGGGCGCAAGTCCTGCGGACCCGTAAATAACGCCCCCTTCGGGGACCTTACTAGAAGACCCACCGCTCATTAGCTACCGTCCATTCAACAACCTCGCGGATCCGGTCCCTGATGCTCGTCTTGGGTTCCCATCCAAGATCAGCCAGTCTCTTCCCGCTCAAAGCGTACCGCAGATCGTGTCCCGGCCGAGCCGAGTGGAAATCGACGAGCTCGTACCTCAGGGGCTTACCGACGCCCTCAGCGATGTACTGAGCTAACGTCAGGTTGTCAAGCTCCTCCTTACCAACGATATTGAATTTGGGACACCGATCACAGTCGTTAGACTGTGTGAGCCCGAAGGGCTCCCCCTGAACCTTGTCGGTGCCCCGCCCGACGAGAAACCACACCGCGTCCGCAACATCCTCCACATGGATATAAAACCGGCTCCCCGGGATCGTCCGGGTTGTGTCAGAGTGAATCATGATCTTCTCACCCGCCCGGACCTTGGAGATGCACATCGGCACGAACTTCTCGGGATGTTGGCGCGGTCCGAAGATGTTCATCGTGTGAGTCACGATCACAGGCACCTTGTACGTGTTCCTGAACGCCACACAAAGTTCCTCACCACCCGCCTTGGACGCCGAGTACGGATTCGTCGAGTTGTACCGGTCGTACTCGTCGTACGCAACCCCTGGAGGAGCCGGTCCGAATATCTCATCCGTCGAAAAGTAAATGAACTTTTTCATATTCTTCTGCCGCCGTGCAAAATCGAGGATATGACACGTCCCCACCACATTGTCTAGAACGAAATTAATAGGCTGATCGATCGACCGATCCACGTGACTGCTGGCCGCTACATGAATTATGAAATCGAATTGGCCCAACTGTTTCTCCAGACTCTCGTTGATCGCGGACCTCAGATCGTGATGCTGAACCGTGTATCGATCGCGGGTTTCATCCGTGAGAATTTCGGAAATTCGGTTCAAATTTCCCGAGTAGCTCAAACGGTCCAGACCCACCACTTCGTACCCCTCCTCCACGAACTTTTTGACGATGTAGTGACCGACGAAACCTGCTGACCCCGTGACGAGGACGCGTGGCATTTGCTACTTAAAAGTGAACAGAGTCTTTTAAGTAAATGAGCAAAGACGGAGTCTTTGTGATTCCCGCCGGTCCGACACCTGGCGAAAACGCCAACTGTCTAGCATGTGGTTCCCCAAACCTCGAACCCTCGCTAGACCTCGGTTCTCAACCCTTGGCGAACGAGTTTCTGGACACTGAAGATGCACCTCAAGAATCGTACCCTTTGGCTGTCAATCTGTGTCGGGATTGCCACCATCTCCAACTTACACACGTCATAGACCCCGATCTCATGTTCAAAAACTACCTGTACGTGAGTGGAACAAGCGAAACCTACCGTCGGTACCTCGCTGATTTTGCGTCCCAAGTGTACGTCTCGGGCCGGGTCCTGGACGTCGGTTGTAACGACGGCACCCAACTGGACGCCTTCAAGGCTCTGGGCGCTCAGACCTGGGGAGTCGACCCTGCCGAGAACCTTTGGCCTTTGAGTACCGCCAAGGGCCACGACGTCACTCTCGGCTACTTCGACTCTGGGTACGAACCTGGTGTTCTCTTCGATTTGATCAATGCCCAGAACGTCTTTGCACACACCAGGGACCCTTTGAGTTTTCTGCTCAACGCCAAACGTCTGTTGGCACCCGGTGGACGCGTATACATTCAGACGAGTCAGGCGGATATGGTTCAGAATGGCGAGTTTGATACCATTTACCACGAACACATCAACTTTTTCAACCCTTGGTCTATGAAACAGCTTGTGGATCGCGCGGGTCTCGTGCTTCTCGAGGTTCGCAAGACGCCCATCCACGGTACGAGTTTTATGTTTGTCCTTGGTCTCGATGGGGCCCCTGCTAGGGTCGCGAAGGACGAGAAGGACGTGTATGTCGTATGGGCCCGCAAGTGTCGCGCCCTTGTTGAACGTGTCCGACGCGCGACGGTTGGGAAGAAAGTTGTGGCCTATGGCGCGGCTGCAAAGGGCAACACGTTCCTGAACTTTGCCCGAATCAAGCCAGACGCCATCGTAGATGACAATCCGCTCAAGCAGGGCAAATTCAGTCCAGGTCAACGAGCGCCTATTGTGCCCAAAGAGTATATGAAGACTCTCGGACCAGAGCCTGTAACCTTTTTGCCACTAGCCTGGAACTTGTTTGACGAAATTAAGAAACAAATTGTGGAAGTTCGAGGGGAGGGTGACGAGTTTGTCCACCCGGCGCATACGGCTGCCCAGGCTTTTTACGCTCAGAATTGGGAGTGCGATTTCAGGACACACCCAGAAAAGAGTCCACTCGTGGGTCTTCTGGTCGAGTCGCGGGACCATCCGTACTTGGAAGCGACTTTGCGCAACTTTTCATGCATGTTACCCTACGCGTCCCTGTGCGTCTATTATTCAAAGCAGAACGAAGAGCGTGTGCGAAAAATCATCGGGCCCGGGACGAACGTTCAACTCAAAGAGTTGCCCGGGGGTCCGTTTGGACGCTGGGAAAACAACACGATGATTCAACGTCCTGAATTTTGGGAACAATTCAAGGGGTTCCACCGGGTCCTCGTGTTCGGCACGGACACGGGGATCAAGCAAAACACTATACTTCGGTTCATGCATTTTGACTATATAGGGGCTCGGTGGTGGCACGATCCACTGGGAAATCCACGGATCTACCAGGGGAACGGGGGGTTTTCTTTGAGGAACCCGCGATTAATGGCGGACCTCCTAACACGGTTCCCGCCGCCGAAAGGGCGGGTCCCAGACGATCTATGGGTCGCGAAGACGATTCACGAAAAGTTCCCCGAGGCCATGATGCCCCTGACGTGGGAGTGTGACCTGTTTTCGACGGAGACGAGGGACATCGGTGGGACGTTCGGGTTCCACGACGTGGACACTTACGCACCGGACGCGATCGAGGCGTACCAGGTCGTGGACGGCCCGAGACGCCCAGAGCTGATGACCATAACCAGGGCGGCGATGGACGGCGTCGTAAACGTCACGCCACTTGTCAGGCTGGGTATAGGACCCGCGGGACTCAGGGTTTTCAAGGAGACGCGTCTGGGTCCTGGGAAGGTTCTGGAACTGGATCAGACGGTACTGATTCCTGTGGGAGAGGATTGTACGTATCCTGACACATCTTCTTGAGTGCGCCGTACATGGTCTTGATGAGCTGATCCGAATCGAGGTTATGAAAGTCGTCGAACCCGTAATCCTGGGTCAGACGGACCGAGTTCGGGAAAAACTCCTTGACGTCCTGGGCGATCCAGCCGAGCGAGTGCGTGTCAGTCGGAGACTGACCGCCCTGAACGCCGGGGATGTTCCACTTGAAGTACTTGAGGTCGAGGGAGTCGACAATATCGACACACCGCGTGAGGTTGGCGGACTGGATGTCCGACTTGATGCGTCGGTCCGAACCGGTCGTCCAGGTTGTGGTGGAGAGCTTACGGGCATAGTCGGTCGAGAGGTCGAGCTGGTACGTGGGGGCCGAGAGACCGAGGGAGAGACCTTTGGCGGTAATATAGGTTGGGTATGCGACGGGCCCCGAACTCGTCCAAATCATCTGGGCGGGGGTGTTCGGGTAGGCGCCACCGATGGCAAAGCCGGTCGCGACGTTTGTTGTTGTTGTAAAGTGCGTATTGAGACACGTGAAATTCCCAGTGATGGTCACGTTCGCGATGAGATTCGCCGACATCTACTAATAGGGGAGACGAAGTTTTTACTCGGGGGCGGGTTCCGTCACGGGTTCAGAAAGACCCTCTGACGCCACCGGGACCTCAGTGACTTCTGGAACCTCGGCCACGGGTTCAGAAAGACCCTCTGAAACTCCAGTTCCTGGATCTACAGAAAGATTCTCTGACACGGGCTCGGGTACAGAGAGATTCTCTGAGACTGGCGGAACCTCGGCCACGGACTGCGCAAAGTGTTCGTTGAGCGTGTGTTTCAAAGCGCCCCAGAGAACTTTGATGAGTTGATCGGAGTCAAGGGCGAGGGTACCGGCCTGGGTCGAAGAAACGGACTTGGGGAAGAAACCCTGGACGTCCTGGGCTATCCAGCCGAGCGAGTGCTTGTCCTTGTGTTCTTCAGAAAGCCACTTGAAGTACTTGAGATCGAGGGAGTCGACGATCTCGGCACACCGCGCGAGGTTGGCAGACTCTATATCCGTTTTGATTCGGCGATCCGAGCCGGTTGTCCACGTGGACGTCTGGAGCTTACGGGCGCTGTCTGCGCTGAGGTCGAGCTGGTACACGGCGTCAGGAACGCGACCTAGACCGAGGTTGGTCGTGAAGACGGGCCCGTTGAAAGTGTAAGGGGTCTGAGCGGTAGAGATGTTGAGGACGGTGACGGGGGTCGAGCGAGTTCCCCCGGAGACGTTGATACCGAGCTGGCCGTTATTATTGGCACCAAAAGTCCTGACCGTCCCGTCTGCCAAAACAACGGCGGTATGATGAAGTCCACCCGCCACGGCCGTTGCAGACGACGAAATTCCAAAAACCTGGACGGGGGTCGAGCGGCTCGTCGCGGTATCGTTTACACCGAGTTGGCCGTTTATATTGAATCCAAACGTTCTAACCGTCCCGTTGGCCAAAAGAACGGCACCATGATAAGATCCATACGCCACAGCCGTTGCAGACGACGAAATTCCAAAAACCTGGACGGGGGTCGAGCGGGTCGTCGTATCACCGACGCCGAGTTGGCCAAGGTCGTTGCGTCCAAACGTTCTGACCGTCCCGTTGGCCAAAAGAACGGCGGTACTACTACCTCCACCCGCCACGGCCATTGCAGACGACGAAATTCCCCAAACCTGGACGGGGGTCTGGCGGCTCGAGCCGAACGCTCCAGTTTCGTTGATACCGAGTTCTCCATATTGATTCCATCCAAAAGTCCTGACCGTCCCGTTGTCCAAAAGAACGGCGACGTGGGTAGCTCCACACGCCACGGCCGTTGCACTTGTTATGTTCACAACGGTGACGGGGGTCTGGCGAGTTCCCCCGGAGACGTTGATACCGAGTTGTCCAAAGTCGTTGCGTCCAAATGTCCTGACCGTCCCGTCCGCTAACAGAACGGCTGTAAACTCAGATCCACACGCCACGGCCGTTGCACTCGTTATGTTCACAACGGTGACGGGGGTCTGGCGAGTTCCCCCGGACACGTTGATACCGAGTTGGCCTTGGGTATTGTCCCCAAACGTCCTGACCGTCCCATCTCTCAAAAGAACGGCAGTATGGGTACCTCTACACGCCACAGCCGTTGCAGACGACGAAATTCCAAAAACTTGGACGGGGGTCTGGCGAGTTCCCCCGGACACGTTGATACCGAGCTGGCCGTTATTATTGGCACCAAACGTCCTGACCGTCTCGTCGGCCAAAAGAACGGCGGTGTGGTAGACTCCACCCGCCACAGCCGCATACAGAGGAGGCGATGCAACACCCGCCGCAAACGTAAAGAGGTTCGAGTACGTGGCGTTCATATACTGGACGTTCGACGACGCTGCGAGAACGAGTGTGTTCCCTGAAATCGTGACGTTCGCCACCAAGTTCGCCGCTGGCGTACTCATCTACTTTAAGCGTAGAGACTTTTTTAATGAAATGATATCCGCAGCTGAAACCATAGACAAATTGACTATTTTGGATCTAAAACTGAAGAACGTTGCGGACCCAGAGAAACTGGCACACGTCCAGAAGGAAAAGGACCTTCTGGAAACCCAAGCACCGGACGTGGGCCCTTTCCGAACCCTTTTGTACCACATCAATTCGGTCCTCTGGGACGTCGAGGACAGGCTCCGCGTCCTGGAATCTGAATCCAATTTTGGTCCTGAATTCATCCTCTTGGCCCGTTCGGTCTATTTCACGAATGACATAAGGTCAAAAGTTAAGTCGCAAATTTCAAATATCGTAGGAGATTCACTTAAGGAGGTGAAGAGTTATGTCAATTAATGAGCGGCTTGACCAAGGCAGAGATCTATTTCAAGTTGCACAAACACGCCCTGAGCGACGGTGACCCTGCCCTGGCACTGGGGTTCGTCGAGAAGGCCATCAAGGAGGACGAGTCCAATTTCGACTATGCTTTGGCAGCCGTCCATGCGCGTTTGGCCCAGAAAAAGCCTCCTCACGTTTCAGTCGTTCTGAAGGACATAGAACGTGCGTTTCTGTGTGACCCGACGCGCCGCGAGACGTATGATTTCATAGTCCCACTGGCGTTCCAGAACAAGATGCCCGAGCTCGAGTCGTGGATTGAACGGGCCCTGATCGCCTTTCCCGACGACGAGTCGTTTTTGAACTTTGCAGGAGTCATGGCCATGAACTCCGGTGACGCCAAGAAGGCCCGGAGGTACTTTCAGCAGTGTCTGTCCATCAACCCGACCAAGGCGGAACACCATTTCAACTGCGGCCTGACGTACACACAGGACCTGGACTTTCTGGACGATCTGGAGGACAAGTCGATTTGGCATTTTCAGATGGCTCTGTGCTACAAGCCGGACTGGGCGGCCGCGAAGCAGTCACTGGTCGGGGCGTTCACACGCCATGCAAAGTTCAAGGAGGCTCTGATGATGACGTCAGGGGGCGACGTCGTCATAGACGCTCTACAGCTCGAGGCGCGTTGGCGGTCGGGTGATCTAACGAACGTGGATTACGATGAGCTCATCTCACGGGTCACGGACGACAAGGGTGTCCTCGGCTCGATTCTGAAGAATCAGACGGGATACTTCGAGGCGATCGGCGATTACGAAAAGGCGGAGAAGGCGTTCAGACACATATACGACAATCGCGAGGACTATTTCATCAAAGACAGTTTCATGTACAAAGACGTTGCTCTAGGTACGGGGCATTTTCTGGTTAAAATCGGAAACTGGGAGGAAGGAGCACCGAAGATTTGCGAGTCAATCATCACGAAACACGACCACGGGTACCCGATGTGGGAAGGGGAGGAGACGGACCATCTGGTGATTCTGAACAAGGGGCTCGGGAACGGAGACCAGATGTTCTACTCACGGTACATTCCACTGGCTGCTAAGAAGGCGAAGAGGGTGACGGTTGTGGTGGCACCCCGGCTGAAGCATATGTTTGCCAACGCGACGGAGTACGAAGTCACCACGGAGATTCCAAAGGAGGCGACGTGCTGGATCGAGTGTTCGTACTTGATCAAGTTTTACGGGCCACAGCCAATGTGGGATTTCCTTCCAGTTGCGCAGCAACTGTCCGAGCCGGAGGCTCGTGCCCCAACCGGCAAGGGCCTCATTCACCTCGCATCTTCCAAAATCAACCCGCTCTTGAATTACCGGCGCGACGTACCTTTCGACCTGGCCAAGCCCCTCCTGGACCTTCCGGACCTGAAATGGGTTTCGGTCGCTAAACAGGATGGCGAACACCCGAACCTAACGGACCTGAGCGAGAACATCGACAAGGGCCCGAACGCGTTCGAGGATACCATGAAGCTTCTGCAAGAGGTGGACATTGTGGTGACGTGCGACACGTTCATGGCCCATCTGGCCGGTCTGATGAAACGACCGACGATTTTGGTCCTGACGACGATGGCCGAGTTCCGGTGGGGATCAAAGGTGTATGAATACCACTGGTACCCGACGGTGACTTATCTGCGTCAGAAGAACTGGGGAACGTGGGACGAGCATCAGGAGCTCGTCGAGGCTGTGAAGATGACCATGACATCATCCCAGCGCCCCTTGGCTTGACGGAGATCAACGAGCTCAACTGAAAAGCCGTGCATTTTGCCCAACCTAAGAAGAGCCTCTGCGTCATCCTGTGAATACACATCTTCAATTATGTAGGTGCCACCAGGTTTCAGGGACTTTTTCAAAAGCAAAAAAGACCGAACTTGGTCGTTGAGATAGTGCGAACCATCATCGATTATGAAATCAAAGAGGCCTTCGGGAACCTGAACACGAGCATCCATGAGGTGTGCCGTGACCTTCGGGTTTTGAGAAAGATCAAATTTTAATAAATCAAACGTCACGTCAAGCCCGACAATTTCAGTCTCGGGTGACGTGAAGTATTCTGCCCACGCCAATAAAGAACCGCCTGTACAGATGCCAATTTCCAAAAGGCGAATAGGGTCTGTGCGTCGGGGGCCGAAAAGGCGTTCGTAGGTCCCCAGATACGAGTGGGTAACGCCCTTATCTGTTCCCTCATAGATGGAGCCTTGATACTTGGCGAATATGGCATCCATTACTGATTCTTTCAAATCTTTTTTGAAAGCTCTTGGACCGCGGCCAAGTCCGAAGGACTTGGACTCAAACGTTCCTGAACCATGGCCAAGTCCGAATACTCAAAAGTTCCTGGACCGCTTCGAAAGCTCTTGAACCGCGCTTATAAGAAGAGGGACGAGGCGGTCGTACGAAACTGTGTGGAGGTCCGGGACCGCTTGACCATACACGAAAACTTTGGGTCCATAAATTTCAGAATCAAATTCAATTTCAAATTCCGAAACGCGAGTAACCTTGAGGAACTTTTCGACGGACTCATCGAGAACTTTGACATGGGCACCAACTTCGAGGCTTTCAATTCTGTTTCTGAATTGACAGATGCGACCTGAGAAGAATGTGGGTACTTGAAAAATGTCTGGGATGATACCGTCATGAACAGACACGGCGGCTGGAAAAACCTCCTTAACCTCCTGGGCCACGAGACCTGTGTATGTACTACTCCCGTGTTCAACAGGATCCTTGTACCGAAACTCACGGATGCGTAATTTGCGAATTGTATCGAGGTCTTTGGACGAATCCGAGTCTTGGATATTAGTTTTGATTCTCGCGTCCGAGAAAACGTCTACTTCGGTGCAGCCAATCTTACCATCCGTGTAGATTTTGAGAGTCGTTGCAGTGGTCGCCTCATATGCCTGTGCCCAGCCGTCAACCTGGTACGCCAGGTTGGAGTAAGGAGCGGCGGCGGACACGGCGGTTCCACTGACGGTCAAGGGGTACGTGACAGTCGACGTTCCGATGCCAACTTTTCCGGTTGAAAAATAAATATCCGAACCCGAAGCCGTCCATTTTGAGCCAGGTATGGTTCCCCACGTGATACCCGCACCGGATCCGGTCGTGACGATGGTTTGATCAGGGCCGGCGACGGACCCCGAAATCATGAGGCCGCCCAAGAGGTCAAGGGTGCTTGAGAGGACGGTGTTGGAGGTGTTTGAGACGAAGCCGCCCGTCGCTATGTTTGCGGCCCATACATTGCCCGTCATGTACAGGTTCGCACCATTGACGTTCGAAGCGGCCCACACGTTATACTGGCTCGTGAGGTTCCCGCCCCATACATTGCCCGTCATGTACAGGTTTGCACCATTGACGTTCGAAGCGGCCCACACGTTATACTGGCTCGTGAGGTTCCCACCCCATACGTTGCCCGACATGTACAGGTTCGTGCCATTGACGTTCGAAGCGGCCCACACGTTATACTGGCTCGTGAGGTTCCCACCCCATACGTTGCCCGACATGTAGAGGTTCGCACCACTGACGTTCGAAGCGGCCCACACGTTATACTGGCTCGTGAGGTTCCCACCCCATACGTTGCCCGACATGTACAGATTCGCACCATTGACGTTCGAAGCGGCCCACACGTTATACTGGCTCGTGAGGTTCCCACCCCATACGTTGCCCGTCATATAGAGGTTCGCACCATTGACGTTCGAAGCGGCCCACACGTTGTACTGGCTCGTGAGGTTCCCACCCCACACATTGCCCGTCATGTAGAGGTTCGCACCATTGACATTCGAAGAGGCCCACACGTTATACTGGCTCGTGAGGTTCCCACCCCATACGTTGCCCGACATGTACAGGTTCGTACCATTGACGTTCGAAGCGG
>JACCDP010064506.1_pt1 | contig 14988 bp, 13 predicted proteins | sample 7445841 | NCBI WGS metagenome assembly JACCDP01 (sample SAMN15323441, study PRJNA562643) | freshwater metagenome | isolation source: river surface water | place: USA:Blue River Watershed | collected 2017-08-17 | reverse complement strand
CATGCAATTGGGCATGGTGTGGATTGGCCAAGCCCAGCCCAACGACGGCAGCATCAACCGCCTGGGTTCATCCTCGGGCGTGATGGCGCAAGTGGGCCCCACCAGCCCCGCCGCTGACATTCCCCAAGGTGACTTGGACACCGGCAAAGCCTATGGCGTGCGCGTGGCCCACATGGCGGCCAAGTTGCATGCCTGAAGCGTTTGTAGGCTGACTTCACAGCCGACCACAGAACCGCCTGGTGCGTGACGTGCCAGGCGGTTTTTTAACGTTGTTGCGTTAGCATGACCACATGAAAATCCTCAGCCTCTTGCCTTGGTCCGATTGGTTGGTGCTGCTGTTTTTTTTGGCGGCATGGATGGGCTACGCCCAATTCGCCACACGTTGGTCGCTCAAGCGCCCGTCCATCTTGGCTGCAACGAATCGTTTCAGGTTGCGCTGGATCCAGGTGTCGCTGACGCGCGACCCGCGGGTGCTGGACGGCATCATCACGCAAACCCTGTCCAACACGCCGGCGTTTTTCTCCAGCACCACCATCCTGATCATGGGTGGTTTGTTGGCACTCATGGGCACCACCGACAAGGCCGCCGAGTTGGTGCGCGAAATACCGTTTTCGCAGGCCACGCCCATCTTGGTGTTCGAGTTCAAAATTTTGGTGTTGATCGCCATTTTTGTGTACGCGTTTTTTCGCTTTTCCTGGTCGATGCGGCAATACACCTTCGTCGCCTTGATGATTGGTGCCTTGCCCTCCCATGAACACTTCATCGCGCACCCGCAAGAGCAAGTCGACTATGCCGAGCGCGTGGCCGCCATGACGGGCTTGGCCGCTGAAACCTTCAACGATGGCTTGCGCTCTTACTATTTTGCGTTTGCGGTGATGGGTTGGTTTTTTTCGCCCATGGCCTTTGTGCTGACCACCGTGCTGATCGTGGGCATTTTGTACAACCGCGAATTCCGCTCAGACGTGCTGGAAGTGCTGAACGACGGCAATTAAGCTTCGTCTTTCAATGCCGATAAATCCGGGTGCACACCCCGGCGTTCGTCAAACACAAAGCAGTCACCGGTGTAGTGGTCGCTGCCCACATCCTCGAAGTATTTCAAGATGCCGCCGTCGAGTTGATAGACCTGTTCCACACCCAGTTCACGCAAGTAGATGGCGGCTTTCTCACACCGTATGCCACCGGTGCAGTAACTGATCACGGTCTTGTCTTGGAGTTCATGCAAGTGGGCTTGGGCGGCATCGGGAAATTCACTGAACTTGGTGAGTCGCCAATCGATGGCCCCTTGGAACGCGCCTGCGTCCACCTCGAAATCGTTGCGCGTATCCAGCGTGACCACGGGGCGGCCGTTGTCGTCATGTCCCTGGTCCAACCAACGTTTCAGCGTGGCTGCCGTCACCGCAGGGGCGCGGCCATGCTGCGGCTGGATGGTGGGGTGGTTCATGCGGATGATCTCGTTCTTCACCTTCACCAACAGTTTTTTGAACGGCTGTGAGGCCGACCAACTGTCTTTGGGCGCGAGGGTGGCGAAGCGAGGGTCTTGTTGCAGCCACTGCACCCAGGCACGCACATCTGCCGGCGGCCCCGCCAAAAACAAGTTGATGCCTTCTTCGGCGATCAGAATCGTGCCCTTGAGTTGTCGGGTGTGGGCTTGTGCCAAACACGCTTGTTGCAAGGCCTGAGTGTCGTGGATGGGCGTGAACACATAGGCTGAAATGTTCAGCACCGGCAGGCTGCTCATGCGGGCATCCAGCCCAAACCTGCCGTGGTGCCACCGGGCTCGGTGCCGCGCCATGGGCGGTATTCGCACCCAATCCAGCCTGACCATTGCAGTTCGCGCAAGGTCTCAAACACCGTGGGGTAGTGCAGCTCGCTGATGTTCGGTTCGTTGCGTTGCGGCGCACCGGCGATTTGAATGTGGCCCACCTTGCCGCTGGGCAGGTAGTGGCGCAGTTTGTTCAGCACATCGCCTTCCACAATTTGGCAGTGGTAGAGGTCGAATTGCACTTTCAAGTTGTCCACGCCGATGGCGTGAACGATGGCATGGGCATCGGCTTGGCGGTTCAAGAAATAGTGTGGAATGTCACGGGCATTGATGGGCTCGATCAGGATGGTTTTGCCTGCGGCTGCGGCTTGCGCGGCAGCCCAGCGCAGGTTGCTTGAAAATTTATCGCGCAGCGCGCTTGCCGTGCTGGCATAGGCGTGGCTGGTTTGCAAAGCCAAGGGCAGGGCAGAGGTGGCTTGGTGCTCGGGCGGCACCACCCCAGCCAACACATGAATGCAAGGGCAGTTCAGTGTTTGTGCGTACTCGAGTGCCAACAACACGCCGTTTTGAAATTCGACTTCGCGCCCTGGCAAACAAGCCGTGCCGCGAGCACCTTGGGCCCACGCCGATGAAATGCTGTGGGTGTCTTGGCCACCCGGCGGCGCGTTCATCAGCACCACGTCCACACCCGCGTCTTGTGCCGCATGGGCGATGTCATTCGCTGCGAAGTCGTATGCAAACATGAACTCCACCGCCTTGAAACCGTCACGGGCGGCTGCAGCAAACCGGTCAAGGAAACCGTGTTCGGGGTAGAGCATGGAGAGGTTGGCAGCGAAACGCAGCATGGGGTGTCTGGGAGCGATAGAGAAAGGGAAGTTGACGAGCCTTGACCCCGGCACTGGCTCCACAGTTAGGGCTGCTTGGTTCCCCACCTGACCCGGTTGGCCGCTTCACCATGCGGGAAGGCCCGTCGAGGGAAATTGTACGCCCCGTAGAATGACCGCATGTCCTATCTGGTGCTGGCCCGCAAATACCGTCCCAAAACTTTCGAACAGTTGGTGGGGCAATCGCACGTCGTGCAGGCGCTCACCAATGCGCTGCGCTCGCAACGCCTGCATCATGCCTATCTGTTCACCGGCACGCGCGGCGTGGGCAAGACCACGGTGTCGCGCATTTTGGCCAAATCCCTCAACTGCGAAACCGGCATCACCGACCAGCCATGCGGCGTGTGTTCAGCCTGCACTGAAATTGACGCAGGTCGTTTTGTGGATTACACCGAACTGGACGCGGCCTCCAACCGGGGCGTGGATGAAGTGCAGCAATTGCTGGAGCAAGCGGTTTACAAACCGGTGCAAGGCCGCTTCAAGGTCTTCATGATCGACGAGGTGCACATGCTGAGCAACACGGCGTTCAACGCCATGCTCAAAACACTCGAAGAACCGCCCGAGTATTTGAAATTTGTGTTGGCCACCACCGACCCGCACAAGGTGCCAGTCACCGTCTTGTCGCGCTGCTTGCAATTCAATTTGCGCCCCATGCCCCCCGAAACCATCGTCGAGCACCTGGGGCAGGTGCTGGGCGATGAAAACATCACCGCCGATGTGCAAGCGCTGCGCCTGATTGCCCGCGCTGCTCGGGGCTCCATGCGTGACGCCTTGTCGCTCACCGACCAGGCCATTGCCTTTGGCAACGGCGAGTTGCAAGAACCCACGGTGCGCGACATGCTGGGCAGTGTGGACCGAAGCCACGTGTTCACCTTCATCGAGGCATTGGCCCATGGTGACGGGCTGACCGTGGTCAACACCTGCGAGGCTTTGCGTCAATTGGGTTTGTCGGCCAGCTCTTTGCTGGAAGACATGAGCATGGTGCTGCAACGCATGGCGGTGTACCAGTCGGTGACGAATGCCGCCGAAGCCGCCACCGACCCCGACCCCGATGCACAGCGCATCTTGGCCTTGGCAGAACTCCTGCCCGCCGATGAAACCCAGTTGCTCTACAGCATCTGTTTGCACGGCCGCACCGAGCTGGGTTTGGCGCCTGATGAATACGCCGCCTTGTGCATGGTCTTGTTGCGCTTGCTGGCCTTCAAGCCCGAGGGCGCGGCTCAAAAAAAAACACTGAAAACAGCTGAAGCGCCGCAACTGGCTGCGCCTTCTGCGACGGCGTCCATCGCCAAGCCTGCTGCACCGCCAGTCCCAAAAGCAACTGCTCAAGCGACAGCGCCCATCTCCAAGCCCACAGTTGCTGCGGAGCCACCAACCCAACTTGCAGCACCTGCCAATCCATCCGCCACACTCCAACCAACCCCCTTGGGCAACGACTGGTTTGAGGTGGTGCAACAGTTGGTGAAAGCGCAACTGATCCAAGCCATGACGCGAGAACTCGCCATGCAATCCCAACTGCTGCAAAAAGACGCCACCACTTGGGTCTTGCAAGTCGAGCGTGAATCCTTGAACTCGCCCAGCAACCGCGAGCGTTTGCAATTGGCCTTGCAAGCCTTGGGGCATGCGGTCAGCATCACGGTGCAATTGGGCCCCGTCACCGACACCCCGGCCAAGCGCATCACCACCCAGCAAAACGAACGCCAACAAGCCGCCGAGGACGAAATCATGAACGACCCTTTGGTGCAACAACTCATCCGGGAGTTCGACGCGACCATCGTTCCCGGCTCCATCAAACCCTTAGCTCACTGAAAGACCACCATGTTCAACAAAGGACAACTCGCCGGCTTGATGAAACAAGCCCAAGCCATGCAAGACAACCTGAAAAAAGCACAAGAAGAACTCGGCCACATCGAGGTCACGGGCGAATCAGGTTCGGGCATGGTGCAAATCCTCATGACCTGCAAACACCAGGTCAAGCGCGTCACCATCGACCCCAGTTTGCTCACCGACGACAAAGACATGTTGGAAGACCTGATTGCCGCGGCTTTCAATGACGCCGCCCGCAAAGCCGAAGAAACCAGCGAAGCCAAGATGGGCAAGTTGACCGGGGGCATGCCTGGCTTGCCCGGCGGCATGAAGCTGCCTTTCTGATGCAAGACCACATCGCGCTGCAAGCCCTGGTGCAAGCCCTCAAGCGCTTGCCCGGGGTGGGTGAACGCTCGGCCTCGCGCATGGCCTACCACCTGTTGCAGCACGACCGTCCAGGTGCGGCGTTGTTGTCGCAAGCCCTGACCCAAGCTGTGGCAGCGGTCAAGCACTGTCAACGCTGCCACACCCTCACCGAGTTTGACATTTGCGGCACCTGCCAAGATGGCACCCGCGACTTGACGCGTTTGTGTGTGGTGGAAACGCCTTCGGACCAATCGGCGATGGAGCGCACCCAAGCCTACAAGGGCTTGTACTTTGTGCTGATGGGCAAGCTCAACCCCATTGAGGGCATTGGTCCCAAAGACATTGGCATGCAAAAACTCATCGAACGCGCCAGCGATGGCGTGGTGCAAGAAATCATCTTGGCCACCAACTTCACCGCCGAGGGCGAGGCCACCGCCCATGTCTTGAGCGATGTGTTCAAACGCAAAGGCTTGGCGGTGACGCGCTTGGCCAGGGGCGTGCCGGTGGGCAGCGAACTCGAGTATGTGGACCTGGGCACCATCGCCCATGCCCTGGTGGACCGACGCAGCACCTGAATTTTTCCGAAAACTCGGGGTTTCACCGAGCGGGAAGCTACCGATGCGTCTTTTTCTGCTGGCCGATATGCTGGCGGCCATCATGAGTGATGCACACACAAAGATCGGCGGCCTGAACCGACGACGTTGGAGCCAAGGCGTGTTGGTTGGGGCCTTGGGCCTGAACCTGATGTCCGCCGCGTGGGCAGACACCCCGCCCACCAAATTCACTTTGTTGTTGGACGACACCTCGTCCATGTCCCACTTGCCGGTGTTGCTGGCCGAGCAACTGGGTTTTTTCAAGGCCGAGGGTCTGACGGTGGACATCCTGGAGCAGTCCAACCCCGCCTACAGCTTGGACACCTTGCTCAGCGGCGGTTTGTTTATGTGGTCCGCACCCTACGATCAGTTGTTGCAGGTGCCACGCAAAGCGCCTTGTGTGGCCATCATGCAGACCGGTCGCACACCGCAGTTGGCCCTGGGCATTTCACGCAAAACCATGCCGCAATTCAAGCGCATGCAAGATTTGCAGGGTCGCCGCATGGGCGTGTCCGCCTTGGACTCGCAAGCCCGGCGCTGCATCGACTACGCCATGGTGCTGTCTGGCGGCAGCCCCAGTGATTTGAACCATGTGGCTGTGGGCCATGCCAGCCAAGCCATCTTGGCTTTGCGCCAAGGTACCGTGGATGCTTTGTGCATGCCCGATCCTGTGATGACCTTGCTGGAGCGAAAGGGCGATGTCGAAATTGTGCGCAACTTTCGCTCGACCCGAGAAAGCCAGCGTTTGTTTGCCGGCCCCATGCCGGGTCACAGTTTGATCGTTACCCAAGCCTTGGCTCGCAAGCATCCCGAGATGTGCCAAGCCTTGGTCAATGGGGTGGCCCGGGCTTTGAAGTGGCTGCGCACCGCTGGTCCTTCGGACTTGCTGGGGAGCATGATTGACAACCCCATTTTGTTGGACCGTGCTGTTTACTTGAACGCGGTGGACAACATGCGAGAGAGTTACGCCATCGATGGCGTCATGGGCCCAGAGGCGGTGCAAACCGCGCTGCGCTTGCGCAATGTGCTGGAGCCCGAGACCAAAAACCTGCGCAAAGAAGCGGGCTTGAGTTTCACCAACGAATTCGCGATTCAGGCCCGCAAACGCTTCAAGGTTTAGCGCGGCTTGTTGGCCGTTTGTCGCCGCTTTTTGCCAGCGGCGGCCTTGGTTTTTTTGGCCTTGCCGGGCAACATCAACATGACTTTCTGTCCGGGCTTCAAACTGCTGTTGAGGGCCAATTTGTTCCAGTCTGCCAGTTGCTCCACACTGACTTTGTAGCGTTTGGCCAAGGAGGCCATGGTGTCGCCCTTGCGGGCTTTCACCACTTGTTTGCGCAGCACCTGCTCGGGTGCCAAGTTCAACTGGCCGGTGTCGGCCAATTTTTCCGAGACGTCTTTGTGCTGCTGGGCACTGCGGGGCACCAGCAGGGCAGAGCCGGCTTTGATGAGCATGCGGGGGGGGATTTTGTTGACCGAGCGCAACTCGTCTTCGCTCATGCCCACGCGCTTGGCGGCATCGGCCACCTTCATGTTTTTCGGAGCCACCCAAGCGGTCCAGCTGGCCAGTTGACCGTTGTGGCTTTCCAAGTTGCGTTGGAAGATTTCCGCGTTGTCCCAGGGCAGCAAAATTTGCGGCGTGCCACTGGCCAACATGACAGGTCGATGGGCTGAAGGGTTCAAGGCCTTGAAGTCGTCCATCGACACTTCAGCCAACTTGGCAATCACGGCGACATCGGCGTCGCGCGGCAGCGGCACGGTTTGAAAGTAGGGGTGGTTGGGAATCGGCGGCAAGGTCACACCCAAACCATCGGGATTGGCCACCAGGTTTTTCATGGCCTGCAACTTGGGCACGTACAGGCGGGTTTCAGCGGGCATGCGCAACTCGGTGTAACTCAGCGGCTCGCCCAAACGTTTGTTGCGCGCCAAGGCTTTGCCCACATTGCCTTCGCCCCAGTTGTAAGCCGCCAGTGCCAAGTGCCAGTCGCCAAACATACCGTGCAGGCGTTGCAAATAATCCAGTGCAGCGCGGGTGGAGGCCAGCACATCGCGGCGGTCGTCGCGAAACGCATTTTGTTTCAAGTCGAAGTCTTTGCCGGTGCGCGGCATGAACTGCCACATGCCGCTGGCGCGTGCCGAGGAGACGGCTTGCGGGTTGAATGCACTTTCAATGAAGGGCAGCAAAGCCAGCTCGGTGGGCATGTTGCGCTGCTCGAGTTCCTCCACGATGTGGTAGAGGTATTTGCTGGACCGCGCCGTCATGCGCTGGATGTAGTCGGGCCGATCCGCATACCAGCGCTCGCGGCCTTGCACCTGGTCCACTTGCAAGTCGGGCATGGCAAAGCCGCGTCGGATGCGCTCCCACAAATCCACCGGCACGTCCACCTCGGTGATGTTGGCGCTGTGCAGCGGCATGGTTTCGATGGGCGACAGGCCGTCAATCAGGCCTGGGGTGGCATGGGGGCCGGTTTGTGCCAGCAGGCCCAAGGGACTACAGACGACCAGGGCAAGCGCCCAGGCCAGTTTCTTGCAAGAGTGTGGGGTCATTGGCAGCAGAAGGGGGATGAATAGAATGCCGCAAGGACAAACTGATGAACCCGCAAATTATAGGAAGCTCAGCCCCCTTGGCCGATTGGCTGCAAACCCCCGCTGGCTTGTACCTCGCCGAGTGGGAAAGTGCACAGTTTGACCAAGCTGTGGCCGATGTGTTTGGCTACCACGGTTTGCAATTGGGGCAGCCCGGTTTGCCCAGCCTGCGCAACAGCCGCATTCGCCACTGCTGGGTCGGAGAAAGCCATCCGCACGCATCCACCCCAGCTTCTTTGTTCACCGACCCGGTGGCGCTGCCCTTCCCAGACCAAAGCCTGGACCTGGTGGTCTTGCCCCACACCTTGGAGTTGAGCCACGACCCGCATGCCAGTTTGCGCGAAGTCGAGCGGGTCTTGGTGCCCGAGGGCAGGGTCATCATCAGCGGCTTCAACCCCATGAGTTTGTGGGGGCAACGCCAGCAACGTGCCCGCTTTTACGCGCGCTTGGGGGTGCAATCCCATTTTTTACCCGCGGACGTGGACTTCATTGGCTATTGGCGGCTGCGAGATTGGTTGCGCTTGCTCAGCTTCGAGGTGGAGGCTGGGCGCTTTGGTTGTTACCGGCCCTCGGTGCAATCGCCCAAATGGCTCAAGCGCTTTGCCTGGATGGACCAGGCCGGTGCGCGTTGGTGGCCCATCTTTGGCGCGGCGTATTTCCTGGTGGGCATCAAACGCGTGCGCGGCATGCGATTGATGGGGCCGGTGTGGAAACGCGCCAAGGCTTCGGCGGCCAGCGCTGTGCCCACGGTCAACAAAACACCCCAAGAGCCGCAAGCATGAGCCGCGTCATCGTCTACACCGATGGCGCTTGCAAGGGCAACCCAGGGCCTGGTGGTTGGGGCGTGTTTTTGCGCTACGGCTCGGTGGAAAAAGACTTGTATGGCGGTGAATTGCAAACCACCAACAACCGCATGGAACTCACGGCGGTCATCGAAGCCCTGCGGGCCCTCACGCGGCCCTGCTCGGTGGACTTCTACATGGACAGCGAGTACGTGCGCAAAGGCATCACCGAGTGGATGAGCGGCTGGAAAGCACGGGGCTGGCGCACGGCGGCCAAGCAACCGGTGAAAAACGAAGATTTATGGCGCATCTTGGACGAGCTGCTGTCACAAAGCGGACACAGCATTGCATGGCATTGGGTCAAGGGCCACTCGGGCGACCCCGGCAATGAACGCGCTGATGCACTCGCGAACGAGGGCGTGCGCATGGTGCAAACAAGTTGATAATGAATCGATCCGGCTCACCCAACAACCACCTCATGTCCTCTCAGAACACCAAAACCGCCATTGCCCTTGTGGCCCTCGCTGCCGCCGCCGTAGGCGGTTGGTATCTGCAAAACAAACCGGTTCAAACTGCCAGCCCAGCGGGTGCCCCTGCAGCGGGTGGTGCCCCTGCAGCAGGCGCCCCGGCCACCGCCAAACCCGGCGCTGCGCCCGGTGGTGCCCCTGCCGGCCCACCCCGTGCCATGGGTGTGGAAGTGGCCTTGGTGGAAAGCGCGGCACTGCGCGACGACGCGCAAACCGTGGGCACGTTGAAGTCCAAACAAAACACCATGGTGCGCCCCGAAGTGGCCGGTCGCGTCACGGCATTGGGTTTTTCCGATGGCAGCCAGGTGCGTGCCGGTCAAACCTTGGTGCAACTCGACGACAGCTTGCAGCGCGCTGAAATCCAGCAAGCCCAAGCGCAAGTGGGCATCGCCCAATCCAACCACAAGCGCAACCAAGATTTGGTGGCGCAAGGCTTCATCGCGCAACGCGCCTTGGACGAAAGCCAAGCCAGTTTGGCCGTGGCCCAAGCCCAGTTGGCGCTCAGTTGCGCACGTTGGCAGCGCATGCGCATCGTGGCGCCTTACGCCGGCACGGTGGGCATCCGCACGGTGAACGTGGGCGACTATGTGAAAGACGGTGCCGATTTGGTGAACTTGGAAGACTTGGGCGCACTCTATGTGGACTTCCGCTTGCCCGAGCGCTACCAGGGCAAAGTGGCCATCAAGCAAAGCGTGGAAGTGGTCATCGATGCCTTGCCCGGTCGGACTTTCTCCGCACGCATCGAAGCCATCGATCCTTTGATTGACGCCAACGGCCGCGCCATCAGCGTGCGGGCCGTGTTGCCCAATGGCGGTGGCGCAGCCAAGCCGGCTGTGCTCCAAGCCGCCAGCAAAGCCAACGCCGCTGCGGGCTCAGCGGAAGCGGTTTGCCCAGCTGGGCCTGCCATGTCGGCCGACAAGCCTGTGGCCCCTGGCCCGTTGCGCCCTGGCATGTTTGCCCGTGTCAATGCGCTGTTCGCTTTGAAACAAGCGGCTTTGTCGGTGCCCGAGGAAGCCATCGTGCCCATGGGCGGCAAGCAATTCGTCATCAAAGCCGTGCCGCCCGAGGCTGTGCCCAATGCGGGCCCCTTGCCACCCGACACCAAGCTCGTGTCCCAACGCGCTGAAGTGAAGCTGGGTGCGCGTCGCCCCGGCAAGGTGGAGATTTTGTCGGGCCTGAGTGCCACCGACACCGTGGTGGTGGCGGGGCAGCACCGCTTGCAAAAAGACGGCACAGCGCTGCGCGTGGTCGAGACCAGGAACTGACATGCAACTGCCCGAGCTGTCCATCCGTCGCCCGGTCTTTGCGACCGTCCTGTCTTTGCTCATCGTCTTGGTGGGCGTGGTCTCCTTCAACCGTCTCGTCATTCGCGAGTACCCGAAGATTGACAACCCCACGGTCACGGTCGAAACCCGTTATGTCGGTGCGTCCAGCGCGGTCATGGAGTCGCAGGTCACCAAGGTGTTGGAAGACTCGCTCTCAGGCGTGGAAGGCTTGGATGTCATCTCCTCGATCAGCCGCCAAGAGCAAAGCCAAATCACGGTCAAGTTTTTGCTCACGCGCGACCCCGATGCCGCCGCCGCCGATGTGCGCGACAAGGTGTCGCGGGTGCGCCAACGCCTGCCCACCGGCATTGACGAACCGGTGATTTCCAAAGTGGAGGCCGATGCGTTCCCGGTGATCTGGATTTCGTTCAATTCGGACACGCTCAACACCTTGCAACTGAGCGATTTGGCCAATCGGCTGGCCAAGCCCATGATGCAAACCGCGCCCGGCGTGGCCGATGTGCGGGTGTTTGGTGAACGCAAATACGCCATGCGGATTTGGCTCGACACCGACCGCTTGGCCTCGTACAAACTGACGCCGCAAGACGTGGAAGACGCGCTGCGCCGCGCCAATGTCGAAGTGCCAGCGGGTCGGGTGGAAAGCCAAGCACGCGAGTTCAACGTCACCACCGCCACCGATTTGCGCACCACCACCGAGTTCGAGGACATCGTGGTGCGCACCGTCAACGGCATGCCGGTTCGCATTGGCGATGTGGCGCGGATTGAACAAGGCCCCTTGGCCGAACGCTTCTCGGTGCGCTACAACAGCAACGAATCCATTGCCTTGGGCGTGCTGCGCAACGCCACGGCCAATCCTTTGGAACTCAGCAAGGCCATCACCGCCATGCTGCCGCGCATCAAAGAAAACCTGCCCCCGGGCGTGCGCATCGAGGTGGCCAACGATTCCTCGGTGTTCATCGAGAAATCCATCGAGGCGGTGTTCCAAACCATTTTGGAAGCGGCCGCACTGGTGTCTTTGGTGATCTTCATTTTCTTGCGCACCTTGCGCGCCTCCATCATTCCCCTGGTCACCATTCCGGTGGCCCTGATTGGCAGCTTCGCCTTGATGGCCTTGTTTGGTTTTTCCATCAACTCGCTCACGCTGCTGGCGCTGGTGCTGGCGATTGGCTTGGTGGTGGACGACTCGATCGTGGTGCTGGAAAACATTTACCGCTACATCGAAGAGGGCATGGCACCGTTTGCCGCCGCCATCAAAGGCTCGCGCGAAATTGGGTTTGCGGTGGTGGCCATGACGCTCACCCTGGTGGCCGTGTTCGCGCCTTTGGCCTTCACGCCAGGGCGCACCGGTCGCTTGTTTGCCGAGTTTGCGCTGGCTTTGGCCGGTGCCGTGCTCATTTCAGGGGTCGTGGCCTTGTCGCTCACACCCATGATGTCCTCGCTGCTGCTCAAGCACAACCCCCATCCGAGTTGGTTCGACCGGTTCATCGGCAAAGGCTTGGATGCCATGACGGATGGGTACAGCCGCTTGCTGAATTGGACCTTGACCGCTTGGCAGTTCGGTCGGGTGCAGTTGTCTAGACGTTGGTTGGTGGTGGCCATCATGTTGGCCGCGGCGGGTGGTTCGTGGCAATTGCTCAAAGCCGCGAAAAGCGAACTCTCGCCCATGGAAGACCGGGGCGTGATTTTGATCGTCATCAACGGGCCCGACGGTGCCACCCTGGAGTACACCGCCAAGTACGTCAACATGCTGGAAAAAATCGGTCGCAAGTACAACGAGTTCGATAAATTCTTTGCGGTGGTGGGCAACCCCACGGTCGCGCAAGGTGCGGTGTTCTTGGGCGCTTTGCCTTGGGACCAGCGGAAAAAATCCACGCTCGACTTGGCGCGTGAAATGATGCCCAGCGTGGCCGGTTTGCCCGGCGTCATGGCCTTTCCCATCACACCACCGTCATTGGGACAAGCCTTTCGCGAACGGCCCTTCAACTTTGTTGTGCTGACCAACGACTCGTATGAAAACCTGGCCCAGGTCACCAAAACCTTGCAGGATGAAATTGCCAAGAACCCCGGCATCTTGAGCGTGGACGTGGACTTGCGCTTGAACAAACCCGAGATCAGCATGGAAGTAGACCGCGAACGTGCGGCCGATGTGGGCGTGCCGGTGGACGCGATTGCGCGCGCCGTGGAAACCGCCATGGGCGGGCGCATGGTCACCAAGTTCAAACGCGATGGCGAGCAGTACGACGTGGTGGTGCAAACCGATGCCAAGGACCGCAATTCGCCGTTGGACATCGAGAAAATTTTTGTGCGCGGCAAGGGCGATGCCATGGTGCCGCTGTCGTCCTTGGTGATCTTGAAAGAAGTGGTGGTGCCGCGCGAGCTGAACCATTTCTCACAACGCCGCAGCGTCAGCTTCACCGCCAACTTGGCCCCCACCTATTCTTTGGGCCAAGCACTGGAGTTCATGAAGGGCGTCAGCGCCAAAGTCTTGAAGCCGGGCTACAGCACCGATGTGAACGGCAGTTCACGCGAGTATGTGCAGTCCTCGGGCTCGCTCACCGGCGTGTTCGTGTTGGCCCTGGTGTTCATCTTCTTGGTGTTGGCCGCGCAGTTTGAAAGCTTTGTCGATCCCTTTGTCATTTTGTTGTCGGTGCCGCTCTCCATGGTGGGTGCGCTGCTGGCGCTGCAATGGACCGGCAGCACCTTGAACGTCTACAGCCAAATTGGCCTCATCACCCTGGTGGGTTTGATCACCAAGCACGGCATTTTGATTGTCGAGTTTGCCAACCAGTTGCGGGCCACCGGCCTGAGTGCCATCGAGGCGGTGCACCGTGCCGCCACCTTGCGACTGCGCCCGATTCTGATGACCACCGGCGCCATGGTGCTGGGGGCCATCCCGCTGGCGCTGGCCACTGGCGCGGGCTCGGAAAGCCGGCGTCAAATTGGGTGGGTGATTGTGGGTGGCATGAGCTTGGGCACCTTGCTCACCATCTTCGTGGTGCCCACCATGTACTCGCTGTTTGCACGCAAGGCCACACCCGGCCCGAATGCAACGCCCTTCGAGGACACCACGCCTTCTCCTGCTTAGCCGCCGATGTAGCTCATCTCGACGCGTTTTTGGCCGGGAACGGGCGGCGGTTGCAGGTTTTGGCCACGCAACTCCGAGTAGCGGTCCTCGCGCTCGTGCCAAATGAGGCCAATCGCTGACGCCAAGTCCGCGTCCGAGGTGCCGTTGCGCAACAGGGTGCGCAAATCAAAGCCTTGCGCTGCAAACAAACACAAATAGAGCTGGCCTTCGGTGGACAGACGCGCACGGTTGCAGTCGCTGCAAAAGGCTTGCGTCACGCTGCTGATGACGCCGACTTCGCCCAAAGCCGGGTCGAACACGCCTTGCGCGTTGGCGTAGCCCCAGCGCTGCGCGGTTTCGCCGGGGGCCGAGGCTTCCAGCGGCACCAGGGGAAATTCAGCTTGCAGCATCTTGATGAGCTCGGCCGAAGGCACCACTTCGTCCATTTGCCAGCCGTTGGTTTCGCCGACATCCATGTACTCGATGAAACGCAAGGTGAGGCCACTGCCCCGGAAATGCCGCGCCATGGGGATGATTTCACTCAGGTTGGTGCTTTTCTTCACCACCATGTTGATCTTCAGGCCGCTGAAACCACCTTTGGCGTCGCGCCCCAGCCCCACCTCTTTGGCGGCTTCAATGCCGTCCAGCACATCGGCCACGGGGAAATCCACGTCGTTCATGGCGCGGAAGATGTCGTCGTTCAGGCCATCCAAACTGACCGTGACGCGCTGCAACCCAGCAGCCTTCAAGCCAGCAGCTTTGCGGCGCAGCAAGGAGCCATTGGTGGTCAGCGTCAGGTCCAGCGGCTGGCCCTCGGGCGTGCGCAGCGCGGCGAGCTGCGCGATCAGCACTTCCAAGTTTTTGCGCAGCAGCGGCTCGCCGCCGGTCAGGCGCAGCTTTTGCACGCCGTGCGCCACGAACAGGCGGGCCAAGCGGGTGATTTCCTCAAAACTCAACAGCGAGGTTTGCGGCAGGTATTTGTAATCGTTGTTGAAAACTTCCTTGGGCATGCAGTAGTTGCAGCGGAAGTTGCAGCGGTCGGTGACGCTGATGCGCAGGTCGCGCAGCGGGCGGCCGCGTTGGTCGCCTAGCAGTCCGGTGGCGGGGATGGGCGTGGCCGGGATGGCGGCGGGGCGGTTGCGCAGGTCGAAAAGGGAGATGACGCGTTCTGACATCCCGACATTGTGCCTTGTCCGGCTCAACACACCGGTTTGTAGGGCTTGCAGACCACGGTTTTGCTGCTCACCCTTTGAAGACACGCTTAGGAAATTGGGGTCAGATTCCAATTAATTCACGCTTGAGCCGCCCGCCATGGGGACTCATTTTTCTGGTCTT
>JACCDP011004863.1_pt1 | contig 14989 bp, 16 predicted proteins | sample 7445841 | NCBI WGS metagenome assembly JACCDP01 (sample SAMN15323441, study PRJNA562643) | freshwater metagenome | isolation source: river surface water | place: USA:Blue River Watershed | collected 2017-08-17 | reverse complement strand
TCATAAGGTTTACGACGGACTAACCATCGACTCCCCGCTACTTCTAACGGCATCTGGTTCTACTAGACCTCCCACAATTTATTCGACGTACGACCAGATGCTGGTGCGTTTTACCACTAACAGCCAAAACACTCGACACAGTGGATGGAGTGCCAGGTATTCTTATTAATCGCAAGCTAGTATACTATTAATTAAACAAACATAATAATACAACAATACAGTATGCCAAATTACGTCTCCACTCATCCTCATTTTACCCTATGCATTTACTATATAGTTCAAGCCAATACACTTAAGTGTTAAATCAATAGGCCTTATAGGCTACACTTATTGGCGTTTGTTTGCCGAGGAGAGCCGTCAATCAATCAATGTGATGTGGATGTGGGTGAGCTTTGATTCTTTCAGCATGTTGGCGATATGAGTTGAGTATTCAAGAGTTCTTATCATATCTGAAAAGATTTACTTGCTAAGACGCAAGCAATCTGATCGCAGCATATGAGAAAACGAGCTGATACACATTGAGCTTCGTCACTCGCTTGTTACTGTAAATAGCCGCCCAAATGCGCCAGCGCCGCCAGTCACTGGCCAGCCAATCCGACCCCAAACTTTCCGTCCCCAGAGTTTCGTATATTTTGGGGCCGGAATGGTTTCAACTCATTTGTTGTTCCAACCCCAACTTTTCCAGTTCAACAGCTAAAAATGATTGAAAGTGCCACATGGCTATATTTGCCTACATATTACGAAGCGGTATCAGTAGCTATTAATTTGATGTGCTGACTGAATATCGCAGAGAGATGACGATTAACATTTTCGAAGTGATAATAGCTAATAATATTGAGATGTCAATAAGACGCTCAGTCTATATAGATATAAAGATTAGATCATCTGCGATAGCCATGTGTGATTTCGCAAGATTTCAACCGTACAGCTGATCCGTTTGAGTGAAAACGAGCATCACTGTGATATAAAACTTTTAGCCTGGTTCGGTGTTTTACTAATGTCTGTCAGTCTGTGTTTTAACGAGTGTAACTTTCAGACCAACAATGAATGTTACCAGCTTTTCATTATTTTTTTTAATAATAGCAATTTCTTTTCTATTTTTCGCCCCCATAATGTTTGCTTTACCGAAACTGAAAGACAGTGATGTCGATCACTCGAAAACGACTAAGAGCGCTGAACTTGACAACGATTTCGAGACCGGAATTTTAGAACCGTGGTATGAAGATTCTTTAGGTTACGTCAAATGGGGAATCGAAGACATCGCCACACCTTCTGAAGTAAATTTGGCAGTGCCTGCGCCTTCGGAAGGAACTAAATATCTGCGAATCAAACGTAACGTTAATTTGACTGCGGGACTTGCAGTCCTACGCAGCCCAATATTTTTGGCTTATCCAGGCGATCGAATTTCCTTTGATTTCTGGATCCAATCCAATCGTTCAGAGGGATCCACACTCGATGTATTTTTTTTATAGAATAGTCACGACTAATTATCCTTATATTATCCACACGAATCACAATATTAATTTATTAATTCCCTTAGTTAGTGTGGGTCGTTGGAAATACTGAACATCTTGTGGCTAGCATGTCTCAGTACGCTACATTAGACAACAAAAGGTGGCGAACGGAATCTGTTTCTATACCCGTTGAATCATCAACCGAAGGAGTTGTATGCATCTTGTTAATCTAAAATGCCTCCTATTATAATGTATTATGAGTCAATTGTCGATATTTTTCCAAACAGTTGATATTTTACGGATTTTGCGGAGGCCATATCGAAGACGCTGTTGCTATCGACAAGATTACTATGGAAATTCCTCCGGTGCCAGGCACAGGTAGGAGATAGAAAAGCCAAGAAACTACGATACAAGTGTAAATTACTTCTTCATAAACGATTATGTTACAGACTGTATACCTTTGACGGCACTGTACGGAACATTTGTATCTCCCAATTTTCCTGAAAATTACCCTAATAACGCCAACATATGCTGGCTTATTACCAATGCCAATTCTATTCTTCTTCAATTTACTAATTTTAGTACAGAGGCAGGAGTCGATAGTCTTAAGGTATTTGGTTTGTTACTGTCGAAGAAAGAAAGAAAATGATCTGGATTCAACCTAGTTATGATTGTGATCGTGATTATTTTTAACCGTTTTTAACTTGCAGATTTATTTAGGTAGAAATACCAGCGCCGAGCTTTACGCTGATTTAAGCGGTCCTTCGGTTCCTTTGAGTTCTCTTTTCCTGTACACGGAATCGATGCTACTAGTATTCACTAGCGATCCAATCGCCAATACCCACCAAGGATTTAGCATCAACTATCAAGTGGTTAGTAAACAAGCTGAACAAAAATCCTTGAAACTGGTATTTGGTGAATAGTTCTTTTTCATTAACGTTTCTTGCTAATTTTTTTTTTCAATTATAGACTAGGGCCACTGTTCCGACCACAATCGCATCTGGGTGTGTTGGTAGGATCTAAATTTATATTCAAACTATTCTAGAATACTACCGATCAAATTATTCTGTTATTATATTGATTCCTCCTGTTATTATCTTGATGAAGGTGTTACACCCACAACGCTGCCCTCGAGTAAGTTTTTTGCACTTTTTGCACTTTTTTCCACAATAAGACTCAACAGAAGCATAAGTATTTTACAAATTTTCGTTCTACTACTATAAAGCTAAAAGTTGCGGTGGTGGTATTTTCTGCGGCTTCTTTGACATTATTCAATCACAAAATTTCCCACTCGCTTATGGAAACAATCTTGATTGTCGTTACAACATAGTCGTAGATGCTAACTACAAAATCCGACTCACCTTCATACATTTTGATACGGAGTTCAATTCAGACTATGTTTCGGTAAGACATTTCGCATTTCATTATTGGCGGATGCTGTAGATGCACCGGCTTACAATAATCAAGTAGTACATCAGTCGCATTATTTCTACGCAACGCTAGGTTTATGACGGACCGTACACTACCAGCCCAGAGCTTCTTAGAGAATCTGGATATTATAGCGGAATAATTAACACAACTTCAAACGAATGCTTAGTGCGATTCACTTCGGACAGCTCTATTGGTCGTACAGGTTGGCAAGCAAAATACGAAATCTATTAACCTACATAGAATTTCAGTGATGTCCAACTCAAGAACATAATTCAAAATGGAAAAAATACACAGAGCTACATACGTAGTCATACCTCATGTATTCTTTATATAAGATGCGTAAAATAAACTTAAAGTTGATTTTAAACGTACCAAAAAGGAATGACGACAAAGATATGTCAAGTTATCTCTGGACCATACGGCGGGACATTCCCGCTATTTCTTTTGAGAACCCTACATAACTATGCGTTATAAGTTTCCTTTCTATGCGCCCACACTTCCAGGCATATACAACAAGTCATCTTAAAAAATATGTTAATATTAAAGTTGTTGTGCATCGAAAAAAACATGTAACCTTTTCCTCATACTTTGCTGTTTCGCGCGCACGTAAGATAAGCTTTACAGGTCGTATTATTTGTACATCTGATTAGGGCAAGCTATGTACCGTATACTCGGGCATCAAATGCCAGCAGTGACGCTATTTAATCTACTACACATAGCTTACTGCCAAAATAGTGGGCCCTATCAATCCAGAGTTTGAATTTGACTGTTTTAGTTTTTTTTTATACCGATAAGTGATACCAAAATCAATAAATCCTGTGTGCTTTTGCCCATGCAAGAAAAGATATTGGTTTCACTATACAGTTTGAATTCACAAATCGAAAGTGGACTAAGTAAAAGCAAACGCATAACTCAGTATCATTAGTGAGAGCTAGCCACTGACAAATAAGAACAAACTTTCAAAATTGTTAATTCAGAAGAATTCCTAATTTAAATACTTTATAGCAGCATGAAACCCCAAGCCCACTACTGCTGTTTTTCATTTGTATTTTTTTGTTGCCTTTTATCAGTTTTTGCAATTCAATTTCCCACCTTGTCGAAACTAAAAGACGGCATCGAAGCCCGCTTGAAAGACAGTGGTATCATTGATACAAAACTGACCCGCGCTGTGCTCAGCAACAATTTTGAGAGTGGATCCGCAAATCCTTGGTACGACGAATCACCTGGTTTCGTAAACTGGCGTGTCGAAGACTTTGCCTCGCCCACAGAGGAAATTTCACCTACGCCCCGACCACCCACCGGTACTAAGTACATGAGGGCTACGCGCAATACCGATTTGTCGTCAGGTCTTGCTGTTCTGCGCAGTCCGCTTTTCACAGCTAATCCGGGCGATCGAGTTTCTTTTGATTTTTGGATCCGCTCCAAACCTTCGCAGAGCAATGATTTAGAGGTGAAGTTTTTACATATCTAGCCCCAAAAAAAGTATTGTTTCGTTATTGTAAAAGCAACGTTATTTATTGGTGTAGTTAGTTTGGATGGTCAACCCAGGTAACGAGCACCTCTTGATCAAACTTACCGAGTATTCGACATTGGGCAATTACGAATGGCGCGGAACGGAATCTGTTGCAATACCGATCGATGTCCCAACGGAAGGAGCTGTACGTATACATTTAACTGAGTTGCACTGGTAACCGCAAGCGGGTTTAAATTTAAAAAAAAATTTCGCAGTTGATATTTTACGGATACTGCGGAAGCAATGTGGAAGATGCCATTGCAATTGATAATATAGTTTTCGATCCTTCCAATTACACAGCTCCGCAACCGGTAAAGTAAAAATATAGAAGTGATTTCAGTGATATTGATAATAATAAGATGTGTGTGTCATGATCAAAGACAACTGAAGAACCTTCCACTTCATGCGGTATGATTTTCTTTGGATTTGTTGGATTAAATATTCATGCTACTAAATTCACTTAATTTCACGATTAAACCCGGTAAACCTTAATTCTCGCGTACGTTTTACAGCTTGCGGTGGTGTTTTTGATGAATCGTCCGGCCTTATTCAATCGCCAAACTTCCCAAATAACTATTGTCCTGATCTAAACTGCCGTTACAATATTAATGTGCCTAGCGGTTCTAAAGTGCGTATGGAGTTCACAAATTTTGAAACAGAACCTACTTATGACGTCGTTACAGTGAGAAGGAATTCTTTCCGCTACTAATTTCAGATTTCAACCTAAAACTATTTACACTATCTCGCTTTACTATGTGCTTTTTCAGGTTTACGATGGTCCAGATACCAGTTTCCCGGTTCTTCTAAGGGAATCCGGGGCTTTAACGTTATTGCCCCTAACCATTTCTTCAAGTTCTAACGAATGCATGGTGCGGTTCACGTCGGATGGATCGATCGATGCTTCAGGTTGGCGGGCAACTTATGCAATCGCTAACAATTAATCTAGAAATGTCGGCCCTATTGTGATCAATGAATACGCATGACCCAATTGAAAATATAGACAACGTTGGAGTCGTTATGAACGTATTCCATTTTCAGAAAATAAACGAACAAAGAAACCCATTTGATAAAAAGTGAGAGCATGATATCAAGAACACTGTTTTTAGTGTTTTTAAAAAATGTAGGGGCGATCGGCATCGGTTCAACGCCTCTTCAGCGGCATTTACTTTCGGTTTACTACTATTTGTCAGCTTCATCGGTTCATCCTACGCGTTTTTTTATCTAGTTGATTAAGAGAAGGAAAGATTTCCAATACTTTGACCCGCTAAGCCCCTCATAAACTGCTACTGGTCGCGCTACCGCACATTGTGGGTCGCAGCATCAGTTTTTCTCATAATACAATCAACTCTGGATATCATCAACTCTATTCAGCGTCATAAAATTTCGATCTACTTGTAGAAATGTAGTCTCTTTTAGGCAGTGGCCGCTACAACAGTATTCACACAAAAAAGGACAAAAAACCTTACTGACAGAAAGTAAAAGTGATAGCGATGAAATCGAGAGTGCTTAGTATAATAGGGTGATGGTACCGGTACCGATTGTTATCTGTTAGGGAAGAGTTGTATTGAAAGCGAAACAACCCGTCGGTTACACCTGACTGGTCATGAGATTTGGCGATTCATCGTGAACGCGGGAGCGTGAAATGACCAGTGAAACTTTTTGCCCATCGGATCATATTTAAACGCATCTGTGCAACGGGTCAACCATCAGTCTCTTCGATCGTATCTCTCTCATCTTCACCACACCACAGGAAGTAATCTCAACTGTAAATCAAGATGAACACTTCTCTGGTGAGACAAGATGTTGTTGATTCGAAATTTAATTATTATTACCAAGCCACTTTTTTACATTTAAAAAACTTACTGTTTTATTTTCTACAGATTTTTCTGTTTTTCGCGATGTGTTTAGCTGCAGTGAAAGCGGGTGTTACCCGCTACGGTTTCGGTACTTTTACATCAAATTGAGAATTAAATGTTGACCTTAATTATCTAAAATTTGGCGCAAAACGATCTGTTAAATTAAGGTAATGCCGGATTTCAGCCCGGAGGAGGAATTTCCACCGGTAACCACGGTTACGGAGGGGGTTACAACACCTTTGGCACCAACGTCTATTACGGCGGCGGGGTTGGAGGAGCTTACGGTAATGAAAATTTTATCTACCATTTCAGATTTTTGAGGGCTAATTCTGTACCATATATACACATGATAGGAGGGCACGGCGGTAGCGGCGGATACGGGCGATAAAAAGAATTCCGTCTTGTGCAAACAAAATTCCAAGTGAAAATTTATTCATGTCTATTCTATTAACTTAAACTTCCTATTTCAATAGCTTGTGTCCTTGCGAATATACTGACATAATAAATTGCGAAAGTATTGTCTTGACCCTAGACTTTTTTGGCTCTTCATCTTTTAATTTTCGTGAGACGTGAACGCAAAGCTCCAGATCTACGAATGTCGAATTCGACGCTAAACGCTATGTCAAACGTTCGCTCTATGATAAAGTGAACTTTATTGCTATTGCAATAAGCCTGGGAAGTACATGGATGAGAAAAGAAGAGAGAGACAACCAGAAGCAGAAGCCAATTCGCATCGGTGAGTGGCTTACAAATTTGGAATCGACAACCAAATCAAGCAAGTTAATCCAGAAAAAGATTCACTTCCAAAGAATAGCGGTACAAAACAGAGGCAATTCAGAGCAAACTTACCGTAACACAGCAGCCGGAAGATCAGTTCAGCAAGAGGAATCGAACAGGTAGGGTCCTAATGTACGTCGAACGGTGGTGGGTCACATGTGGTTGGCGAGTTCACAAAAATGGCTTGAAGAGCCGTCACTCATGTAAATTGTAGTAATAAATGGCACAATGTTGAGAAAGTTGTCATTAACCCCCATTTATGGCGGCTTCTTAAACCATAATGGGCAATAGGCCTAGCCCTTTACAACACACTACGACGAAAAAAATCAGTTCAGCAAATGAGACGAGTTTAACATCGGTTCGTTCAAAACAGACACGTTAACATTAAAGTTTGTTTTTGAAGTTAAAAAAACTGACGCATTTTCAGAACCACTCAGACTCCGAGAGAACCATGACTACACGAAAACACGATGCCTTGGCTACTCGCCATGCGGTTAAATGTTGTTCTGTGTAGTTGTGGTGGCGAGCCCTAGATGCCGTTGTGTCTCATCAAAACATCGGGCAAAAAAATCCCGTCATGCTCATTGGTTACTTGACACTTCTTCAAAACCTCAGCATGTATTTCGCCCTGTAACTGAAAATATGGTCGCGTAAGTTGCCGAGCCAAATATTTGATAATAATAATGACACAATATTGTGTCATTATTGTTTACTGCCCAAGAAAACAACTAGCTTAAACTTTTTGATTTGTAATCAACGCATGTTAAGTTTAATTTAAAAAACTTGATCATTGATGCTGTCTATTGGGCTAAGGTGGTCATTATTGAAAGTTTTCTATCCCTATCCAGATTTAGCCAGTTTGCTTCCTTGTCATCTGGAGCCACTACTCTTGTTGAGCTCAAGTCAGATTATGGCTATGTTGTATTCACAGGGATTGCCTCTGGATTTCTCCTTACATGGCAGGCACTCCAGGTATACACAGATTTACATTTTGGTAATTGTTTAATTATTATTATACATTTCTGCTGTTTCTCTATACAACAGGTTGGAAAAATGAGAAAGAAGTTTAAGATTTATTACCCTATAATGTATAGCACAGAAACAACTGGAGATGGGCAATTATTTAATTGTTATCAAAGAGCTCATCAAAACACGTAAACAACAGAGCAAAATAGGCAAAGCAAGCATTCAAATTCATTTTTGATTTTTCTATTGATTAAATTGATTCAGGCTGGAGACTTATCCCATATTCTTGATGCTCTTGTTTGTCGGAGGATTGCAATACCCAATTCCAACAGCGATGGGGGGCGCTCTGTGGATTGCTAGCCGAATCGCTTACTCTCTGGGATACTACACAGGAAGTATGAAAAAAATCATGTTTGTTTCCCAAATTTTTTAAATTAAAATTTTCAATATATATATTTAAAGATCCCAAGAATCGCATGCGCGGAAGTTTTGGCTATCTAGGACTTTTTGTACTTGTGGGGACAACAGGACTGTTTGGAGCGAAACTTCTTGGATGTTACTAAATTAGCAGCTCTAGTACCCAAAAATATACTAAGTCGATGTTACTTGGGCGTTTTCTCAATTTTTTGATTTATCTATTTGAAAAAGCATTGGATGTTGCAATATAGGCGTCGAGCAGTAACCGCTTCTTTGTGTAAATTGAATTTAAGTGGGAAGCTCTACAAAAAGTTGTTTAGTGTAGCTAGCCTACTTTTGTTTTGAATCGACGTGTTATTGCCGAATGAGTCGGACAAAGGTTTTCTGCTAAAGCTTGTTCTTCTTTCTGGAATTCGTCATGCTGACGTTGGAGAGATGGAGAATCCAGAAATGGGAGATCGGACGAAAATAAACGTTCGGCGAACAAGGACGTTATTCACTCTTCATTTAGACTTTGCTTCAGCACTACTTGTCGTTGACTTGTTGTTTAGTTGAAAATTACGAACGTAATATCTGAAATGGTCGCGTAAGTAATTTTTCCGTCCTCGTTTAGCGTTTGCGTGCAGTAACAATTTTGTATATTAAATGTTTGTGTTCTTGAAAGAATCTGTAGCAAAACTTGTTAGTTGCCTATTTTTAACACTTAGTGTGAGCTGGGCAATTTAATTCGTTAGAACATTTAAACAACATTTTTATGATGAAGCGGCATTTGTATCTATCTGGTATCTATTCAGTTTTAGCCAGTTTGCTTCCTTGTCATCTGGAGCCACAACTCTTGTTGAGCTCAAGTCAGATTATGGCTATGTTGTGCTGACGGGAATCGCCTCTGGATTTCTCTTAGTATGGCAAGCATCTCAGGTATAATTAAACTCGTCATAATATACCATAACATGAATAACTGTAAAAACCTTTTATGCAGGTTATGTCAATGAGGAGGAAACTTTCCATAAACTATCCTACTATGTACAGCCCGGAAACTACTGGTAATGGACAATTGTTCAACTGTTATCAGAGAGCTCATCAAAATACGTATGCCGCAGCTTTAAGAGTTTGTTAAAGAGATACATTCAACATTTACAGTACACTTTAATGGCTTAGCTTGGAGGTGTATCCCGTGTTTTTGATGCTTCTATTTACTGGAGGACTACAACATCCAATTCCAGCAGCAATGGGAGGTGCTGTTTGGATTGCTAGCAGAGTTGTTTACTCACTGGGGTATTACACTGGAAGTAAGGGAAAATCCATGCTTGCAACATTTATCTCTCTATTTAATCAATTTTGTCTTCTGTTTTTAGATCCAAAAAAAATCATGCGCGGGAGTTTTGGCTATTTTGGACTGTTTGTACTTCTGGGTACATCGGGCATTTTTGGAGCTAAACTTCTTGGGTGTTACTAAATTAATCTTGCGAATAAGCTGCTCGACGTAGTAATCCGTGAATTGCGATTCTTCTCTCAGAATAAGATTCGGATACGCTTTTTTTTTATGATAAATCTGCGAGCACATTAGTTTTGAAAAATTTATATTCGTAAAAAAATTAACGTAAACCGCTTGTTAATGCATCAGCAGTCTTACGTACACGCTTGCTCAACTTTTTAAAAAGCGTTTTAAACCATATTCGCCATTTGAACCCTGAATAAACTAACTGTTGTGTGCGAGCCAGAGGATTAATTGACATTTTTTGCGGTTGGTGAGATTGCGTGTGTGTGAATTTTATTTCTAATCATTTTTAAAGACTCCTTAATGAAACTGTTCTACTAAACAATATTACTACGCAAGTATGCAACGTTATACCTTTCCACATATATTCAGTTTCGTAACTTTTTGTGATGTGGAGAGACATAGAATTGATATCCAAAGATAAAGACGTAACCTGTGTATTTTGATAACATACTCAAGTAACGTGACTCGCTCCGGTACAGTGGTTATTACGTACATACATGGACGATACACTTTTAACTATATAGCGCGCGCTACGTTCGCCAGTTATTTTTTAAAAAGAAATCAAAATAGGGAGCTAAGTTAAAGAATAAGAACTGCATTCTACACGACTCCACAATGGTCGCGTAAGTATACCCCATTTGGATACGTATCCGGTCGTGTAAATAACGAATTTTACATGAAACTAACTTTCGTGTTCATTTCTTGGCGTTTCCCAGTGATCGACTGATCGCATTTTTTTTCATTTTGAACTACAAATTTCATTTTTCAAGTTTGTTAATGACTTTCCTTTTTGCATAATAAATAACTATGCGATGTTGCATATGTCGATTGCAGATACAGCCAATTCGCATCTTTCTCTGATCTATCTGGATTAAAAGCTTCTTACGGATATGTTATTCTCACCGGTGTAGCTTCGGGTTTTCTTATTACGTGGCAGGCGATTCAGGTTATACGCTGATATTATATCTTTTCCTCACTTTGCTGACTTCCTCAGCATGCTAATTTGTATTAAAATAAATATATGATTATTTTTCCGACCTATATAGGTCGGTAAAATGAGAAAGAAGACGGGCATCACGTATCCGACTATGTACAGTACTGATAAAGAAGGTGATGGACACCTTTTCAACTGCTACCAAAGAGTTCACCAAAATACGTTAGTGTTTCTGTTAATAATAGGTCTTGTTCCTCTGAAATTTGTGACAGATTTTCTTTTACTTAAAGGCTTGAAGGATATCCCCTCTTTTTAATGCTTTTGTTCACTGGAGGAATTCAACATCCGGTTCCGTCGGCAATTGGAGGCTCTGTTTGGATTTTAGGGAAAATTGCATATTCCCTTGGATATTATACCGGAGGTATGTTTCGAAAGTGACAACCATATATACCTGATGTTTTCATACGTTTACCATTTCAGATCCCAAGAAACGTACTCGTGGTGCCTTTGGCAATTTGGCTCTTCTTACATTGACAGGTTCGTCAGTTGCGCTTGCTGCAAGACTTTTAGGGTGGATTGAGTAATTGTGTAAGCTTTTTAAGTTTTGGATCTATCAATATTCCATAATTATTAGAGATCATGAAGAATACACTGGGTCGACAAAAACTCTTCTTGTTTAGAATTAAATGGTTAGGATATTATAAGTTCTGAGGTTTCTACGGCGGTTACCTATTCAGGACTCTCAATATTACAACAGAAAATATTTCTACATTTTATATTATGCTAGACACATACTATATGCTAAGCTCTTCCCCTGAGGGAAAGGTCTTGGATCTAGAAAAAAAACGTTGATTTCGCTGCATCACCGTGAGACAGTGATAACGCTACGTATGCCTGTCGTAGAGATGAAGATAGCTTCGATAACCATATCATTCCAATGGTACATAAAGCCAGAAGTGAACGAGAATTCGAAGCTGCTGCAACTCACAAGGAGTCTTTTTAAAAATTTAAGGTTCTTCAAACTTCGCGCTTCACATTCGAATTGTTTTATTTACGTCTGCTTCGTTTAGACAGTTAAAGGCACATTGTAAACAATGGTGGCGATTCAGATTCTTCCCCACTACGGCTGGGTTATTCTTGTTGGAATTGCTTCGGCATTCCTCTTGACATGGCAGGCTATGCAGGTCGGAAAAATGAGGAAGAAGTTCAGCATCAATTATCCAACAATGTATTCCAATGACAACATTGTCTTCAATTGCTATCAACGAGCTCACCAGAACACGTACGTATCTATATATGCATACAGTATGCAAGACATTTACGAACATGCATGCATGTAGAGGTGATCTTTGTTGTTAATAAATGTTTTCAATGTTTTTTTTGTCAACACACTTTTCAGACTTGAAAATTACCCCCAGTTTCTTATGCTGTTGTTTATTGGAGGCCTGCATTATCCGTTGCTAACAGCACTTGCTGGTGTTGTGTGGATTGCTGGCAAGATCTCATACTCTCTTGGATATTATACTGGCGGTAAATTGATTTAGTGACCTATTTTTAGATTTTAGTTATTTATCATGTTGAATTGCAGATCCTGCAAAGAGGATGAGAGGTACCTATGGCTACATTGGACTTCTAACCATGTTAGGAACTTCTGTTTGTGGTGCACTTCATCTTCTAGGTTTCTACTAGATATAACTAAAGAAAAGCTTTGTATCCCACCATTTAAGAAGATTCCAATTTCATTTTCTAAATATGATGATGTATTCCAGAAGAAATTTGCATACAAATTTAGAAAGTTTAAACATTTTCCCATTGTTATTTTCTATGGCACTTGTGGACTAACAACTTGCTGTTTGTAGCTAATGTTTACAATACTATTAAGTTCTTATACTTTCTCTGAACTATTCTTAATACATGCATAAATCATTTTGTAGAAAAGACAATAATAGGTTGATTAAAAAGAATACAGAAATCATTATCACACAAAAAGTATTATCACCCAAAAAGGTAACCTCTAATCAAGATGTGAACTTAAATCTCGGACTTAATTCCATGCTCTTAAATAGTTTGTAAATAGTTATGTAAAAATCAACCATAATTTTTACACCACTTTTTATTAACAAAAAAATGTTAAGCGCAAGATGACTCTTGTTTTAATTGTTGTAGATCTCCTTTTGGTTTGAAAGGCATAATAATTTATATACCGGAAATAAAATTTACATCCGCTTAGTCCTTTCTTCGTTTATAATCTCGTTTGCAGTGACGCATCTGGGAAATTAATATGGCATTTAAAAAGAATTTCATTAGTGGAAAACTAAAGATTTTGCGAAATCAATTAATTTTAAAATGCCTGAACGATTGCTTACCGACACTGATCTGAGGAGAAGAAAGATCCTGTGGAACATTCGACGACGCTCTCTAGTGGACAACGGCATTTACAGGTGCGCTCATCCCAATCTGTAGGAAAAAACTGATGTATGGCAAATCATACAAAGTTTATGTGCCGGAATCACGTACAAAGAGGTGCGTTGCACTTGGGAGTTTGTCCCGCTTTTTGCTGTTTACAAACACATCTGCAGTTATTTTTGTCGTAAGACTGCAGGAGGTTGCAGTCGGACGCTTTAACCTACAAAATTTTTACGTAACCTTTTTAATTTCTGTTTAATGTAATCGTAAGAAAATTTACTCTTCTTACTTTGCACTCACACCGGCATTTACCGTGCTTCTCGATGTTGACATGTTTGACTTTCATAAGTACACCTTTATTACTAACAGCAACCACCTATGAAATTGAGTACGTAAAATGCCTACTGGGAATGTAACGCGTCTCACATGTCTTACTACCTTCTTTTTTATTGTGGTGATATTTTCTGGAATCGGGACACAGTGAAGCGAGTCGTGCTTACAACAGCCGCCGCATCGCTCCACCATCGCACAAGCCGGAAGCCAGGTGGTGTTGGGTTCCCTAGGTATCTCCACCGGAATCTACAGTCAACAAAATTTGTTATCTTGTAGAAAATGCATCCGTCACCAGGTTTACACGCCGTTCTTACTTGTCGCGGTTTACAGTCTGCCGAACGATCCTTAATAATGTCATTGGCCTTTTGTAAGACTTCTGGATCGGCTGGCGAATCTGGTTTAGGCTTTGCAGCAGCCGGAGGTGGTCCTGACCGAGACCGTGAGCTGCTTAGAGCAACTGGAGCTACGTTCCAATGAAAATGTTTACACTATTAACCTCTTTTTGTGGATTTTGTTTGTTTAGCTACCTTTGGGTTCCCGGATCAGCGTGAACGTCAATTCATCTTGCGTCGATACGTTAAATATCCTGTTTGGCGAAGATTCAGAGGAAGGCTCTTGGTTGTGTTCAGCCAACACACGTGACCTTGGTATAATTGATTCAGCTGTCGTCGGAATATCTCGCGGCATAGCATTACGGCAAGTCCGTCGTAATTCCTTGCTATCTCTCTATAAAAACATAATCATGTAACCGTTGCTCCGTTATTTTCATCAACCATTTGATTAACTAGTTCATCGCTTTCCGGTGCGCCATTACGCCAGGTTCCATGCATGACACTCTGGGCCAAAGGAGAAGAACAAATTTCTGATCCGCCAATGCGAATGGTCTCGAGTATCAGAGCTTCCAAACTGGTGACGCTACTAAAACGAATCTGTTTACAACGTAAATTTCCCACCTTAAATTCTGCTGTTTCTAATAGTTTATACAAACAACGAACCTGAACTTCACGATCCGGATCAGATAACAGGCCCACTTCACGTCTTGATTTGCGAACAAATTTCGAGTCTTCATATCTGGGACGTCCAATACGGGCTTCGGTTGAAATAATCAAATACATGGACAGCAATGTAAAAATAATACATTTACAGAGATACATGGTTGAGTAAATGAGAACAGTCACGTCTGTGTCGTGCGGATGCGGGTTCTGTACTGATATGTGATCGGCTTAGCGCTTGCGGACTCATTTATAACGAATTTCCAGCTAGTCGCTGACGTGCCTTTTCGAGACAGCCAGAGAAGGCGGAGTGGGTGGTAGGTGAATTTCTCAACATCCCATAAGCGGAACCAAACTTGACGATATCCCTCTTTTATCACGTTTCCATCCGCTTAAACGCGTTTGTCGT
>JACCDP011491503.1_pt1 | contig 14992 bp, 21 predicted proteins | sample 7445841 | NCBI WGS metagenome assembly JACCDP01 (sample SAMN15323441, study PRJNA562643) | freshwater metagenome | isolation source: river surface water | place: USA:Blue River Watershed | collected 2017-08-17 | reverse complement strand
TTGATTGGGCTTCTTGGTGCTGTAAAGATTGCTGGCATAACTTTGCGTTCTGCAGCTTCTACAGCAGGAGCAGCTACTTCTTTAGCTACTTCTTCTACTACTTCTGGGGTTACTTCGTTTGACACGATAGTTTCCTCACTTTCTTTTGGTTGTTCTGATTCGCTTGCTGCGACATCAGTTATTTGTGCGTTTTCTCCAAATGCGGGAAAAGTAACATGTGATACTTCTCTTAATGTTGCGGCGTTAACGATTACTTGTTCACCTTTAGTGATGTAGTCATCTATCATCGCCCCTATTGAAAAGCCAGTACGTAGCCCTTCTTGAGCCTCAGCTAGGGCATCATCCCCTGCATTGGTTCTAGCTACGCGAAATGTTCCTACGATTCCGTCATTTGTTTCTTCGTATGATTTTAATTTTCCTATTGGTCTTGTCATGTCGTGTTCTGTAAATAGTTTAATTCCGTCACCGATAGATAATGAACCTTGACTAAATACAACGTCACCCATGTTTGTGTGACCAACTTTATTAAATGGCACTATCACACCTGTTAATTCTCTTTTAGAAGAATTAGCTGCAATAATGTCTGTAGAAAACTTTACATAATTATTCATTTATTAAGTCTTCCTCGATTCTTGCTTCTTCAACAGTCATTACTCCCAAAGGTATTAGCTTTGTAAATATGTCTGCTCTTTCTATTGCGCTTGGCGCATAGAATTCTGATAAATCAAATTTGACGTATGAACCTCTTGGGGTTATGTCAATATCTGATAGGCGTTGGGTTATGCAAGTCATTAAAGGTTTAAGTGAAAAATCAACTAATGCTCGTCTTTCTTGAATGGTGTTGCTGTATGTCATGCTGCCGCCAGCATTTGCTCCTAAATACCATTCGGGAATGTTAACAGCTCTGGCTATCTCGGAAGCCATGTATTGACGTGCTGAGTTTAGCGTTAATTGTTCTGGGCTAAAACCTATGCTTTGAAAGTCGATTGTATCATTAACAAAAGCTGTGCCACGTGTATTGCGTGCTTCTTTCCAAGAATTTAACAGAGCTGTAACTCTTTCTGCTGGCATTGGCAAATTAGATTTAAGAACAACGTTAGGTGTTGGTTCATCTGCAAATCGTTTAACTGCTTTTTCTAATGCCAACGCAGTAAGTATTGTTGTTCCTGCGCGGTTTAATAATCCTTCGTCGTATCCTGTAAATGGTATTAAAGAACCTAAACCCATGTTTGGAACTTGGCTTCCGTCAACAGAATATCCTGTAACGTTTATACCTCCTGCGTCTAAAGTTTTTGTAACACGTGATGATGAAATCCATTGTGCAGATAATGGTCTGCCTTCTGTGTTTAATTCTAGTATTTGTAGATAACCGTTACCTGTAAAAAGAATGTCTTCTGCAAGAAATGTATATACAGATTGTCCTGTCATTCTTGGGTCTGGTTGTCTGATAAATGGTGGTGTTGCAACTCGTGAGTTATTTGATTCGCGTCTTAATTCTAAAGGTAGTGAGCCGATTGTGGCGCAGATAATGTTTCTTGCTCTAGCTACTGCTGGAACTTGCATAGCTTGTGCTCTGGTTACTGTTGTTAAACCAAAGTAATCAAATGGTTGGGCGTATCCTTGATAGTTGTATGGGGCTACTGCAGCGTCCATTTTGTTAACGTCGTCTTGTGGTGTGACACCTAATAGATTTTGGAAGAAGCCCATAACTTCTAATTCTTTATCAAATTGTTATATAAGTCAAGCAACTATAATATCTGCGTTTTGTGACCTGCCACCATATTCTGTTGCTTTATGAACTGCAAGAATCATACTTATAGCTGCTGTTGCTCGTTTAGACCTGACTACATACCAAGACCCTGTTTCGTTTGTTTTTTTGGTGCATTTGTTTACTGAGTCTGTTAATTCTGGTTGGTTTGCGTGGCTGATGCGGTTTCCTGACATGGCAGCTAATGTTTCATCGCAAGCTTTGAAATAGTTTGAGCCTAAGACTACGTTTGCGTTTATTCCTGCTTGTCTTAGTTTGCCTACTACTGAATCACAGGTAAATCTGTTAGCTATTACTTCTTCAGCTCTGTAATGTTTAGCCCATTCGGCTACTTTGCCTGCTATGAACAAATCGTCTATGGGTTTATCTGATATTTGAAATTCCATTAAACCTACAGCTATGTTTTGGTCTTCTTGCATTTGTGAGCCTGTCAAAGCCCACATGTCTCGCTCTGGGCTGATTTCTAATCCTAACCAAGTTGGTCTGTCAGGCTTAAGTGTTAGATTTGGTTGTACTAATGATGTAAATAATCCTTGTGGAAAAGCGCTGTTCATTGTTTCTACCCATTGGCATAGCACCTCTGTTTGAAAGATTTCAGCTGGTGCAGATAGTCCTGCTTTTATAGATTCAACGGTTATTGTTTTACCTAGGCTTGGGTTTGCTTCTTTCCAGCCTTCTACGTCGTTTAGTTTTCTGCCGTTAGCTGCTGACCATTCCATGAACAGTAAAGGTTCGTCTGTGTTGTTTTCTATTTTGTCTAAAGCTCTTTGACGTAAAGCGTTAAGCACTACTGATGTATGGTCGCCTGCGTTTGAGATGTAGTAGCTTTGTGCGTTCTTTTTGGTTTGGGTTGTGAACTGTAAAGCTGCATAAGCATCAAAGGTTTTATGTTGGCGTATTTCGTCTATGTAGGTTACGTCAGCTGATAGACCACGTGCACCTGAGCTGTTAGGTGAAATGATTTTATACCTGCACCCATTTTTTAATTGGATTTCTTCGCGCCCATTGGAACGTGTTATGTGTTTAATTTTTTTACGTAACCAGTCAAAGTTTTCAATTACTTCCACGCACTTACGGAAGGTCTCTAGACTGAGGTCTCTGTTTTGAGCTGTAGCCACCTGTAACTCCTCGTCAAACAAGTACAGCCCCGATAAAATACGCATACGCATCAAATGGGTTTTACCGTTTTGTCTAGCTACAAGTAGTAACGCTTGACGGTAAATGAAGTTGTCGTTTTCGTTAACTTTAAGAGCTTCATCAAAAAAGTACTGTTGCCAGTCCAGCAACGGCATCTCTATTTGTTCAGAGAACTGTGCTACCTCTAGAGCTCTAGTTCGGTTTGTTTGGGCTGGTGTGGTCTGTAGTCTCGGGGTTGAATGTCCTAATACGTTCAAGAGGGTCATCACCTGCTTCTAGCTCTGGTTTCTCTTTACGACCAAACAGGCTCAAACCATATTTATCTAAAATCTGTTGCAACTGTCCCATGTACTTAACTTCTTCAATAGGTTTTAATGTTCCACCGTCAAGAACACCAGCAAGTGTGTAAGCCATAGCCATTCCAGCTGCATCAAGTTCAGTAATGATGCCCTGACGTAAAGCTTCTTCATGTGCTCGGTCTAATGCGGGAAGAATTCTGTGCTTTTCCTCTTTAATCATTACAACTAACTCCTTTACGGCTTCTCAAATGGGGTTTCAAAACAAATTGGGGAGATTTCGCTGGCAGGGGTCGGTGGTGTCTTTGCCTCATAAAAAAACCGTTTGTTAAATTCTTTTTTCAACTTTTTGATTCTGTCTTTTTGAAATTGTTCGGGTGATTTTGTTCCTTTAGAATAATTGCAAGTTGTACAAGCAGTAATGAGATTACTGAATTCGTTTGAGCCGCCTTTACTGAGGGATGTGATATGGTCGACCGAATTCGCGTTATCAGCTCCGCAGTAGTAACAGCAGTAGTTGTCTCTTTCAAGTACAGCTTTCCTAATCTTTCTCCATTGAGAAGTTGAACCTTTACGTTGAGCATACATTGTTTGTTTATTATATATATGTTTAGAACCCTTGTGTGTTGAAGGGCAGAGAACGGCTTAATGATAGAACCATTCTCTAATTGAACCCCTGCGGTTTTGGGTTATCGAACGGACGCTTTATTTATTATTCGGCGTAGTCTCGCCATATCATCACAGACTTGTAAAGCTAATGGGAGACTCGTCATTAGCAGCTTGTGATGTCGTAACTTCTCGTTAATGTTACACGCCATGTTGATTAGGCATGGGTGATTAACGCCCTCTAACGGCGATTAAATTGGCTATCAACCAACCCTCAACTTTAAGTTTATACTTGGCATGAGCTACCAAGTTATTACTTATATCAGTTGTATTAGTAGTTGTCTATCCTTGGGTCTTGAATGTAATCCTCAATCAGCTGTAAATTCTCTTTACGCTGCAAATCTCTATCTACCATATCTTGATAAGCTTCAAGCTTCTTTTTATCTTCCAAGCGTTTCTGATAACACTTAGCATCTTTACATAACCATTCTTTGCTATTGTCGTAATCGTAATGATAATGTAAATATATTGTAGTCATTCTGTGTCACAATCATGCTGTAATTCTTTTGCTATCATTTTATGACAAGCTTTACACCAAATATATGTAGCCATTATTTAATCCTTTGCATACATGCTTTACAATAACTAGCTGCATAACACCAACCACCACAACTAACGCACCTTGTTATAAGTTCTAACATACGCTTTCACCCACTCCCAAACCTGCATAATACCAAGAGTAAGTATTCCACCTATTAACAAACTGATTACAGCTTCTCTACCTAATGGTGTGCCCATTTTATGCCCCTGTCTTGACTTAATGTTTTTTTTCTACTATCTTTCTTGCTTCTTCCATATCATCTCTGTTATGAAAATTAGATGCTTTGTTGAGTAGGTCTTGTGAAATTGAGAGTCTCAAGACTTGCTCTAGCTTGTAAACATCTTGTGGTTTCATCGTTCCCCCTTTCTTAGTCTTATTGTTTCATATATAACACTAATAACACCAGAAACACACCAACAAATGCTGTAAATACTTCCACTTTATTTGACCCCCATTTTCTTAGAACATTGTGGAAAAGCTCTTTCAAATCCTTGCTTCTTTACAAGCTTCTGTGCGCGCAGGAGTTGTTCACGCACAGATGCTCGAGCAGGGTCTCCAGTTCCCCCGACATATACCCATGAACGATTATCAAACTGGAACAAGCCCCTGTATTTGCCTGTTCTGTTAATCGCTTTTGGATTTAATGACGACTCACAAACAGCTATTTTCCGATAGTCGCTTGGTAGTAGCTCAACGTCATTAAAGTATGGGTTTAACAAAAAGATTTCTAAAATTGGTCAGTACTCCAATCTGCGGCTGCCATTTCATCAGCTTCATGAGACGACGGAAGTTTAGAAGCGTTTAACCATGCACTTAAGTTATCTGCCAACTGTTGTTGATTATCTAATTGGTTTTTAACTATGGTGTATGGGGCGAATTCTAACTTAGAAAACTCCTGTTCCTTACTTAGGAATTGCAGATAATTCAGCAGTTTCTCTTTATCCCAGTCAGTATAGACACGTTTACAGAGGCTATGCAAGAAGTTTATTTGCTTCTCTGTAGCAACCCTATAAGACCCAAAATAGCCCATTTCTAAGCCTTGTCCTTGTCCAGATACAGACCCAGCGTTATCTTGGCTAATTTTGCCTTCTATGGGCTTTTTAGAACTATCTGGTGGGGCTTGCCAAGGGTCATTCTGTGGGTTCACTCTTTGTACTTCCTCTCTAGAAGCAATTCCTTTGGAAACAGCAATACCAAGTGCAGCTATAGCTCGACCCCAAGCTGATGTTTCAAGGGTCATCATTTCAGCACCGCGAGCAAATCCTTTAGCTGGTACTCGTTCCCAAGCCCAACCTGCAGCATGATAAAGCTCACCTCTTACTGGGTAAGCAAATGCTTTGCCGTATATATACGTTTCACCATTAAGCTCTATGATTCCTCTGTAATCAAAAGACAATAAGCCCTCTGGAAAGCGTTCATAAAATAATTGAATACGGTCTTTTACTTCAATATAATCTTTTAAATAATCCATTTAGTTCACCCCTATAAATAATCCGTAGAATTCTTGTAATTGCGCTAGTTTGTTTTCACAATCGCATTTTTCAAATATGCACCTAGTTCTGTGGTAATAGTCCATGGTGTGGTATGCGTGTGCTAATAGATGTGATATTGGATACCACTCTTTTTCCATTTATTGCCCCTCTCGTTAAGACGAGATTAGAACAAGGTCGTGTCAAAACACGGCATTGAATTATAACAATTTGATAACGTTTTTAGCGCCAGAGTTCGCCTTCAGCTATAAATGAGCCGTCTTTATTAAATGACACAAGTTCAGGTTTAACCTGTCCGTCTTGCTCATATACGATACCAAAACCAGCTGACCAGTTAGCGATATTTTCTTTTAAGTAACTCATTTTTTTGATGTCGCAAAGGTGACCAACTTCAACACCTGTAAGTGTTGTTTGATTTCCCCCAAAACCGTATGACTGACGCAAGATTCCTTGCCGATGCGTATGTGAGCAAATTACGCTTTTATTTGTTTTAACAGCAAGGTTAAGTGCTGTAGCACCTGCCTGACTAAAAAGTCTATTTTCATCACCATGAGCCAAAAGCCAACCTTTAGTAAATTCTTTTAATGACCTGTTATATGTAATGTTTATATCTTTATCGTTATAACCTAAAAGGTTTTCAATTTTAATAGCGTCAATAACTGAAAACGCTGGAGCAAACTTACTTATGTAACGTTCAATTCTAGCTGTGTGATTACTGCGCTGCATAATGAAAGGCTTACTGCGTCCAATAGCACTACGGAATTCTTTGAGTAAGCCTTTCAAACCTATTATATTCTTTTGTAAAGACCCCTCAAATTCAAGGGTTGTTCCACGTGCATAAGTAGAAATAGTTTGTGCATCAAGCTCATCACCGACACAAAGTAATTTATCGGGTTTAACATAATCTATGTAATCAAGTAAAGAATCAACGTACTGCTTTTTAATAAATGGAAATTGCAAATCTGAAATTACTACGTAACGTTTAATACGTCACCTCGTTTTTCGTTTAGGCTTTCCTAACTGTGTCTCAATACTACTAATAGTTGTTGAAATTTTCGATACCTCAACCTGTAGGCGTGTCACTTTATCTGCTAAAGAACTTCCACCATTAGGAAACAGTTGAGATTTCATTTTAGTAATTTCTGTAGTTGCTTTAATAACCAAAACAAGAACAGTAATAAGCAACCCAGTAATACCAATAAGTTCATTTATCATTGACCGTTAAACCATTCAGGGTCATAAAAATCATCATCATCATCTTCATCAGGTGCAATAGAAAACTGATATTTTTCAGCAGCAAAGTTAATAATGCCAAACACAGCATGTTGAGGCATGTCAGCATTTGCAGCTATTTTGATTGTTTTCTTTTTACCGTCAAAAACTTCAAGGCAACAAACAAAGCCAGTAATTAGCTTGCCGTCTTGATGAGCTGTGTTAATAATCCTTACAAGCTCTGATGCCATAACATCAGGAAGTTCTATACTTTGTTTTTTTGCTTTAGGTTTGTTCATATTCCAAATGCCTTTCCGTTAAGGTCGCCTGCCTTTGTAAAGGATATATGAATATGTGACACGTGAGGGTTAGCACCTTTGTAAACACGCCATGCCCAGTTTTGACGTGGTGAAGATATGCGGTGCTGGTGAATTATGTAGCTAAGCCTTTTGTCGCCTTTTTGTCCTATTTGTTTGATTTGTTCAGCTAGTAACCATGAAGCTTTATTTAAGCCTTTTACTAAATCTGAGTCAATATCTATAGCACGTACCCAACCATTTGAATCTGGGTTATGGTCTGACTTACGAGCGTTGTGTGCTGTGTCGCCTACCCAGCCGTCTGAACGTTTATCACGTTTAGGATATTTGGCGTTTATTTCGGAGCGTAATTGCTCAGCTGCTTTACTTAGTTTTGGTTTTGGCATTAGGGTTCATAGCTCCCATTGAAGCAGCTACAACAGCACCTAATACAGCTCTGTAATCAAGGGCAAAGTCTGTTGCTTGCCAAGCTGCTAAAAAAGCAATTGCAGCTAAAGAAAATTGTTTATGATTAAAGGATTGAAGCAAGTTCATCTTTTGTAAGTCCTGCTATTTCAGCAAGTTTTTTTAATGCTGAATCACGTGTATCTTGCTTGGCTTGCATTTCTGCAGCAACAATTTCTAATTGAACTTTATCTTGGTCACGTTGTGCAATAAAAGCTTCTTTTTCAGCGCCTTTAAGTTCTTTTACTTCATCACCAATTTGAATCATAATTTTTTCTGTTGCCATTATTTTGCCATTCCGTATACGATAATTGAACCAGAAATTGTTCCAGACGTAATTGAAAATGAAGCACTATCATAAGCAGTAGCAACATTGTGGAAACCACCGCCGTCAAAGACAGCTGCCTCGCCACCACCTGAGTTGTGTGATGTGCTTATTAACATTGCTGTTTTTGTTGCTAATTTAGGTTGAAATAAATCTATTCTTCCGATTGTTGGAAAGAAAGCAGTTGAGTAAGTTGATTGCAACCATATACCAGCAGAGTTGTTTGCTGCAACTGTTCCACCAGGTGTTCCGTTTCCTGTATAAGTTCCGTATCTGTTCCAATAATAACTTGCACTTGAATCAGTTCCAGAAGCGCGAAGTTTTAAATACACAACTTGGTTATCAACACTTGTTGCAGTTAATTTTAAGATAACTCTGTAATCATCATAAGTTGTTGTAAAAGTGTCAGCAGGTAAAGATACACTTGCTACTGCACTAAAAGTAGTGGTGTTAATTTTTACTAAACCTGATTGAGCGTAAACACCGAGAGTTGTGTCAATATCTTGACCAAGAGTACGAATGGCTAAAGCGCCATTTTTAACTAAATCTGTATCGGCAGGAATATCCCAGCCATTATTGGTAGTTGTAGGCATAGAGTCTAGTTTATCCTTTTCTTAAATAACGTCAAGCCACGTAGTTGTATTGTCTAGGTTTTGCCATTGAATCACAGCGTTGTAGTCTTCCCATTGAACATCAAGAGTAGAGTAAATTGAGTTAGAAACAGACATAGCCAGTTCTAGATTATTTCGTCCTAGTGTCCAAGTCCAACCTTCAACAAAACCCTCAAAAGAACCCTCAGTTATAAGCCCTACTGGGATATTGTCTAAATACAAAAGGGTATCCATAGAAACACCTAAAAGGTTATCCCTAACAGTATTGGTCATATTTGAGTTAGCAAGATTAACTGTAACTTCTTCAAGTGACGCTTTAGGTGTTCCTCTGTAATTGACAAAGTTTGTAGCTTGTTCTGTGGCGTCAGCGGTTTGAGCAAGAATAGTAGACCTAACTTCTTCCAATAAACCATAACTATTTATTGAAGTATCGTTTTGTGCAGCTACTTCTAAAACTGGGTCATCATATTGGATAACAACACTATTAACAATATCTGCTGTTTGTAGTCTTGTTTGAATATCTGCGTTTACAAGATTAGCGTCAAGTTCTATTAAGTTAGTTGTATAGTTTTCGCTTCTGCGTTCTGCGTCTGCGTAACCAATTTCAAAGTCTGGAGTATCGTATAAATAACCTAGACCCGATTGCTGGGTAGTGTCTGTCAAATTGTAGGCTTGGTCAATAGAAGCAGCTCTAGCTAATACTTCGTAACGTCCTGCGTCAATAGTATCTATACCTTGTACGCCATAATTAGCCCATGTTTCATCAGCAGGTATATCATTCCAAGTAAGAGTATTACTTAAATCTTCCCAAGCTGTAAAAAGTGTTTCTTCCAAAATTCGTTGAATACGTGCGCCATCTAATTCTTCAGGATAGGCAACAGAACCTGCGTAACGTTTTACAAGTAAACCAAGAGCACCAATAGCTTGAATTTGTAATGTGTTAGGTTTGCCACCTAAACCAGCAGCTTCAAATCTATTATAAACACCTGATACTTCACCTGTAAATAATTTGACATAAGCACCTGTTGAATCTGTGACTTCAAGTATTACTGTGTCTAACAAGTTAACTACTGGGCTTGTGCCTTCAAGGTTTAATAATTCAAGGTTACAGTAACTTGGTTGAGTTGCTTCAAAGAAATCATTACGACCATAAGTGATAGTTGCATCTTCAAGTATTGTAGAAGTTTGAACTGTTCCAGCAATAGTAACTCTGTAGGTTGGTGTATATACAGTCATAGTTACCTATTTGGAATAAATGGTTTGATACCTGTAGTTTTTGTTGCTGTTGTTTGAACTTTGACTATGGCTCTAGCTGTGGCTTGTGGGTCAACTGCGGTTTTAATGTTAAAGTAATTTACTGTGTTTGGGGCACTAACCAGATTTTTACCTGTTGCAAGTCTTCCACCAACAACTGCAGGGTTGACAAGGTTTGAGGCATCAAGTAATGCTCCACCAACAAAGCTTGACTTAAAGTTTTGGTAAGCATCTACTGTGTTTTTAATAGCTGTTGCTATGTTGTTAAAGGTTTCTAATAACTTTTGAAGTCCTTCGCCTTCAGCTGCGCCTAAAGCTTTTTCAGCCAATTCTGAAAACTTGTTGATAAGAATAAATATCTGTTCACCTAAAAGATAAGCTTGTCCTTTAGCGGTATCCATTTTGTAACCAAAAGTAATCACACCTGTTCCAACATCATAAAATGCTGTGCTTAGTGATTGTTTACCTTTGCCTGTTAAACCTTCAACAAAGCTTTTAATTACAGGTAATAAATCTACTTGAATAAACTTTAATAGTTTTTCCATGATAGGTAGTAAAGCAAAACCTATTTCTTCTTGGACTTTACCTATAGCTGTTCTTAAGATTTCCATTCTTCCAGCGTAGGTTTCAGCTGCTGCAGCTGCAGAGCCTTCATATTGTTTTGATAGGTCTGCAAGTATGTCAGCAAATGGTCTGGCAACTTCTTTGGTTTCTGTGATAGATTTGCCGACGTTTTTTTGTTTCTTTTCAAATACATCTGATGCGTCACCTGCGCGAAGTTGTGCACGTTCTAAACTGTTTTGAGCTTGAGCAACATCAAGGGCATCTGATTTAGAATTTTGTAATACTTTGTTTAGTCTTTCTTGAGCTTTTTGAACGCCAAGGGTTGCTGCTTCTGATGATAGTTCTGCTTTGGCTAAATCGTCTTTTGATAATTTAACTTTTTTAGTAGTTCGTATAGTGGTTTGTAGTTCAATACCTAAATCTTTAAGACCTTTCACGTTGCCGTCGTATGCACGTGCCAAACTGTCGGATACTTCTAATAAAGATTTTCCTGTGCCAGCTGCTACGTCTTGTGCTACTTTTTGGATTTCAGTAGCTTTAGTTATGTCTTTAACGCTTCTGAGGATACGTTCAAAGCTTGGTTTTAATTGGTCAGAGTTTACACCTGCGGCGTTTTCAGCTGCGTCTAAGTAATCCATTACAGCTTTGGTTTGTTCGGTTGTAGCTCCTGTTAAATTGTTGATAGATTTTTCTAATAAAGCGTCTTCTTTTTGGGCTTCAATAGCTGCGTTAACGCTTGTAACACCTATGGCAAAAGCAGCTGCCCCAGCTGCAGAGGCTAAACCTACAAAAGCTTTACCTGTGGCTTCTATTGCATTGTCTAATTTTTCACTAAAACTCTTGGCTTTCTTATTGGCATCATCAAGACCTTCAACAAAGTTTTTAACGTCAGCAAGTAAAGCTATTTTAAGACTTCTCATGTCAGCCATTATGCAGCTCTACCTTTCCATGTATCAGCAATTTTTTGATAGCCTTTAAGCCATTCAGATACAATTATAGGCTGAAAGCGTTCTAAAGCAATAAAAATAAACCAGCCACGATTACCTCGACCTTTACGTGAGCTTCTTGGTGGGAATTGTTTATAACCAATATATGTTCCAGATTTTCTTTGACGTCTAGCGTTTTGGTCAGCACCAAATTCTGAACCAAACAATAAATCACTACCAGATGCACCACTACGTGTTACACGTGTTCTTCCACCTAGAGTAAAGTTAGGGGCTTTATCTCGTTTGTTAATCTTTAATGATTTCATAACTGCATCAGCTTGAGCAGCGTTAGGTGCATTAGCAGCGTATGAAGTTACAAATCGTGCAGCTCGTTCAGATAAATCTTCAGCTATTTTACGCATATCGTTTTGAGCTATATTGTCCATTTTAGTTAATGTTGCTAAAAGTTGGCGTAATTCTCTGTCATCTACTCTGACAGTTATTCGACCACCTTTTGTTTTACCTGAAATAGCATTAGCCATTATTGCGCTCTTCCAATATGTTTATAGCCGTTGCCCATATATCGGGTTCGGCATTGAGCCAATAATCGGGTGTTATCCCAGTTATTAAAGCTAGTTCGACTGCTATTCGCCCGACGCTTCGGGCTTGGTAAAATTTGCTGTCTCAAAGTCAGAAGCTGTAATAGAGACAACTTTGCTTTTCCATGTCTCAAAGTTTTCAATTTTTTTTGTGACACGTTGTTGAAGTTTATGACCAAGAAATAAAAGAAGTGAATTACTTGGTGTGCTATCTTCCATAAGAACTTTGATAATTGACTTGTTGTTGTAAAGTTCTTTTTCTGCCATAGCAAGTTCGATAGGTCTTGTCCACTCATCAAACTTTTCACCTGTTTCTAATTCCCATGATATTTGCAATTTAAGCATTTTTAGTGCCCCTGTTCTTTGTAGTTGTTATGCAGTTAGGTCTTCGGTTGGGATACCTACAACTTGTAATGAAACTGAACAAGTTTGAGCATCTGCACCTGAAGCGCTTACTGGTGGGTATTGTGGTAATACTGTTCCAGTTAATGTTACACCAGTTTTCAAAGTCATAACGAAAGCTAGAGCTGTGTCTGGAGCTGTTTCTGTAGCTGTCCACAAATCGCCGTAAAGACTGTTTGGTGAAGCTGCAGCATCATTTAAGAATTCGATATCTAGTGTTACGTTGCTGTCAATATACTTATAGGCTTTGCCTGCAAGTGTGTCAAAAGTTAATCTTTCTGTGTCAAAGTTCATAGCAGAAGATAAAATTTGTTCTGAATAAGTTTTGCCACCAACACTAATTGCTAATTGACGACCACTTAATACTGTTGTTGCCATGTTGTTATTACCTTTCTCAGCCTGTGTAGACTGTTGTTATTTGTATCTCAGAGCTTAATAGGTCTGTACTATTTGTTGCTCTAATTCGGGGGCTTGAAACTGATAGTATTGACCATTTGGTAGGGATTAAAGCACAAATAGCTTCTATATCATCTTCAAGATTTGTTAAAGCAGAAGGGTTTGAGTAAACAGTTCCTACTACTTCTAAAGTTAATCTTACATTCCAATTCTTGTTATTACCAATAACTATTGGTTCTAGGTATGGGTCACTTGCAAGTATTAAAACACTTGGTGGAATAATTACTTCTGGTACATGGTCATAAGCTGAGTATTTAGTGTTATCTGTTATAGCTGTTTTAAGTTCGGCACGTAAAGTACTTAAAGCCATTAGTTAACCTACTTGACTGTTAGAGTCGATATATTTACTTATTAAACCTGTTACTTTGTAAAGCAAAGTTCTACCCATGCGATATGGGGCTGGGGTAAAATCTAAAGCTTGTGCTGTTCCTGAGCCTGTAAGTCTTGCTTGAAATACGTCTACTGATATTTGTAATACAGCTTCTTCTACTGCGTCTACGCCGTTATATTGTGATAAATCGTTTTCGGCAGCGATACCGTTAGGTATAACGTTGTAATAATCTGTGTGTACAGGTGCGCCTGTTGTTGTAATTCTAAAAGTGTATGGGTCTACTATTTCTGAAATTGTTTTGTTGCCGTTTACATGTGCTTCAACACCTGATATAGCAACTGTTTGTCCTGCATAAAATTTATTTGGTCTGGTGGTGTGAATAGTTGTTGTTGTTGTGTTTGCTGAATAATGTTTGTCAATTCCGACTTTCCATTGGATAAGAAAATCACCTATGGCATCTTCAGCTGTTTCAATTATTGAATCAAGTTGTGCATCTGTGTAAAGAGCAATAGGAACACCAAGTACAGCTCTTAGTTCACTAGCTGTTATTAACTGTGGCATTTCTTATTCCTCTCTGTTTGAGTGAGGCTACCCACAGGGGCGAGAGTAGCCTCACATTTAGTCATTAGTTACTAATTAAGCAACCATGAAGCGGTAAGCGCCAGCGCCAATTTTTGTAGCGATTGCACCGTAGCCGTAGTAAGACACGTCAATTTGACCTGTGTTAATTACGTTGGTACGTAGGCTTAAGCGTGGGCTTTCGTACCATGTGTAAGCATCTGGGTTAGCAATAATCATTGAGTTATCGCCTACACCTGAGAAGCTGCGTGATACGTATAAGTCAAGTCCTGCAACGTTTCCGCGAAGACTGTTTACAGAAACAGAACCGCCTGCGTTGGAAGGATTGACAGCGTTGTAGATAGGACGTCCTGCGTCATTTAGACCCATGATTGTTGCCCAAGCTGAAGGAGATACAACTAGGGAACGAGCAAAGCCTAATGAGTTGGTGTAAATAGAAGCTGCACCGTCAGCAACAAAGCCTAGAAGACCTGCTGCGTTGAATGTGCGGTTTCCGCCGTCTGTTCCACCAGTTGCTAATGCGCCTGCTACTGCTTCGTCAGTTGCTTTTGCGTAAGCGAATTCCATTTGGCGAACTAATTCGTCAAAGAAAGCAGGTGATGAACGGTCTAGTAATTCTACTGAGAATGTTTGTTGTCCTGCGTATTTTTTAACAGAAACAGAAACAAAAGATGAAGCCATATCTGTTTCTGAAATTGCTGCAGCTTCGTCAGCTTGTGCAACGGTTGGAGCAGTTGTAATCTTTGGGATTTCAAAAGTCATACCAGCTGCAGGAAGTGTTGCGCGTGAAATTGCGTCTACTGCGCCGCGGTCTGCGTTTGCAACTCCGTTAATTACTTCTTGTGATTGTGGGGTTGGGATAAAAGCTGCGTTGTTTGAAGTTGTGTCAGCTGCCATTACATATTGACGGCTGTCTTCGTTTCCAAGTGCTGCTCTGATGTTGTGTTCTAGGTAAGAAGCTTTTGAGTTGATTGGGCTTCTTGGTGCTGTAAAGATTGCTGGCATAACTTTGCGTTCTGCAGCTTCTACAGCAGGAGCAGCTACTTCTTTAGCTACTTCTTCTACTACTTCTGG
>JACCDP010345792.1_pt1 | contig 14993 bp, 14 predicted proteins | sample 7445841 | NCBI WGS metagenome assembly JACCDP01 (sample SAMN15323441, study PRJNA562643) | freshwater metagenome | isolation source: river surface water | place: USA:Blue River Watershed | collected 2017-08-17 | reverse complement strand
TGCACGACGCAACGCTCGCGTGGTGGAAATGCAAGACTTTGAGAAAGCCAAAGACAAAATTTTGATGGGACCTGAGCGACGCAGCATGGTCATGCCGGAAGAGGAGCGCAAAAACACCGCATATCACGAGTCTGGCCAAACGTGGATAGGCAAGCACATGCCCAAATGCGATCCAGTCCACAAAGTCACCATCATTCCAAGGGGACGCGCACTCGGTGTCACCATGAGTTTGCCGGCGGCTGACCGTTACAGCTACGACAGAACTTACATGCTCAGCCAAATCAGCATGTTGTTTGGTGGCCGCATCGCAGAAGAAGTGTTCATGAACCAAATGACCACTGGTGCTTCAAACGATTTTGAACGCGCCACCCAAATTGCACGCGACATGGTGATGCGCTATGGCATGTCTGAAGCCCTTGGTCCCATGGTCTACGCTGAAAATGAAGGCGAAGTGTTTTTGGGGCGTTCAGTGACCAAGACCACCAACATGAGCGAATCCACGATGAAAAAAGTGGATGATGAAGTCAGAAGCATCATTGACGCGCAGTACAGCTTGGCCAGAAAACTGATCGAAGAAAACGCTGACAAGATGCACGCCATGGCCCACGCCTTGATGGAGTGGGAAACAATTGACAGCGATCAGTTAGACGACATCATGGCTGGGCGCCCACCGCGTCCGCCGAAAGATTGGACCCCGCGCACGCCTTCGTCTGGCGATGGTTCGGGTGGCACACCCGCTGTTCATCCAAATACATCTCCCACCACGGCTTAATGGCTTTGGACGGTCATGAAAACATGGGGCGTTTGCCCCATGTTCGTTTCTGGAAAACCACTCGCTTTGACCTTTCCCTTGAACGCCCATTGGTGATGGGCATTGTCAACGCGACGCCAGATTCCTTCTCTGCTTCACAGCCTCTTTTTTCCCCCGCAGAAACCATTGCACATGCACAGGTGTTGCTCAACGAAGGGGCAGACATTTTGGACGTGGGTGGCGAATCGACAAGACCGGGTGCGCAGCCCTTGACGCACGCGCAAGAGTGGCTTCGCATTGCCCCTGTTTTGGATGAGTTGTTGCGCTGGGATAAACCTGTTTCCCTCGACACGTACCATCCTGAGAACATGCAAAAGGCTTTGGATCTCGGTGTGGACATCATCAACGACATTTGGGGCCTGCGGCAACCGCATGCGATGCAAACCATTGCTTCGGCTCAATGTGGCGTGTGCATGATGCACATGCACGCCGAACCAACCACCATGCAAATCCATCCCATGGAAGAGGATGTGATGGAGGCATTGACCACTTTTTTTCAAACGCAACTGCAACTCACGGACCAACACCACATTGCCAGAAACCGCATGGTATTGGACCCGGGCATTGGCTTTGGCAAAAAAGTGTCACAAAACTTTCACATCTTGAAATGCCAATCGCTTTTGCTACAGTTTGACCTTCCACTCATGGTGGGTTGGTCACGCAAATCATCATTGGGTCATGTCACTGGGTTGGAAGTTTCACAACGCCTCATACCCAGCATCGCAGCAGCTGTCATGGCGATGGAGAGGGGGGCGAGCATTTTGCGTGTGCATGATGTGGCCCACACCGTGGCGGCACGGGCAGTGTGGTTGGCCTCTGTTTGAAGTTACACAAATCCTGCGGGATCAGAACAACATGAAAAGAACCTATTTCGGGACAGATGGCATTCGTGGAACGGTGGGTCAATACCCCATCACGCCCGACTTCATGTTGAAACTGGCAAACGCGGTTGGGCACCACTTAAAGCAAACTGACCCTCGCCCGCAAGTAGTCATCGGGAAAGACACTCGCATTTCCGGTTACATGCTGGAGTCTGCATTAGAAGCCGGTTTCAATTCTGCTGGTGTCGATGTCGTGTTGCTCGGCCCCATGCCAACGCCTGGCGTGGCCTATTTGACGAAAGCTTTGCGCGCCAATTTGGGCGTGGTGATCAGTGCAAGCCACAACCCGTTTGACGACAACGGTGTGAAATTTTTCAATGACCAAGGCAGTAAGTTAGATGACCATTGGGAACTGGCAGTCGAACAACGACTTGAAATGCATTCTGAGTGGGTCAACTCCGCATCACTGGGCAAAACCCGCCGCTTGGATGACGCCATCGGCAGGTACATTGAATTTTGCAAAAGCACTTTTGCTGGCACGCTGTCGCTCAAAGGAAAAAAAATAGTGGTCGACGCAGCCCATGGGGCTGCTTACTTGGCCGCGCCCAAGGTGTTCAAAGAGTTGGGTGCAGAAGTGATTTCCATTGGTTGTTCACCCGATGGTTTGAACATCAACCAAGGGTTTGGCGCTACGAATCCTGAGGCTTTGGTTCTGGCAGTGAAGGCGCATCAGGCGGATTACGGTCTGGCGCTGGATGGCGATGCAGACCGATTGCAAGTGGTTGATCACACAGGCCGCTTGTTCAACGGTGATGAATTGCTTTATGTGCTCGCCAAAGACCGCTTGCAGCAAGGACATGCGATCAACGGTGTGGTGGGAACACAAATGACCAACAAAGGCGTGGAGTTGGCTTTGGCCAAACTGCATATCCCCTTGGTCAGGGCCAAAGTCGGGGATCGCTATGTGTTGGAAAAACTGTCAGAAAACCAGTGGCTGTTGGGAGGCGAAGGTTCAGGTCACTTGTTGATACTGGACAAGCACAGCAGTGGCGATGGTTTGATCAGCGGGCTGCAAGTCATACAAGCATGTCTCAGGGCAAACGCGTCACTCGCTGACTTGTTGGATGACGTGCGGCTGTTTGCACAGCACATGATCAATGTCAAACTGGGCACTGGCACGGACTGGCAACACCATGCGCCGTTTCAGCAAGCGTGTTTGGCATTAGAGCGCACTTTGGGTGCACAGGGGCGAATTTTGATTCGGCCCAGTGGCACCGAACCCGTGCTGAGAATCATGGTGGAGGCGCCAGACATGGCCACTGCCCAACAGTCAGCAACGCAATTGGCTCAATTATTGGCTTGATGGAATCAGTATGTCGACATCCACATTGCCCGTCCTGATTGACCGAGATGAAAGCACTTTGGCTTTCAACGAGCGTGTGCTGGACATGGTCAGGCGACCCCATATTCCCCTCTTGGAGCGCTTGCGTTACTTGTGTATCGTGTCTTCAAACTTGGATGAATTTTTTGAAGTTCGCGTGGCGCTTCACTTGCACCAAATTGACAGCAAAAGCCTGGCTGCGCCTTATTCACTGCATTCTTACCAAAAGATTTCTCAAGTTGCCAAAACACTGGTTGAAAAGCAATACCGCCTGTTCAATGAAGAGTTGATGCCTGCATTGAGCGCACAAGGCATTCGTTTGATCACATACAACGAGCGAAATAATGCCCAGCATAAATGGGTCAAGCAATATTTTGAGCAAAAAGTCAGGCCTTTGTTGACACCTGTCAGCCTTGACCCGTCGCACCCTTTCCCGCAAGTTGCCAACAAGTCATTGAATTTCATTGTGCGATTGTCTGGCAAAGATGCGTTTGGCCGTGAAAACGACATAGCCATTGTCAAAGTACCGCGGTCTTTGCCTCGGGTCATTCGTTTGCCAGTCCCCAGTGAAGGTCAAACGATTTACATGGTGACGCTTTCCAGTGTGATTCGCGCGCACCTCAAGGATTTGTTTCCGGACCGAACAGTGGGAGAGTTTTCACAATTTCGTGTCACCCGAGATTCTGAATTGCTGGTTGATGAAGAAGACGCAAAAAATTTGAGAACAGCTCTTCGGCACGGCTTGGAGCACCGGCAGTTCGGAAAGCCCGTGCGCTTGGAAGTATCTTCTGACTGCGCCCAACACTTGTCGCAATTTCTGTTGCATCAATTCAAATTACCCGCTGAAGCTCTGTACAGAGTGGATGGCCCAGTGAATTTGGTTCGACTCACGCAGTTGATTGACCTTGTCAATCAGCCAGCGCTGTTGTTTCCTGAGTTTCAAGCCAGCTACCCGAAGCAACTTCGCGAAGACGAATCCATTTTCAAACAGATCAAAAAAAATGATGTGCTGATTCATCAGCCGTTTGAGTCGTTCAAAGGCGTGTTGGCTTTTCTGAAAGAAGCGGTGAATGACCCCAAAGTACTGGCCATCAAGCAAACGATTTACAGAACGGGCACCGATTCGGAGTTGATGGATTTGCTGCGCGAAGCGGTGATCCGTGGCAAAGAAGTGACTGCGGTGGTGGAAATCAAAGCGCGGTTTGATGAAGAGGCAAACATCAATTGGGCTGAAAGGCTGGAGTCGGTGGGTGCGCAGGTGGTGTATGGCGTCGTGGGCTTAAAAACCCACGCCAAAATGTTGTTGGTGACGCGCCGTGAGGGAAGCAAATTAACCCGTTACGGACATTTATCAACAGGCAACTACAACGCGCGCACTGCGCGTCTGTATACCGATATCAGTTTCATGACGGCCAACCCGGACCTGACCGCCGACATGGATGCGGTATTCACCCAGTTGGCCAGCCAAACGCGCATCAACAAGTTGCATCACCTGTGGTTGGCACCTTTTCATTTGCAAGAACAATTGATGGACATGGTGGACAAGGTTTCCAAAGCCAGTATGCATGGTGAGCCGGGTCGAATCATTTTGAAAATGAATTCACTCACTGACGAAAAATTGGCCAGACAGTTGGTATTGGCTGGTCAGCGCGGTGTTGAAATTGATTTGATCGTGCGCGGCGCTTGCATACTGCCTGCACAAAGAGAAGGTTTCACCGAACGTATCCGGGTGCGTTCCATCATTGGTCGATTTTTAGAACACTCCCGTGTGTACTATTTTCGCTCAGGTGAAAAGGAGGACTTGTACCTCTCCAGCGCCGATTGGATGAACCGAAACATGATGCGAAGAATTGAAATTGCCTGGCCTGTGCTCGACAAAGCCTTGCGCCAAAAAGTCATCGATGAATGTTTGGTTGCTTACCTTTACGACAACACCGATGCCTGGGAGTTGCAAATCGATGGCCATTACCAACACAAGCAACCCGCACGCGAGCAGGTCCATTTGAGCGCGCAGGTTGAGTTGATGAAAAAATACCAACAGAGAAGCTGACATGGACTTGCTGCTTTGGCGACATGCGCATGCGGTGGATGCTGTGCCCGGTCAGTCGGACATGGACCGTGCTTTGTCGCGCAAAGGGGAGAAACAAGCAGCTTCCATGGCGAAATGGTTGAATGCCAGACTGCCAAGCAACGCGTTGATTTTGTGCAGTCCAGCGAAGCGAACTTTGCAAACCGTGGCTTACCTCAACCGTGCTTACACCGTGTGTGAAGACATCGCGCCAGACGCCAACGCGCATGCTTTGTTGAATGCTGTTGATTGGCCCGTCGCACAGCATCCAGTGCTGGTGGTGGCGCATCAACCCTTTTTGGCTGAAACCGTTGAACAACTTTTAAACCTGAACCCGGTGTCGCCTTTGTCATTTCGAAAAGGCGGTGTGTGGTGGCTCAAGCATCACACCAAAGCGGGTTCTTCAGAAGTTCAACTGGTGTGTGTACAAAACCCGGAAGTGGTTTTTTAATGCATATAAGGCGACAAAATGAGTTATTTGGTATCTATATTTATTTCATTTCTTACTTTAAGATCCCGTGTTAAGTCAATCAACTTCTCAAAGGACGCCCATGTTGCACTCTTTCAAAACCTTGTCAATGCTTTCCATGTTGTTGGTCGCTCTGGGCCTGGGTGGATGTTCTACGCTCAGTTCCGCCTATGACTCAACCGTGAGTTCAGTGTCTGATTTATTCAAATCAGACAAAGACAAAACTGAGAAGCAAGAAGAGAAAAAATGATTCGCTTTGGCTGAATTCTTCAGTCAATCAAAGCAAATGCATGCTTTGTTTCAGTCCAAACTTTCTGTGGCTGAAAAATTCAACTCTACTTTGGCACCACTGGGATCATGGCAAAACAATTGCCATGGCCCGCCTTCTCGGTGTTGAAGTTTGTAAGGGTAGTTGCGGTCATCAAATCGGGCTTTGAATGCTTTCAAATCTTGTGTGGTGAATGCCATGTGGTCAATCACACCCGCAGCAGGCTGGGGCACAGGCCGATCAAAGTACAAATGCAACACCACCGTATCACCCGCGTACAACCAAGCGCCAGGGAAACCCAAATCAGGTCGGTAACCCACGCGCAGTCCGAGCAAGTTCTCATAGAAAGCTAACGTCGTTTTCGGGTCAGCGGCGATCGCAGTGAAATGGTTCATCCCAGTGATCATGAGGCTCTCCTGATTAACGGTTTATGCCACGAACCTGTTTTCAATTTGTCCTAACCCTTCAATGTCAATTTTCACGACGTCCCCATGACGCAGGTATTGGGGCGGCGTCAGACCCATGCCCACGCCAGCAGGTGTACCAGTGGCAATGATGTCGCCAGGTAGGAGAGTGATGCCTCTGGAGCAGGTTTCGATCAGCGTGGGAATGTCAAAAATCATGTGACTGGCATGGCCGTCCTGACGCAGCTCGCCATTCACCCAGCAACGCACATGGGCAGTCAGCCCATCGAATTCGTCCGCAGTCACCAGCCACGGCCCCATGGGACAGAACGTGTCAAATGATTTACCCAAGTCCCATTGCTGATGGCGCATTTGTACATCGCGCGCCGTCACATCATTGACGATGGTGTAGCCGAAGATATGCGACATGGCTTCATCCTTGCTGATGTTGAGGCCGCCTTTGCCAATGACCACTGCCAGTTCCGCTTCGTAATCGATTTGTTGTGAGATATGGACAGGCAATGAGACCGGGTCAAAAGGTCCCACCACACACTCTGGCACTTTGGTGAACACGATGGGCCAGGCGTTCGGATCGGCATTGCTGCTCTTAAACACGCTGCCAGCCAATTCTTTGGCATGCGCATGGTAGTTACGACCGACACAAAACAGGTTTCGTCGGGGCTTTGGAATAGGTGCAGTCAATGACACCTCTTTCAAGGAGAGCAAGCGCGAAGACAGTTTGGGTTGCGATTGCTTCAGAATCAAAGACAAAGCCCCGGCTTGGTGTTCTTCTTCGGAAACCTCAAACAGTTGAATGGTCTGGTCCTGTTCTGACACTTGGCCCACATACGGCTTGCCTTGGTAAATGCATGTCGCAATTTTCATTTCATTCCTTTTGATTAAGTCGAGCTTTTTTTTCGTTCTTTCGCTTGTGCCAGTGCCGCTTCAATCAATGCATCTGCCATCCATAGCATGGTGTCCAAGACTTTTTTGTTTTTTTCATTCCAAATGTCTTTGAGGACAATGAATATTTCCACCCCATAAACCATGGACAGTGACTTGTGCAATTGCGAATATATATCGTGTGGCAATTGTGACTTCAAAGGCTCCAATGCTTTGTCAAGAATGTGTATGCGGTGTCCTCGTCGGTAAGGTGTTTCTTTGAGTAAACCTGCTTTTGACAAAGCTTGTTGTTCTAACGAGATTTGCACTGCGGTTCTCAGCGTGGCTTCGTACTTACTCAGTCTTGGAAAACTTCGGGTCAACAGGTCCATGACCCGATCTTTGCCGCCAACATGCTCGGACGCAAACGTTCGCATGGGGCCAAGCGACTGGCTGACCATGATGCTGAGCATTGCGCCTTTGCTGGGAAAGCAACGGTAAGCCGTGGCCCTGGACACGCCAGCGTGTGTCGCCACCTCTGCCACTGAGGGCGCACATCCGGATTGCTGCATCAATGTGATCGCGCTGTCCACAAGCAGGTTGAATGTGACGGGGTTGATGCCCGGGGGGCGTCCGGGAAAGTCCGGGGTGGGTGTGACAGGATGGGTGTTCATCAGGGTAAATCAGGATAAAAAATGCGGTGATCAGGGTTTCTATTCTGCACTCAAAGCCTTACTATTTCTCGGGTAATTTGAGACACATGTCTCATTTTGACATCTTTCATACCTGTCGAAGATTTTGATAGATTGGCGCCACCATGTTGTTTCCTCTAGTCCACCACCTTGTTTGCATGGAGTCAAGCGAAGCATGAGCTTGCATCTGATCCAGGGCGTGGCTGTCGAAGATTCTGGATCAGGGCCTGCGGTGGTGTGTGTGCATGGGTTGGGAGGCACGTCGAACACTTGGTCTGCCATGCAGTCTGCATTTGAGGGTTTGCGATGGATTCGTGTGGACATGCCCGGCAGCGGCAGATCGGCTTTGGATGTGAGCGCTGTCCGCATTGAAGACATGGTGTCGTGTTTGCAAACCGTTTGCAAGGCCTTGGGGATCACCCAAGCGCAATGGGTGGCGCATTCCATGGGAACCATTGTGTGTCAGCACTTGGCAGTCACCAGCCCAGCCTTGGTCAAAAGTTTGGTTTTGTTTGGGCCGTTGATGTCGCCTGCTGACGCTGCCAGAGAAGGGCTTCGCAAACGGGCAGAAAACATCCAAAAAGAAGGGCTGGCTGGCATGCAAGCCGTGGCGGACCAATTGTTAGCGACCGCCGTGAGCTCACACACCAAAGTCAATCACCCCAGCGCATATGCCTTTGTCAGAGAAAGTTTGATGCGGCAAACGCCCAAGGCTTATGCCGCCCACTGCTTGGCATTGGCGAGCGCGCAAGCCGCAGCGGTTGAGCAGATTCAAGCGCAAACACTGTTGGTCACTGGAGACGAGGATTTGGTGGCAACGCCTGATTCAGTTCGCGCCATGGCCAGACGAATGCAACACGCACGCTGTGTGGTGTTGAACCGTTGTGGTCACTGGACACCGATTGAAAAACCGCATGAATGTGTACGCGAGACCCGCGATTTTCTGAAACGACATGCTTGAAAGACAGACCATGAACCAAGTGTTGTTTACCAACGTGAATGTGTTTGATGCCAGTGGTGACATGCCTTTTGTCGGCGAAGTATTGGTCCAGGGCAATAAAATTGTCCGTGTCAATCGCGCTGGCAATGGCATGCGAAACATGCCCTCGCCTGGACAAACCGTGATTGACGGTGCGGGTTGCTTTCTGATGCCTGGCATGGTGGAGGCGCATACGCATTTTTCTTGGAATGACCAACCCAGTTTGGATGCCATCCAACGCATGCCGCCTGAAGAACACATCTTGTGGTGTGCCCAAGTTGCTAGGCAGTACTTGGACATGGGTTGGACCAGTTGCGTGGGTGCGGCAGCTGCCAAGCCTCGGTTGGACGTGGTCACACGAAATGCCATCAATGATGGAACGATAGTTGGACCACGCTACACCGCACCCAGTCAGGAAATCACTGTGCCCGGTGGTTTAGGCGACAGCACCCAACCGCACTTGCCGCAAATGGAATTTGCGTTTGGTGCCGTGGTCAGTGGCAGCGATGAAATGCGTCGCTGTGTCCGCATGTTTTGCAAATACGGCGTGGATACGTTGAAAATCAATTTGTCTGGCGAGTCAATCACCGGCATGTCCAGCGAGCAAAGCCAATTCACGGAAGAGGAAATCACCACTTGCGTGCAAGAGGCCAAGTCTTGGGGCAAGTGGGTCGCAGCGCATGCACGCTCCACTTGGTCAGTCAAGCAATGCGTCAAGCAAGGCATCAATGTCATTTACCACGCCAGTTTTCTTGACAACGAAGCGATTGATCTGTTGGATCAACACCGCCAATCTCATTTCATTGCACCTGGCTTGGCTTGGCTGATCAACACTTGTCACAACGCCAGTGAATATGGTTTGACCAAAGAGGTGGTTCACAAAATGGGCTACTTCAAAGAGCTTGACGCGGCCATTGAATCGATGCGGGCATTGCACAAACGTGGCATTCACATCATGCCGGGGGGTGATTATGGTTTCGCGTGGACACCCCATGGAACCAATGCGAAGGACTTGGAATATTTTGTCAAACACATTGGCATGTCCACCATGGAAGCGTTGCTGAGTGCCACGGTATGGGGCGCTCCGATGATGCGCACTGCTGATCCTTTAGGTCAAATCCGCGAAGGGTATTTGGCTGACATGTTGCTGATTGATGGCGATCCTTTGCAAGACATCACTGTGCTGCAGGACAAGTCCCGCATATTGGCGGTGATGAAAGACGGGGTGTTCCATCGCGAGCCGCCATCGTTGTCGCAGCGCGGACAACCTGGCCGTACAACCGCTCCCACACGTTGGGCCGCTTGAACAAGGAGATGACCGTGGGATCAACACTTTTCACCAATGTTCGAATTCTGGATGGCAGTGGCGCTGCCCCCTACCCAGGCAGCGTGCTGGTCGAGGGTAAGCGCATCAAGCAAATCAGCCGTTCTACGGCGCCGATTTCTGCGGGTGATGCATTGCAAATTGACGCGGCCGGTGCGACATTGATGCCAGGCATGTGCGAGGCACACACCCATTTCTCTTGGAACAACGCAGCCAATTTGGCAGGCATACAAACCATGCCTCTGGAGGAGCATGTGCTCTGGAGTGCCAAGGTTGCCAAAATTTATTTGGAAGCCGGATGGACATCGTGTGTGGGTGCTGCTTGCGCCAAACCACGCTTGGATGTGGTGATTCGCAATGCCATCAACAGCGGTCAAATACCTGGCCCCCGTTATTTGGCAGCCAGCCAGGAAATCACTGTGCCAGGCGCGCTCGGCGACGAAACATTGCCGCATCTCCCATTCCCTGAGTTCAGCTTTGGTGCGAATGTCAATGGCGCGGAGGAGATGCGCAAATGTGTGCGCTTATTTCTGAAGTACGGTGTGGATTGCATCAAGCTCAATTTATCGGGCGATAACTTCACACAAGATTCACCTGCAGAAACCCATTGGATGACCGACGCTGAAGTGGCAGCGGCCATGGAAGAAGTCAAGATGCGCGGCAAGCGGGGTACAGCGCATGCACGTTCGGGTCCTTCGGTACAACAAGCCTTAAGGCACGGGATTGAAATCATTTACCACGCCAGTTTTTGTGACGAAAAAACCTTGGACATGTTGGAAGCAGCCAAAGACAAAGTGTTTGTGGTGCCGGGCATTGGCATCATCCATGCGTTGTTGAATGAAGCTGAACCTTGGGGTGTGACACGGGCCAAAGCAGAGAGCATGGGTTATGCGATTGAATGGGAAGCTGCTTTGAAATCCTTGAGCGCCATGCACAAACGAGGCATTCGCGTGATGCCTGGGGGTGACTATGGTTTTGCATTCACGCCCCACGGACAAAACGCGCGTGACTTGGAGTTCTTTGTGCGTTATTTGGGATTCACGCCCATGGAAGCGATTCGTTCCTGCACGTTGTACGGTGGACAAATCATGCTCAAGCCCAATGAACTTGGGTTGGTCAAAGAAGGGTATTTGGCTGATCTGTTGTTGGTTGACGGTGACCCCTTAACCAACTTGGCCATCATGCGCGAACCATCCCGCATGTTGGCGGTGATGAAAGATGGCGTGTTTGCGAAACGCCCGCCAACCACTCGTGCCATGCCTTGGGAGCGTGCTGCATGAAACGCAGTGAGTTGGCTTTTTGGTGGCTGTTGGTTTTGCCCATCGCATTGCTTTCGTTATGGGGCTTGTACGAAGATGCCACTTTGTTTTTGAAAACCATGCTCAACGGCTTGACGCTGGCTTCTTTGTATTTCATTGTGGCCAGTGGGTTCACATTGGTGTTTGGATTGATGCGCAATGTCAACTTGGCACACGGTTCTTTGTTTTTGATCGGTGCGTATGTTGGATGGATCGTGGGTGAGTACACGGGTTCGTGGTTGTTGGCCGTGTTGGCGGGCTTCGTGGTCTCCGCGATCACTGGTGTTCTGATTCAAATCGTGGTGTTCAGACGCATGCAAGGCGAAGATCTGCGTCAAACATTGGTCACGATCGGTTTGTCTATTGTGTTGGCAGATTTGATGCTCTGGTATTTTGGTGGCGAGATTTACACCTTCGATCCGCCGTCTTGGATTTATGGCACCACGACGTTACCCATCATCGAAAAATTTCCTACTTACCGATTGGTGGTGTTGTGTGTATCAATCGCCATTGGTCTGGCCTTGTGGGGGCTGCTGACGCGCACCCGAGTGGGCATGATGATCAGGGCTGGTGTCGATGACCGTGGCATGTTATCGGCCTCAGGCGTGAATGTGCAGCGCATATTTGCGATGACATTTGCGCTCGGCGCAGGCTTGGCTGGTCTGGCGGGTGTGGTGGGCGGCACGGCGTTGTCTATCTCTCCCGGGGAGGACACGCGTTATTTGCTGGCTTCATTGGTGGTGGTGATCGTTGGCGGCATGGGCAGCGTACCGGGCGCGGCCATTGGCGCTTTATTGATTGGTTTGGCTGAACAATTTGGTCAAGCTTATGCGCCTACTTATTCGGTGGTGTTCACTTTCGTCATCATGATTGTTGCGTTGGCTTTCAGACCGCGCGGCGTTTTAGGAAAAGCCACATGAGTGCTGCACAGTGGCGTCGCGCCATGAACACGCAATCGCCGGGTGCCAGGGTCTCGGTGGTGACGCAAGCGCCCGCCCGAACACCCAGCACCACAGCGTCGTATGCCAGCGCTGCTTCATATTCGCCTGAATCAAACAGTCGCTGGAGCAGGGCATGGTCACATGTTCGTTGGCGTCATGTGTTGGTCATCCTCGCTTTGCTTTTGTATCCAGTGGTTGCCTCGCCGTTCTTCACTTACCAGATCGCTGCACAATCAATGGCCTTGGGCTTGATCGCTTTGTCTTTGACCTTTTTAGGCGGCTACGGCGGCATGGTGTCGTTGTCTCAAATGACGGTTGCTGGTCTCAGTGGTTACTTGATTGCCATTTTTGGCACGAGCAGCATGGGTGCCATCAGTTTAGGTTGGCCGTGGTGGTTGGCCGTGATTTTCTCAATGCTGATTTCGATGGTGTTTGCCACCTTGGTTGGTTGGTTGTCTGTGCGTACCGAAGGCATTCACACCATCATGATCACCTTGGCCATTGGGGTGGCATTTTTCTATTTGACCCAACAAAACTATGCGCTCTTCAACGGTTTTCAAGGTTTTAGCAAGATCAACGCGCCCACCGTGGGCGAGGTTGATTTCACTGACCCGGTAGCGTTCTATTTTCTGTCAGTCGGTTGTGCATTGGTCGCTTATTGGGCCGTCAAATATTTGGTGCGTGCACCCTTTGGCATGGCATTGCAAGGCATCAGAGACAACCCACGCCGAATGAATTCATTGGGTTTTAATGTCACTGCACACCGATTGGCAGCCCATGCATTTGCGGGCCTGTTGGCATCTGTCGGCGGTATTTTGCTGATTTGGTACAACAACCGAATCTCTCCCGGTTCCATCAATACTGGCGCGTTGATCAATATTTTGGTCATTGCGGTGTTGGGAGGCATGAAGCACCCGATCGGCGCATTCATCGGTGCATTGACTTTCGTTCTTTTACAAAATTTTGCCATCGATTTGGTAGACAGACAGCGCTTCAATCTCGTGATTGGCGGAGTATTTTTATTGATTGTGTTTTTCTCGCCCGATGGTTTGTTGGGCTTGTGGCAGAAATTGCGCACTCGATGGTCTTCAGCTTCGGTTGACCCGCGTGTGCGAGAGAGTCGCCGGGTATGAATTCAATGGTGTATTCATGCAGGCAACCAGGCGCTGTCCTTCAACGGCATGGCGTCTTTCACAGGCCATCCGGCCATCTTTCTAACTGAGGAGACAAAAATGCATTTGACCAAAAGAACGCTGGCACGTACTGTGATCAGCGCTGCAATTCTGGCAGCAACCACTGGTATGACTTTCGCGCAAAGTACCTTGAAAGTCGGACTGCTTTCCATTTTGGAGGGTCCGTTTGCTGTCCCCGGGCAAGACGGAATCCGTGGTGCCGAGCTCGCCCTCAAGCAAAAGGGCGGTACCGCTGGCGGAATGAAAATCCAACTCATCAGTGGCTCTTCCGATGGCAACCCCGATAAGGCAGTGGCAGCCACTCGCAAATTGGTTGAACAAGACAAAGTGCAAATCATGATTGGCCCATTGTCTGGCGATGAGGGCATCGCTGTCAAAAATTACGCCAAAACACAGGCTGGCATCACGTTCATCAATGGCTCCTCAGGTGCGCAAGCAGCCACGTTGAATGACCCCTCAAACAACTTCTTCCGTTTCAACACAGAAGGTGCGCAGTGGATGGTGGGATTGGGTGACCACGCATTGTCCAAGGGCTACAAAAAAATGTTCTTGATCGCTGAGGACTATGGTTTCCCTTACTCACAAGTTCAAGGCTTCATGGCCAGTTACTGCGCCAAGGGTGGCAAGGTGATTGACAAAGCTTGGGTACCGCTGGGCACCAAAGACTATGCCTCTGTGATTGCCAAGATTCCCAAAGATGTGGACGCATTGTTGGTGGTATTGGGTGGCTCTGATGCCGTGAACTTTTTGACCCAGTACGAGCAAGCCGGCGGCAACAAGCCCATGGTTGGCGGCTCCATCACGGTTGACCAGACGGTGTTGAATTACAAAGGCAAACGCCGCGAATCATTGGTGGGCACGGCTTCTGCTGGCCCAATGGCTGATTCATTGGACACCGCTGAGTGGAAAAAATTTGTGGCTGACTACAAAGCCAACTTCAAAGACGGTTTCCCCAGCCCTTCATTGTTCGCTTACCTGTACTACATCAACACCAAAGCAGCGCTCGATGGTTTGGATGCTGTCAAAGGTGACTTGAGTGGCGGGCAGAAGAAATACCGTGAAGCATTGAAAAAAACCAAATTCGTTGGCCCAGCTGGCGAAGTGGTGATTGATGCAAACCGCAACGGTGTGGGCCCCACATACATCACCGAAGTGACCAAAGCGGCTGATGGTTCGTTGTTCAACAAAGTGGTGAAAACGGTTCCCAATGTGACCCAAACCCTTGGTCTGCCTGAAGCAGAATTCAAGAAGATGGGTTTAGGTACCCGCGACATTCCTGACTGCCGCAAGTAATCAGGAACTGACCCCATGGCATCCATCACCGCATTGCGCTCGGCCATGACCACCGCTGTCATGCCGCGCTCGCCTGAGGCGAGCGACATGCCACTCATGTCTTCCGAAGCCTTGGTTTTGGAGAACGTGACCCGTGCATTTGGTGCATTGCGGGCGGTGGATGACGTCA
>JACCDP011179291.1_pt1 | contig 14995 bp, 13 predicted proteins | sample 7445841 | NCBI WGS metagenome assembly JACCDP01 (sample SAMN15323441, study PRJNA562643) | freshwater metagenome | isolation source: river surface water | place: USA:Blue River Watershed | collected 2017-08-17 | reverse complement strand
TTAAAAGCATGCTTTCGTACCAGAAAGCATAGGTCTCTTTGGAGTAGTTTACCTTGGTCTTTGCCGCTGCAGTTTTCTTTGCCATAGGGTACTGATCAAAATGTGCTATTTTAGGCCTCAAATATAGTAATCCCGACCTAAAAATTAGGCTGCCTAGCAAATAATTCGCCGTACACATGATTTTAGAGTCCCTAGAACTGATTCAATTTAAAAACCACCCCCACGGCAAGTTGACCTTTAGCCCGCAGATTAACTGCTTGCTAGGCCGAAATGGGAGTGGAAAAACGAATGTGCTGGACGGGATTCACTACCTCTCCCTAACCAAAAGTGCCCTGCAGGCTAGCGATGCCTTGAGCATTCAGCACGATGCGGAGTTTTTTACAGTCAAAGGAAAGTTTATTGTAGCAGCTAATCCGTTGGAAGTGCGCTGCACCTTGGAGCAGGGGAAAAAGAAACAGATTTTTCAAAATGGAAAGGCCGTAGATAAAGTCAGTGACCATGTGGGTAAAATTCCGCTGGTCTTGATTGCTCCGGACGACACCGAATTGATCAAAGGCGGAAGTGAGGGGAGACGGAAATTTTTTGATGGCCTCCTCGCGCAGTTGGATCATCCCTACTTGGATCAACTGATCCGCTACCACCATTTTCTCAAGCAGCGCAATGCCCTTTTGAAGCAGTTTGCGGATACGGGACGGCGAGACCTCACCCTACTGGCCGCCTACGAAGAGGAACTGATTCCTTTGAGTCAATCCCTTGCCAAGCGGCGGGCAACATTAATTCAAGAAATAAGCCCCTTGCTACAGCGGTATTACGAAGCCTTGTCCATGGGGCGAGAGCAGGTAGGATTAAGTTACGAGACGGAGGCATTGCGGGAAGATTTTGCAGACCATTACCTAAGCCTACGGCCCAAGGATTTCGCCACCAAAAATTGCAATGCGGGCATCCATAAAGATGATTTTGATTTTCGGATCGATTCCCATCCCTTGCGGAAACTTGGGAGCCAGGGACAGCAAAAGTCCTTTATCATCGCCTTGAAGTTGGCTCAATTTGAATTGTTTGAAAAAGCTAAGGGGGAAAAACCCTTGCTGCTGCTCGATGATATTTTTGACAAGTTGGATGAGGAGCGCATTGAAAAACTCCTGCAACTGGTGTCGCAGGGCAACTTTGGACAGCTCTTCATTACCGATGCGCGGCCGGAGCGCTCCAAGGAAATTCTGGGAACCATCGAAGCGGAAGTGGCTTATTTTTTCTTGGAAGATGGAATAATTTCCAAAAATTAAGGGGCCGAAGCCCCTTTTACTTTACCATAAGGTAGTCGGATATTCTCCATGCTCGTGCAACTGCTGCAACGCCTCGATCACTACGGGACGATCTTCGGTATAGGTCACCCCAAACCAGGTTTTTCCTCCTGGCAAAATCTCAAATGCAGCCTCATCGGCTTGAATTAGGTTATTCGCCACAGTAGGAATGTAAAATTCCGACTTCAAATTCCCCAAGTTGGCCGGCAAAAACGCTTGCCACATCTTTTCAATATCTTGGAAAACTGCAGGGTGAAATCCCCAAAAATTCATACTTACAGGTGTATTTGGAGCAATTTCTAGGGCTTCTCCTTCTCCTCGACTGAGGATTTTATCCCCTTCTTGTGCGATGGAAGTTCGCTCGGTCATGCCGATTAGTTGTCCCTTGGCATTCGTTTCGCAGACCCCTCGGCTAACTGTTCCATGCGCAGAAAGCACATTTTTCAAGGCATAGCCCACCATGGCATGCAGGTTGGGCTTTACGGCAGTGGTCAAAAACTTACCTAATACTTCAAAAGCCTCTTTTCCATAAAAATCATCAGCATTGATGACTGCAAAGGGCTCATGTACCGCATCCTTTGCACAAAGCACCGCATGCGCCGTACCGAAAGGCTTGACGCGATCCGCTTGCTTCAAGTCGGCAGGCACAAAACTGTCTAAAGATTGCAGAACCCAGTCCACTTCAATTTTCCCTTGAAGTTTGGGCATAAACTTCTCCTGAGCAATCTCCAGGATTTCCTGCCGGACGATAAATACTACTTTTCCGAATCCAGCGCGGATGGCATCAAAAATAGAATACTCTAAAATAGTCTCCCCATTCGGGCCAAAACCATCGATTTGCTTGTTTCCTCCATAGCGACTGCCCATACCGGCGGCCAAGACTACGAGTGTTGGTTTGCTTGTCATTGTATCTCTTAAAAAAACGTGGGCAAATTTACCCCGAATTCTATTCTTAGCAAATACAGGACCATTTTATCTAGATTTCAATTTTACCCTGTAATTCATTTTTTTACTTATTTTTTTATTAATTCGGTTATTTTTTAAACTTACAAAAACCTAAATGACATTTTTTTTAATTTTTTTGATTGTTTTTTAATCCTATTTTTTGATTTATTGGAAATTAATTTCTTATTTTCCATCCTATTTTTCAACAACCCCACTCATTCCTTGAAAAAATGAAAAAAATCGAAGCCATCATCCGCACCTCCCGCTTTGATTACATCCACCGCTGTATTTCCAAGTTAGGCGTCAAATTCCTCTCCTTTTACGAAGTAAAGGGAATGGGATTTGAGCATGCCCGACAAGAAATGTACCGTGGAGTAGCCTACGAGCCCGCCTACATCCCGCGCACCAAACTTGAAATAGTGGTTCCAGACGACCTCGCAGAAGGCGTGATCAATTGCATCCTCCAAGAAGGAAAAACCAACGAGGTAGGAGATGGAAAAATTTTCGTGTACGAAGTGCTCGAGGCCTACCGCATACGAAATCAAGACACTGGCGAAGACGCACTCTGATACCTCCCTCTCATTGACCCCTCCTCTCAAACCTATGCAAGCACCTGTTCAAGACCTATTCACAATCAACAACCTCTGGATGATGGTATCCACCTTGTTGATTTTCATCATGCACCTTGGATTTGCCACCCTGGAAGCGGGGCTTACCCGAGCCAAAAACACCGTCAACATTCTCTTTAAAAATACGATCATACCAGCCATTGGCCTGCTTACCTATGCCTTGGTTGGTTTCAACTTGATGTATCCTGGCGCGGAATTCGCAGGTTCCTTCTTTGGATTTTCTGGATTTGGACTCTCCCTCCCTGAAGGATGGGATAGCAGCAATTACAATGCAGGCTATACCTACTTCACTGACTTTATCTTCCAAGCCATGTTTGCTGCTACAGCCGCCACTATCGTATCTGGCGCAGTTGCTGAGCGGATGAAGTTGGGTCCTTTTATCACCTTTTCGATCCTTTATGTAGGCTTTTGCTACCCCGTAGTGGGCATGTGGAAGTGGGGAGGAGGCTTCTTGAATACTTTGGAAACCCCCTTCTATGATTTTGCAGGTTCTACCATCGTACACACGGTAGGGGGATGGGCAGCCTTGGTTGGGGCTTTTCTACTCGGCCCACGCATTGGTAAATACACCCCAAAGGGCATGAAAGCTATTCCTGGCCACAACATTCCCATGGCAACTATGGGTGTGTTTCTACTCTGGTTTGGCTGGTTTGGATTCAATGGCGGTTCTGTGCTTAGCGCCGACCCAGGTACCGTATCTCGGGTATTTGTAACCACTTCCTTGGCTGCATCAGCAGGGGCAATTGCTGCCTTAATCACCTCTTACATCAAATTCAAAACCTACGATATCACCATGGTCCTCAATGGTATTTTGGCAGGACTTGTGGGCATCACGGCGGGAGCAGATAAAATGGGTGTATCCGATGCAGTGTATATCGGAGCTATTGGCGGCATCTTAGTAGTACTTGGTGTCATTGTTTTTGACAAACTCAAAATTGATGACCCAGTGGGAGCCCTTGCAGTGCACTTGGTTGGCGGAATCTGGGGAACCCTTGCCGTAGGGATTTTTGGAGAGTTGGCAGGATTAAACCAGCTGCTTTCCCAATTCATTGGAATCGCTGCAGTAGGTACCTTTTGCTTTGGCAGCTCCTGGCTGATTTTCTTCACCTTGAAACGAACAGTAGGTATCCGAGTGGATGAAAAGGAAGAAATCGAAGGCCTTGACATCAACGAGCACCAAATGCGTGCTTACCCAGATTTTGCATCTAAAGATTGAAACCTAAACCACAAAAAATCCCCTGAGAATTACCCTCAGGGGATTTGCTTTAGGCATTGGGAAGTAAAGCCAGCGGCCCCACATGGCGTAGGAGAATGGCCTGATGAAGGTGTCCAAACTTGGCGTAGCACCAAACCTTAAAATCTAGCAACTCCTCAGGCAACAAATACGCAAGCCCTTTTTTCAGTTCTCGTTCAAATAGAAACCTGTTGAAGCTTACTTTTTGTAAAATGGTTTTTACGTAATCCAGCATGGTCTAAAAATTTTGAAGTCATTAACTGATTTTAAGTTTTTCAACGGCTGCATATCCCAAGATGTTGCGTTATTTTGAAGGACCTAGTTGAAATTCCCCTATTTTCGCAACGATGATCACGACAGCACGACACCTAGTACTTATCTTTTGCCTTGCCCTGCTTGCAGGACACCAAGCATTTGGGCAAGAAGTAAAGGTGGATCTTGGGCCCGATCAAATCGGAATCAACGATACCTTTACGATCAAAGTCACCCTGTCCAATGAAAAAATAAAGTCCTACGATCAATTTCCCGAGATTCAAGGATTTCAAAAACAAGGCATCTCACAGTCCTCCTCGATGAACATTATCAATGGACAGATGAGTAGTTCCAACAGCATCATCCAATACTACAAACCCACTAGGAAAGGACAGTTTACCCTCGGAAAATTTTCGGTCTTAATCAATGGTCAAGCCTATTCCTCACCAGGTAAGCGAATCACCGTAGCAGATGCAGCTGCAAGCGCTTCCGGAGGAGGAGGAAATAACTACGATCCTTTTGCAGATTTTTTTGGTAGAAGCAACGAACTCCCTGAATTTGTGGAAATCGCAGACGATGCCTTTTTCTCGGTCGGAATAGATAAATCCGAACTATTTGCGGGCGAAGGATTTACCATGGACATCTCTTTTTTCATGTCTGAGCAAAATCAAGCCCCTTTTCAATTCTATGAGGCGGGTAAACAACTTGATGCCATTCTGAAAAAATTGAAGCCTGCCAACGCCTGGGAAGAGAACTTCAGCATCACCACCATCGAGCCGGAAACGGTCGAACTAAACGGGAAAAGATGGGTGAAATTCAAGGTCTTTGAAAGCACCTTTTTTCCATTTTCTGAAGGCAAAATCGAAATTCCACGCGTCCCTTGGGAGATGATCAAGTACAAGGTGGCCAAAAATCCTTCGCTTTTTGGAGCCAATCGACAGGAAGATTTCAAGACCTTTTACTCTGCTCCTCGGGTCATTACGGTCAAACCCCTTCCTCCGCACCCTCTAAAAAGTGAGGTGGCTGTAGGGGTCTTTCAACTGCGAGAAAACATCACGACCCTGAACGCCAAAACTGGGGAAGGCTTTGCCTACAATTTTGGAATTGCCGGGGTAGGCAATATCAACTCCCTAGCGGCTCCTAAGCGGCTCCCAGGCGCCAATCTAAATGCCTTTGATCCCAACGTACGTCAGCAAATCAACCGGGGATACGGTCGGGTATCAGGCATCAAGGAGTTTGACTACTTCATTACCTTAAACGAAGCTGGAGAATACCCACTTGATCAATACTTCAGTTGGATCTACTTTGATCCGGAACGCGAAGTGTACGATACACTCAAGCCTAAAGCGCAAATTAAAGTAACTGGAGAATCAAAGGTCAACGAAGCCCTTTCTGGACAGCGATTGGGTGGGATTTACGATAAAATCGCCACCGAAAGCAACCAGTTTTTAAACCAGCGATATAAGTACTATTTTACCACCACAATTAATGTATTGCTCCTAGGCGCTCTCATCCTCTTGGCAGTAATCATTATCCGTAAAAAATAATGGGCAACACATTCGGCAAGCTGTTTAGACTCACCACCTTTGGCGAGTCCCACGGGAAAGCTTTAGGAGCAATCCTAGACGGCTGTCCTGCTGGCTTGATCCTAGATTTGGAAAAAATACGGGCAGAAATGCAGCGTCGGAAACCTGGCCAATCCAAAATCACCACCCAGCGCAAAGAAGAAGACGAGATCGAATTGCTCTCTGGAGTTTTTGAAGGAAAAACTACCGGTACGCCTATAGGCATCCTCATCCCGAACGAAGACCAGAAAAGCAAGGACTACGCGCACATCGCAGATACCTTCCGCCCTTCTCACGCCGACTACACCTACTTCGAAAAGTATGGTCATCGGGATTATCGAGGCGGAGGTAGATCAAGCGCTAGAGAAACTGCCGCTCGAGTGGCAGGTGGAGCCATTGCAAAACAATTGCTCGCCACCAAAGGAATTACCATTCAAGCCTATGTCTCTCAAGTGGGGGAAATTCGACTTGAAAAGCCCTATACCGCGCTCAACTTGGACTTGGCTGAAGAAAATATCATCCGATGCCCTGACCCTACTTTGGCGGAAGTAATGATCCAACACATCGACCAGGTTCGAAAAGACAGAGATACGATTGGGGGAGTAGTCTCCTGTGTAATCAAAAATTGTCCTCCAGGATTAGGAGAGCCTGTATTTGACCGACTCCATGCCGAACTAGGAAAGGCCATGTTGAGTATCAATGCCGTCAAAGGATTTGAATACGGCAGCGGCTTTGAAGGAGTCAGCCTTCGCGGCTCCCAACACAACGATGCCTTTGTACAGCAAGAGGGAAAAATCCAAACCCTCACCAACCATTCCGGTGGGATCCAAGGAGGAATCAGCAATGGGGAAGACATTTACTTCCGTGTGGCTTTTAAGCCTGTAGCCACCTTGATGCAAGACCAAGCCTCAGTCAATACCGCAGGAGAAGCCGTGACGGTAAGCGGAAAAGGCCGTCATGATCCTTGTGTAGTTCCTCGAGCAGTCCCTATCGTAGAAGCCATGGCCGCCTTGGTTATCGCCGATTTTCTATTACTTTCAAAATCCAATAAACTCGAAGCCCTTTGACCTTATCATGTTGAAAAAAATACCCTTACATACGCAAATTATCATCGGACTGGTTCTGGGACTTGCCTTTGGATTAATTTCCATCAAGACGGGAATGCCCAAATGGATCACCTTGGATTACATCAAGCCCGTAGGTACTGTTTTCATCAATGGTCTGAAGATGATCGCCATGCCACTCGTGTTGGCCTCCTTGATCATTGGAGTTTCCAATCTTGGAGACATCTCCAAATTGAGCCGAATCGGCGGGCGAACACTCTTCTTTTTCTTAATTACCACCGTTATTTCCATCTCCATTGGACTTGGATTGGTCAACTTATTTCAGCCCGGTGCCGCTTTGCCTGAATCCACTCGGGTAAGTTTAATGTCATTGTACGAAGGTGACGCGGGCAAGCGTGCGGAATCTGCAGCACAACTTCAAGATCAAAGCCCCTTACAGCCCTTAGTGGATATGGTGCCGCAAAACTTCTTTTTGGCTACCACGGACAATGCGGCCATGCTGCAAGTGGTATTCTTTGCCATCCTAGCGGGCATTGCCCTGCTTCAAATTCCTAGATCCAAAGCGGAACCGGTCATGGCCTTCTTTGACGGATTCAACGAAGTGATTACCCAGATTGTCAACTACATCATGGTCATCGCTCCGTACGGAGTATTTGCCCTGATGGCTTCACTAATTGTGGAAATTGCAGGAGATGATCCCGATTCAGCGGTCAGCCTACTTTTAGCATTACTCAAATACAGTTTGATCGTCTTAGCAGGCCTTTTCACGGTTATGCTAGTAGTATTCCCTTTTTTGCTAAAGACCATGACCAAGGTGCCTGTAGGCCTCTTCTTTAAAGCCATCCGTCCAGCACAATTGCTAGCCTTCTCTACCAGTTCTAGTAATGCTACCCTCCCAGTCACCATGAAACTAACGCAGGAGCAATTGGGCGTATCTGAAAACATCTCCAGCTTTGTTCTCCCCCTAGGAGCCACAGTGAACATGAACGGCACCAGTTTGTATCAAAGTGTGGCCGCGGTATTTATAGCCCAGGCGCTAGGGATGGAACTCACCTTCGGTCAGCAAGTGATGATTGTGTTGACCTCCACTTTGGCTGCAGTAGGATCTGCAGGCGTACCAGGCGCTGGCCTAATCATGCTTATCGTCGTGCTTGAATCTATAGGAGTGCCAGCAGCGGGTATTGCATTAATCATGGCACCTGATCGTATCCTGGACATGTTCCGAACCGTGGTGAATATCACTGGAGATGTAGTGGTAGCAGCTGTGGTAGCGAGCAAGGAAGGCGAACTGCCAGGTGAAACTCAACCCATTGAGAAAACTGAAAACTAAAAATTTCTTGTTCTAAAAAAAAAGTCCCGATCAAATCGGGACTTTTTTTATGGCCTATAGGAAGCTAAAAATTCAACCATCCGTCCAAACTCAGCATCGGTAATAGCAGGAAAATTGGCCACACGAAAACTACTAGTTTTGAGTGGTCCATAACCTCCACCCAACTGGATCCCTTCCAATTCTGCTGCTTTCTTCACTGCAGAAATCACTTGATCGGATGCTGCAATGGCTGCTACGGTAATACTTCTTGTAGCAGGATTATCCACTAGCAAATGGAACACAGGAGAACTTTCAATCGCCTGTTCCAATACTGCCATTCTTTGACGAAGCCGTCCATCCACCTTGGCGATGGGCTCCATCGCTTGCAAAACCCGATTCAGGAGATAAATCCCCAACACATTGGGTGTGTAGTGTGTCTGATAACTAGAAGCATTTTCTAGCATAAAACTAAGACTGTTGTAGCGGCCTTTTTCCCCCTTTCGGGCTACTTTTTCCTTGGCCTTGCCCGAAAGCAAGAGAATCCCTAAACCAGCAGGTAAGCCAAAACATTTTTGAACAGAAGCATACCATACATCTGCCAAGGAAAAATCTAGAGCAATTCCCCCCATGGAAGAGGTGGTGTCCACTGCGATCATCTTTTCCGGATAGCGCTGTCCAAGCGCTTTAAGTACCGACATGGGTACTTGAGAGGCATTGGCTGTTTCATTATGTGTCACCGCTATCAAATCTACATCAGACCCCAATTGCATTTGATCCACTGGAAGTGATTCATTCGCCCCAAGCTTCTGTCCTTGGGTGGCAGGAAGAATGTACTGCGCATACTCCAACCATTTTTTACCAAAGGATCCCGAATACAAGTGATAACTAGATTGCTCTATTAAGGACTGGGAAATAATCTCCCAACTTTCTGTCGCCGAAGAGGTGAATAACAAGGTATAGTCAGCAGGCAAGTTCAACTTCTCTCGAAAAAGTTGCTCGGTATCCCGATACAAATCCATAAACACCGCGCTGCGGTGGTTGGCACTCAGGATTCCTTGCGCATAGGCGTCCTGAAGGTACTGCGGAAGGGCATCGTACACCTTAGAAGGTCCAGGAGCAAAAGTGATCATCGGGTAGCGGGATTTAGAAAATACTGTACGGCCAGCGCATAGCCTTTCAATCCTAGGCCAGCAATCATGCCCACACAGGACTTGGAAAGAATGCTTTTGTGACGAAATTCTTCGCGCTTGTACAAATTGGAAATGTGAACTTCCACCGTAGGTGTGGTGACTGCGGACACTGCATCGGATAGGGCTACCGAAGTATGCGTGTAGCCCCCCGCATTCAAAATAATGCCGTCAACGGAAAAGCCTACCTCCTGAATTTTGTTGATCAACTCCCCTTCCACATTGCTTTGAAAGTAGGAGAGTTCGACCTCAGGAAACTGCGCCTGGAGTTTGATAAAATAACTTTCAAAAGATTCACTGCCATACACTTCTGGCTCTCGCTTGCCGAGCAAGTTGAGATTAGGGCCGTTGATCACCTGTATTTTCATGCGTACATCGAAAAGAATTAAATATAAAGGTATTGACTCCAATCAAGCTTGCCAAAGCTTCCCTCAAGGAGTTTTTGACTTGTGTTCCTTGACCCGAAACAAGTAGGCTAGCGTAAATTCAAGGTTGGTCGAACTCATGTCAAAAATCCGATCCTGAGACTCTGGATTGGTAAAGTCATACGCAAAGCGTGCCTCTGCTGACAGGGTGGACTTCCCAAAAAGTTTGGAGATCCCTGCGCCCCCAGTCAAGCCATACATCCCCTTCTTGGGGGAATCGGCCGGCTGTCCAAAGGTCGGCAACTCCTTAGGGGTAGCCCCCGAAAACTCCCTTGTGAGGTCTTCGGATTGCCTAAGGACCCCGAAGTGTGGGCCAAATTTGATTTGGAATCGGCCGGAACGACCAGCAAAGATGCTCGCTAACACCGGGATTTTGAGGTAGGTAAACTCAGTTTGATTGACCTTACCTGCATCGTTGACTTGGTTGAAGCCAAGAGTGATTTGCTGAACATTGAGCTCAACGCCTGCATTTTTGGAGTCGAAATACTCCAGCACCAGCGCAAAAGTAGGAGCAGCAATCCCCTCCACTTTTTTGACTCGAGTACCTGCAGTGGCTTGGTAGCTGTAACTGCTCGTCGCGAGCCCTCCACGGATACCCAAGCTCAGCTGTGCCCAGGCCATTCCAGGCAGGAGAATGAAGACCAGAAGCAACAGTTTTTTTACCATAACCGAATCGCTCAATTTGTTTTTGCTATTTTTTGTTCAACACAAAGGTACCCTGAATTGGATTGCCTTCCACCGTCAAGCCACGTACTTCGATGACCACTGCCCCTCCTAAATCGTTGGAGAAAAAAGAAAGCGACAGTTCTCCTTTTTCATTGGTAACCAGGTAGGGGTTCCAATACAAAGTCTGTCGATCGTCCTTAACTCCCAAAAGACTAGTTGGCCCGTAGGTACGAGGAATAAATTCGTTCGGGACCTGGAAGCCATCCAATGTGTAGCTCACCATCCCTTGGGCATTTAGAAGTGCTTCTTCTCCCTCTTCCAACTTATCTTTAAGGTAGACGGCAATGACCCCATTTTTACCCTGGTCCCCCAGCATGGGCACCATACGGGTGACTACCTCCACGCGATCGATGTCAAAGGGATTGATGGTACGTAAATTATCCGCTGCGGTAGCCATGCCTCCACCTACGAGTACTACGCCATCCACCATGACAATGGGCTCCATAGACCCAAATGCCGAAGTTGCCCCTCCACGAAGTCGGATGGTTTGCTGCCCAGTTCCTCCAACCAGGGTCACTTGGGCGCCTGGGATATTTCCTACCAAACTATTTACTTGGTCTGTAGCACTGCCTGTCTTGGTCAACTTTTCCCCTTCAATGATGAAATCCGGGTTGCCATAGATCGCTTTTTGCTGCACTTTTTCCTCCTTTGCTTCTGGGTTGGCGACTTCAGGATCAGGAATTTTTGCTGGAGTGGCTAGGGTGTTGACTTTGGGAAAATAGGGAGCGAGAGGCAAAACCACCGGTGCTTTGAGCGGCTCTTGAAGTTGTACACTCAGTGGGCGTCCTTTTTTGTCCGCAGCCACCAAACCCAAACGCATGGATCCATAAAACTCCATATTCTCCATTGCAAAGTCCCCGGCAGCATTGGAACTGAGGTCTATCATTCCCTGAAACTCGTTGACAAAGGCAGTTACATCGGCTCCTACCCCTTTCCCTTTTGCATCAGTAACTTTTCCAGTAACAGAAATGCTCGTTTCGATGGGGTAGGAAAATCGATCGGTGCCCAATTCCTCTGGAATATTGCTCAACTGCAGGCTCGTTAGGATGTCCGTCTCTCGGCGAATCGGAACCAACTGCTCCGCATCCCAAACGCTTACGGATAGTGTGGCTGGGACTGGACGGCCTTTTGGATCACTCAATTGCAGCCGTAGGTTTACCTCTTCTCGAGAGCCAAAATTCGATTTATCCGATTGGAGGTTTACCCCTTGATTGGTCCATTGGCTAATTCCCTCGGCGGCCACAATCCGCTTGTAGGGATTCAACACAGGAAGTGCCTGCATGAAGTATTGGTTGGGCCCGTAGTTTCGCATCCAATTGGTGTAGGCTCTCAAATAGTAGCGCTCCCCATCCAACGAGTCGGGAAGCAATAGGTCTCCCACGACAATGCCGTCTCGAATGGGGTATTTTTTGGCCAAAAGGATATCCCGCTCCTCGGAGATCAATTCCACATGCAGCACCTTACTTAGGCCATCACGAACGTAGGGATTGCCGTAGGCAAAATACCCTTTGAAGAAAAGGGAATCTCCTGCGTAGTAGTAAGGCTTGTCGGTATGGAGGTACACCTTTTCCTGGAAATTTTTTGCTGTTTTGGACAAGTCTTGCAGCAACAACGCTTTTTCGGCATTGTAGTCCAAGGGCAGCAAATTTGAAATTCGCTTGCGGTCCATGTCTCCCGAGAAGACCAGGTCTTCGGGGTTGAGGATTGAACCATTTTCCCGTACACGCACCTGCCCATTTTTCACCTCTAGCCAGGAAATGGGATAGGGAGCGTCTCGGTAGGTATTGGCTTGTGCAAAGCCCTTTTGGTAATGGATTTCGATGCGTCCCTTGAGCTGAAGTAGGTAATCTCCCGCAGGGCTGCTTGGAATCACGAGTGGATCAGCCTTGTAAGGCACCACAGACTTACCCAGTTCATTGGCGAAGATATCCGTACGGATATTCATGCTTGCAGATCCTCCTGCCTTATCTCCATAGAGGTAGAAGCCTTCCCGCTCGTAGGTTCCTTTAAGGATGGAGCGGAAAAGGTTCATTGGTGAACGGCGGTAGATCTCTGCTCGATTCTTTTCCCAGAGGGCTTGCTGAGCCTCAGAGTCCGTAGGCAGCAATTCAAATCGGGCTGCCCCTACGATTCGGTAGGCGGTGGGAGCATCTACAAATTCCTTGAGGTTGAAGGTGATTTTATAGCCCAGGTAGCGGTTTTCGAGTTCAATCGGCTGTTCTGCGCGCGCCACAAAACTTCCTTTTTCGGTAGCATCGGGAAAATCAATTACCCAGGGATTGAGAATGCTAGTTTGTGCAGCGGCCTCATCAATCCCTAAAAAAAGACTTTGGAATTTGCGGAGATCACGCTCCCAGCTTTTGTCCCGCGAGGCTTTGACTTCCTGTTCGGAAAGCACCTGTTCCAAGGGGGTCATGCTCAGATTGAGCGTAATCGTTCCTCCCGGTTTTAGGGTAACCGTTCGCGTTTGGGCGGTATACCCCATAAAGGAAAAGCCAATCTCTAGGGTTCCAGGTTCCAAGCCCGAAAGCGTGAAGTTTCCCTCGAGATCGGTCGCTGTGGATAGGGTGGTATTATTGACAAAGACCGAACAAAAAGGAAGGGCTTCCCCTGTCTCTGCATCCTTTACCTTTCCAGTTATCGTGGCAGTCTGACCCAAGGCAAACAAAGGCAGGGATACTAGAAGCAAAAAAAGGAGAAAATGTTTATTCATTTTGTGCGAGTTGTAGTATTCGGAAAAAAGAAAGGAGGTCTACTCCTCCCTATCTTTCAATTTTTTATCCTCCACGTTCTTGTTTAGAAACTCATTGATCGCCTCGATGGGAATGCTGGAAGAAATTTCTCCAAAGGAGTTGATTTCCATTTTGAATCCCTTCAATTCTTCGTGTACGCGGGGTTCTTCTTCTTTTTTCTTCTTTTTGGTCATCTCAGTCTACGATTGCTAGCGTATCTAACGCAAATCGAATTCTTTTGGCCACCTCTTGAGGACCTAAAATTGCAAAAATTTCCATCAGGTCAGGGCCGGCGCCTAGTCCAGTGACCGCCAAGCGAACGGCCTGCATGACTTTTCCTAGTTTGATGCCCGTGGCTTCGGCGGTACTTTCCAAGAGGGCCTTGGCTGCCAGCCCATCAAAGGGAGCGACTACTTCAGATTCCAGTGCTTGTGCATAGGCTTGGAGCAAGTTGGCCGAATCGGCATTCCATTTTTTGGCTGCTACCTCTGAGTCAAAGTCGCTAGGGGCCTGATGAAGAAACTGGCTATCTCGCCAAAAGTCTCCAGGGAAAGTCACGCGCTCACGGAGCAGCGCCACGATGGCTGCTGCTTTGTCATTGGGGATTGCTACTCCTGCAGCCTGCGCATCCTGTTGAAGGTAGCTGACAAGCTGCTCTTGGGAACTACCTCGGAGGTAATGCTCGTTAAACCACTTCGCTTTGGCGATGTCAAATTTGGTTCCCGACTTGCCGATTCGTTCGATGGAGAAGGCCTCTACCAATTCTTCCACTGAGAAAATCTCACGCTCGTCTCCTGGATTCCAACCCAAGAAAGCAAGGAAGTTGAGTAGGGCATCTGGGAGGTAGCCATTTTCGCGAAAGCCGCTGGACTTCTCTCCAGTAAACGGATCCACCCAATTGAGTGGAAATACGGGGAATCCTAGCTTGTCGCCATCGCGCTTGGAGAGCTTGCCATTGCCATCTGGCTTCAGGAGCAGGGGCAGGTGGGCAAATTGAGGCATGGTATCCTCCCAACCAAAGAAACGGTACAAAAGCACGTGTAAAGGTGCAGAAGGAAGCCATTCTTCCCCACGGATGACGTGTGTGATGCCCATCAGGTGGTCATCCACAATGTTGGCAAGGTGGTAAGTCGGCATGCCATCCGACTTCATGAGGACCTTGTCGTCCAAGGTACTGGAATGTACCATGACCCAGCCTCGAATTAGGTCGTGGAGTCGGACCTCCTCCTTGAGGGGGAGTTTGGCGCGAATGACGTAGGGATCTCCCGAAGCCAAGCGTTCCTTCACCTCTGCTGGGGAGAGGGTAAGGGAGTTTTTCATTTGGCTGCGGGTGATGCTGTTGTACTGGGGCTGCAGTACGCGTGCGGCGGTGAGGCGCTCCCGCATGGCTTCGAGTTCCTCTGCCGTATCGAAGGCGTAGTAGGCATGTCCCTTTTCGATAAGTTCGAGGGCATACTGCATGTAGCTTGCCTTGCGCTCAGACTGTCGGTAAGGGGCTACCGATCCTGGCTTCCAGGGGCTTTCGTCGGGAGAAATGCCCAACCAGTCTAGGGATTCTTGAATGTATTCTTCTGCGCCAGGTACAAAGCGCGTTTGGTCGGTATCTTCGATGCGCAGGAGAAACTTCCC
>JACCDP010684763.1_pt1 | contig 14999 bp, 11 predicted proteins | sample 7445841 | NCBI WGS metagenome assembly JACCDP01 (sample SAMN15323441, study PRJNA562643) | freshwater metagenome | isolation source: river surface water | place: USA:Blue River Watershed | collected 2017-08-17 | reverse complement strand
TCCGAGCGCAGCGAGGACAATCCCCAGAGAGGAAATGAGTGAAATCGTGAAATAAATAGGCCAGGAACGAAGTTCCTGCATGGGCTGCAGATGCTAGGCCCCCCTCTGGGATGTCCGAACGGAGCGAGGACCATCCCAGAGTCCTGTCAGTCCCCCCAAAATCCCCGCATCACCGCCGTGGCCCGGCCGACATCGCCTCTAAGGATGCGTTTGAGGACCACTAGAACATGCAAAAAGTGCATTTTGGGCAGGAATTGCGGGTAATGCTGGGAATAAAATCGTCGTTTGCTCCGGTGAAAATGCTCTTCGCTTCGTGGGCTCCGGTCATGGTGCCGCTTGCCACTGCCGGCCGTTGCTCCCTGAAGGTGGATGAATAGGGCGTTTTCCTCCAATACAATCTCCAAAGGACCGGCCTTGCGCAGGCGTTCGGCGGTATCTACTTCTTCAAAATAAAGAAAATACCCCTCGTCCAACTGCCAATTCAATCGTTCCAGGGCCTCCCTATTGAGCATCAGCGCCGCGCCTGATGGGTAAACCACTCCCTCCTTGGGGTACGAATCACCCATCAAGACCAACCCGTGCCCCCGCCTCGGCAGCCAACACCCGCCTCGGGCCTGTAGCGTACCGTCTTCGTTCCTTAGACATCCGCCCGCCATCACGGCCAAACCCGGCCTTTGAACCCGGTTCGTGGTCGACCATAAGGCTTGCAGGGCCCCTTCTTCTGCAAAAGCATCGTTGTTCAATAGCAAGACCCCCTCTACCGAGGCGGAGCGCAGTTGGGCCAAACCTTGGTTGTTGGCGTGTGCAAAACCATGGTTGGAACAACGCAAGGTCTGCATTCTCAAACCCAAATCTTGGAAGGTTGGAGCATCCCCGAGGGGACTGTTATCGACCAGGACGACCTCAAGATCCATTCCTCGTTGGTTTTGAAGGTGATGCAGACATCGCATGGTCAAAGCAGGTTGACCAAAGTGAACCACAATTACCCCCACGGAAGGAATTCGGTCTACCATTATTTCCTTGAAAGACAATAAGGGTCCTTTTAGGAACTCCTTAAGGCCGTTACAAACCATTGATGGGTGAGAAAGTCATCGGCCCATCCCAGGCTGAGGCGGCTGAACAGGGGTCGAAAACGGGGTCCTTGCTGGTAATGCATGGCCGGTACTACCTGGATTTGTTCGTATTGGGATGGATCGGGTATGCCCTTCGCATTCCGTCGTGCAAAAAATCTTAAATGGGTTTGATCCAAAATACCGTCGGGCGTATAACCAAAATCTCCACGCACCGCAATTTTCCATAACACAGAAATTTCACGAATATTGGGAATGGAAATAATCAAGCGACCACCAGGTTTAAGGTAGTAGGACCATTGATTTAAAACCCTCCAAGGGTCTGTCAAATGTTCCAAAACATCAGGGCATAACAATACATCAAAGGTCTTGCAATTCAATTCAGGAACACCCGTGGAAAGATCAAAGATGTGGAATTCATCCAAAACATCGTTTTGTTGGACCGTACCCTCCAAGCTCATTAGTTCAACGCCTGCCACATAGGCCGCTTTTCCAACCGTTTTGGCATAGGCCAAGGTATAACCGCCCCCGGCCCCCAGTTCAAGGATGCGCTTACCTTCTACCGATCCCAGGCATCGTAGAACATCCATACGCGCATGTTCAAAGTAATCCGAAGGTTTGTTGAGGTACGATTCCATAGAGTTCGCCTTTTTGTTATGACAGTAAATAAATAATGGTTTTTAGGCGGGGTAGGATCTTTTTATTTTTATCCATAATAGGATAGTAATCAAAGCAGAGGAGCACATAGCAACTGTGTACGCCGATACGGATGCCTGCCAGCCGTAGCGAGATGTACCCCAATAGACTCCAATTACATACAGGGTGTGAAAACCAAGATCAATGAGTATGAGCCATCGAGCCTTTTGGCGAGCGAGCATGGCGTTGTGAAGGCCCCAAACACCGGCTTTTAGGACATCCGTAGCCATATGCAATGGCAAAACAGCTAGCATCGGATTGAAGGCCTCGCTAAACATGAATGTGATAGCTCGATTACCGAGCAGAAGGACGGCTATTGCATAAATTCCCACCAATGCGGAACATCCAAATGCGGCTTGGATGGAAAGTCGATTATAGGTTTTACGGTCTCTGGCTTGGCTCAATCTTGGTAAGAAGTGGGATGTGAGTAAGGTCGAAATCACCGGTACCCATAGATTACCGATACGTTGAACGCCTTCCCACCAGCCCGTTGTTTCGGCAGTGAATTCCAACAATAAATGAGACCGAATCAAAACTTGGGCTACTTGGGTAATTCCCACGGAGTATAGGGCCATGACCACTAAGGGCCACATCGGCGAATCTAGAAATTCGCGACGAGCTAGAAATCCTCGGGCATGCAACCACCATTTCCCAATTTGAGGCTTGAAATGGAAATAGGAATAAATGACCAAGGGTATTTGCGCCAGTCCAAGTCCCAAGCACGCACCGTTCAAACCCCATCGATATCCCATGAAGCCAAAACACAACACAGTGCTGGAGGTCTGCGCCATGTTAAGTACCGCATTGCGCCGATAATTGCTTTCTGCAGCGGCTTGAGCCAACGCCCCCGCCCACAATGCCGAGCCCATGACGGTCAAAGGGAGAATAACCACCAACCATAGCGGGAAATTCTGGCCAAGGATTGGATTCAATAACCATGGCAATGCGAACCACCAAAGCACAGTAACACCTATACTAAGCACCAAGCCTATACCTAGGCCATTCTTCAGGTACAAAAGGGGATCTCGACCTTCGGCTTTTTGTTGACTCATTCCCTGAATAAGGGCGTTGTAGGTGGCGAACCCCCCTGCATTTTGTTGCAAATACAACAAATTCTGGAATTGCCCAATCAAGGCCAATCCGGCAGGACCGAACCAAAGGGCCATGAGTTTGCCGACCCCGTAGAGTCCGGTAAGCTTAAAAGCCGATTGAAGGATAGACCAGCCCAGGGCTTTTTGGATGGGTTCGGAGGGTCGACGCAGGGCCATACAGGGTTGGGTCAAAGGTAATCCAAGCGGTCAGCATCCTAAACCAAAGGCTTGCACCAAGCCTTCCTTAACCTGCGCTTTAAATTTTGTTCACGTCAAGTTGATTTGGGCTTTATAAACCCATAATCCAGCCCTAGCATTTTTGAAAAAAAAATTTGTAATGAAAAAATCCTTTTTCTTGCTGTTGGGCTTGATCGCCTTGTTGAGTTCACCGGGTCGAGCCGGGGCCCAAGGTCTTGCTCTGGGCCAAGTGTCCGGTTTGGTCGGTGATACCGTCCTCGTACCCGTGACCGTTACAGGCTCGGGTTCCTTGGTGGTATCCGCCATGACCCTGGGAGTCAATTACGACTCCACGCGCCTTCGTTGTTTGTCTTCGTTGGTCGATGTACAACCCGCCGTAACAACGGCGAATTTACTCACCAATTGTGGTTTCTTTTCGGGGACTGGCAGCGCGCTCAATGCCTCTGCTTCGCAGTTCCGCTTGTCGTGGTACGATTTGAACCCCGCCACCATCTCAGGGACCTTGTTCAAAGTACGATTCGTCATCCTACGATCAGGAACCGCTTCCTTGTCTTGGGATTTGGCGACACCGGGCTTGACCGAATTGGGCGATGCCGATGGACTTCCGTTGCCAGGTCTAACCTTTGCAAACGGTTCAGTGCAGGCGATTTCATTTCCATCTGTTTCGTTGGGCAATATTGCTGGACGTGTGGGTGATACGGTTTCTGTTCCGGTCAATGTTATCATGGACCCTTCCTTTACCGTTGGAGCTATTTCGTTGGCTATCAACTACGATAGCACTCGTTTGCGCTGTGCAGGATTGCCAACCTCTATCAACCCAGCACTAAGCAGTTCACTTATTGGTAACTGCGGATACTTTAACAATCTCGGCGCGAATTTTACGGACAGCGGTTCCCAGTTTCGGGCCGGTTGGTTTGACGCCAACGCCATCAATGTGAATGGATTGCTCTTTAATATGCGTTTTGTTGTTTTGCAAAGCGGTCCTACCTCTTTGTCCTTTGACCTTGCCACCGCCGGTAACTGCGAATTGGCCGATAGCAATGCGGCCCCGTTGAGCAATGTTACCTACACGGGTGGGGTCGTGACCGGTCATTTGGGCTCGATTTCCTTCGGTTCCCGATTCAAGACGGTTGCCGAAAACGGGAGCGGAGCCTTTATTCCAGTGACCCTCACCAATGTGTCGAGCCTGCCTGCCAACGGTTCATTCCGTATTTCCTTGCTCAGCACTTGGAGCAACGGAACCACTGCCGATCTCAGCGGTTGGCAAACCCAACGGATTCAAATTACCAACAGCCCTACGGCCATCCAAATCCCGTTGACCATCAACAACGACGTGTTGGTAGAGGATGACGAGTATTTGGTTTTCAAAATCGATAGCTTGGAGGGATTGACCCTTAACGGGGCCGACTTTTTTACCTATTATATCACCGATGACGACCGCCAGGCCCCTGTTTCCAGTGGCGCCGTTCAAATGACCTCGATAGCCAGCTTTGATCCTACACCTGGTCTTGCGGCCACGACCGAAGTGGTCGTTTACGATCCAATGAGCAAAAGAGCTTTCTTGAGTTCAGGCGTTCAACGTCGCTTTGATATGGTTTCGTTGGCGAATCCTTCCGCCCCGGTCACCTTGGGCTCGGTAAGTATGCAGCCTTACGGCGGAATTACGGGTTTGGCCGTCAAACCCGGTTTGTTGGCCGTTGCCAGTCCGGATTCGATCGAACAGAACCCAGGACGCGTGATCTTCTTTGATACGTTGGGCAATTACAAAGGCCAAGTAACGGTCGGCGCTCTGCCCGATATGATCACCTTTACTCCCGACGGAAAGTATTTGCTCACCGCCAATGAAGGCCAGCCCAATTCTGACTTTTCGAACGACCCCGAAGGATCGGTAAGTATCATCGATGTGCAGGACACCAATTATGTCCAATCCGATGTAACAACCTTGAATTTTACGGGTTTTAATGCCATTAGCGCATCTTTGATGGCGTCGGGTGTTCGCAAAGGTTCAACCATCGGAACCTTGTCTCAAAACCTTGAGCCAGAATATATTACCGTATCTTCGGACAATACCAAAGCCTGGGTAACACTGCAGGAAAACAATTCCATCGCTCATTTGGATTTGGTTAACAAAATTGTGACCAACATTACTCCAATGGGTATGAAAAATCATCAGACAGCTCAGAACGGTTTCGATGCTTCGGATAACAACGGGGTGGTTTTGATGACGAACTGGCCGGTGAAATCGTTCTATATGCCGGATGCTATTGGTAATTTTACGGTCGGTAACACAACCTATTTGGTAACCGCCAACGAGGGGGATGAGCGGGAGTACGCTGTGCTGAACGAGCGCACCACGGTTGGAGTGGTCAGTCTGGATGCCACGCGCTTCCCCAATGGGGCGATGCTCAAGGAAAGTCATGCTTTGGGACGCCTACGAATCACCAACCAAAGCGGTGACTTGGACGGGGACGGCGATTACGACGAATTGCACATGGTGGGCCCGCGTTCCTTTGCGATTTACAATGCCGCCACCGGTGCCCAGGTTTACGAGTCTAAAAACCTGATTGAGTCGATTGTTTTGGCCGACCCAACTTGGGGCCCCTTCTTCAATGCAGATAGCGAAAGCAATACACGCAAAAACCGCAGCCGCTCCAAAGGCCCTGAGCCCGAGGGTGTTGCCGTTGGCAAAATCGGATCTCGTACCTTCGCCTTCATCGCTTTGGAGCGTGTTGGCGGTGTGATGGCCTTTGAGGTCACCAACCCATCCGCTCCGGTCTTTAGTGGTTATTTGAATACCCGCACAACAACAGGCTTGGCCGGCGATCGCGGTGCCGAAGTGATTCAGTTCTTGGGTCACGATCAGAGCCCCAACGGAAAGCCTATGCTCTTGGTTGCCAACGAAATCAGTGGAACCTTGGCCTTGTACGAAGTTGGAATGGGCTTTAACCTACTCAGCGGTCGATTGACCTACGCCAATGCCCAGGCGACGGCCTTGGTAGGAGACACCCTGCGCTTGGTGAACACCAACGGTCAGGTGATTGCCACGACGACCACAGGAACCGATGGACGTTTTAGCTTGGAAAATTTTGCGGCCGGTACCTACCAAGTCAAAGGCAATGCAAGCCGCGCCTGGGGTGGGGTGAATGCCACCGATGCCCTCGAAGCCCGTCGTATTTATCAGGGTTTGTTGAATCCGACGCCCATTGTGGCCCTTGCCGCCGATGTGAATGTGTCGAACTTGGTGAATAACACGGATGCTTTGATGATTATCCGCCGCTCCAACGGTTCACTGAACGCTTTCCCTTCAGGAAATTGGCAGTACAGCAGCGGCACCTTGGACTTTAGTACCGGTCGCCTACTCAATGCCTCGGTGACGGGCCTTGCTTCGGGGGATGTGAACGCTTCGTACTTCGGTAGTCCTTCCGGTCGCCTTGCCCTGCCTCGTTTGCTTCCTTCGAGCCATGCCATTGCTTTGGAGAAGGGTCAAACCCAGCGCGTATCGGTTTTGGCCGGGAATGCCATGGATATGGGAGCCTTGACGCTGGATATGCCATGGCCAGTCGGCCTGGAACTGGTAGCCATCCACTCCAAAATGGGTGAAAACGCCCTCCTGCATCATTTGGCGGATGGCCGACTGCGGATGGGATGGGCCGCTCCCGAAGGCCACCAAGTCCGTGCCGGGGATCTCCTGTTTGAAATGGAATTGCAGTCCGAAGAGGGGGTTGAAGTCGATTTTGCCTCCTTGGCCCTGGGCTCCATGAGTGAAATTGCAGACCCCACGGCACAGACCATCGACGGCGCGACCTTGATCATGCCTCGTTTGTCTACCAAGGCCCTTCCGATGGAGGAACTGCAATTGTGGCCCAATCCTGCCCGCGATGTCCTGAACCTTCAATGGACGCTGGAGTCTGGGGTGCGTTCCTGGTCGGTTGAAATGGTGGATGCCTTGGGTCGAGTGTTTACTTCAGATCACAAAGCGGTATCCGGTGGTGAACTTGGTGCTCGGTTGGGTTTGGAGGGAGTTCCTTCCGGCACGTACCAAGTACGCCTCCAATGGATGGATGCCTCTGGAACTTCCAAGAGCCTCCTTCGCCGCCTTCAAGTTCAGCGCTAAACGCGGGCCTTTTTTAGTCCTTTTTCCAAAATACAGTGCCCGGATTCGTTCCGGGCATTGTTTTTTGGGGTGATGACCCATTTTGAGGTCCAAAACCCTTATAATTGCCCCGCTTAACGCTTAAGCAACCCAACGAACCTTTTTCCTTTCTATTTTTGTTCATCCATTTATAAACCATGAAAAAAATCGTTCTTTTTACCGCCGGCCTCCTTGCCATGGCCCTGATGGGTTTCGGTTTCGAAGCCCAGGCGCAGGGTAAGACCGCGCAACCTGCTGCGGCCAAAACAGCTGATACCGCCACCCAAGCCAAGGGAGACACAGCTGCCAATGCAGCAACCGATACCGCAGCCGCCCAAGAAGCAGCACCGGTGAACGAAGGCGGTGATTCCATTCACTATGTCTTCAAGCAGAAATTCATTGAAGGGGACGTTATTTGGATGGCCCCGGTTTTGATTTGTTTGATTTTTGGATTGGGGGTAATTATTGAGCGGGTTATTTACCTGAATTTGGCCACCACCAACACCACCAAATTGTTGGCCAAGGTGGAAGATTCACTGAAGGCTGGCAATCTTGAAGGCGCCAAAGAAATCTGCAGGAATACGCGCGGTCCCGTTGCGAGTATCTTTTACCAGGGTTTGGAGCGCTCCGGCGAGGGTGTTGATATTGCCGAAAAGGCCGTCACCTCCTATGGATCGGTTCAAATGGGCCAACTCGAAAAAGGTTTGATTTGGATTTCTCTTTTCATCGCCTTGGCACCTATGTTAGGCTTCCTTGGAACGGTTGTTGGTATGATCCAGGCCTTTGATGCCATTGAAATCGCTGGTGATATCAGTCCATCTTTGGTAGCCGGTGGTATCAAGGTGGCTCTTTTGACCACGGTTTTTGGTCTCATCGTGGCCATGATTCTTCAGGTGTTCTACAACTATTTGATTTCCAAAGTAGACTCACTCGTGAATACCATGGAAGATGCTTCCATTAGCCTGATGGATCTTTTGGTTAAATACGGTAAAAAATAAAATCATGGGCTCCGACTTCATGATTGACGCTGGACTTTATTTGTCCTACGCCATGTTTTTTGTGGCCTTCCTGGCTGCTTTAGCTTTTCCAATCTGGGAGATTATTACCAGCATGGAGGCTGCCAAAAAAGCCTTGGTTTCGGTCGGATCTGCCGCCGTCATTTTTGGGCTATCCTATGCCTTGTCAGGTAACGAGGTTCTGCCATCGTACGAAAAGTTTGGTATCACGGCCTTCACCTCCCAGTTAATCGGTGGCTCGTTGATCATGCTTTATATCACCAGTATTTTGACCTTTGTCCTTCTGATCGTCGGCGAGGTTGTCAATTTTTTTCGTTGACCCCAACCGCAATTTAGGTACCTATTATGGCCAGACCGGTTCAAGAAGTCAATGCAGGATCCATGGCGGATATCGCCTTCCTCTTGCTGATTTTTTTCTTGGTAACAACCACGATCGATACCGACAAAGGTATTGCCATCAAATTGCCACCCATGCCTGAGGAGAATCAGCCTCAGAACGATATCCGTATCAAGGAACGCAATGTTCTCAAGGTCCTGGTCAATGCCAACGATATGTTGCTGGTGGATGGGGAGCCCACAGATATCAAGGAACTCAAGCGCTTGACCAAGGATTTCATCGATAATCCTACCAAGAATCCTGATTTGTCCGAATCGCCCCAAAAAGCCATCGTATCCCTCAAAAACGACCGCGGAACATCGTACAATCTTTACATTCAGGTACATAACGAGCTCAAAGCGGCCTACAACGAGTTGAGAGATGCGCGCTCCCGTCTTCTGTACGGACGTGCGTTGGAACAATTGCCCGAAAGTCGCCAAAACGAAATCAAGGATTACTACCGTCAGGTTATTTCCGAAGCCGAACCCGAAGGTTAACCATCCCAATTCCCTGTCATGAAGCTCAAGAAAAAAGAGAAACCTACCCCGGCCATCAGCACGGCATCGCTGCCGGATATCGTTTTCATGTTGCTCTTTTTCTTCATGGTGACCACCGTGATGCGTGAAACGGACCTCAAGGTGAAGGTGGTCGTGCCCCAGGCGACCGAAATCCAAAAGCTTGAGAAGAAGTCTTTGGTATCGTACATTCATATTGGTGTTCCAACGGAAACCTACCGTGCTCAATTTGGAACAGCCCCTCGGATCCAGTTGAACGATGCCTTTGCTACCCCTTCGATGATTGCTGAATTCATTGACAAGGAGCGGGCTGCTCGTTCTGAACAAGAGGTTCCACTTTTGACGACCTCGATCAAAGCCGACCGGGAGGTCAAAATGGGTATTGTGACCGACGTCAAGCAAGAATTGCGCAAGGCCAACGCCCTCAAGCTCAATTACTCTTCCAGCTTAAGGACAGAGGTTTACTGATTCGGTGGCAAGTTCTCCGCTGGATCGGATCAAAGCCCCGGTGGCGACCGAATTGGATGGATTTGAATCCGCCTTTCGGGATTTGATGCGGAGCAAAGTTCCGCTGCTCGACTGGGTAACCCGATACATCGTACGTCGCAAAGGCAAACAAATCCGTCCCATGCTGGTCTATTTGGCCGCGCGTTGTTACGGAGAATGCGGTGAAAAATCCCGCCGTGCAGCGGCTTTGGTGGAATTGTTGCATACCGCCACCCTGGTTCACGATGATGTGGTGGATGGTGCCCCCAAGCGCAGAGGTTTTTGGAGTATCAACGCCTTGTGGAAGAACAAAATAGCAGTCCTCATCGGGGATTATTTGTTGAGCCGTGGCCTGTTGTTGGCACTGGATCACAAAGATTACCAGGTCCTGCATTTGACATCCAACGCCGTTCGGCGGATGAGCGAAGGAGAATTGTTGCAAATCGAAAAGGCCCGCAAGCTGGACATCACTGAGGAGGTTTATTTCGAAATTATTTCCGCCAAAACGGCCAGCCTCATGGCTACTTGTTGTGCGGTGGGTGTGGCGTCCGTTCTTGGTGAATCGGAGGAGGGAGTCAAGCGCGTGGAAGAGGCCCGGCAATTTGGCGAAACCCTGGGCCTGGTTTTCCAGATGAGGGATGATTTGTTGGACTTTGACGGTCATCGCACGGGCAAGGCGCCTTTGGCGGATATCAAAGAAAAAAAGTTAACGTTGCCCCTCATTCATGCCTTGGGTCAGGTTTCCTGGTTGGAACGGCGTCGTTGGATTGGCCTGATCAAAGGTCAGCCCGCGGACCCTCGCAATGTGAGTCGGATTGTGGAGTTCATTGAGTCCAGCGGTGGCTTGGCCTATGCCCGTCGGGTTATGCAGGATTTGGTGGAAAAAGGTCAGCGTCAATTGGAGAGCTTTCCGGCCGGCTCGGCTCGGGACAGCCTGGGGGCCTTGCTGGTCTTTGCCGCTGAGCGGGATCATTGACCGGAGGACCCTTCAAAAGGATCCTCAAGAGGGGTTGTCCTGCTTGATTTGGGTTAGGATCGCTTCAACGATCTCTCGATGATTGGCCAAACGAGGAACCTTGTGTTGGCCCCCGAGTTTGTTACGAGAGGCCAGCCATCGATAGAAGGTTCCCTCCGGAAGGACCACCACTTCGGGTTCCAGCAATGCCAGGTTTTTGTGTCTTTTGGCATCGTAATCCGAATTACACAGTCGAAGATTTTCGTCCAAAATTTGAATAAATCGCTGCAGATTATCGGGGGCCGTTTCAAATTCAATGAGCCATTGGTGAAGACCGGCATGCCCTTGCTCCAAAAAGAGTGGAGCTGCGGTATAATCCCTGACCTGGGCCCCGCAGGCTTTGGAGGCGGCTCCAATGGCGGTTTCAGCATTTTCGGCCATTAACTCCTCCCCAAAAGCATTGATAAAGGAACGGGTTCGACCCAAAACCCGGATGGTATAGGGTTGGGTGGAGGTAAAGGTGACGGTATCCCCCACTTGGTATCGCCAGAGACCGCTGTTGGTGGAAATAACCAAGGCGTAGGCTTGTTGGGTTTGGACCTGGTCCAAGCGCAGGACCGTGGGCTTGGCATGATCGATTTCTTCGAGGGGAATGAATTCGTAGTAAATCCCGTAATCCAACATCAGGAGCATCTCATCTCGGTGCGGTTCCAGCGCCAACCCAAAAAATCCTTCGGAGGCGTTGTAGGTTTCCAGGTACCAGGTTTTGTCCGAAGGAAAGAGACGGTGGAATTGCGCCCGATACGGGTGGAATCCAACCCCGCCGTGGAAGTAGACTTCCATATTCGGCCATATTTCCAGCATGTTTTGTTTGCCGGTCTTTTCCAAAATTTGACGACAGATCAAAAGGATCCAGGTGGGCACCCCGGCCATGTTGGTGACGTTTTCTTTGAGGGTTTCCTGAATGATGCGATCCATCTTTTGTTCCCAATCACCCATCAGGGCGACTGACAAATCGGGGGTTCGGATAAAGTCGGCCCAGAAAGGTTGATTGTGCATCAGCAATGCCGACAAATCGCCTGTAAAGCTGTTGGTATTTAAGGGGTTAATTGCTTGACTACCCCCGATCGTTAGGCATTTTCCTTCAAAGAGGGCGTTGTCAGGTCGGAGATTGCAATAGACCGATAACAAATCTTTGGCGCCTTTGAAATGGCAATCCTGCAAGGCAGACTCGCTGACGGGAATGAACTTGCTGCGGTCGTTGGTGGTGCCGCTGGATTTGGCGAACCACCGTATTTCGCCGGGCCATAACACCGAACTTTCGCCCTCCATGCTACGTTGAATCCAGGGAAACAAATCTTCGTAGGTATTCAGCGGTACCTGTTCTGCAAAGTCATGAGGGCCTTGTAGGTTGGCATACCCGTATTGTTCACCCCATGCGGTGGTTTTGGCCTTGGCCAAAAGGCGTTGCAAAACTTCGTTTTGGACATCGTGCGGGTAACGCATGAAGAGCTCCATCTGGTGCATTCTTTTTTTGAACCACCACGAAACCAGCTGATTAAAAACTGACACGGCCTTAGGAGATGACGGATTCCTCAGACCGTTTGGTCAAAGGTTTTGCGTTTGAATTCAAAATTCCGACCCAGGTACAATCGGCGTACTTCGGGGTCATCGGCCATGGATTCGGTGGTTCCTTGGCGGAGGATTTTGCCTTCAAACAACAAAGTAGCCTGGTCGGTGATGGACAAGGTTTCCTGAACGTTGTGGTCGGTGATGAGGACTCCAATGTTACGGCGTTTGAGGGCGAATATAATTTGCTGAATGTCTTCCACTGCAATGGGGTCCACGCCTGCAAAGGGTTCGTCCAATAACATAAAGGCCGGATCGGTGGCCAGAGCCCTGGCCATCTCGGTGCGGCGTCGTTCGCCGCCGCTCAGCAAGTCGCCGCGGGTCCGGCGAACGCGTTCCAAGTTGAATTCGGCGATCAGGCTTTCGGTCTTTTGGGCTTGGGCCACGCGGTCCAGGTCGGTTAATTCCAAAATGGAGCGAATATTGTCTTCCACGCTCAGTTTTCGAAAAATGGAGGCTTCCTGAGGCAGGTAACCGATGCCCAAGCGAGCCCTTTCGAACATAGGGAGTTGGGTCAAATCTTTTTGATCCAGCAAAACCCGTCCGCTATCCGGTTTGACAAGGCCGACGAGCATGTAGAAACAGGTGGTTTTGCCGGCGCCGTTGGGCCCCAAGAGACCAACGATCTCGCCTTGTTGAACCCGCAGGCTAACGGATTGCACCACGGCGCGGCGACCGTAGGTTTTGGAGATGAGTTCGGCCCTGAGTTCCATTTTATTCACCACAAGGTCGAAGATCGATGATTCGTAATTGCATATCGGATTGGCCCCTGTAATAGTTTTCGTCCAGGCTGTAGGCGATGTCAAAGGGTAAGCCCTTGGCCAAGAGGGGTAGCAGGGCTGCCTGCCCAAAAGCAATGGCCGGGAGGGATGTCCGTCCGTCCTTTTGTTGCAGGCTTAGGCTCAGGTGATTTTGACCAACAATGCGGGGCGACCCGGGGGAAGCATAGACACCCCGGGAACAAAAGACCGGTTGTCGGTTGCCTTGTCCAAAGGGCGCGAATTGTTTTAGAATTCGAAAGAACTTGGGGGTAATGACTTCCAAAGGCATTTCGAGATCAATAGGCAGCGAAGGTCTTTGTTGCCAAGGTTCCAGCGTTGCGGCGACGGCTTCTTCAAAACGTTGGCAGAAATCCTCGTAAGCCGATGCCTTCAGGGTCAGGCCTGCCGCGAATTTATGGCCCCCGAATTGTTCGATGGTATCAGCGCATTGTTGCAGGGCGTTGTACAAATCAAAACCCTGTACGGAACGGGCGGAACCGGTCATTTTATCACCCTCCAAGCAAAAAACTACGGTCGGTTTGTAAAAGCGCTCTACCAAACGCGATGCCACAATCCCAATCACACCTTTGTGCCATTCGCTGCCACAGACCACCGTGGTCATCTTGTTCTCGGATTGGTGCATCGTCAAAGCCTGATCAATCGCAATCCGTGTTATTTCGGTATCGGTATCCCGGCGATCTAGGTTGCTGTTTTCGATTTCAGCCGCTAAACGGGCGCATTCTTCAGGGTCTTCGCTGACCAGTAGTTGAACCGCCAGGCGAGCATCGCCCATGCGGCCGGCTGCGTTAATTCGAGGTGCAAGACCAAAGATCACATCGCCAAGGTCGAGGGTTGGCTTACGGTTTTTGTAATGTTGCAACATTGTCCGTATGCCGATGGATGGGTTGTTATTTAACTTTTGGAGACCGTAATGGGTCAGAACCCGGTTCTCCCCTGTCAAAGGAACCATATCGGCGGCGATGCTAATCGCCACCAATTCCAATTGATCCAAGAGTTCCGACATCGGCCACTCAAAACGATGGCAGAGGGCCACCAGAAATTTGAAGGCCACACCGCAACCGCTCAGGTCCTTGAAGGCATAGGGACAGCCCGGTTGAAGGGGGTTGAGGATGGCATGGGCCTTGGGTAATCGATCGGAGGGTTTGTGATGGTCTGTGATGATGACCTTGAGGCCAAGGGTGTTGGCGTAGTCAACCTGTTCAAAGGCGGTGGTTCCGCAGTCCAAAGTGACAATACAGCGGAATCCGTTTTGAACGGCCCAATCGAGGCCTTTATGGGAAAGACCGTAGCCTTCGCTGCGCCGATCGGGGATGTAGTATCCGATATCGGCACAGTACTTGCGCAAAAAACGGTAACACAAAGCGACCGACGTGGTTCCGTCGACATCGTAGTCACCGTAAAGCAAAATTCGCTCTCCGTTATCAATGCACTCGGCCATGGTTTCCAGGGCCTTGTCCATGCCTTTCATCAAGAATGGATCCCCTAAATCGTTCCAATTTGGCCGAAAAAAAGCCTTGCTTTCATCAAAAGTCCGAATCCCGCGTTGAACAAGCAATTGAACTAGGAATGGGTCCATGCCCAGGGCTTCGGCCAAGGCGTCCCTCACCTCGGGTGATTCGCCTTCTGGAAAAATCCAAGCTTTGGCAGGAGCGGCATCAGGGGTGAAAGGGCGCATGTTTAGAAAGCCTAAAGCTATTTCCTAAGGGCCTTCGTTTTGGCCTCTTTGTTCAAAAAACAAGGAGGCCGCTTCTTGCTCGGCTTTGCGTTTGTTAAAATTTTGGGCTGTGGCGACCGCTTGGCCGTTGACCCAGAGGGTGATGGTGTAGAGGGTGGCTTTGCCCCCGTTGTTGGAGGTTTCGGATTCATCGCAGGCCATGCGGTACTTGGCCCGGTGTTTTTGGGCCCATTCTAGCAGTCGGCTTTTGGGGTTGATTCCGCTTTGTTCAAGCTCTTCCCAATCAATGCGGTGGTCCAGGATAGCGTTTTCGATCCAGCGCCTTGTGGCAATCAATCCGATATCCAAGTACAGAGCGCCAACAAAGGCTTCAAAGGC
>JACCDP010405591.1_pt1 | contig 15000 bp, 12 predicted proteins | sample 7445841 | NCBI WGS metagenome assembly JACCDP01 (sample SAMN15323441, study PRJNA562643) | freshwater metagenome | isolation source: river surface water | place: USA:Blue River Watershed | collected 2017-08-17 | reverse complement strand
TTCTTTTACTATAAATATTGGTCTTTGCTTAATTTCATCAAACATGCGAGCCATGTACTCACCCAATACCCCCAATCCAATTAACTGAATCCCACCCAAAAATAAAATGATTACAATAGTTGAATCATATCCGGGAACATCTATTCCATGGATACTAACTCTAATAATTCTAAAGATAGAGTATACGAAAGCAAATCCAGAAACGATAAATCCAATGTACGACCATATTTTTAATGGGATATTGCTAAACATAAAGATTCCACTGAGAGCAAAATTCCATAATTTCCAATAGTTCCATTTCGAAATTCCACCACTTCTTGATTTCCTATTGTACTCTATTTCAGTTTGTGTAAAACCAACCCATGCAAAAAGTCCCTTCATAAACCTATTTCTTTCTGGTAATCGATTTAATGCATCAACTACTTTCCTATCCATTAACCTAAAATCTCCTACATCTCTAGGAATGTATACATCACTAAGATATTGAATTAGTTTATAAAAATATTCTGCTGTTTTTATCTTTAACCATGTTTCTCCATGTCTAGCTACTCTTTTCGCATATACCACATCAAATCCTGACTTCCACTTTTCTACCATTTCAATTATAAGTTCTGGTGGGTCTTGAAGATCAGAATCTATAGGTACTACAATTTTCCCTTTTGAATAGAATAATCCTGCAGTTAATGCTGCTTCTTTTCCAAAATTTCTAGAAAAATTAATAATTTTTATTTTAGGATTATTTTCTCTGACCATATTTAAACAATTTAGCGTATTATCTTTACTTCCATCATTGATACAAATTACTTCATAATCTTCAGAAATCTTTTCTAATACGGGTATTAAACATTTAAAGAATTCTATTGTATCATTGCCTTCATTATAAAAGGGTGCGATTATACTTATAAAGGGAGTTGTTTGCAAGTTATTAGTATTTTTTACCATGGAAGTAATCATAATTTTCTAAGATATCTTTATATAAATTTAAATTATTTGAGTCATTGATTTTCTTTGAATACTGAATAGATGATTGGATACAAAAAGGATGGTTAGAAAAATTTTTAAAGCAAGAACTTAATAGATTGTCTAAATGATTTCTCTTTTCTGGTGTTAAATTATCACTATCAATAAGAGTGACAATTTTCCATACTTCATAATTGATATCTTTCGGATAAAATGGTATAAAATCGGATTCTCTAAGATTTTTGATAGATAATTTTTTATCTCCATATTTACTTTCAATAATTTTTAAGTTATGGAAAGTATAGTTTTTGGATATTAATCTTCTAAAACGAACAAGTTCTATAGATTGAATGGTAATCCAAAGAGAGAGCAGTAAAAAAATAAAAATAAAAACTTTGTTTATCGAAAAGGTTTTTACCGTACTATATTCTTCAGCATCATATATAAATGATAAGATAAAGATAAATGCTATTGTTACCTGATTTTCCAAGAGATGAAAATCAGAAATACCATGAATAGAAAAAATAATCAGAGTAGTTATTGCAAATTTATGATTTTGAGAGAGATTAAAAACTCCATTTTTTATTTTTTTAATAATTTCTGTGAAGTAGTAAAATGAATTATATAAAAGGATAAAGAAACCCAATAGACCAAAAGAAGCGTACCATTCTATATAAAAACTATGAGCAGGGGGAAATGATTCAAAGCTATCTATATAGTTTACAATCTGTTGTATATTTTTTAATAAGTTCTCCTCAGGTTTTTCATAGAAGAGTTTCCATTCAGGAATACTGCCAAATCCAATAAAAGGATGGTTTTGAAAAGTCATCGATAAATAGTACTTCCATATATCTATTCTAACTATAAAGGAATTTAATTTAGTTTCATTGCTAAATACAATGAAGATCATACCTCCAGCTAGGATAATTATAGAAGTGGAAAGAAAATAAAAAATAAATCTATTTTTATAATAATATTTTATGATGAAATCTTGCATTAAAAATAAGAATATCATTCCAAGTGATAAAGATAATATAGAGGTTATAGAGTGAGAAATGTAAAGCATAACAGAAGCAATGATCAAAAGATAAATAGAGAGGATTTTGAAATAAATATTTTCATCTTGAATAAGGTTATAGACAGATGTTAAAATAGCTAAAAGAGAATAAATCGCTAAGAGGCTAGTTGGAAAGTACAAAAAAACCAAAGGAAATGTTGGAAACACTGAAGTTGTTTTCCATTGTATGACTATGTAAAATATAAAAAATGTAAATTGAACTAAGTATTGAAAAAAAAGAATTTTTAATAAGATTTTTTTTTCAATTTCTTTGAGAAGATTAACTATTAAGACAAAAAGCACAGAAAGAACAAGGTAAAGAACCAGGACAATTTCTTGGTTACGATTATAATTGTACAGGAATAGAATAGAGATTATATAAACTGAAAATATAAAGAATAATTTATTTTGAATTTTAGAGAATTCTGACTCTGAATTTAGTATTGCAAGTACGGCTAAAGGTATAAGGTAAATTCCTTTTGCTTCGCTCACTTGGAAGTAGTTGGTATGTATGATAAAAACATATCCAGTATATAAAATAATTGAATCTGGGAATCGCCTAGCTAGGAATATTAGACCTAAAATAGTTCCATAATGAAAAAATCGAATGAAATTTCTATTTATAATCGTGTTCGTTGGAAAGTCAATTATATTTTGGAAGGTAGAAAAAGATATAATGATTGTTATAAAAAGCAAATAAAAATAAGTATAAAGCTTTTTATTCGGATTTTTAAAAACATATCCTATAGTTACTAAAGAAATGGAGACTAAATTTAAATCAAAAAATATTGAAGGTAAAATTTTCTCTCTGTAACCTAGCACAAAAAATAAAATACTAAGTAAAAATATGATTATTGAAGAAACAATATACTTCATTAAAAAATAGTAGAGCCTTTGTGATTTATTATATCCATACTTATCTGATTACTATGATTGAATACTTAAAGATTGAGGATAACACCAAAATTTTCATTCCAATATTTTATTTAGGATATTCAACTATTAGTAAACATCTTTATTCTCATTCTAAATAAAATGTTTAAAATTTAGAAACCTTAATTTATATAATTAGTTCTAACTCTCTCAGAGAGTAAAATGAATTTTTTATAAATTAATTAGTAGAAACTTCTTTTTATATGGGCTAAAATTTATTTTTGTATGGTGTATGCACAAGGATCTATATGATAGAGGTATGAAAATGAGAATAAGACTCAAAGTCATATAAAACTTAATTTTCAAAAAGTTTATTTCTCATTAGATATCAATGTACCTTTAAAATGACCAAGATTAATATCAAGTATACTCCATTCCTTGGGATGGACTAAATTGAAATTTATGTCAAACTTTTCTTTCCAAATTTTCTCGGGAAACTCTTCTTTTACTAAGAGATTACCTTCCCATTGGAGGTAGAGAATTTTATGAATAGCATTTTTTTGAAATTCAGGGATCATTTTATCCCAATCTTCTTGGGAATAAATAGCTATTTGAGGAACCTTTAAATAAGATACTCCCATCAAATAGGATAAGGATAATCCTCTGTGTACTATAATTTGTGGAGAAAGATCATTTATTTTAGATTGAATTTCCTTGTATCGAATGACACCTCCTGACCAATTTTTAATTGCTCTAAGGTCCGATTTGTATGAAAAATATAAAAAGGAAATTAAGAGTAAAAGAGAAGCACGAATGACTAATATATCAATTGATTGATTAACTAAGTTTTTTAAATATATGTAGTACAGAGAACAAAATCCAATAGAAAAAAAATAAACTCCAGTCTCGTAATACCTTAAACCAAATATATCAACTCCTGCTCTATATGGTGATAGAATTGGAAGTATAAAAATATAAGCACATCCACTTATAAAAAATACTAGGGATTCTTTTTTAATTTCTAAGTGTCTAAATCTATATAAACTAATTAGTAAAACCAATAACATAATGAAAAGTACTGGGTATCCTTGAAAAATCCCTATTTTAAATGGGGAACCCCAAAGATCAGTGACCCAATCTTGGTAGTAATTTCTGGAGAGCTTTCCTGAGGCATCTTGGATGGTATTCCATCCTCTCATTCCAAGTGGATGACCATAGATTTTATAATTAATGAGGGAAGCAAAGGAGGTTAGAGCTAAAACTATACTTCCTAAAGGAATGATTCTAGATATTATTTCTTTATAAGAATTTGTTAAGACAACAAAGGTTAGAAAAAAGATGAAAATACCAATCGTTGACTCAGGTCTAAGTTGAAAGTTTAGTGAAAAGAAAAATCCTGATAAGTATAGGTTCACCATATTTGCTTTGGGTTGGTTCCAAAGTTTTAAAAAAAAGTATGTCGTAAATAGTAAAGTAGTGTTTGTAAGCGTTAGCTCAGAATAATCAAGAGATGAAAGAAAAATTGGTGACCATGCATGAATGAATATACTAAAAAAAGTTCCAAAGTTGCTAGGAATTTCTAAAGTGTCAAAAATCTTTTTAGTGAGAAAGATATTGTAAATAAAAAATAAGATTGGTAAATAAGTTATTGATTTAATAGAGATAATCTCAGCAATAATGGCGTGGACAAGTGGCATAATGATAGGATATTGAAAAAAGCACTCTCCTGATTCTTTGATAAATGCCCAAGGATAGCCCAGTGGAATAAATTTATTGCTAAATCCTAAATTTTCAGCCGGGAAATAGCAGTGGAGCATTTCCTTTGAAAATCCTTTTTCTAAAATTTGGATTGTTTGGTAGTACTTTATTTGTGGATCGCTCCCAATAAAAACAATGGGATCATTCCACGAAAATCTAAAATAGAAAGGTACAATTACAAGAATGGTAAAAAATATTATATTTAAAATTACCATATCAATCTCTTTTGATAATATGTGCAGTGAGAGAATTGATACTGAAAATAAAGAGATTTAGACATAGGGTGGAAATAATTAAGAGTTCTCTCTCAAAAGCCAAATATTGAAAATTACTTAGTTTCCATTGGATAAAAAGAAATAGAATGCTTAAAAAAATTAGTAAGAAGGCGCCTATTAGAATAAAAAATAGCTTATCTTCCTCTAAATCTACAATCCATTTATAAATACCAATCTTTGAATTTTGTTTGGTTGAAATAGCAAGTCCCATTCCCCAAACACTTATACCCAAAATAGTAACAAAAGAAAAAAGTAATAGAGAGTGTTGTCCATAAATTCGGAATCCAGCTAGTTCTATGATTCTACCCGTTAGAAAACCTAAAAATAAATTTATCCATCCAAAAATTAGTAATACGTAACCCACTCTTTCAAAAAATAGGGGTGCATGAAAAAAAATTCTCAATAGATGTCGCATCCCATCCCTCCATGTTTTTAAATGGGGGGATCTCCCTGGTTTGTCTGGATAAAGTGATACGGGTACATGGTGGAGTTTGGATTTATGGAGTAGGGATTTGATTAACATTTCAGAAGCAAATTCCATACCTTTGCTCTTGATATTCCATTCGATATATTTTTCTTTTTTAAAACATCTAAAACCTGAATTGCTATCGCGGATTTTGAAATCACTTGAGTATAAAAAATTAATAATTTGGTTTATGACAGGGGTTCCCAAATACCGATGGAGAAATGGCATAGCTCCTTTGTGTATCTCCCCATCCAAGCGAGATCCTATTACCATATCATAATCCCCTTCAAGTAAGGTTTTAAAGAGTTTAGGACTTTCTAAAAAATCGTATGTGTCATCAGCATCTGCAAATAGTACAATATCACCTACAGCATTTAAAATTCCTGAGTTTAGAGCAGCACCATAACCTCTTTCTTTACAGGGAACTACCCGAGCGCCAAAATCTTTGGCAATTTCTTGAGAACCATCAGTGCTACCATTATCGGAGACTAATATTTCAATTTCATAAGAATTTATATATTCAGATTTTATAGTATTTAATTTAGTTAGGACATGGGGAAGGGTTATTTTTTCATTCAGACAGGGAATTACAAATGAAATTTTAGGTAAAGGATTCATAGAATATTAGGTATATTAACTGTCAATTTACAAAGCTTTTTGTATGGAAAGGAAAGCATTTGTTAGTTTCAAGTATTTCTAGATGGAATTACAAATCAGCAAATTTTTTTTATTACATTAAAATATCTGTAATCCTTTTTTTATTGTTATTTTAGCTTAGTATTTAAAAACTTCTATTATGGAATCAAAGACACCATTGGATAAGATTTCTCTTGTCATTCCCATTTACAATGAAGCATCCCACCTAATTTCTTTTTTTGAAAAGATTGATTCTCTCGTTCTACCCATCCCTAAAGAGTTGGTGTTCATTGATGATTGCTCTAAGGACAATTCATTGGAATTGCTAGAGAGCTATCGATTTGTATCAGAGCATAAAATCTTAAAACAAGAGGTAAACCAAGGCAAAGGAGCCGCACTTCGAAGAGGTATTTCCGAGTCAACTGGTAACATTATTTGCATCCAAGATGCAGATTTTGAATATGATATGGACGAAATCCAATTTTTAATTAAACCAATTTTAGACCAAAAAGCAGATGTGGTCTATGGTTCTAGGTTTAGAAAAGAGGTAAGGCAAGTTCATAGAACTTTTCACTATATGGTCAACAGAATTTTAACTTTAATTAGTAACTTATTGAGTGGGATGTATGTGACCGATATGGAGACATGTTACAAAATATTTCGTTCGGATATCATCCAAAATGTAAACTTGGAATCTAACCGTTTTGGTTTTGAGCCCGAAGTGACTGCTAAAATTGCACGATTGAAAATAAGAGTCCAAGAGTACCCTATTTCCTACTATCCCAGAAATTACCTAGAGGGGAAAAAAATCACTTGGAAGGATGGGATAGCTGCCATACACCATCTTTTTTATTTCAACTGGTTTGCATCTAAACCTAAGTTTTTCAAAGCTGACCTTCCAAAGAAGTATATACCTATTGGTGGTCATTGGCTGTGACACAAAGCTATCTCATCTGTGGCATCAAAGTTAGAACCCTTCTGGAAATATCTTCAACGTCTTTGGAATCGATATTGATAGAGTAGTCGGCAGCATCTTTGTAGAGAGAGGATCTCTGGGTGAGAATGTCCATATAAGCATTTTTAGAACTTAAGGTAGGTCGGGTAGGATCATTGACTACTTTTTGAGCTAAGTAATTTAAATCACCTTCTAGTCTTACAATTCTAGCAATTTTTTTAAGAAGTGCTACTTTTCGAGTGCTGAGAATCTCATTTCCCGACTCATCGAGATCAAAAATAATACCCCCTCCACAATCTAAAATAATGTTTTGGGAATTCTCCAGCTTTTGTAGAATAGTGTACTCTAAATCCCTAAATAATTTCCAATCTCCATTGTTATTTTTGATAAACTCAGGGATAGAAATACCACCTAACTCATATACAGCAATCATATCTGTAGATACCACAGACATCCCCGTCATTTTTGAGAGTTTTCTGGATAGTTTAGATTTTCCAACGCCCCTAGGACCAATGAAAGCTAAATTCAAGGATTATCCCTTTGGCATTTCTTGGAGTTGATTTTGTACTTCAGGAATCCCCATAAATAGGGCTTCAATATCTTTTTCTGTGATACCTGTTTTCTTGAGTGCAAAGCTAGAAAGTTCTTGGTTAATACCCCCAATGTCTATACCAATTCCTGATATGACAGTTAGAGTATTTGCAATATGTATTACAGATGTCAGAAGTTGGAAATTTTTTGCTTCTTCAGGATTATGATGATAGGCTACTACTTCTTTCAGCTCTTCAGGGAAGTTCCATGCAGATAAAACTTTTAGACCAACCTCTTGGTGATCATATCCAAAATGTTTTTTTTCTATTTCGGTAAAAGTAGTCTCCATATGTTTTAGTTCATCCCGTATATCTAAAACTTTTTTAGGGAAAAATTGTGTTAGGACTACCTTTCCTATATCATGCAGTAGACCTGCCGTGAAAGCTAGATCCTTCGGTATGGGTAGCTTTTTTAAAATAACAATATTTCGTGCAATCTCAGCAACCACTAGTGAATGCATCCACATTTGGTCTGATTCTAATTGGTATCCTTTTAAGTCTTGTTGTAGTACACCTTTTGACGCACTTACCATAATCATTTCTTTTACTGTGTGCAAACCCAAGGTCATAATCGCTTCTGCAACTGTTCTGACTGGTTTGCTAGCTCTATAGTATGCGGAGTTCGAGAGTTTGATAATGGATGCCGTGATAGCTGGATCTTTGGATATTTCAGAGGCTACTTCATTTATATTTGCATCGGGATTAGATACCAAATTCAATACTCTTCCGACAACACCAGACATAGTAGGAAGCTTTTTAATATCTTTTAGTAGGAGATCAATCTGCTCTTTCATGGTATTATCTCACTTTGTAGAGGTACTTTTCCATACCTGCTTTTTTTAGAAGAACCCGACCATCATCTAAGTAGAGTGTAATTGTTCTCCCTTCGTGTCCTCCTACATCTTCAACTAGGAGAGGAATTTTCCTTTTAGCTAGTTCTTCCCGGACATAAGCAATATTATTTTCGCCAATATTTTGAAGAAATTGGGAAGAAATATTTTTAAACATAGAAGATCCACCAAATATTCTTGCTGAATAAGTCCCAGGTTTTGCTCCTTCATCCTCTAAGGCTTTGATGAGTAAGGGTAGGGCGGTTTCTCCATATTTTCCTGGATTTTTTATCTTATCTTTCCCCATAGGATCCTGTGCCAACATGATATGTGAAATTCCACCAATTTTAGTTTCAGGTTGGTAAAGTACAATTCCAATGCAGGAGCCAAGTGTGGTTCTCAAGAGAGTGGGAGACTTTGCTACTACAATTTCTGCAATCCCCACATTTATAAGTTTAGAATCTTGCTTGAGCATACCTTTGACTAGATCACAGTTTATCTCTTTCGGTTTTGAGTAAACAAAAATTCCTATATAGATAAATCCATATCGAATTTAGTGTCAAAAAGAAGGATGTGTAAATGATCGATCTCACGAAAGAACCAATTCGCAGAACCCGATTAGGGGATTGTGATGTTGTAATTTTAGGTACAGCCCACATCAGTCAGGCTAGTGTGGAGAGTGTAGAAGCACTCATCGCCCAAGAAAAACCTGATACTGTCTGTGTAGAGCTCTGCAATTCTCGAATGCGGTCCATAAAAGATCCTGAATATTGGAAAAAATTGGATATCTTCACCGTTTTTAAAGAGAGAAAGATGTACTTACTTCTCTCTAGCTTAATCTTATCTTCTTTCCAAAAAAAATTAGGTTTTGGGAAGATGAAGCCAGGTGATGAGATGCGCAAAGCCATTGAAATTTCTGAAAGGGACAATTTAAAACTCATCCCAGTTGATCGTGAAATCCAAACTACCCTCAAGAGGGCTTGGGGAAATGTAGGATTTTTTTCAAAGTCATACCTCATATCCGCATTAGCTGCTTCTCTTTTGGTAAAAGAAGAGGTTACAGAAGAAAAAATAGAAGCTATGAAAACAGATGATGCTCTCAAAGAGATTTTTTCACAGCTTCCCGGTAGGTTTGATCAAGTTAAGCGTATCATCATTGATGAACGGGATGAATATTTAGCTGAAAAAATTAGGCGCTCTGCCTTGGATGGGAGCAAAAAATTAGTGGCGGTAGTGGGTGCGGGTCATCTGGAGGGTATTATGAAGCACATAGCTGAATCTAGGGATTTAGTCCCATTAGAACTATTGCCTGTTTCCACCTGGAAGGACAAACTATCTATACTCATTTTGCCTGGTTTATTGGTGGGAATGGCAGCACTTACATTTTATACTTCAGGTATGCAGGCAACAATGGAGCTGGTGACATCTTGGTTTATTGTGAAATCTTCCTTATCGGCTCTGGGAGCTATCATTGCACTTGCACATCCACTTTCAATTCTTTTAGCTGCACTGGCAGCTCCATTTGGGAATTTTAATCCTATTATAAAACCAGGTTGGTTGGCAGCACTCAGTGAATCCTATTTAAGAAAACCTCTAGTGGAAGATTTTGAAAAAATAGCAGAAGATTCAGAGCATTTTGCTGGCTATTGGAAGAATAGAGTGATACGAATTTTTCTCGTATTACTTCTCCCTCAAATAGGAAGTAGCATAGGTACATTTATAGTTACAAAAACAGCAGTTGAAAGCCTTATAAAGTAGAGTAGTTCATATGCCTGATGAGCTAGATAAAGTTTTACAAAAATTTCCTTTGAACCAAATATTGTACGGTCCTCCAGGGACAGGTAAAACATATTATACAATCAATAAGGCATTAGAGATTCTTGGTATCACAACTTTAGATAAGACCAGGCAGGAAATAAAAGATATTTTTGATAAAAAAGTAAAAGAGGATAGAATTGTATTCACTACATTTCACCAAAGCTTAAGTTATGAAGATTTTGTAGAAGGGATTAAGCCAATCCTAAAAGACGGACAAATTTATTATACAGTTGAGTCTGGAATATTTAAAAGAATTTGTGATAGAATCAATAAAAAAGGTATGACTGAAAGCTCTTATCTAACATCAAGATTTATTCAACCTAATTTTTCAAAACTTTATCCTGTATTTTTAACCAAGTTAAATGAGATAATTATAGATCCACTCAATATCGAGCCTTTCTACTTTAAATCCAGAAAAACTAAACTTAAATTATTGAAAATTATTAATTCTTCACTGGTTGTGGTCGATGAAAAGACGGGAGTGAGTGAAACGATCCCTTCTGAAAAAATAGAAAAAATATATAATAAATTCAATGATCCCGAAGAGATAAAAAATATAATCATCCAACTGAGCACGGATGGGGATGTAGATAAGGAATGGACAACTAGTGATTTTGCAGTTTTTATTTCTCTCAAAGAATATGAAGCTACTAAAAAAATTAGTTATAAACGAAATACAAAAAATGAAGAAGATAATTTTGTTATCATAATTGATGAAATCAATAGAGGAAACGTATCTCAAATTTTTGGAGAATTGATTACTCTTCTGGAAGAAGATAAACGCACAGGAAAATCTGAATCTCTTGAAGTAACTTTGCCATACAGTAAAGAAAGGTTTGGTGTTCCTGCAAATTTATATCTTATAGGAACTATGAATACAGCCGATCGGAGTATTGAATCTCTAGATACTGCAATACGGAGGAGATTTCATTTCATTGAAATGCCTTCTAATCCTGATTTACTTCTTACACAGAAAGTAAAAGATTCAAAGGGTGAAAGTTGTAATTATAATTTAACAAAACTTTTAAAAGTTATAAATTATAGATTAGAGTTGCTTTTAGATATAGATCATCAGATTGGGCATAGCTATTTTATGAATGTTAGTAGTACCTATGAGCTAAAAATTATATTTGAAAACAAAATTTTACCCCTTTTACAAGAATACTTTTTTGGAGATATAGGAAAAATTGGGTTGGTTCTCGGCGAGAAGTTTATGCTTGATCCAAGCAAAGATAATGTAAATCGTTTAGCCAAATTTTCTCAGTTTGATTATTCTCTATTGGAAGAACGGTTAATATATAGGGTAGCAAATCTATCTAAAATGGATATTTTATCCTTTGAAAAAGCAGTTGAATCTATATTTGAAGTAGATGAGTAGTTCCAAAAAGTACATCCGTTTTACAGTTTTTCAAAACCAAACAATTAAAATTAACCAAACCATTGGAGGTAATGAATTCCTATTATCTCATCTAAAAGATCTGCAGGAGTACTATGGTGATCAAGGTGTCCCTTTCTACACTCTCATCCACAATGGTGTAAGATTTCAAACTTTTGTAGGTGTATTTCAAATAGGTAGTACAATTTATGAGGTACTACCATATATAAAAAATAGCGAGCAACCCCATGACTACTGGAGAAAAACTTTCTCCTATATATTATCTGTAGTAGGCCATATGGAGTTTAAAAACCAATTCTCAAATTCACAGAATAAACAAAACACCTCAATTGCAAGTCAGTACTTTGAAATTTTTCTAAATGAATTAGATATTATAGTACATAGAGGATTAATAAAGAATTATAGCAAAAAGGAGGAAAATTTAAATGTTTTAAAAGGAAAAATAATTTTTTCTAAACAAGTGAGAAAAAATTATTTTCATAAAGAAAAAATGTACGTCAGGCATTCAGCCTACAGCCAAGAAAATTTATTAAATATGATTCTATATAAAACATTGTTAACGATAGATAAGTATACTTTAGATCCCAGTGTAGAAGTAAGACTAAAAAATGCACTATCTTCGTTTCCAACAATGCCATCTCTGAAAGTGACTGAGAAGGTTTTTCAAAAAATAAAGTACAGTAGAAACTCTGAGATTTATAAAAAAGCTATTTCTATTTCTAAGTTAGTTCTACTTCATAAAAAACCAGGTTTTTTATCTGGATCTACTGAAGTATTTTCTTTGATGATAGATATGAATTTACTATGGAAAATATATATATACAAGATATTAAAAAATAAATACAAAGTAGATTCCTTAGAGTCAATGTACTCATTGAATCAAAATCTGTTTATATTAGAATCGGGACAAAAAATTAAAATAGATCATGGTATGCATTTTAAAGAAAGAAAAAGAAATACATTCATAACCCTTGGTGCGATATGGGATTGGGATATGGAAAAATCTTTTTTAAACTATGTAAAGGAATTATATTTACAAGCATCTATTTCAAAATCTCCTGAAGTAATTTTAGTACTACCTGGAAATATAGAAAAAATAGAAACATCTGCGATGAAGAGATCTATCATTGACGTTAAAATTTTATATACAAAGGATTATGATAGATCCAACAAAAAAGGGATTCTCTTTACATATTTCCAAGAGTGAAAGGTTCCACTTGTTTACTTTTTTTTCGTCAAAAGAAATTTTTTGCTTGCTCTTTTTGAAAAATGGGAATCCTAGAGAATGTTCGAAATAAAAAAAATTGAAAATTTAAAGAAGGGGAATGTTTTAAAAATGTTCAAAATTTTTCTCACACTCTCTGCATTGTTTGTATCTAGTATTTCCGCACAAACAAAAGCAGAATTATTTGCTCGCCCAGGGGTTATTGGTGATTCCTTGAGTCAGGGTTTCTTTGGTGTAAATGTTGAAAAGAAATCTCAGGAATGGGCATACCCAGTCATTGTTTCCAAACAAGCAGGCTCCAATGTAAGTTATAATGTATTAAAAGGACCGTATTTAAATTTTGAGGATGTTCTCAAAGGGGACTGTGGTCCTATCTGTATGGCATCTTCACTGATAGGAGGTAACGCATCAACAGTTCAGCTCCCCACTCATGCAGGTATTACAGGTGCAGACTATACTAACGTTCTGAAAACCAGTGGTAAATGCGAGGATATTACAGCTACCAAACAAGTGAGAGAATGGTATTGGGCCACTTGGTATTGGTACACATTTCGTTGGGTGACAGCTCCAGATTGTCAGTCTCCCGACAAGTTTCATCAGTTTGGTCTCCGTGATTCAGGAACACAAATGGAAGTCATGGAAAAAGTAAAACCTACATTTTTATTTGGATCTGTAGGTGCAAACCACGTATTGTGTACAGCTCTGGCCACTTCTACTAGCTGTCTTGATGAGCCTAGGTTCAAAAGAGATATTAGAGAAGTTATGAGACGTATGTCAGCGATTGGTTCTATCAAAGGAGGTATTCTTTTCACAGTTCCCAATGTAACAGCAATTGCATACTTGGAATCGTATACAGATCCTCAAGGTCGTGCAAATTACTCCGGATTGAAGGCTTTCTATCGTAGTACTGTTTCTAATCCCGATGAAGTCCTCGATAAAACAGAAATACAAACAATCACAACATTCCTGACCATGCTCAACAACGAAATCAAAGCCCAAGCAGCAGCTATGGGGTTTGCTCTCACAGATGCTAAGGTTATGTTTGATGATATCAAAGAAAATGGTAGACCTATCCGCAGTTCCGACGGGTATTCTCCTGGAAATGCAAGAGCAAACTGGCCTTTACCGAATCAACCTGGAATATTCGGATTGGACGGAGTACATCCCAATATGTATGGTCATGCAGTGATGTCTAACGAATTGATCAAATCCATCAATACAAAATACAATACTAACATCCCTCAGGTGAGCGAGTACAACGCGTGGTACAATGATAGCCTCAACCGTAACCCCGTTGATCTCAAAAAATTCTTAACCAACACGATTCTCGGCCAAGTTATATCTTGGTTGATAGGGATCTTTGCATAGGAGAGATTTATTATGGATAAGAAAATTATTATACTTTTAGGAGCAGCAGGAGCAATTGCACTTCTAGTACTTTTCTTTCTCTCTTCTGGCAAAGAGAAAACGAAAAAAGTTGCTAAAACAGAGGAAAGCGAGGAGTTCCTCAATACTAAGAATTTTTCAGGATACTCAGATACAATGTATCCTGATGCACCTTCTCCATTTGCAAGTGCAGATGCAGAAGAAGAGGCTAAGTCGCTTTGGCCTACAGCTATCAAAAGTGTTAAAGATGATGCCCACAGAGAAAAGGTTCGGGAAGAATGGCGGGACTTTGCATCGAAATATCCAAAGAACATATATGTTCTCAATGAATATCGTGCACCTCTCACAGAGAAGGAAGCAGCCGACAGAAGATCTTCTCTAGATTCCTTTACTAGTGTGGACACCTATTTCTTCAGGGAGACCGCTAAACTGAGATCAACAGAAATTGGTAAGGATCCAGCCGCAGCTCCTAAGGATGCCGGTGTTACTTCCGATCAGCAACGAGCCTATTTTGATTATAAAATCAAAGAGGTAGAATCTCGAATCGAATTGATTCAGTATGCCCGAGAACAAAAAGGACTCAGTTCTGAACAAGATGGAATTGCCGACAAGGATATTGCTCAGTGGAAGAAGGAATTGGAGGACCTTCAAAAAGTATCAAAGACAGTACCTAACATCTAAAACCAAGGAAGCCCGAAGGAAACTTCGGGTTTCTCAAATTTAAATTGACATCTAATTTCTTGCCTTTCTTTATTTATCAATATGCGAGTTTTTC
>JACCDP010753648.1_pt1 | contig 15003 bp, 11 predicted proteins | sample 7445841 | NCBI WGS metagenome assembly JACCDP01 (sample SAMN15323441, study PRJNA562643) | freshwater metagenome | isolation source: river surface water | place: USA:Blue River Watershed | collected 2017-08-17 | reverse complement strand
CGGCCGCGGCGGCGGAGCGTGGGGTGAGGCGCATCCCCGACTTTTACGAACGGGCCTGACGTCGGTCGAGCCAAACCGCACCCACGATGATGACGCCCTTGATGACGGCTTGGTAATACGAGGAAACTCCCATCAAATCCAGGCCGTTGTTGATGACCCCGATGAGCAGGACCCCGAGGAGGGTGCCGGTGATCGTCCCCACGCCTCCTGAGAGGCTCGTGCCGCCGATGACGACGGCCGCGATCGCGTCGAGCTCATAGGCCTGACCGGCGTTGGGCTGGCCGGTCGTGATGCGCGCGGCGAGGACGACGCCGGCGAGTCCGGTCAGGAGGCCGCAGACGACGTAGGCGAAGAGTTTGACGCGTTCCACGGAGATGCCTGCGGCGCGCGCGGCGTTCTCGTTGCCGCCGACGGCGTAGAGGTGGCGGCCGAGACGGAAGTCGCGCAGGAAGATCCAGGCGAAGAAGGAGACGCCGGCGAAACAGAGGACGGGGATCGGCACGCCGAAGACGTCGCCGGCCAGACTGGTCAGTTCGTTCGACATGTTCGCCACGGGACGTCCGCCGCTGAGGATGAGCGCGAGGCCGCGCGCGATGGTCATCATGCCGAGCGTGACGATGAAAGGCGCCACGCCGCCGCGGGTCACGAGCATGCCGTTCACCAGGCCGCAGGCCGCGCCGGTCAGGAGTCCGACGGCGATCGGCACGATGACGAGGTGGTCGCCCGGGTGGGCGAACGTCGCGCAGGCCACGCCGCTCAGGGCGACGACGGAGCCCAAGGACAGGTCGACGCCGGCCGTGAGGAGGACGAAGGTCACGCCGACCGCCAGGATGCCGTTGATGGACACCTGACGGGCGACATTGGTGAGGTTGGCGACACTGAGGAAGGTGTCGGTCGTGAGCGAGAGCGCCAAGCCGACGAACAGGATCACGAACAGGAGTCCGAAGCGGTGGAGCAGGTTGCGGTCGAGGGCGGGCATGGCGTTATAAAGGCATCGCGTGGCGGAGCACGGTTTCCTGATCGGTGGCAGCGGCGTCCAGGGTGGCGGCGACGGATCCTTGGCGGAGGACGATGATACGGTGGGCGAGGGCGAGCACCTCGGGGAGTTCCGAGGAGATCAGCAGCACGCCTTTGCCGGCGCGGGCAAGCGACTGGATCAACGCGTAGATCTCGGCCTTGGCGCCGATGTCGATGCCGCGGGTGGGTTCGTCGAGGATGATAAGGTCCGGCTCGCCCAGGAGGGCGCGGGCCAGGAGGGCTTTCTGTTGGTTGCCGCCGCTGAGCTGGGCGATCGGCTGAGCCAGGCCGCTCGCCTTGACGGCGAAGTTTGCCATCTGCGCGCGAGCCGTCGCCATGACGGCGGAGTGGTCGACCATGGGGCCGCGACTGAAGCGACGCAGCGCCGAGAGCGTGATGTTTTCGCCGACGCCTAGCGCGGGTATCAGCCCGAGTCCTTTGCGGTCTTCGGTCACCATCCCGATGCCTGCCTCGATGGCGTCCGCCGGGCGGCGAACGGACAGGGGTCTGCCTTTGAAGTGGATCGTGCCGGAGGACGAGGGGCGTAGCCCGTAGAGGGCGCTGGCGACCTCGGTGCGGCCGGCTCCCATGAGGCCGGCGAGCGCGACGACTTCTCCCCGCCTGACCTGAAAGGAGATGTCCCGATAGGCCGGTTCTCGGGTGAGCGCTTCGACTTCGAGGAGCACTTCATCGGATGGCGTGTGGCGGACCGGGAAGATGTCGGCAAGCTCTCGGCCGACCATCATCGCGATGAGCTTGCCAGGGGTCAGTTCCGCGGCCGGCGCCGTGCCGACCAGTCGGCCGTCGCGCAGGACCGAGATCCGGTCGGCGAGCCGGAATACCTCGTCCATCTTATGCGTCGTGTAGATCACCGCGACCCCGCGGGCCTTCAGGCGGGCGATGGCCCGGAACAGCGCGGAGACTTCGTGGTCAGAAAGCGCGGCCGTAGGCTCGTCCATCAGCACGACGTCGGCGTTGCGACCAAGCGCCTTGGCGATCTCCACGACCTGCGTCTGCGCGACCGTCAGGCGACGCATCAGCTGGTCGGTCGGGATGTCGGCCTCCAGTTCGTCGAGCAGTTCGCGCGCGCGTGCGGCCTGGGCGTGGCGATCGATCCTTCCTGAGGCATCGCACGGTTCGCAGCCTAAGGTGATGTTCTCGGCCACCGTCAGGTCCGGGATGGGCATCAGTTCCTGATGGATCATCGCGATGCCTGCGACCAAAGCGTCGTGTGGCGAGGTGAAAGCCGTCCGGGATCCGCGCCACTCGACGGATCCGCCATCCGGGCGGTAAAGTCCGGCGAGCACCTTCATCAGCGTCGACTTACCGGCGCCGTTCTCGCCCATCAACGCATGCACCTCGCCGGGAGCGAAGTCGACCGAGGTCGGGTGCAAGACGGTGAGTCCTCCGAAGTCCTTGCGTATTTCGAGGGCTCGGAGCATGGGCGCGGATCAGCAGCAGCCCGAACCGGGCGTGCAGGCCGACTTGTTCTGCAGGTTGGCCGGGAAGCAGACGTCTTCCGCCAGGCAGGCCGTGTGGCGCATGCCAAGCGAAAGCACGACCTGCTTTTCCTCAAGTCGCGTCGCGATGACCGGAAAGACCGAAAGGTAGGGGCACTCGGCTTCGACTTCGACCGGGAGGGCGGCGGAGCCCAGCACGCCGGCGCCCTTGGCGAGGATCTGGGCGAACTTGGCCGCGGTGATGCGGTGCTCCGTGTCGTCGGCCTGATAGATCTGGAGACGGCAGGAAGAGTCGGTACGGAGCGTGCCACCGCAATCGACGAACTTCTTGTCGATGCGGGCGACCTCCGTCACGTGCACGTGCGGGCTGAGCAGGGTCGTGGTCGGCAGCTCGAAACGTACGATGCGCCCATCCGCCTTGTTCAAGGCCTCCACCAGCTGCTGAAGAGAGAGGGGGATGGGGGAGAGTTTCATCGGGATGGGAGGTCCTTGGCCACGTCGGCGGGCCAGGCGGTCAGCGGACGGATGAACATGCGTCGGTATTCGCATTCGGCAGCCTCGGACTGGACCTGCAGCTTGCCGGATTTCAGGGGTACGTCGACCGTCGAGCCCTTCTCGCGATAACGGGAATTAAGGATCACGTTCACCGTCTTGCCGTTGAGGCGGAAGACCGCGTCGCCATTTAGGGAGAAACACTCGATCGTGTTCCACTCGCCGAAAGGCTTCTCGTCGTAATTCGTACCATGCCAGACGCGTTGGCTGCTTGCCGTCAGGACGCCCTTCGGGTCGTAGATGCGCTTCTTGACCGGATCGTCGGTGCGGATCGGGATGTCGGCCAGCGCTCCGGCCAGCGGCCAGTAGTCGCCGATATCGCCCTCCTGGACCTGCAGCTCCTGGCTACGCATCCAGTACTTGGCTTGGGCGCCATGTTCGCCGACGCAGTAGATCAGGATGCCGTTGTCGCGGACCGCCGTCAGGCGTGGTTCCCAACGCTTCTCGCCCCAGCGCTGCTCGGTCTTCAGGTGGAAGTTGTCGTAGCTCGCCAAAGACGTCAGCGCGCCAAAGACCTGGCCGGTGATGTGCAGCACCGTCTCGCCGTCCTGCTGGCGGGTGGTGAAGACCTTGAGCGGATCGTTGTTGAGCCCGAGTGCCGGGTCGTCCTTGGGCTTCGCGCCGCGGACGTAACCCGGAAGGTCGTAGGCCCGGTGGACCGGACCGAGCCACTTTTCCCACTGGCTCAGCTGCGGATCGAGCAGCGGACGAAAGGCTGATTCCTGGGCGACGGCGACCGAAGCGAAACCGAGCAGGCAGAGAAGGGGGAGGCGCATAGGATCAGCGGACGTCGCGCCAGAGCCAGGTCATGGCTTCGGGCAGGAGCTGGGCGCCATGGCGTCCGTTATGGCTGCCTTCGCCCATCACGAACTTGTAGTCGTAGCCCTTGGCCTTCCAGGCATCGGCCATCTTCTGGTTGGCTTCCGGCCAGACGCCGAACTCGTTGGTCAGGTCGTGCGTGCCGTCCTGCGAGAAGATACGGATGTTCTTCTTCGGGGCATCCATGACCATCTGCGGGTAGAGGTTGCCGCCCTTTTCGGCACCCTTGCTGATCACGCCGCGGATGTTGGTGAAGCTGCCGATGGTCGTGAAGACCTTGCTGAAGGCGTCGGGACGATGCCAGGCGGCGTTGAAAGCGCAGATGCCGCCGGAGGAGGAGCCGGCGATGCCGCGGCGCAGGGGGTCCTTGGAGATCTTGACGCCCTTGGACTCGGCGAGCGGGATCATCTCTTCGACCAAGAACTTAGGGTAGAGGTCCGTGACGCTGTCGTATTCGAACGAGCGGTTCGACTTGCCGAGAGGCTTGCCCTTCTTGTCCTTGCCGTTCGGGTTCTTGGGGTCGGGAATGAAGCCAGGGTTGATGAAGAGGGCGATCGTCACCGGCATCTTGCCCTGGGCGATGAGGTTGTCGAAGACCACCGGCACGCGCCACTGGCCGTTACGGCTGGAGTAGCCGAGTCCGTCCTGGAAGACCATGAGGCAGGCTTCCTTGGTCGGATCGTACTGCTTGGGGACGTAGAGCGCCCACTTGCGGCCGTAGCCCGGGAAGGCCTTCGAGTCGGCCATCTCGTATTCGGTCACCGTACCCTTCGGCACGCCTTCCTTTTCCTGGGAGTCGGGCCCGAGGACGTACTGGGAGTCGTAGTCGGGCTTCTTGGGTTCGGCGCCAAGCAGGCTGATGGCCAGCAGGCAGGGGAGCAGGCGGAGGAGCTTCATAGGGGTGTCCTCATAAGAGACCTCCCTGCGGGCTGACACAAGCCCAACGAGGTCAGGCGGCGGGTTCCTGGCCGACTTTCTTCAGGCGCCAGAGCTCGGGGAATTTCCAATGGGTCAGGCCCATCACGCCGAACGTCGCCAAGCCCCCGAAGACCACCGAATTGACAGTCCCCATCAGGCGGGCGGCGATGCCTGATTCGGCCATCCCGAGTTCGTTGGAGCAGCCGATGAACACCGCCGTCACGGCCGAGACGCGGCCCATCATGTGCGGAGGGACGCTGGTCTGCAGGATGGTCTGGCGGATGATCACGTTCACCGCGTCCGCCGCCCCGGCGATCAAGAGGAAGATGACGGAGAAGACGAAGGCCGCCTGCAGCCCGAACCCGAGGGAGTCGGCCAAGGCGACCGACCAGGCGAAACCGATGGTGCTCAGCCCGAAGACCGCGAAAGAGGCGTACAGCGAACGGCCGGCGTTGGCCAGCGGCGGGCGGACGATGAGGTAGAGCGACATCAGGACAGCGCCGATCGAGGACGCCGCCCGAAGGAGACCGAAGCCGAAGGCGCCGACCTGGAGCATGTCGGCGAAGATGGGCAGCAGGGCGACCGCGCCGCCGAGCAGCACCGCGAAGAGGTCCATCGTGAAGGCGCCGAGCATCACGCGCTGGCTGAGCATGAAGGCGACACCTTGGCGGAGGCTCGCGAAGATCGGCTCAGGCTGCCGCGTCTGGAGGGTCTGGGTCGGGCGCAGGGAGTAGGTCAGCGCAAGCGAGGTCGCGAAGCACAGCGAGGTCGCCGCGTAGGCTACGTTCTCCGGGTGCGTCAGGCCGTTCTTTTCGCCGAGCCAGATCATCAGTCCGGCGAGACCTGGTCCGAGGACGCAGGCGAGCTCGAAGAGCGTGTTGCGCCAGCGGACGCCGCCCGGGATCAATTCGCGAGGGAGGATCTCGGCGATCAGCGCCTGCCGGGCGGTCGTCAGGAAGCTGCGGGCCAGGCCGCCGAGCATGATGATGCCGTAGATGACCGTCAGCTTGGTCCAGCGTTCGGTCAGGAACTCCGGCACGAAGAGCAGCAAGCCCAGCACCAGCATCGCGGTCAGCGCGCCGAGGGCGATGCGTCGGCGGTTATTGGTGTCGGCGACGTGGCCGGCGAACAGCACCGAACCGACGAAGGGGACGACCTCGGCGAGACCGATGGCGCCGAGCGCGAGGGCGGCGTTGGCGCCGTCGTCCTTGGTCAGCCGATAGACCTGCCAGGCGAGCGCGACGTTCTGGATCTGGATGGCCAGCGTGCCGAGCACGATCGAAGCCAGGTAGAACCGGAACGAGCGGGAAGCGACGGAGGAGGCGGGTGTCGGCGAGGACATCGTCGCCACTAGTGGGGCCGCGAGCCCGCTTAGGCAATCACGGCTTTGACGACGTGGCCGGCGACGTCCGTCAGACGGTAGTAGCGCCCTTGGAACTTGAAGGTCTGCCGTTCGTGGTCGACGCCGAGCAGGTGCTGCATCGTCGCATGCAGGTCGTGCACGTGCACGGGGTCCTTCACGATGTTGTAGCCGAACTCGTCGGTCTGGCCGTGCACGTAGCCGCCTTTGACGCCCCCGCCGGCCATCCAGAGGCTGAAGCAGCGCGGATGGTGGTCGCGACCATAGCTGTCCTTGGTGATCTTGCCTTGGCTGTAGGCGGTGCGGCCGAATTCGCCGCCCCAGATCACCAGCGTATCTTCGAGGAGGCCGCGTTGCTTGAGGTCCTTGATGAGCGCGGCCGAAGCCTGGTCGGTCTGCTTGCACTGGCGCTTGATGCCGCCTGGCAGGCCGCCGTGCTGATCCCAGCCTTGGTGGAAAAGCTGCACGAAGCGGACGCCTTTCTCGATGAGGCGACGGGCCTGGAGGCAGTTGGCGGCGAACGAACCCGGGGTCTTCACGCTGTCGCCATACATCGCGAGCGTGGCGGGCGACTCCTTGGAAAGATCGGCGACCTCCGGCACGCTCGTCTGCATGCGGTAGGCCATCTCCGCCTGGGCGAGGCGGGCGTCGACCTCCGGGTCGAGCTCGGCGGCGCGCTGGTCGGCATTGAGCTTGCCGAGCGCGTCCAGCATGCCGCGGCGAGCATGGGGTGAGACGCCTTCGGGATTGGTCAGGTAAAGCACCGGCTCCTTGCCGGCCTTGAACTGGACGCCTTGATGTTCGGAAGGCAGGAAGCCGGACCCCCAGAGGCGTGAGTAGAGCGGCTGGTCCTTCGTCGCATCCTGCGAGACCAGCACGATGAATGCCGGGAGGTTCTCGTTCATGCTGCCAAGCCCGTACGAGGCCCAAGCGCCCATGGAAGGGCGGCCGGCGACCTGGTTGCCGGAGCAGAAGAAAGTGATGGCCGGATCGTGGTTGATCGCCTCCGTGTGCATCGTGCGGATCACGCAAAGGTCGTCGGCGACGCCTCCGACATGGCTCATGAGGTCGCTGTACTCGACGCCGCTCTGTCCGTACTTCTTGAAATCGACGAAGGAGCCGGCGAGCGGCAGCGTCGCTTGGTAGCCGCTCATGCCGGTCAGGCGCTGCCCTTGGCGGACGGAGTCGGGGAGGGGCTGGGTATGTTTTTCCCGAAGCAACGGCTTCGGATCAAGCGTCTCGAACTGAGAAGGACCTCCGGCTTGGAAAAGGTATATGACGCGCTTCGCCTTCGCCGGGAAATGCGTGCCCTTGGGCAGCGTCGCCGCTTGGGCGTCGCCCATGATGCCCCGCATCGCCAAGGCGCCGAGCCCGAGGGCCGAGGTGCCGAGGAAGTGCCGACGCGTGTGGCGCATCAGGCTGTCATAACTGGGCTTGAAGGGTTCCATGTTCAGCGGGAGGTGACGGCGGCATCGCTCGCCAGGATGGTCGAGCAGACCAGCGTGAGGGCTGCCAGTCCGGGATCGGCCACCGGTTTCGCGGACGGCGAGGGAGCGGCATTCTGCTGCGCGTAGAGTTCTTGCAAAGCCGCCAGCTCCGCCGGACGAGGGTCGCGGGTGCAGACGTGGCGGAAGGCGGCGACGATCTGGGCGGCCGGTTCCGCGGAGGATCTGCTCACCTTCGCCGCGAGGCTCTTCGCGGCATCGACGAAGCCCGGGTTATTGAGCAAGACCAGCGCCTGCAGGGGCGTGTTGGTGTTAAGCCGCTTCGGCTGGCAGACTTCGCGTGAGCCGGCGTCGAAGATCAGCATGCTATCGGGCGGCGCCGTGCGCTTACGATAGGTGTAGAGGCTCCGACGATTGGCCGACTCCTGGACGCTTTCGCCGCCGACCTTCTCGACCAGCTTGCCGGAAGCCAGCAAGGCCTGGTCGCGCACCATCTCGGCGGCAAGGCGGAGGACCGGACCGCGGGCGAGATACTTGTTCGACGGATCCTTCTCGCGGGCTTCGGCGGTAGGCGTGGAGGACTGCCGGAAGGTGCTGCTCAGGACGAAGCGGCGGAGCATCGCCTTCGTGTTCCAGCCGCTACGAACGAAATCGACGGCCAGAGTGTCGAGCAGCTCGGGGTGGGTCGGCAGGTCGCCTTGCAGGCCGAGGTTCTCGCTGGTGGCGACGAGACCGGCGCCGAAGACCTGCGCCCAGAGTCGGTTGATCACGACCCGGGAGGTCAGCGGATGCCGCGGGTCGGTGAGCCAGCGGGCGAGGCCCAGACGGTTCCTGGGCAGGGCTTCGTCCCAAGGGAAGACACGGGTCGGCACGCCGGGTTCGCACGGCTTGCTCAGGTCAGGCTTGTCGTACTCACCGCGCGTCAGCACGTAGGCCTTCGGCGCCAGCGGAGAGTGCTCCATCGCGAAGAAGGCGGGAGCCGACTCCTGATGCGCGGCCAAGGCGCGGCGGGCCTGTTGGAGATGGCCCCAGGCGGCGGCATAGGCTGGGTCCAGACGAAGCTTGGCATGGTCGGCCAGCATGGCCGGCGACAGGGTCGCTGCATCGATGCCATGGAGGACGGCCACTTCCGCGGAAGTCAGGGCTTGGCGCCAGAGCTGGATCTCGTCGAGGCTGCCGTTACGGAATCCGGCATCCCGCGAACGTGAACCGATCTCGAGCGAGTTGCTGCGCGGCTTGGCGTGAAGGGTGTCACGGACGACCGTCGTCCGGGCTTCGCGACCATCCAGATAGACCTTGAGGCCTCCGGCCCGGGAGGAGCCGTCGTAGGTGACCGTGATCCGCTGCCAGGTTCCGACCGGGAGTTCGGCGACCGTTTCGACCGAAGCCGCGCTGTTCGGCCAAAGGTGGATCATGCTCCAGCGGAGCTTACCGTTCGTAATCAACAGTTCGATGCCCGAGGCGTCACCGTCGCCGGTGTAGAAGCCGGTGCTATGCAGCACCGTGGCACGGGCGTTCTTCTCGCCGAGGCGGACGAAGGCTGAGAACGTCAACGGGTCGAACCGCCCCAGCTGCTTGAATTCCGGAAGCTTGAAGCCGGCGTCGCCGTCGAATTTCACGGCCTGACCTTTTACGCCCGGGACGAGCTGCAGGTCTTCAGGTGAGCCGCGGCGTTCGAACACGGCCGGTTTGCCACCGGCGATCGCGTCGATGACGCCGGTCTTCGTGAAGGCTTCGAGCGGCAGGTGGACGGTGACAGGCGGAACAGCGACCTCTGGCTTGCCCCGGTATTCGGCCTTGGTCGCGGTCAGAGCCATCTCGGCAGCCGTCACGGCGGCGCGGAGTTCGGACTCCTTCTTCCTTTCGGAGTCGTCCTTGAAAAGCCGGACGAAGGGCGGCGGGACTTCGCCGTGATAAGACAGCAGGCCGTTTTCGTTCTGGTCCCCGAACATCGCGGCCATCGAGAAGTAGTCGCGCTGGGAGATCGGGTCGTACTTGTGGTCGTGACAGCGCGAACATTCCATGGTCAGTCCCATGAAGCCGTAGCCGGCGGTCATCACGCGGTCGTTGATGCCGTCCTGCCGGAATTCTTCGGCGATCGAACCGCCTTCGAACGTCATGCGGTGCAGCCGATTGTAAGCCGTCGCGACCCGCTGGTCCTGGGTGGGGGAGGGCAGGAGGTCGCCGGCGAGCTGTTCGGTGAGGAACTGGTCGTAGGGCTTGTTCTCGTTGAAAGCCTTCAGCACCCAGTCGCGCCAAGGCCAGGCGAACATCGCCTTGTCGCCCGTGTAGCCCCAGGTATCGGCGTAGCGGGAGAGGTCGAGCCAGCCGACGGCCAGGTGTTCGCCGTAGCGGGGCGAGGCCAGCAAGGCGTCCACGCGACGCTCATAGGCATCCGGAGACTTGTCGGTCAGGAACGAGGCGACTTCTTCGTTCGTCGGGGGCAAGCCTGTCAGGGCGAAAGATGCGCGGCGAAGCAGGGTGGCGCGGTCGGCTTCGACGGAAGTCTTCAGCCCGGCACGCGAAGCCTGGTCGGCGATGAATGCGTCCAGCGGGTCGCGCACCCAGCTCGAAACGGAGACGTTCGGAGCAGGCTTGGCCTGCGGGCTGACGAAGGCCCAATGAGGGTCGTACTTCGCGCCCTGTTTGATCCAGCGCGTGAGGATGTCCTTTTCGCCGGCCGAGAGCGGGCGATGTAATTCCGGTGGCGGCATGACCTCCTCCGGGTCGGTGGAATTCATGCGGTGGACCATCGTGCTACGCGCGATGTCTCCCGGGACGATCGCGATGTCGCCGCTCTTCAGTTCCTTCGTCGCCCCGGCCAACTCATCGAGACGCAGGCCGGCCTTACGACCTTTGTCAGCGTCAGGACCGTGGCATCCGTAACAGCGGTCGGAGAGGATCGGGCGGACATCTCGGTTGAAGTCCACGGGCGCGTCCGCCGCCTGGACGAGCTGAGCCGTCAGGAGACAAGAAAGAAGCAGCGCGGAGGCACGCATGGGGTGGAGACACTCAACTTGTCGTCCCTGTTCCTGTCCACGGGGTATTGTCCTTAGAACGCGGAAGTCGTCCGAGTTTTTCTTTCCTAGATTCCAAGGTTCAGCGTGCTCATTTGCTTGCTCGAAGCCTTTCGGTCGATTGATGACCGGCTTAAACCTTCATTTGTAGGCTTAAGCTAAAGGCGCTCCTTGTAAATGAGCGACTTGGTCATATCTATCATAAAAGAAGGATTTCGGTCATTTGGGCTTGCGAAACCATGACTTTTCAACCGAATAAGGCCATGGCGACCCAACTCTTCGGGACTGACGGCATCCGTGGTAAGGCGAACGAGTATCCGATCACCCCGGAGATCGCGCTCCGCATCGGCCAGGCGATCTCCCGCGTGCTTCGCTCCAGCGGAGCCAATCATAACCGCGTCATCATCGGCAAGGACACTCGCATCTCCGGTTACATGCTGGAGACCGCTCTGACCAGCGGCTTGGTCTCGAGCGGCATGGACGTTTTCCTGGTCGGACCGATGCCGACGCCGGCGGTGGCGCATCTGACGAAATCGATGGGCTGCGGCGCCGGCATCATGCTGACCGCTTCGCACAATCCATACGAAGACAACGGGCTCAAGATCTTCGGTCCGGACGGATTCAAGCTTTCGGACGACCTCGAGGCTTTGGTCGAACAGGAAGTCCTTTATGACGTGAAGGCGAACGGCGTGACCGGCGACAAGATCGGCAAGGCCTACCGCATCGACGATGCCCGCGGGCGTTACATCGAGTTCGTGAAGCAGAGCCTCGGCAATTCGCACCTCGACGGCATGAAGGTCGTCGTCGACTGCGGCCACGGCGCCGGCTACCTCCTCGCTCCGCTGATCTTCAAGGAACTCGGCGCCAAGGTCGTGAAGCTCGGGGTCGAGCCAGACGGCATCAACATCAACGCCGGAGTGGGCGCGCTCTATCCGGAATTCGCGGGCAAGGTCGTCAAGGAGCAGGGGGCCGACGTGGGCATCTCGCTCGATGGCGACGCCGATCGCGTGATCTTCAGCGACGCCAGCGGCGCGAGCGTCTCCGGCGACCGCATCCTGGCCCTTTGCGCCCTGGCCCTGAAGGAAGAGGGCAAGCTTTCGGGCAACACCATGGTCTGCACGGTGATGTCCAACCTCGGCCTTCACGAGGCCATGCGCAAGGCGGGCATCGGCGTGGTCACCACCGCGGTCTCCGACCGTCACGTCATCGAGGCCCTCCGCAAGGGCGGCTTTTCGTTCGGGGGCGAGAATTCCGGCCACCTCATCTTCGCGGACCACGCTTCCACCGGCGACGGTATCCTCAGCGCCTTGCAGGTTCTGCGGTTCATGCGGAAGAAGGGAGCGACCTTGGCCGACCTCGCCGCCGGGATGCGCGAGTATCCGCAGGCTCTGGTCAATCTCAAGGTCCGTTCGCGCGTCCCCTTGGTGCAGCTCAACGCCTTGCAGGAAGAGATCCGCAAGGCGGACGCCGCGTTCGGCAACGCCGGCCGCCACCTGATCCGTTACTCGGGCACGGAGAACAAGCTCCGCATCCTCGTCGAGCACCAGGACAAGTCCGAGGTCGAGCGTTGGTCCCAGGCCTTCAAGCACGCCGTGGAGGCCGACTTCGAGAACCTCTGAGATGGCCACCTTCCACATTACCGCCGACGCGCCCACGCCGGGCTGCCATCCGCTGACCGTCACGCGGTCGCTTGGCGAATTCCCGTTGGCCAACGTCTCGCTGCGCCACCACCAGAAATCCGCCTTGCTCGCGGCCGGCCTGACCGAAGGCGGCTCCGACGCCGACCTGCTCGTCCATCCGGCCGCCTGGTTCGTATCCGCGGAGCTGGCGACCTTCGTGGCCGATGGCAGCTACGGGACCATGACGACCGCCGAGGGCGTCGTGATCCTCACCCGCAAAGGCGCCGCCCGCGACCTCAAGGCGACCCAGTCCTTCGCCATCAGCTATGCCTGGGATTTGCTGCGGGCCAACGTCGAAGCCATGACGACCCGCAAGAGCTACTCGCAGGATTCCGGCGCCCACGCTTCTCTCTACGTCGACGGGCGGCTCCAGGTCGGGAAAGGCACGAAGATCCTGCCCGGCGTCGTCATCGAGGGCGATGTCATCATCGGCGATAACTGCAAGGTCGGCCCCAACTGCTACATCCGCGGCTCGACGTCGATCGGCGACAAATGCCACGTCGGCCAGGCCGTCGAGATCAAGAACTCGGTCCTCCTGCCGGGAACGAACGTCGGCCACCTTTCCTATCTCGGCGACTCCATCCTCGGGGCGAAGGTGAACTTCGGCGCCGGGACCATCACCTCCAACCTCCGTCATGATGGCGGCACCCACCGGAGCCCGGTCGAAGGTCGTCTCGTGGATACCGGTCGACGCAAGCTCGGCGCCATCGTCGGGGACGGCGTGCACACCGGCATCCATACCTCGATCTATCCTGGCCGTAAGCTCTGGCCTCAGACCACGACGTTGCCGGGGGCGATCGTCGACAAGGACATCCTTTCCTGACCATGTGCGGCATCGTCGGCTACGTCGGTCATTCTTCGGCGGCTCCCGTGCTGCTCGGCGGCCTCCGTCGCCTCGAATATCGCGGATATGATTCCGCGGGCATCTCGCTGCAGCAGGGCAAGGAACTGCTCACCCTCCGGGCCGTCGGCAAGGTCGCCCGCCTCGCGGACAGGGTCCGCGCAGAATGGCCCGAAGCGCGCCAGGCCGGCTGCGTCGTCGGCATCGCCCACACGCGCTGGGCGACGCACGGCGCGCCGACCGAAGCCAACGCCCATCCGCATGCCGACGCCACCGGCCGCATCCGTCTCGTCCATAACGGCATCATCGAGAATTATCGCGCGCTCCGGACCAGGCTCGAGGCCAAGGGGCATGTGTTCGCCTCCGAGACCGACACCGAGGCCGTGGCCCGGTTGGTCGGCGATTATTACAAGGGCGACCTCCGCAAGGCCGTGGTCAGCGCGCTCCGCCAGGTAGAAGGCGCCTACGGCATCGCCGTCATCTCGGCGGACGAACCCGGCCGGATCGTCGTCGCGCGCAAAGGCAGCCCGCTCGTCATCGGCGTCGGGGAAGGGGAGTGCCTGATCGCTTCCGACCCCTCGGCGATCATCTCGCATACGCGCCGCGTCATCTACCTGGACGACGGCGACGTGGCCCTCGTCACCGCCGACAACGTCGACATCACCGACCTCAACCATGCGCCGATGGACCGCGACGTCGCCGAACTCGAGTTCGAGGCCGCCGCGGTCGAGAAGGGCGGTCATGCCCACTTCATGCTCAAGGAGATCCACGAGCAGCCGGAGTCCGTACGCAACGCCTTGCGCGGCCGTCTCGACCTCCTGAACGGTACCGCCGTGCTTTCCGGCATGGGCGCCACCGCCCGCGAACTCCTCGACCTGCAGCGCATCGTCATGGTCGGCTGCGGCACGTCGTTGCACGCCGGCATGGTCGGCGACTTCGCCTTCGAAGACCTCGCCGCCCTCCAGGCGGAGGTCCAGCCCGCCGCCGAGTTCCGTTACCGCAACCCGCTCGTCGACGGACGCGACCTCGTCGTGGCCATCTCCCAGTCGGGCGAGACCGCCGACACCTTGGCCGCCGTGCGCGAAGCCAAGGAGAAGGGCGCCATGGTCATGGGGCTCGTGAACGTCGTCGGCTCGACGATCGCCCGCGAAGCCGGTCGCGGCGTCTACCTGCACGCCGGGCCGGAGATCTCCGTGGCCTCCACCAAGGCGTTCACCGGCCAGGTCGCCGTGCTCCTGCTCATGGCCCTCAAGCTCGGCCGGGGCCGACGGTTGTCGCGCGAACGCGGCCTCGCCCTCGCGGCGGAGATCGCCCGCCTACCCGAACTCATCGAAGCCGTCCTGCGGCAGGATGCCGCCATCGCCCAGGTCGCGGCATCCATGGCCAAGCATGAGCATGCCTTCTTCCTCGGCCGCGGCCCCATGCATCCCGTCGCCTTGGAGGGCGCCCTCAAGCTCAAGGAGATCTCCTACATCCATGCCGAGGGATATCATGCCGCCGAGCTCAAGCATGGCCCCATCGCCTTGCTGACGCCCGGCATGCCCGTCGTCGTCCTGGCCAACCGTTCGCCCGTCGTGGACAAGACGCTCGGCAACGCCGAGGAATGCAAGGCCCGCGGCGCGCACGTCATCGCCATCGTGACCGAAGGCGGCCCCGAGGCGGCCGTCGCGGACGAGGTGATCCGGATCCCCGACTGCGACCCCTTGGTCGCGACGATCCCGGCGGCCGTCGCCTTGCAGCTGCTGTCGTATCACGTCGCGCGTCTGCGCGGTTGCCCGATCGATCAGCCGCGTAACCTCGCGAAGTCGGTCACGGTCGAGTAAGGATATCGCCTCAGCGATACACCCCAGACCCTTGCCGTTGCTTGAGGTCGAGGCAGGGCCTTGCTCGAAGCG
>JACCDP011065768.1_pt1 | contig 15004 bp, 12 predicted proteins | sample 7445841 | NCBI WGS metagenome assembly JACCDP01 (sample SAMN15323441, study PRJNA562643) | freshwater metagenome | isolation source: river surface water | place: USA:Blue River Watershed | collected 2017-08-17 | reverse complement strand
ATATACTCCGCGATCTCTGATGTAGAGGTGCCTGGAGGGAAGAGTTTGGCTACGCCTTGTTCGTTGAGGGCAAGCATGTCGTCGTCAGGGATGATGCCACCACCAATCAATAAGACATTGTCCATTTGTTTGGCTTTCATTAACTCAATGATCTTAGGGAAAACAGTATTGTGAGCGCCTGATAAAATACTAATACCAATCACATCAACATCTTCTTGTAAGGCAGCATTCACCACCATTTCTGGTGTTTGTCTGAGGCCTGTATAAATCACTTCCATACCAGCATCTCTTAATGCGGTAGCAATGACTTTTGCGCCTCTGTCGTGGCCATCAAGACCAACTTTTGCGACCAATACACGGATGGGTTTATTCATGACTAATTGAGTTTTTGAGCTAAAATATCGATAGACTTTTGAATGCGTTGAATAGATTGTTCTACACCTAATACCACTAACAATTCAAACAATGGAGGACCACCTGCCTCGCCACTTAAACACAATCTAAGTGGTTGCATAAGTGCGCCCGGACTAATCTGAGCATCCGTTGCCATTTGTTTAAACAGGGCTTCAATTGTTGTTGCATCTGAAGCTGTATGGGCTTGAAGGGCTTCAGCAAATTGTTTTAAAAACCCTGCTGCTTGTGCAGTCCATTTCTTTTGAACCGCTTGCTCATCATACTGTTTTGGCATATCAAAAAAGTATTGAGATTTCTCTGTGATTTCATGTTTGAAATTCACTTTTTCTCTGACCATTTCTACTACCTTGCAAAGGTAATCTTCAGAGGCTGTATACCCCATGGCAGCTATGCTAGGAGCAAGTTCCTGAGCAATGCCTTTAGGGTCTTTCATCATTAAGTGTTGGTGGTTAAACCATTTGGCCTTTTCAGGATCAAACTTGGCACCATTCTTACTGATTTTTTCAATACTGAACAACTGAATCAACTCATCCATTGAGAACAATTCTCTGTTGTCTGAAGTATGCCAGCCCAATAAAGCCAACATATTGACTACAGCTTCTGGCTCGTAGCCTTTTTCTCTGTATCCGCTACTGATTTCGCCAGTTGCAGGATCTTTCCATTCTAAAGCAAACACCGGAAAACCTAAACGATCACCATCGCGCTTGCTTAATTTACCATTGCCATCAGGCTTTAAGATCAAAGGCAAATGCGCAAACTTTGGCATCACCTCTTCCCAGCCAAAAAACTTATACAACATAACGTGCAATGGTGCTGAAGGCAACCACTCCTCACCTCTGATAACATGGGTAATTTTCATGGTGTAATCATCCACCACATTCGCTAAATGGTAAGTTGGCATACCATCGCTTTTGAACAACACTTTATCGTCCATAGCAGAGGTTTGCACCACTACCCATCCTCTGATCAAATCATGGAATCTTACCTCTTCCTTGCGCGGCAATTTAATGCGAATCACATAAGGCTCACCAGCATCAATTCTGCGCTTTACTTCATCTTCTGGCAAAGTCAAAGAGTTCTTCATATTCATACGACTAACTGCGTCGTACTGAGCCGCCATTCCACCCGCTTTGAGGGTTTCACGCATGGCTTCTAATTCTTCTGTAGTATCGAAAGCATAATACGCATGGCCTGCGGCAATCAATTGATCGGCGTATTGTCTGTACATGGCTTTGCGATCGCTTTGTCTGTAGGGTGCACAAGGGCCGCCCACATGTGTGCCTTCGTCAAATTGAATACCAGCCCAAGTTAATGCATCAACAATGTACTGCTCTGCACCCGGCACAAAACGACCCTGATCCGTATCTTCAATACGCAAAATCATATCGCCACCTTGTTGCTTGGCAAACAAATAATTAAACAATGCCGTTCTAACACCACCAATGTGCAAAGGACCTGTTGGGCTAGGGGCAAATCTGACTCTCACTTTTGACATAAGACCGCGAAATTATAAAAAAAATGCCATTAAACCGCTATAAGACAAGGCTTAACGCAGGCTTCTTCTTTTTTGATACCAATCAGACCCTTGATGTTGGGTCTCTATGGCTGTAGCTGCTCCGCCCTTTTGTTGCGCAAAAGCATGGGTTGCCACTATTGCTAAAGCCTCTTGCAAATGGCTATCAGCAGTAGGTTGTAGCATCTCAGGTTTGAAATGCATATCAATGAATTTGGTATCAAACTGGCCCTGAATAAACTGCGGATGATCCATTACCCAACGACCAAACGACAAGGTATTGGCTACACCAGAAATACGGTATTCATCAATGGCGCGTTTCATTTTTTCAATGGCATTTTGACGGGTATCTGCCCATACAATAAGCTTGGCCACCATGTTGTCGTAGTGGATAGGAATTTCCATGCCTTCTTCCATACAATCATCCACCCTTACACCAGGCCCTTGCGGCACTCGGTAAGTGGTTAATGTGCCAATATCTGGCAAGAAATTATTGCAAGGATCTTCAGCACAAACCCTTAACTCAATAGCATGACCATTAATGTTTAAGTCTGATTGTGTAAAGCTCAAGGCATGGCCTTCTGCCACTCGAATTTGTTCTTTAACAAGGTCTAAACCTGTAATCAATTCCGTAACCGGATGCTCTACTTGCAAACGGGTATTCATTTCTAAGAAATAGAAATTCAAGTGCTCATCTAACAAAAACTCAACGGTGCCTGCACCACTGTATTTGGCTGCTTTCGCTACATTAACAGCAGCCTCTCCCATTTGTTGTCGCAATTCTGGGGTTAAGACCGCACTTGGGGCTTCTTCAACTAATTTTTGATGGCGTCTTTGTATACTGCAATCGCGCTCAAACAAATAGCAAACATTGCCATGGTTATCAGCCATTAATTGAATTTCAATGTGACGCGGTGCTGCAACATACTTTTCGATGAACACGCTGCCATCACCAAAAGCGCTCAAAGCTTCTGATTGAGCCATGTGCATTTGTGATTCAAATTCGTCAACAGCGTTGACTATACGCATGCCTTTTCCACCACCGCCAGCACTGGCTTTAATCAAAACAGGAAAACCGATTTCAACAGCTACTTTTTTAGCCGCTTCTATATCGGTAATGGCTTCTTTTAAACCTGGTACCAAGGGCACACCAAATTGCTCTACCGCTTGCTTGCTGGCAATTTTACTTCCCATCAAATCCATACTGGCAGCTGATGGGCCAACAAATATGATGCCTGCGGCTTCTAATTTCAAAGCAAACTCTGAACGCTCACTCAAAAAGCCATAACCCGGATGCACAGCATCAACTCCATGGGCTTTACAGATATCGATAATGGTATCAGCCATCAAATAACTTTCTCTTGAAGGCGGCGGACCTAAACGATAGGCTTCATCAGCGTAGCGCACATGCAAAGCATTTCTATCTGCATCACTGTATACCGCCACCGTTCTAATGCCTAACTCTTTGCAAGTACGCATTACTCGGATGGCTATTTCGCCTCTGTTGGCGACTAATAATTTTTTGATTGAACGGATCATAAGACTACGGGCAAATATACAGAATAATCTGTTTCTAATCGTTGCTCGACAACCATTTTGGCAATTGCGAAACAAAGCGCTTTTGGCTCATGGTTTTGGCCCCAAACTGCGCCAAATGACTGGTAATGAATTGACAATCCAACATCAAAAAGCCATTGGCTAAAAGCCACTCAACCAAATACATTAAGGCAATTTTACTGGCATCGGTCACCGTATGAAACATGCTCTCACCAAAAAATATTCTGCCCAAAGCCACCCCGTACAAACCACCTACCATTTGACCATCTTGCCAAGCCTCAAAACTATGGGCATAACCCATTTTGTGCAAGGCGCAATACAAGTCAATGATCTCCTCAGATATCCATGTTTCCGAACGGTTAGCACAAGCCCGAATGCAAGCCTCAAAATCGCCATTGATTTTAAGTTCGAACGGCGCTTGACGGTATTTGCGTCTTAAATTTTTGGGCGCATGAAAGGTCAAGGGATCAATTACCCCTCTCATTTTAGGTTCAAACCAATAAATGGTATTGTTCTCATCAGGATCGGCCATAGGAAATATGCCTTGGGTATACCCTTCTAAAACCTGATGCGCAGTGAGCATATTACTTTAAGAAATCAACGTAAGACAATTGTCTGAACGCTTCAACTCTGGCTTTTAATAAATTAGGATCTATGTTGAGGATATTGTCTGTACCAAATTGTTCAACGCAGAAACTTGCCATAGCACTACCATAAATAATAGCGCGCTTCATGTTCTCAAAACTGATGTCATCAGTACTGGCTAAATACCCAATAAAACCACCGGCAAAGGTATCGCCTGCACCTGTTGGATCAAACACATCTTCAAGCAACATGGCTGGTGCAAAAAAGACTTGGTCTTCGTGGAATAACAAAGCGCCATGTTCGCCTTTTTTAATGATCAAATATTTTGGGCCCATGGCTCTGATGATTCTTGAAGCTTTTATCAAGCTGTATTCGCCTGAGAGTTGTCTGGCTTCTTCATCGTTGATGGTTAACACATCTACCATGGTTAAAGTCTTTTTCAAATCGTCTAAAGCAATGTCCATCCAAAAATTCATGGTATCCATTACCACTAATTTAGGGCGCTTGCTCAAACGGCTTATCAATGTGCTTTGCACAACTGGAGCCAAATTGCCCAACATTAAATAATCAGGTGCAGACAAGGCTTCAGGCACTATCGGATCAAAATCAGCTAATACATTTAACTCGGTAATAAGGGTTTCACGACTGTTCATATCGTTGAAATATCGGCCGCTCCAAAAGAAAGATTTTTCACCTGACTTGATTTGCAAACCAGAAGTGTCAATGCCTTTTTGATTTAAAAGATCAATGTAATCTTGAGGAAAATCATCGCCCACCACGGCTATTAAACCAACTTGTTTAGTGAAATAAGACGCGGCTAAACTTACGTATGTAGCAGCACCACCTATTATTTTGTCGGTTTTGCCAAAGGGGGTTTCGATGGCATCAAAGGCCACAGTTCCGGTTACTAATAAACTCATATTGGCTGCAAAAATGAAGCTATTATTTGAATTTACAAAGCCCCTTTAATTAGAGCCCTTATCGGTCAGAATGAAATGTTGATAGATTTAGAATTTACAAGACAATAAATGTAAAGAATATGCAGTTAATTGCAGCATTATGAATGCCTTTTTACTGCGCATACAACAAGCCAAAGAAAACTTTCAACACGGCGATAAATCATTAGCAGAACGCCAGCTGATAGATTGTGTTTTAGACAGCAATGAGCTACAGCTTTTCAAAAGCATGTTGCAAAGTCTTGATCAAAAAGACGCCTTAGGCGATTGGAATGATGACTTATTCAATACAATCACTCAAGCCCTAATTGATTTTGCGCCCAAGATGCAAGCCTTTGAGCCAAGTGCTACATTAATGCAAGTTAAAGGCATCGGCAAACGCTATTTTAAGAGTGGCTTTACCATTGCGCCTTTGAGTTTTGAAGTGCATTACGGACAAGTCATAGGTTTGGTTGGTGAAAATGGCAACGGCAAAACCACCTTACTCCGACTGCTTTGTAAAGATTTAAAACCAGATACTGGCAGTTTGCATTATGCCGCTGAGGCCCGCTGCAAAAGCAATTATGAATTGCGCAGCCAATTGGTGTATATGCCTCAAAGGGTACCAAGATGGTTTGGTTCATTAATGGACAATCTCTATTTTACCTTATCGTGTCATGGCATCACTGGTGAGTTCAATGCTTTGATGGCAGAACTCATGATTGCGCGGCTCGGCTTAAGGCCATTCAGAAACCACAAATGGACGGAAATTTCTTCTGGCTATAGAACCCGCTTCGAATTGGCTAAATCCTTATTAAGACAACCTCAATTAATGTTGTTGGATGAACCGCTTTCTAACCTCGATATCATTTCTCAACAAACCATTTTACAAGATTTAAAATCTCTGAGCATGTCTTTGAGACGCCCATTTGGCTTAGTCTTGAGCTCACAACAATTGTATGAAGTTGAGAAAATATCTGACTTAGTCATTTTCTTAAAACAAGGTCAAGCGCAATACCAAAGCAAGCAACAAGCCGCCACAGAAAATACCGACTTAATGATTGAAATTGAAGGGCCTTTTGAACGCGAACAATTGCAAAATTGTATGGCAGCCTGTCAGATTAAAGACATACAATTCAACGGCGGAGTTTACGTGTTAACCTTCGACGCCTCTACCCCTATTTACGCCGTGTACAAGGCCATCGCCGAACATCAATTACCAGTACTTTACCTCCGCAACATTACCCATTCATCAAGACGTTTCTTTATTTAAAAAATCAACATGATCAAAAGACTTTATAAATCGCTTTTACTTAAACACCCCTTGCTTTGGAACATCAAATTACCACAAGTGATTTTGTTTATCGCCATCAGCCATGTTTTGTTTTTTCTGTTTGGCTTTTTTTCAGTTTACGGCATTATCGCCTTTAAATTACAAGACCAATTTGACGCCAATAATCTGGGCATCAATTTAATTGGCGGCCTTATTCTCTTGTTGGGTTTAATTGTTTGGCTCATGTGGTATTTGCGCAACAATGCCTTCAAACAGTTTTACCCGATTACAGTGAATGATTTGCGCAAAGAATTCCTATTGGTCTTTTTGATTTTTCTTTTGGGCATGCCCATTTTTCACAGTTTTGCCTATGGCAAACACTTGCACTTAAAAATCATTTCAAGAAACATTAATGTAGAAGCAGATGCCAAAATTGTTAACCTGGCCAGGCATTTCTTACCTATCATTTCAGATGATTTTAACGGCGATAATTGCTGTGATAGTTTGGCGGCTCAAAACAAACGCAACGAAGCAGCCAGTCAAATGAAAACCAGATGTTATGAAACAACCTATAATAATGGGAGTGAAACTACTGATTACGCTGCAGCGGAGCCGGCCTACGATGATACAGCACCTGCGGCCTCAAGAAGTACTTTGTACAGCTATTTGTATTATTGCCAAACTCCAGTCACTGTAGGCAATGATGCAACACAAATTCATCAAACAGCAAAAAGATGGTTGATCAACGAAAACTACGACTCTATTAAATTGAGCCTGATCAATTACTTTAAGCTAATGGACAAATACGCTGTTCGACACAATGTGAATATAGACACAGTCATCAGTCATATCCAAAAAATGCGTGCTGCAGACAAACAATTATGGGGCAGTTCTTTTGAATTCTCTTTCTTGACTGAAGTATATGATTATGGGGCATTCAGTTTTACGCCTTTAAATGCGAATCAAGCAGATTTTGGCGGCTTGAACACAGCCATTGAAAATGTTGCAGAAAACAACAAAGACAACTTCTGGAGCCTCTCTGAATGGAGCTTATATGGCTATCTAGCCTTAGGCTTTTCGATACTATTGATGCTGTTCCGCATGACCAGATTAAAGCCTTGGATCAGCAGTCTCATTGGCGCGGGCATATGGTCTATGTTATTTGGTTTGATGGGCATATTTGCGCAATCAGAACTATTGTATATTGTATTGATTTATGCCATACTAAGTGGTCTTTTGGCTTGGATCAATATTCGCAAGCAAAACCACAAATTGCGTTCCGCCATGTGGCTGAGTTGGTTCAGCATTATTCAGCTGTCTATTCTACCTTTAACTGCATGGATGATTAAAGATGCTACAAAGGAAAAAACAGCTTGTGTAAATGGTTATTTAGAAGTCATTCAACCTGCTCCTCCTATTCACAATTGGTTGGAATTGCATTCACAGACTATTATGACTGAAGTGAATATTGTGTTTTGTTTATTGGTATTTTTATTCTTCTGTATTCCATTGGCCTATCGTTGGCAAGCCAATCCCTCAGAATAATTAAAAACGAATGCGAATTTGTTTTTCAATCTTACCTGTCAAGGCGCCATAACCGCCAAGCACGTTGCCCACTAAGGCATTGGGTTGCACAAATGGATTGTTTTGATAAAACACGTGTTCGTATAAACTGGTAAAGTAATTGAATCCACTTTGACTCATGCTGCTAAATTGTAAATCTAAAGCAGTTGTCTTTTGTTGGGCTGAATCAACCTCTAAATTGATGCGATACGTTTGAGAATTGGCCAATACAATTCGATTACTGAACAATAAATGCTGAGTAGAATAAGCCGATCTGCTGTCTTCATTCAAAATCAAATCATTGCTAGCAATACTGGCGTAATCTTCAAAGTATTGGGTGTCTGTACCCATGACTTTAAAGTAATGGCGTTTGACTTTTATGCCATAATAAGCTGGCTTGTTTTGACGCGTTTGATCTACTTGAAAAGTGATTTGAAAACGATTGGGCACCCCTTTATAAACCACTCTTGAACTGTCTATGAATTTTAAAGCAAAAGTATCTGGCATGACTTCATTGACCCATGCCGTTTTTCCCAGACCATAGAACTTGAATAAATAATTGGTATTGGGTTTGGGTTTAAAGGCTATGGATTGGTAAAAACCATTCACACCATTGCTCAACACATCAAGCAATTGGGTGTCTTTGTTATAGACTTCAATAAAGCCATTATTGACCCAATGTGGGCCTGTTTGATCGGTAATATTTTGAGTCGCACTTAAAAAAAGACTTAAATTGGAATCGGCCACAAGCTGACCTGAAACCACTAATTCTGGTTCATGATCATCTACATCAATGATGATTGTTTGCTTACATGACAGCACGACCAAGCATAGGGCGATATAGACTATGAACTTCTTCAAAACTGCCATTTATAAAACACACTTGGAATGCATGGGAATAAGCTCACCGCTTCAAATATTGCAGCGCCAGTTTTATTGGAAGCAGCTTGAATATAAAATGGATTGAAACGGTTGTATACATTGTAGGCCCCAATACTCAGTAAACGGGTGTAGTGCTTATGATACTTTTTAAATGTTAGGGTTAAATCTAAGCGGTGGTAATACGGAAATTGATAATTGTTTCTTTGCCCATACAAATAGATTTGTTCCCATTGCTTGAGTCCATTCTGAGTAAAATACACTTGCTCTGGAATGGTATACCTGGCGCCTGTGGCAAGGGTCCAAGTCATAGCCGCTTCAAATCTTTTAGAGGCTTGATAGTTGACTAAGCAAGCAATATTGTGCCTTCTGTCGTATCTGTATGGAAAAACTTGCCCTTGGTTGATGTCTGGAAATTGCCTTTGATTCCAGCTTAAGGTATAACTCATCCAACCATTGAATTTGCCTGTCTTTTTTTCCAACATACACTCGTAGCCATAGGCCCATCCTTTGCCAACACTAATGGCATCAGGTGAGTTGATCACAGAGCTTGCATTGGCACCTGTTTGAACAAAATCAATTAAATTGTTCATGCGTTTATTAAATGCATCCAAACTGATTACATATTGAGGGAAATGCCAACTCAATCCTCCACTCAATTGTTGGCTTAATTCAGGTTTTAAATTGCTATTGGATGGCAACCAAACATCAACAGGTAAACCAATGTTATTGCTACTCACCATGTGCAGAAACTGAGCGGTAGATTGAAATGCTGCATGTAAAATCAATGGTTTATAGGGCTTGAATTGACAATTCAACCTTGGTTGCAGACTAGGTATTTGGGTATTATCTGAAATAAAATCAACCGCCATTAAACCCGCCTCTAACTGAAACTTTTGACGGATATTGGTATTAAAGTTTAGATAGCCACTTAATTCATTTGCAAATAAATTTTTGGCTGTTGTAGAAGCATTTAAATTGATACTGTCTTGATAAGTAGCGCTGTTTCTGAACCAATGGTTGGTATAACTGATGCCAGCCGTTAATTTGGTATTGGGCGATAGTAAATACTCTAAATGGTATTGACTCATTAGGCTATTTACATAGGTATTATTACTTGAACTGTTTCCTATCTTAACACTACTTGTATCTGAAGTTTTGCTATAACTGTACTCAAAAGCATTCCCAAAACGGTAAGTGGTATTAGCAACACTCAGCCATGCTGAAAGCCTTTGGCTCCAAATATGATGGTCGCGAAGGGCAATTAATTGGTTGCCCCAATACACGTTCTGCCTGTCTTTTTGACGTACACTAAATTCGGCAACTTTAGCACTGTAGGCATTCTTAACAAAGACGATGTCTTGACCTAAATAGTAGGATAATGAGAGTTGATGTTTGCGACTGAAATCATGTTTGATTTTACCATTGATGTCATAAAAATAATACCCCGTTTTAAAAGGATTCAAATCAGATTGATTGGGTATGGCATTGAGTGCACCTCTCAAAACATCAATGTATGAACGGCGAGCCGAGACTACAAAAGTGGTTTTCTTAGATGCATTAATGGGACCATCTATACTCAATTTAGAGGTTATCAAACCAATACTGGCTTGAACCTTAATGCGATTTTTATTACCATCAGTGGTTTTAACATCTAGCACAGAACTCAAACGACCGCCATATCGGGCATTCATTCCCCCTTTTATCAAGCGTACATCCTTTACCACATCTGAATTAAACACACTGAAGAAGCCATAGATATGAGAAGGATTATACAAGGGCACATCGTCTAATAAAATTAAATTTTGATCAGCACTACCCCCTCTAACATTGACCCCTATTGTGCCATCATTACCAGCACTGACCCCAGGCAATAATTGCAAGCCTTTCATGAGGTCGCTTTCTCCAAATAGCACAGGCAATTGTTTAAGAACTTTGGCATTCAAATGGAAGCCTTCAGTTTGCAATTTGGACTGCGGATCCAGTTTCAAAGTATAGGTGTATTTGTAAAGCGTATAATCGTCTTTGAGTGCAACATTCAACTGTAGATTTTGATTTAAAAAAACAGGTTGCTGAGCCACTTGATACCCATTTAAATTGAAAGACAAGTATACAGAATCAGATGGCAATGATAAACTGTAGAAGCCATCGGCATTACTCAAGGCTGTTTCATTGCCTAAGCGATTAGTCACACTGACCCCTATTAACTTTTCACCACTGATCTCGTCTGTTACATAGCCCGAAATGATATAGCGTTTGGCGTTTTTAGGCAGTGCTGTGATCACCACCGATTGCCCATACATAATGGCATAAGCCAAATGGTGTTTGCTTAAAAGATGGCTTAAAACGGTTTCCAAGGGTTCTGATTTCACCTTGAGTGAATACAAACCTTGAGGCATAATTTTCTGGCTGTAATTAAATCGAACAGCCGATTGTAGCTCTATTGCCGCTAAAATTTCAGGTAAGGTTTTGTTTTTTACATGAAGGGTAATAGGTTGTTTAAATAGCTCTGTTTCTGCCATTAACGAAAGGTTAAGACTAAAACAAATGCAACATAAAAACAGCCCCCTAAACACAAGGGCAATTTAATTGAATTTTTGCGAATTATTATGCTAGGCCTTACTCAGCCACTTGAACTGTATGACCAATGGTTTTGCTCAACAATTGAGCTGCTTCTTGAGCATTTAATCCTTTTATGGTGATGGTCACTTTTTCATTGACTAATTGCTTGTCATACACAAACGATTTATTGTAATGCGCTTCAAGGACTTTGATGATTTCGCTGAGTTGGGTTTGTTGGAAATTGAGGGCACCCTCTACCCATGCAGTGGCTCTGTTGTCATGAATGTGGGTCAATTGCATTTGGCCTTTTTGGGTTTCACATAAATAATCGCCTGGTTTTAGCGTGACTTGCTGTTGACCAGTTTCAAATTGTATGCTGCCCTTTTTTAAGTAGATAGAAAAAGGGGCATTGGGCTCATGACAAACATTGAATTCAGTGCCTAAAACGGTTATGATGCCTTTATCAGTTACCAATTTAAATGGGGCATCTGCATGGGCAACTTTACAAAAGACTTCACCTTGTTTAAGGTATACAACTCTAGAGCGCTGAGTCATGGCTTGCACCTCGAGCACAGTGTGGCTGTTGAGTTGTAATTGACTGCCATCTGTTAAACGGCTATTAGAGGTTTGATTGTCTGTGTGTAAAACCAAGGTCTCAGACTGACCGATAGATTGATAGATTAAGGTACCGAAAGCAACCGTGATAACAACTACTGCGGCTGCTACCCAACGGAACATGGCCAAGCGCTTAGGTGATCTGTGCACCAATTTAAGCGGACTGATTTGAGCAGACAATGTTGTCCATTGCTGATCAGTATGGCTATTGGGATAGTCAAAAGCATCTGCTTCTGATAGGATTTGTTCGAGCAAAGCTTGGTCCTGCTGATCATGGACGATACCATTTTCAGGCCTCAATAAAAAAGGCGGTATAGACGGCTTTCCTGACAAGTTTACTTAGTTTGAAGGTTTTGAGGAAGATTTTGTTGAACAAAGCCTAAGAATAGTTGATTAGCTGGATTGCTCTTCAACCATTTTTTAAGAAAGGCTTCTTCTTCAGAGGTGCACATGCCAGTGATGAACTTGGTAAACAAGTTGGCTTGCAATTGTTCTTTCATACCACTTAATACAACCCTTATTGGGCTAGCCCCCAAAAAAAGTGAGTATGCCTTTAAAAATTATCTTAAGTACTTGATTGTCTGAGCATTATTTTTCATCGCCCAAAGCACATCTAGCGCATTTATACCCTCATTAAAGAGTAAATCTAAAATGGATAAGCCCGGATAAAACCCAATTTCATTGGCAAAGACTTGATAGTAGGGCAAACTGTGGGCTGGGGGAACAGAAGGCAAAGCATCTGTTTGAATGCTTACTATTTCAACTGGCCATTTCAAGGCTTTTAAGGTGCCTTTTAAAAGGGCCATATTAAACTGCCATAAATACGGCGAACTGTGTTCTAAAATAATGGTTTTAAAGGCTGGCGAATAGTGTTCCCAAAAGGGGGCTTTACCATAGGCTGTTTGCAAGGCATTAAACAATTGTTGTTGCCAACGTTCTTGATAGGCCATTTCATGCCACTCATAGGGCAAAGCTCTGCTTGAAGCTTTTAGTGGAATGGTATAGGTTTTGACACCTTGTTTGTCTACGATTTGAAGTTTATTCCTAAAGGGATTAGCACTTTCTGCCGGCTCTTGAATGACATGCCATTGATCATGCCCGAGTAAAGGCAAAAACGTTTGGATAGGACCGGCGCAATATAAGGGCGTTTGTATTAGCATGCTTTAACCGTTAAAGGATCCTGACATTGCTTGAATAAGGTTTTAATACTGACTTTATGAATAGGGTCAGTCCAATTGGGAATAATGTCTAAACAAGGCTGTAACACAAAGCGTCTTTTACTGATGTGGGGATGAGGCACCGTGAGCACCTTGCAGTGACATTTCTCTTGCCCGTAATACAACATGTCTATGTCTATGGTTCTAGGACCATATGGCACATCGCGTTTTCTGCCCAAATGCCGCTCGATTTCCAATAGCTTTAACATGGCCAAACTGGCGGGCAAACTGGTGTGAATAGCCACCGCTATATTGATAAAATCAGGTTGTTGAACGGGCCCCCAAGCTTGAGTACTGTACCATTTGGAGGTCTTGCTTAATGGGCCAAGTTGGCTTTCAATCATGGCCATAGCTTTAGCAATGGTGGCTTTAACATTGCCTTGATTGCCGCCCAATAACAATATGACTGATGTGGTTTTCAGATTAGGCCTCAGAAACTTCTATGTTGGTATCGTCTTTAGGATCTAATTGAGAGGTTTTGAACACCAAATATTTTTGTCCTAAAAAATTAATGAATGCGCTGACTAATGTCGCAAAAAAGAAGGCTACAAACTTATGCCCTTTAAACGTTATGATGTTGTTGACATGGGCATCGGCTAAGGTTATAATGTTGAAATTGACTTCAAATGCAGGGCACCATAACAAGCCGTATTTATTGATTAAAATATTAAACACCAAAGACACCAAGTATACCATAGCGAATTTTAAAATCATGCCATGGTTACTGCGTTCAGTGTATTTCCATGTCCAGCGTTTGTTTAAGTAGTAAGTGTAAACCGTGCCGATCAAGAAGCCTATGCCTTTGGCGAGGTCAATGTTTAAGCCTAATACATCAGAGCAGATGTAATACACCACCAAATCCACCATAACAGCAGATATGCCAATGATGACAAACTTCGTTAATTGTTTAATGACCAGTTTCAAACTTGTACAAATGTAAGGATTCCGTTTTTAAATTCTGCATTTAGGCCAAATGGCAAACAAAGATTTTGCAAATGATGCCCTACGTTCACATCAAAAATAATGGGATATTGATAGGCCGAACAATGCTCCGCAATGATGTCGTGCACATTGTAGCCAAACGGAATAGTATGGTCGTGCATTTGGATGAAACTGCCCACCAACAAAGCTTTTAGGCCCTTGAGTTTGCCAGCGCGTTTGAGGGCTAAGAGCATGCGATCAATGTGGTAATAGTATTCATCGAGGTCTTCAATAAATAGTATGGTATTGCTCCAATCGAGTTCAGAACTTGACCCCATTATGCTATACAAAACAGATAAATTACCGCCGACTATTGGCCCTGAAAAATCTTTGAAGTTAATGTGGTTGGTGGCATTACATGGAATCGCTTGGATATTACCCTTAAGCGCAGAAGCTAATGATTGAAATGCCATTTGCACATCCCGTAAATCTTGGCCTGTTTTATTGTGCATGAATACAGGCATAGAGCTGTGCATAGTGGCCACTCCACTTGCTTGCATGGCATGGTTCAAGAGCACTGTTACATCACTAAAGCCTGCTATCCATTTTGGTTGTTGTTTGAGCAATTGCCAATCAATGCCATCTACCATTCTGGCGCAACCATATCCGCCTCTAGCACACCAAATGGCTTTGATGTCTGGATTGGCCAATAAGCGGTTGAATAGATTGGCTCTGTGAACATCTGTGCCTGCCAATTGATGATGCACCTCTAATAGGCCTGGTTCCAAATGAACAGTAAAACCTTGAGCCTGCATGAAGGCAATGCCGTCTTGAATTTGTTCCATACTGACACTGCGAGCAGGTGCTGCAATGGCAATGGTATCTCCTGGCTTTAAATAGGGCGGAATAATGTAGCTCATGCGCTTGCGAAAATACACTTTTAAAACAAAAAACCCGGCAATTGCCGGGT
>JACCDP011571236.1_pt1 | contig 15005 bp, 12 predicted proteins | sample 7445841 | NCBI WGS metagenome assembly JACCDP01 (sample SAMN15323441, study PRJNA562643) | freshwater metagenome | isolation source: river surface water | place: USA:Blue River Watershed | collected 2017-08-17 | reverse complement strand
GTTGTTACGCATATACTCATAGTAGTGAGGATTGTGGATTATGCCTTTTTCAATAGCTCCGTTGTTCCAATTCCATGCGGTGTGACACTTTAAGCAATACATTTGACTGCATCCGGATATCTTGCTGATGTACATGCCGCAATTCGGGCATGGTTTGTTATCGGCGGATTTCTTGAGGTATTTGAGCGTTTCAACTGTGTTTGGATCGCATTTGTGATCTTCTTCGGTAATGGAGTCGCACGAAAAAAAATGGAATGGATCCGGATGATTGATGGAGTTGATTTGATTAGCTTGATTTAGGATTGCTTGAAATCGGATAAACCATATAGGTTGAATCTATCAAAAAATAATAGCTGTATGTGTGTGAAATGTCTCAGGTATGGGAGTAGTACATGCATTTCTTGCATGTGTAAATTAACGAGAGTTTCTTTATCTTTTCAAAGACTACTCCAGCCTTAAGCTGAATGGAGCCGTAGTTTCTCGGAGAGAACTCACTTATGAAACTATGAAATTCAGGTTTCACTCCAGCATACGAATGAACCAAATTACATAGTTCGTTCGAAGTGGTCAATGCATCAACAAATACGGATCCTATAACTATATAGGAACTTTCGAGACACCTGTTGCAAGTACTCTGAGTCATAGACAACTTTACAACATGATCCTTTCCGTCATACACGTATGTGAATGTTGCTACGGCCTTGCTGATAGCCTTTTGAACATAGAGTTCAAAAGCTTTGGGATATACCGTAGTAATGATATAAACAGCATTGAGGATGTAGAAGACAATGTCTCTTGAATCGATTCCATTGATTTTTTCATTCATATGAACTATATTAAATCTGGGATCAGTACGGCAAAATCCATGAAGACTAATTATATCGGCACCTGCATTATTCATAAATTGTTCAACAAGAGACTTATACTTAGTTATAACACCAACAAGTTTGAAATATGAGAAGGAAGCTTCCGACAACTTCTTAAATAAATCCTTGGTTCTCTTTCTTCCTTGTTTTCCGAGCAACTTTGGGATCTTGACCAGGTCGTTGTATGAAATAGTCATGGATTTTTCAAATTCAGGATCAAAATCTAAGCGCTTAATAAGCTGTTCTCTTGAGATTCCAAAGTACTCAAGTATCTGATCGTTTACATCAAGTTTCGTATTCAACTCGAAAGTACTTAAGAACGCAGCTTCTCTGGAAGCTATAATAACTCCGTTAATGGCAAGGAACTTCTTGAAAGTCATTTCGTTCTCTTCACAATTGACAAATTCTTTGGCATCCGTGATGCCGTAAGGATCCAAATTCTCCGCAATGTATCTGATGACCGTATTAATGTACTTGTCCTCAAGCTCTTCAATTGCCTCAAAGGCAAGCTTAGAATGAAGATAGATCATTTGTTACCTGAAATAATTCACTTTTATTGAGGCATGTGAATAAACAAAAAAATAATGCGAAGCTTCGGCGTAACCAGCGCGTTGCTTTCAACTCAAGTGCGCTCTTTAAGTTTGAGTGCGGCTTTAATATGTCTATCTGTAGAAGAATGAGTTGTCTGTCCTTTAACCTTTTGCATATCATTCGTTGTTTTCTTGCATATTTTACACCATACTACACCATCCTTGATTTCATATTCATCTGCATTGCCAGCAACCAATAAAGGATCAATGAGTCCGTCCTCTGTATCTTTTTCAGTACCTGGAATCAATTTGCTGTTTTTCTGTAAACATATCTTCTCTTCGGTACCAAAATGTACCTTTGAGTCAGCTCCTTTCTGATCAATCTTAATAGTAGAACTTATCATGGATTGAATACTCTCAGTATGTGAGACAATGAATACAGGAAATCCGAGCGATTGTAGTATCACCCATACCTTCTCTTTATTGGTATCACTGAGACAATCAAGACTTTCATCAATAATGAGCATCTTAAGACATGGTGAAGGCTGTAAGTCAATAATTGAAATTCTAAAGAGTAAGTCAGCCATGAACTTTTGTCCTTTTGAAGCTGAAGTCAGCGGAACACTGTTGTTTCCCATTTTCAAATTAAGCTTGGTAGTATCTATCTTGGAATCAAGCGAAATACATATAGGAATGTCATATCTTTCAGCAAGATCATTCATTGAATTCACTATCACTCCAAGCATATCCCTGATAATCATGGTCGTTCCAGCCTTCTTATCACCAAATATCATCATAAAGTCATTTCTTTTAGTAATACCAGGATTTATATTCGTGATCTGTTCGGTATATTCTTTTATCTGAGAGCTGAGATTAGTATAATTATCTTCATTATTGATAGCAGCACCCAACTCCATTGACACATTTTCACAATCAACATTTAATTGAGTCTGTCTCTCAATCAAGGACGTTTTTGTCCTAATTGATTCCATCATTTCAATCTTATATTTGTGGAAATTGCCTGCAAGAGTCAGCATGTTATGGTGTAACATGTTATTTCGTATAGCCGCGTTACGATCAAGCTTCATATTATGATCAGTATTGAGTCTACCAATGTAATTGATATAATCATTGTTCAGTTGTACCATAATCTGTTTCTTCTTATACAACTCCACCATAGTAGCCTTTTTTATATCAAATTCATCAATAGCATATTTGTATTCTTGGAGGAGGCGAGAGTTCATAGTTTTATGGATCTGATCCGTCTGAAATGCATGAAGCTGGCTCACGTATTGGTCATACAGTAGCTTATCTTGTCGATATTGTACATAACTAATGTTATATAAATCCATTTCAGCATGGTATGCCGCATCCATTTCATTAAAGTGTTCCATATCATTATCATATTTGCAATACAGTTTGACGGCTTCAAGATCGGCGATATATTGATTATATCTCTTCTGTGCTTCTGTCAATTGAGTATACTCTTTAAAACCAACGAGTTCTTGATCATATTTTTGCCAATCGTAATTGTACTTCAACTGCCTTTCGTACTCAGTATACTTTCGTAGGTCTTCTTGATATAAGTCAAACTTTTGCTGTTGTGCGACGTACACTTTCTTTCTCTCAAAGAGGATGTGTTGTTTAAGGTGATTCTGATATTTAGAATATCTCTCAAGCTCTAACTTATATTTGTAGAGCGCTGCATCAACCATGTATTTGTTGTATTCGAGCAGCTGCTTCTTGTAATTATCATGCTGAACTTTCTGTTCCTGATATTCGTCATAGGCTGCTCGTTGCTTATCATACTTCTCCTTCTCAACAAGATACCGTAAGTATGCTTCCATCTTAATCAGCCGGTCTCTATTCAATTGAATAAAGTCAATTGATATGGAGCTCAGTTTCTCTATGGTAGCTCGGTTGCTCTTACACGATAAACATCGAGTTCCAAAGCTCATTTTCAAATCCATTATTGCATCATAACAAATAAGGCTCTTCTCCAGCTCAGCAATTTTCTCTTCTGGTAGAACTTCGTTCTCTAAGAATCCAGGGTGGTTTACCTTAACTGGCTCAACTGGTGCTACTTCTAACGTATAGTTAATGGTAAAATTATAAGTACGAGGACAAGGTACTGAAATTGGTTCTTCCAAGGGAGCTACTAACTCAGGATATGGATTAATTGGCTCTACTACTGGAGGACCAGGATGCTGCAGCTCTACAATATCTACTTCAAGTTCGGCAATAAATGGTCGCTGGAGGATATCTATCGGAGTAGGCTTGTGTACAGGAGTCAAATCTTTATATCTTTTCTCATTCATTTCAGTGTCATAGTTTGGTTTGATTGAACTGATATAAGTTGGATCCTCGTACTTTAATTCAATCTGAAATTGAGGATTTTCGCACGGTACTATATTAGTTGGGCGAGTTATTGCTGGCGGTGTCGGTCGCATGGGTCTATTGTCAATAGGTCGCGTGGGTTCATTTGGTAGTAGGACTTCAACTGGTTGAAGTAGGTCCTGCACATCATATAGGATTGGTTTAGTTGGTCTGGTCATAAGATCAGGATCTATGGCAGCTATGACTTCGGAAGACTGCTTTAGGATATTATATTCTCTTTTCATTTCTTCGGTGAAATCTACTGCATTAGATAGAGGGTCAAAGCCGTCAGGAATAGTTTTTCGCTCTTCTTGATCAAGCTCTGTGACTTCATATCCTTCAAATAATGCTTGATATTCCATTTCCGGAATCTTGAATCCAATTTCCGGATAGAATTTGATATTACCCGGCACTATTTTGCTCACTTCGTATGTTCGCAGCTTTAAGAACTCAATAGGATCTACCTCAATTTCTTGAACATTGAATGGCATGGAGCTGATATTCATGAGTTCATATTTATCTCCGTCTAACAGCTGAATCTGTTTTGATATTGCCTCTTGTTGTTCTCTTATAGATTCGAGTTGTCTTTTAAGATCTGATACATCTGAGCGCTTTACTCTAAGGCGCTGTTCTCCACATTCATTAAGTCGTGCATCAAGGGCTTTTTTCTGATCATTCATCTTTCTAAGATCTTTACTAATGGCGGACGCCATCTTTGTTAGGTAATCAAGACCAAAGATTGACATCAAAGACTTATTTCCAGCAGCAAAACCTATGATTGATAGGTCAACTCTACCATCAATATAATTGATATGATCAAAGTTGTTTTTAGCACCAATAATGGAATCCATTAGCTTAGCTTCGTCAATCATAGTTGGTCCTGAAATATTGGTTCCATGAGCAAATACCTCGTGCGTGGCAATACCGTTCTTACTGGTGTTGTAACTACACTTCAAGACAATCTCTTCATTTCCGGACATAATAGTTACGTTGACAAAAGCCTTGGTTGATCTTGTATTGATAATTCCTCTATCCTGACATGGTTTGAGTTTAACACATTTGAATAGTACCTCTCTAATAATACTGAAAATTGAGCTTTTACCACATCCATTATCACCGGATATTCCAGTAATTATACCCAAGTCTTCAAAATTGATATGATTACTGCTCCCGTAACAGTAGAGATTTCCCCATTCCATATAATTAAGTTTGAAAGCAGGACGGCGTGCTGGACTGTAGGTACTTCCATATTCACGCATAACATCATGAATGTTATCAGCGGATATAATTGAGTTTTCGGAGCTAATCTTTACCACTGCACTGTGGATGATTCTTTCAAGGTCAAGATTGGCAAATGAATCGGTCAACTCATTCATCGTAATATTTCGGATCTTTGTATTGTTGTTACTGTGGATCTTCCCATATAGATCTCTACATTTTGCGGAAATGGATTCTAAGAATTCCGCACTACAACGATCGTACGATAGCTCTGATCTCCGGATTCTTTGGTTTGGACTTGGAACATATAACTCTCCAACGATCTCATTGCACCTGGCTCTCACATAGATATCAATCACCGGCTGCTGAATGCTACAATACTTAACGTCAAGAGTTCTGCTGTTCCAAAGGAGGTACCCGTGGTCACATCCCTCATTGATATCAACTTGAGTAAATGAACCCGGATACCACATCTTACCAGCGCGATCAACACACTGAAGCTTATGAATATCCCCAAGAAGCACGGCATCAAACTCTTTATAGTCAGCTACACTTACTCCCACAAGGACTTCACCTAAAGAGGTTGTGCTTCCGGTTAAGGTCTCATGAACTACTGCGAAGCGGCGGCGACCGCTATCAATGAGTTTAAGATCACTTGCTCGGGTTCCATTAGGAAAGCAGTAGAAGTCTACGGTACCAATCGTAATAATGGTAGGTACTCTCACTGTGGTGATATGTGGAATATGTTCACATACTACACTTACCAGGTGGTGATCGTCGGACTTTCTATTAGGATTCATATCGTGATTTCCAGGAATGATAAGAACCGGACAATCCTTAAATGGAGCTATAACTCTATTAAAGAATTCAAGTACATCCTTTTCAATACGATTCTTATTGTGAAAGACGTCGCCTGCTATCACAAGAACTTTGTTTGGAGTTGGATCTGAGCGAATGGCCTCAAAGATAACTCCAAAGGAATGCTCGGAATTCTCAAAATTCTTGAAAGACAGGTGAAGGTCTGAAATATGATAGACATGCGTCAGGGGCTGCTCCATCATAGTTAATAAAGATATAATATATTCATTTTTTATCAAAACTCATATGCTTTCATTTACATACAGCTTAAAACAATTGATTTTTAAACTAAATAAGGGTATATGATTTGGCAGCAAATAGCAACCAAGCTACTTGAAGCCGCGGACGCAGAAGCAATAAGGCATATGATCAAAACTACAAAGTCATACCGCGCGCCGTCAATCGGACTTCTTAATATGTGGTGTGAGTGGACTGCTATATCGGAACCAGTAGATATCCTTAACTCCTACAAGTATATACAAGATATCATTACTTTCCTATATCCAAATCACGAGACTCTTCATGTATATTCCATCAAATGGCGCCGTCCTATTGCTGATCGTTTTGGTAAAAAGACAGAGATCTATCGACAAAGTGTATACCAACTCGGACTTTCGCGAGAAGAGTCATTGAAGCGGCGCGACGACTACACGAAAAAAATACGCAGAAATGCACGCAAACGCGTTGTGAAGTTTACACAACAAGAGGTATTTGACGCTATAGATCATTGTATTCGAGTCGGTAAATTTGGTCATCAAGTTGCGGCCGTTATGCTGGCTACCGGATCGAGGCTCGTAGAAGTATTAAAAATTTCGGAGTTTAACTTCGTAGAATCCGGAGACCAAAATACAATTCGTATAGACGGCATAGCAAAGAACAAAGGAGACAAGCTTATAGAACGACCGCTGATTAGACTAACTGCAAACAATTGCTCAATCTAATCAACCAGATTCGCAACTTCAAAGATTTTACATCCATGACAAACGAAGCAGCCAAGCAGATCGTAATAGCGCCAGTTAACAGTGTAATGAAAGCTCTATTTCCTGAACGTGAAATTACGTCACACAAGTGCCGTTATATATGGGCATCGCTCGCCTGGCAACTCTATGGACCTGAAGTCCCTCAACAAGAATGGGTCCGCGAAATGCTTGGTCACGAGAGCGGCGATATGAGCCTCGTCTACCTCATGTACAACGTTATACTCACAAAAAAATAATCACTCAGCTAATAATCTTTTAGCCGCTTCTACGAGGTCCATTCGGTCGGATTCAACCAAGTACTCAATTAGAGCCGTATTTGTCGGCCGCTCCTGCTCCAGCATCCATTTAATAATATGAAAATGCTGACGTTCCATAGCTTGCAAGTATGCAAGATCCGCCCACGGGCACCCAAGTCCAATCAACCACTTGAGTAAAGCAAGGTCACCTTTATTGATAGCACTAATGCACGTATCATCGGGCATTTTGAATCCAGCAGCCAACGCCCACTCAATTGTTTTTTTTCGCCCGCCTATAGCCGCAAATTTGATTATTTCGTCGGACATCGGATAACGATTCTCCAGCAGCCACTCAAGGACTTTTATATCGCCATATCGCGCAACCTGGTTAGACACACCTTCATCAAATTCGTATTTCATCTCATGCATTTCACATAGCATATCAAGATATCCATATTTAGTAGCTATAAAAGTGGTATTCGCGTTGGACGGAAATTCGTTTTGATATACCCACTCAAGGACGCTCAAATTACCAGTCTTAGCGGCGGCATCAGCAACTTGAGTAGTTCTTGGAGCATCTTCGGTTGTTAATGCCCAATCCAGTATATCTATACGAGCCGCAAGGGCAGCCTTCTCCATCAAAGTAGTCGGAATTAGATAATCGCCTAACTCAAAAATCCAGCGAATGGTCTTTAGATCTCCTTTTTCGGCTGAATCTATATATGCAAACTCCCACCACTCTATCTCAATAAGGTCAAGCCATTTAATGACTTCAAGTTGCCGCGATCGCGCAGCCACCGCCCCAAGAGTATTTTTTATTGCTATCCCACGAGCCATAAGCCACTCAAGAATGCTAACGCTTCCAAACTTTGCGGCGGCAACGGCGGTATTCTCACTTATATTTAATCCTCTTCTTTTCGCCCATTTAACCAATTTAAGGTGTCCGTATTCAGCGGCGGCGGTACAAAATTCTGGAGCAATCGGCATGTGGTTGAGTTCAATCCATTCAAGTACATCTATTCTTCCAGCCGCAGCAGCATTGTAGCTGAGCATTTCATGATCTAATAAACCATGAAGCATCGCAAAGTCAAGCACATCTATAAAGCCAAGCTCCATAGCATGCAAAGTAGACAAAGTGGTCCAAGGAAATTCAAGCTCTAATGCCCGCGTTATGAGGTTTATATTTCTATCATCCACCGCATAGAATATAACCCATTTGGAATTGACGTTATGTTTTTTTGCCCATAACAAAGTGAACGCATTCTGATACAAGGCATCTATATGACGACTCCTTCTTAAAATGAAGCTCGCTCAGTAAGCGGTACCACGTCTTACAAACGCTCGCTGTTAGAATGTAGTCTGACTGATCCGTAAAACGTAAGAATTGCTCTGATATAAGCAAAATCATTATGTCAAATTTTACAACATGTGTTTTTTCAGTTTTTTCCTAAAAAAACAACAGTCAGTCAATCGTATACGATTCCGTCAAATTTCATTGGATTCCGCTTACTCGCTCTCAATATCATATTTTTGAATACCGCTTTGTCCGCGAGTTTTCGGATTGCTTCTTTTGCGGCATGCTCCACATCAGTAAACCAGTACGTCGCGAACACCTCGCGATCCAAAAATATTTTCACAGTGTTAGATAAACTGATTATCTTTACATCAAGGCCGGTGAGGCGTCCAAACTCCATCAAGGAGTCATATGAGTTTTCTACATTGGTAATAGTAAAATGGATCTTTCTAACCAAAGCAGCCGCCGCTGATCCGCTTAGAATATAGAATTTCTTGCTTGAGGGCATATGACAAAAATTGCCGGATATAAGCACCGGGGAGAGCTCTTCGTAGCTTGTCATGATATAAAGGATTCTATAATTCATTTTTCCGCCATTCCGGTCAACAAAAAAATCAAAGCGACTCGGCGGGTAGCCTCCAGCTTGCGATTTCAATTTCTTCAATATCCAACAATTGAATCAAATTCAAACGAGTCTCGTTTTTCCAAACGGCATCCGGATTCAAGATCTCGTATTTAATATTCCAATTAAGGTGGATCGGCCATCCAAACTCGCGACCAATCATAGAATCAATCAGTTGGAAAACGAATCTCCAAAAGCGAATTGGTCCGCGCAATTGTAAAACCTCTAAAAGAGGTATGCAAACCTTGTCAACGAAAACATCAATATTCCGGCAAATCTCAAACAATACGTCGGACGCATTCATATGATCTTCGGCTTCAATATCAAGCCGGATATGTCCGGATCGCTTATAAATAAAGCGGACTTTGAATACCTCCATTTCAAGCACGCGGATATTCATTTTTTTAAGGACATCCGCATTCATATTCTAAACTTGTAATGACTACCATACCACTTCTCTTGTAGCTCCGCGCGGCTCGGCGGCTCAGCCGCCTTCTCATAAAGTACAAATTGTACTCGCGGAGGCCCGCCACCTTGCCGCAATTCTCGGTTAATCAGCTGTTGCATCTTTTTTTTGTGTAGCTTAGTTAGCGCGTCAATATCATAGTCTCCAGGAAAATGCATCATGTAGCTCTCAAGTACGTCTTTCTTACAGTTTTTAGTCTCGTAATCATATCTACATATCCACTCATCTCCATCAAACTGTATCCTTACATAGAAATCCTCAATATCACCTGAGCTCATAATCCGGGTATTATGCCTCTTTGGTAAAATTGCGCGTCGTATAGGATAAGAATACCAGCTGTCAGCTGTACAATCAGCCTCATTCTTTTCTATACGAGTCGGAATCAATGTAAGGGTCGGTAGGATAATGATTTCTGTCATTGCGGTCTTCATCACGTACCTTTCCGGTATGTTAAAGATTAAATGCTCAATCGTTTCAATATGTAGCTCCGGATCAAACTCAAAGTCTGGCAAAACTATGCTGAATCCTTTACAAAATTCTTTGAAGAGGACCGCTTCATAAAAGTGTCTGTATTTGGTAAGATCAATGTAGATTAAGCCTTTAGATATGGCGACCAAGAAATGATCACTGATAAGTAGCTGTCCATTGAAGAAGCACGCTTCTTGCGAAGCAACCGCGACCTCCTCAAAGATCTGCTCCACCGTCTGGAATACGCGGTTATCAATCATAATGCGGCAATGGACGCGATTTATGTACACGTTTGATATTTGAACTCCATGACGGTTGATAAATATGTTTATATTTTCAAATGAGTCTTGGAGGACTATAAGAAGCTGAAGAAGCCGCTCGTTTAAGGAATCCGCGTTACACGCCTGCTCAACAAACGCGATCCTCAATGAGCTAATTGCTTGCGGCTGCGACTTGATAACGAATACTGAGTTGAAATCCTCACCAAATATAGCACAATTGTAGTATTTGGACAGGCTTGCGAAGTCATTGAATCCTTCAGTCTGCTCACGGGGAGACGGCAACTCTGACAAGTTATTAAGTAGGAATCCACCCGTAGGTAGTTTAGATGTGTTGACGATTGTAGCTTTCATACCTAAGTATGAATTTAAAAGAGAAAAAGTGAATCCTGTAGAGTTATAAAATGAGGTATACTGAGGGCGACGTATACCATATTACGTATTGGACTCCGCAATATCAACGACTGCTTACTCCGGATATGCTAAATTGGCATGTAAAAATGGTATACGTCCATTGCGAGCTCCGACACGTGAGCCGATTCAAGCCGCATGATGTGGCTCAGCTGGGTGTACTCAGTTGTGCAAAACACATAAATGCCGACAAAAACATATTCATTGAGATTGCACGATATATGAAGTCAGCAAACCACAAACGAATGGACCGCGTGCTCTTTCAGTTAAAGCTCTTCTTCAACGACAACGCGTTTGAGATATATGCTGATGGGATGAAGTATTGTGTTGGCCGAAAATCTGCTAAATTCTCAATCGCCGGGAGATGGCCGCCGCCGCTCACTGGAATGGATCACGACTCGTATATGGTATATGTTATGAGTTGGGCTACCGAGTGGATTGCTCAAGATAAGTTGTACCGAGATACGCTACCTATCATGTACGACCATTACTCAATCCTTCCTAAGCCGCTCAAGTACTACTTATTGTCATTGACCGCGTGAGATCTTTTTTTGCCGCAACCAAATATATGGACTATATAGCTAAGCTTCCGGAGTGTACCGCAAGCTCAATCTGGGAATGTAAAGAGCTACAACCAAATGAGACAATTCGTAAGATTTATAAGACTGGTGAGGTCGCGCTCAGCAATGGTACTAAAAAAAAGATATCGTCAGCGGTGTCGCCGACCGAGGGCTATATACTATATAGTCTGATCAAGCTGAATCGCTACAAGGATATTCTGGAGGTTGGATTTTGCGTAGATTCGCTGTGCGAATCAAGCGATGCGCATACGGTATGTCCGCGCTCTATATGACGCAAGCCCTCCAAGAAAACAAGAGCGGCTGCCTCACCTCTATTGATCCATTTCAAAAGACGCAATGGGACAACGTTGGAATCCGCAATATTAAGGCCGCTGGTACGAGCCGCCGACACAAGCTCATTCAAGAAAAGAGCTACGAGGCGATGCCGCGGCTGCTCGCCGAAGGTAAGAAATACGATATGATCTTTATTGACGGAATGCACCTCTTTGACTACACTTTGGTGGACGTCTTCTATGCAACACTACTCATACGTGCGAATGGCTGCCTCGTCATTGACGACATTCTTCACGCCGGCGTCCAAAAATGTATAAAGTACATTGACACGAATTATCCGCATTTGACGCGGATCCGCGATATTCCTTCAAAAACAATAGCCGTATACGTGTGCGGAGCGGACAAGCGCCGTTGGGATTTCCACCGTAATTTCTAAGAGCAACATTTAAAATATAGAATAGGTATATGTTGTTGACCGCCCTTGTCCTGTCATTGACGATGGCCGCCTCACTTGAGGTTGGTACTGTGACACCAAACTTCCTGCCCTCAATGCCCGCGAAATTTCACGGCGTCCAAGAATCTACCAAAATTACGCTGGATGCGAACTGGCGTTGGCTTCATGATAAGAACGGCTACTCAAACTGCTATACTACTGAATGGGTCAAGTCGTACTGCCCGGATCCGCTGACCTGCTCACGCAACTGCGCTCTTGAAGGAGTTGATCAGCAAGGCTACTCCGGAACATACGGCATTACAACTTCCGGATCCGCACTCACCCTTAAGTATGTTACCTCAGGACAGTACGGCGTGAATGTTGGAAGCCGCGTGTACATGATGGAGGAATCCGGACAAAAGTACAAGCTATTCTTCCTCAAAAATAGACAATTCGCGTTTGATGTTGACCTTTCACGAGTACCATGCGGGCTCAACGGAGCCGTTTACTTCGTTGAGATGCGGGCCGACGGCGGCAAGAGCGAGCTGAACAAGCCGGGCGCCCCTTACGGAACCGGCTACGGAGACGCACAGTGTCCTACGGATATCAAGTACGTTGATGGATGGGTCAATATGAACAACAGCGGCGCATGCTCCTTTGAAATGGACATTCTTGAGGCGAATAGCGCCGCAACCGCATTCACTCCACACGCCTGCTCATTCACTGACAAAGCTGTCAAGGCCTGTCTTAACGATAAGGATTGCGGCCGCGACTCACACCGTTATGAAGGATGGTGCGACAGGGACGGCGCGGATTACAATCCATATAGAGCCGGTCGCAAGAGCTTCTACGGCCCCGGCCCCTCATTTTCAGTGAACACGCTCAAACCATTCCGCCTCGTAACTCAATTCATTACTTCCGACAACACTAACACCGGCGACCTGGTAGCGATCCGCCGCTACTATGTCCAAGACGGCAAGACCATTGAAGGTCATACCATGACCGACGCGAGCATTGCTGACCAAAAGAAGCGATTTGACGAGATCAACCACCACCAAATGCTTGGTGGTATGAAGGCTATTGGCAAGTCACTCAGCAAGGGAGTCGTACTCGTAATGAGCTTGTGGGATGATGTTTCCGTCAACATGAGATGGTTGGATTCAGTGTACCCTATTGGCGGAACCAAGCCCGGAGACGAGCGCGGCCCTTGCTCAAACAACAACCAGGATCCAACATTCCTGAGGGCAACGTACCCTACGAGTCAGGTTATATATTCCAATATTGAAGTAGCGCCTATTACCGGGCTTGATCCTACACCGGCTCCTACTCCTGTACCTACTCCTACTCCAGCACCAAAGCCTACTCCTGTACCTACTCCTGTACCTACTCCTGTACCTACTCCTCAGCCTACACCGGCTACTGAAATTAAGACCAACTGTAGCTGTATCACTATCAAAATCACATGTGCGTAATCAATTACACTACCTATTTTTTTTGTCCGCCGCATTTAAAGAATTCAAATAATATGATTAACGTTGAATGCGACGATATGTTTACGCTTGTTAAGCGCATGAAAGCCGCTTCTATTGATATTATACCAAGCTATCTCAAAAAAAAATCATATCACTGCCGAAAACCGTGGTTTACTGCGACGCAAATTTCTTTTGAAAATAAGAACTATTTAATCCTGATGAAAAAGGGTAGGGAGTATGATCATATAGATGCGATAACTCTTGAAAACGACCGATTGGTTTGGATTCAGGAAGGCGTGCGTCATATAATAGAACTGCCGGAAGCTACTGCTCCGAAAATTGAAGACATGTATATTTATAAGTATGCTCTTCTAACCTACGAATTCGTATTTACTTCCGATATACTCAAATCACTGAACATTTCCATTGCTTTAACTCCTCATTCTATCTCTGAAATTCATGTAGAAGAAGACGTCGTGGAAGATGTGGATATTCGGATAAAAATGGACAAGGTATGTGAAATGGCAAACAGGAACGCAATTGAAGCGTTTAACAATAGATGTCCGCGCGATATCTCAAACATGATATTGAAATACTATACTTGCTCAGTCTCATTAGAATGCGCTACTGTAGTCAGGCAGGTCTTAAACGACGCACCGAGTAAAGATTTATTTGATTATCAAATGGACACTCTATCGTATCAAATGAGTCTACTTCTCTAATGCGGAGCACCCTAACTTTGTGTACTTGTAGTCCTGAAGTAGATCGCAGCTGTCCTCGTTTCGCTCGCGGAAGTAGACGCGGATATCGTCGCGCAGCTGTATTTTTTCCGGATTCAACATGAGTAGTCCGTGCTCGTCTTTACTGATATCACATAGAGGGTCGTAGTCATTCCTGATAAGGATTTGCCAGCGCGCCCAGTACTTGCGATTAACCTTGTCTCCATGGAAGAAATGCGCAATGGATCCGCGGACATAGCCGACATTGCGGCGGATTGAGCGCTCACACCGCTCTTGGAATATCTCAAGCAGCTTGAAGTAGTTTTCGTGAACCTCTTTTGGAATGCCGACGCTTGGACCGGAGCGCCCGATCAGCGCAAATGCCATATGGTGATCCGCGGACCCCAAGACCGGAAATTCCATTAGGCCGCCCATAGCATTGTAAGCGCTACGACGACAGGCCCATGCGTATCCGGGGTGCCAGTAGTTTCCATAACTCTTGCTGAATTTATGCTTCTTGACGTATTGGTACATGAATCCGGTATGGACTTGTAGGATCTCACCATGAGGCCCGAGGTCAATAGCATGCGTCCACATTTGGACAACTGAATAGACTTGTAGCTGATCAATCGTATCCGCCACCCAATCCGAATTCAAAAACTGAATGTCCGCGTCAATCCATGCAACGTATTCCCAATCAGGAGGTAAGCTACGTACCGCTATATTGATCAGGTTTTCCTTGTACCACAACTCTTCCTTGGTCCGCAACTTGATATCAGCCGAAGTCGCAAATGGTCGCGCGCGCTGTTGGAGCTCAATTGTGGTGAGCCGGACGCGTGGAGTTGCTTTCATCCGCGCAACGAATTCTTCAAAGAGCTGATATCTTTTGGAAAACTTAGCAGGATTTGACACAACCGCAACTAC
>JACCDP010142070.1_pt1 | contig 15013 bp, 15 predicted proteins | sample 7445841 | NCBI WGS metagenome assembly JACCDP01 (sample SAMN15323441, study PRJNA562643) | freshwater metagenome | isolation source: river surface water | place: USA:Blue River Watershed | collected 2017-08-17 | reverse complement strand
ACTTATCCGTGTCCACGTTACCACCCAATGCGGTCTGCCGCACCAAATCCTCTCGCTTAATCCAAAGAGCTGTCATTTTTCTATTTGTATTTTAATGAACCTCGTGAAGGAGTGTCAATAGGGCGCTTTTGAGCCTCATCCCAAGCGGTTGGGTTCAACTTGCTTGATGGTACACCTGCCTTGATTGCTGCTTCCGTAGATACAACCTTGTCATTCTCCAATCCTTCGTTCGGTAGGAACTTACCCCCATCACGTTTGCGGAAGTACACCAAACGCCTCCAAGCGTGGTGGCAGAAAGCTCCTCCCTTCCACTTCCAGATAGAGTATACGCTCTGTCCTTCGGGGGCGAACTGACCATTGACTCCGCTGAAGCTCATCATATCAATATCCTCCTTGCGGAATACCACTCCTCCGTTTGCTGCTGCTACCATCTCACGGCAGAACTCACGGCTATTAGTTGATAGGTTACGAGTGTAGGCATAGCGAATCTTATACAGTCCACTATCAGCCTTGCTCTTTTCATCGGCGTTGCTGAAGTCCTCTACGGCAAAGTTGTACTGCGTAGCGAGGTGGGTATCCTCATTGTCTGGGTCGCTGACTACCTCATCAGAGATGAGTTCCCATTCATTTAAATCAACGACCTCACCCTTTCCCCGCAGAGCCTCAATCCATTGATGCTCATCTTCGTGGGTAAATTCAGGCACATCGCTCTTGAACTTGTGCGACTTCATCTGCGTGATCACGTTTGATGCGTTGCCTGCGAACAAAGCACGAGCAACCGAAGGATCAAACTGAAGCATCTGCACAAGGAACGTGATAGCTTGGTCTTGCGTGAGAACGCCCTCTTGTACGGCTCGCATAATATCCAACGAGCTTGCAATCTGCGCTCCGTTGTACGATGCCTCCTTTTGGATTAGTTCTTTTTCTGCTTCCGAAGGAACGCCACCAACAGGTTGCGCTTCGCTAACCTTGATGCCCGTTTCTTCTTCCACCACTTCGGCATCCTCTACAACGAGGTTGCTGAACTCAAGCGGCTGAAGCGTCTTAAAATAGACGTTCAAGCCAAGATCGTTGTACGAGAGAATCTTGTTGATGCCATCCAAGATGGTTTCTTGCATCGGCTTGATGACAATGTTCTCAAACAGGATAGAAGCCGTTTTAAGCTCATCTGCGTTGTTGCCCAAGCCCGAATTGTCCTTGATGCCCATTAGCATCGGAGAGGTGATGCGGTGAGCCACCATCAGCTTCTGCATTGCCTCATTGGACAAGAACTGATATTGGTTGTGGGCATCCGATAGTTGTACCGTTTCAAGTGTTGCTTTTGATTCAGCATTGTCGTTAAACGCCAAGATGAACTTGCCTGCGTTATTCGTGCCACTAAACTTGTTTGCAATCTGCATCTCAATAGCCCTACGCTCCTCCTCGCTCGGCACTCCATTGTTGAAGTTAATGAGCATTGAAGGGTTGAGGCCATTCTGGATGTTGTTGATGTGGAAGTTTGCAATCTCCTCCTCTAATTCAGCATACGGCAATCCTCCCTGATAGTCTACTGGTGAGTAGTAGTAGAATCCTGCTCGGTATGGTTTGATGTATAATACCTCAAGACCTTCTTGGCTTGTACCAAATGCTGGTATGCGTACAGGCGTTTCTTTACGTTGCGCTACCGCAGTCCAATCCTTTGCATAGTAATAGCCCTCAATCTCACCATCCTCATTGCACTTCTCGGCACGGAGGCTTTCAATGGGCAGATGCTCTACCTCTACGATAGTGTTGTGGTCTTGTGAGTAAATGACTTGGATGGCGCATTGACCCATCATCTTAAAGTCGGCAACGAGCTTGCGAACGCAGTCCTTATTAAACAAGCCCTTCATCGCTGCGTACTCACTCGGCTTGCGAGCAGAATCCGTAGCATCCAAACCCTCACCATAGATGAAGTCCACTACGCCATTGATTAGGGCGTTATTGGTTGGTGATCCGTTGTAGCGGTCAATCAGGTATTGGAAGTAGTTATTGTCATCGCCATATTGCACCCAATCCTTACCCTGCACCTCGCTGATGTTGGGGGTGGTGTAAGAGGATAGGTTTACAACGTGGACTTTAGATGATGATGTAGTCATTGTCGTAGCTTGTTTCTTCCGTGTAGACATTTTGGTTTACCGTGAATTTATCGTATTCGGTCTGTGAGGTTACAAAGACCCTATCACGATAGATGAGGTTTCCTGCGTTAAAAACCTTCAAACCATAGAAGCGGTTATTCACCAACGAGAAAGTGCCTGTAAGGGTCATAAAACCATTCGCAGAGGCCGCAGTAACCGCAGGTGTTGCCGTAGTATTTGTTGATTCATCAATCAACTGAATCGTTACGCTCGCAGGAAAGGAGCGTGGGATGATGGTAATTGATTGAGGCGAAGCCGATACTTGTAGAATATGCATCTCAAGTAAATAACCTCACGCAAACCTTTTGTATAAAAAAAGGGAGGCTTTCGCCCCCCTCTCCATCCATTTGCGCCATTCCGTTCAATAGCACAATGCGAATATACGTTAAGAATTGCTACCTACAACAATCGTGTCGTTAGCAGAAGCAAGTCCAGCGAACGGATTAGCAGTCGTAGCACCTGCGATGAAGTTAGCAGGCAGTTGCTCCTGTGCTTCCATTACAAGCGTGTAACCGCTAAGGTCACCCATAGCAGCACCAGTTACGATAGTACCGCCCGTTACCTCTGCTCCGTAGTTCTTACCCATCAAGAAGGCGTTGCCGTTGTAGTCCTGTACGATAACGTAAGGGCGACCATAGGCCAAGAGCTTCAGCTCCTTGTTATCCTCTTTGGTGAGTTTAGTCAAAGTCAGGTTCAACGTCTGCGTGAAGAAGGTAGTACCATTCTCACGGCTTGAGTTGAAGGTCTGCTCAAAAGATGAGTTTCCTTTTACCAAGTACTGGTAAGCAGAGAACGTACCGCTAATATCGGTCACCTCATCGTTGGTGAGGGTGATAGTACCCAAGTAACCAAAGTCTACAAAGTAAACGGCATAAATACCGCCTACTACATCTTTACACGGAACTTTCCGCCCTTTAGTTAAATCGCAAGCCATTGTTTGTTGTTTGAATTAAAAAAGGGGGCGGGGCAGAACCCACACCCCCTCGTGGTTTAATCTATGTACTCGGATTAAGAGTAGAGAACTACGTCAGTACCGATACCGTATTGTACACCTGCGAAGAAGCGCAAGATAACACGGATGTTGTCAGAGCCGTCAAGGTCAGCCATGTCAAGGACACGAACCTCGTTACGCTCGTTCAGCAAACCAGTTCCGAAGAACAGGTTAGATGCTTGAGCAGCAACCATCTTGTTTGAAGGAAGTCCGTTTGCCATAGCAACTTTGATTCCGTCAAAGTACAAGGGTTGGTCACCATACCACATCGTGCCTTTGTTCTCAACACCATTAGCACCAAGACCTGAAGCACCGAATCCACCCAAAGCACGAACGTATGCTTTAGCCACGTTTTGCGGAACGTAGATGGTCAAGTCCTCCTTGCCGTAAAGGGCAGCAGGGATAGCGTCTACAACCTTGCCAAGCTCGGTGATTACGTTAGAAGCCGTTACAGTCGTAGCAGTTACGTCAACAACGTCAGCATCAGCAGTCATCAAAGAAAGGAAGCCAGAGAACTCACCAGCAGAAGCAGCGTTGCCATTCCAGATGTTCTGCTCAATCTTCTGGGCAGTCTTGGCAGCAACGTGAGCAATCAAGAAGTCAGCAAAAGAAGCAGGGATGCTATCGTAAGCAGAGAATCCCATCTGACCACCGATCCAAGAATCGTAGTAGTCTTTCTTGCAAAGCTGAAGGTTAACTTGGAAAGGCTCAACCTCAAGAACACGGTCAGTCAAGGTCAGCGTAGACGTAGCGTCAAAGTCGCAAGTTGCGTCACGAACGATAGAGTCGGTGTTGACTTTCTGAAGGGTGGTCTTGAAGTTTACGTTGGGAAGGATCTCAATGAGTCCCTTGTCCAGCGTGTCTGCGCTCAACAGAGCAGCAGAGATGTACTTGGAGGCAAATTGTCCAGCGTACGAAGTAGTGATTGAAGTGGTCGTAGCCATTTTCGGGTTTTATTATTTGTTAAGACGTGCAAGGACTCGGTCAATCGCCTTTGGAGAACGATTAAATTCAACCTTGTTGACTTGCTTTTTTTCGGGGTTGTGTTTGATGGGCTTCGCAGCAGGTGCAGCAGAAAGCTCGGCTTTAACCGCAGCCATCTCCTCCTTCTTGGCGTAGCCGCCCATCTCCTCACGCATTGCTTTCATCTCCTCACGCATCATTGCAATCTCCTCAAGGACTTTCTCCACGATGGCTGCAACGGCAGGAGCTTCTTCTTTTACTTCAACTTCAGCAAGCTCGGTAGCAGGTTCTTCAACTGAAGCCTCAACTTCAATCTCTACCTTCTCCTCTACTTCTTCAGCCTTCTCTTTAATTTCAGCGATAACGCCTTCTTCGGTGATGACCAATACACGACCATCAGCAAGAAGATGCTCACCAACAGGAGCAGGAACACGGTCTTCGCCACTTACGACAAATACCTCGTTTCCTGCTTCAAATACTTCAGCCTCAAGAACGGCTCCGTTCTCAAGGGTCATTTGCTCAAACTTCACCTCACGAATGGATGAAAGTTCGGCAAGGATGCGGTTAAGGATATTATTTGCTTTCATATCTAACTAAATAAAAGAGGGTTGGTTATTTGTTACATTTTTACAGGCTGGTGATGTATGTGTTCAATGCCGAGTAAAGCGTTGCAGCGTTGACACTACCAGAGCCTCCGTAGGTTAGTGCGATGTAGTTCTGGTAAAAGTTTGCAGGCGTTGCCGTGTCAAATATTTCAGTAGACCCAGAGCCAACGCTCATCTCAGCAACCGCAGCAACGTACACCTCGTACTGAGTATTGTTTGGAAACGTGGGTAAGTAGTTGCTTGCTAACGTGCCAAATAATTGACGTTGGAGCGTGTCCTGAATCGTGCCATTTAAGAAGCTCCTTGATTCCGAAAAGTAAGACAGGTTTCCTGCAACGTATGTTGCTGGTGGATTTATGTCAAAGTGAATATGACCGCCAACTGTTGGCGTGTTCCATTGTGGCGGATTGAACCTAACGACTGACGTTGCCGAACCACAACCCTGAACAATACCAGCAACTGTTCTTACTCCGAATTGATAGTCCTTTACATTCGTGCTTCCGCCAACACGATAGATTCCGTAAGGCCTTCTGATTACGTTTGTAGTAACCGTGTCGGTAAGCCAAGCACCTGAACAACTTGTGTTGGGTGTCATCTTTACCGCATCACGCACGGGGGAAAACTTGGTGTTGTAGTAGGATGTGCCGTTAGACTTGATTCCCTGCGTTGAAGAATATACGATAGTGCCTACCTCTTGTGCTTCGTGAGTTGGGTTTATCCAGTTGATTCTTGCTAAGTCCGAGTTAGAGCCATTGGCGAACATATATAGATAGTCAAGCTCGTACCAATCGCCTGATGCTTTTAACGACTGCACAAGCTGATTGTCAATAGTCCTTTGGGCAGCAGACGGCAATTCATAACCTCTGCTATTGGCTACCGCAAGGATGTTATAGTATTCTTCTTCGTATTCGCCAGAATTGATTACCAACGTAGAACCCTGACCTGTTAGTGCGCCAATGCCTTGTGCTGGCAAAGATCCATCGCAGCACTTGCGTGAGTACGTTCCATCAGGGCATAGGCATCCACGATTGCCGCCACGTGGCGAGGCTACGGGTAGCTTTTGTGGTCGGATCATAATTTGTCCAGTTCTTTAAGTTTAGATTCAGCCCAACGCTTTGCAGCAAGTCCACCCCATAGAAGGTAGCTAATCGTGCCGCAAGCGGTGGTGTCGTTCTCGTCGTAGTATTCTTCGGCTCTTGATAGGTACGAGTACATACGAGTGATTGTTTCCACGCTCACAGGCTTGCCTTGTGCGAGCTGCTGCGCTCTTACCTTACCAACAGGCGTAGCACATTTGTTGCCGTTCTTCTCGTTCAGTACGATACCACGCTTGGCGTTATTGCGTACTGCTTGTGGGTAGTCAGAGTAGGATTCCAATTCCATACGCTTGCCTGACTTCTTGCGACCATCCTTTTTGATGATGGCTACAATCTGCGACAATAGCAGAGCCGCCTCTTGCTCCTCAAGACGTTCCATCTCCTGCTTGGCGAAGTTCATCTTGTCAACGAAGTAGCCCTCAATAGAGAAGCCCTTGACCTTGCCTGTCTTTACGAAGCCATCCCAAATCTCTTGGTTGTTGACCTTCATAGAAACCATCCACGTACCAACAGGCAAGTCAAAGCCGTACTTCTTGCTCTTGTCGTGGACTTCATCCTCAATGATCCAAGACTCTACAACCGTGAGTCCGTTGATCTCTACCTCGTGTTCAAGCGTAGCGTTGTTCTGGTTTGCCTTTTGGAAGAACATCTCACTCGCTTTGCGGATCGTGTCTTGGCTGAAGTACACATAAAACTCATCCTCACCATTTACTCGGTAGATGGGTTTATTGGGTACGAGTGCTGCTCCCATAAGGATGCGCTTCTCGTTATCCTGTGCAGCGAACTCCACACGCTCTGACTTGAGCGCAATGAAGTCCTCCTCAATAGCAGGATGCTCTACGAGGCTGATGGCATCAATCCCCGTGAGTGCCATCGTTTCATCTAAAATTAGTTCAATAAGTTTCATTAGCCGAATGTTGCGGTTCTTACTCGTTGACGTTGCAGTTGTTGTGCGGTGCTTACATCTTGGCTAACCACATACGCACGGATGGGTTGCTGAAACTGACCACCTATACTTTGAGCAAGTTGGTTGATTCCCGATTGCCCTACCACGTTAAACTGCGGTGCTTGTGATGGGGCAGTGGGTGTAGATGTAGGAATGCTTGGTGCAGCCGTTGTGCCTGATGGCTTTGCGCTATTGATGTTGCGGATAGACGCAGCAGCCGTTGCAGCAAGAGCCGCTAACTGAATACCCCTATTGATTGAGCCAAATGGTTCGGGGAGTGAGGTGCTATTCTTGAATATACCGACTGCTGCTTGCGCTGCATCCACCAATACGTTGGCTGATGCTACGGCCTTGCTCTCACCAAATAAAGCAGTCAAAGCACCTTGTACCGCATCAATGCTTTGGTTCATCATTGCAGCCTTTGCTTCAGCCGTAGCCTTGTCAATGGCTTTTTGAGCGTCAGCAGTCTTTTTATTGATGGCGATGATTTCATCGTTCATCTTCTGCTCAAGAGCAAGACGCTCCTCTGCCGATAGCTCATCCAGTTGAAGCAACGCAAAGTATTTGTCACGTACTGCGTTTATCTCACGCTGCTGATCCGTGAGAAGCAGGTCATAGGCTTGGTCAAGTTTTTGGCTTTGGCTTAAAAGGAATGCCGATTGAGCCTCATCTTGAACCTTACGCAGTTCTTCTTCTGCCTTTATCTGCTCGTTCAGTCGTGCTTGCTCCTCCGCACGTAGCCCTTTGATTTCAGTACCGAGTCTGCGCTTACGTGCGATGCTTGCCGTTTCCAATTCCTGAACACGTGCTTCAGCTTCGGCTACCTGCACGAGTTGGTCTTCTGATGCCTCGCCTATTGCTATCTGCGCTTTGAGTGCCGTAAGGCGTAGCTTCTGCGTTTTGATTTCTGCATTGGCTACTTCTTCTTCAAGGGCTGCTGCTCGCTGAACGGCAGCGATACGCTCCTCCGTGCTTTTGGTTAGGTCATCAGCAATGAAGCGTGCCTCTTGAATCTGCTTGTTTGCTTTGGCACGTTGCACGATGAGCGCACGTTCTGCATCCTCTGCATCATTTAGCAATGCAGCGACTCTTGCTCCCTCACGGCCTGCGGCAATGGCTGACTTGCCCAACTCCTTGAGCGCATCAATAGCACCACCTACCTTGTCGGTTACGTTCTCCACACCAAGCGTGACCTTGCCTACCGCATCAGCAGCAACCTTTCCTGCTTGCTTAAACTCACCGCTAAACGCAAGGCTAATGGCTTTACCCAATGCAGGTAGAAGCTCAAGCATTCCCTCTACTCGGTTGACAATGTTTTCTTGGATTGCCTTGCCGAAGTCAATCAACGCTTGCTTGGGGTCGCTGAAGGTATTAAAGAGCGTTTCTCCGAACTTTACAAGCACATCGGTTAGCTTGCGTACCACGCCACCGATTGCGCCCAATACAACGGCTAAAGCATCACCGCCTCGTTCCGTTTCTTTGAAGTAGGCTACGAGCGATGTTACGGCTACCAATAGCGCACCAAGACCAGTAGCGATGATCGCTCCCTTGAGCGTGGTGAATGCAGACACCGCACTCTTTACGCCACCAACTAAACTCTTGAACGCAGATACCGCACCGCCTGTGCGCTTGTCTAACGCCTCAAGTCCATCCTTGATAGCATCGTTAGCCTCCGTTGCTTTGGCTTGCGTCTTCTGCGCTTCAATGCCTACCTCTTTGAGAGCCGCAATAGCGGAGGAGGCATCGCCTTTAATTTCAATTACTTCAACTGCCGCCATTGCAACTTAATATATTCTTTCCACGATTCGGGTAGCTTGTGCTTGCCTTTGGCGATTTCAATGTTCTCGCCTACACCATGCCACTCGTTTGCGTTAAGTAGTTCTATCAAATAACCTAAATACGTCTGCTTCATACTACGTTAAGGAGTTCAAATGTTGCTTTGCCTGTGGTCATATTCAGGCTCACGTTGTTAACGATGTACTTGTTGTTGTTCCAAATTACACCATTCTGAAGGTTCAGCGTTAGGATAGTACCAAGAGGCAACACCGCATCTACTTGGAAGATTCTACGCTTAACATTGTAAAGGTCGGTGATGTAGTTAATCCATTCCGTATTGTATAGGCTGCGGCTTACGCTCTGCAAATGGTATGGGTCAATGTCTGCACCGAAGCACGTAGAGTATGATGCTCCTGCGCTTGTTGGTAGGTTAGACGTATTGGCGTACCAGCAGAAGTCAACTTGCCTACTTGTGGTGTTATCGGAATTGACAAATGCAACAGGATTTGAGCTGATATTGTAATCGCCAAAAGTCGCATAGAAAATTACAGGAGATCCTAAATAAGTATTGAACGAGCCATCCTCATTTGCATTTTCCGTGATGCTTTTGTAGACAAGTACGTTTGTCAATCCGCCAGTGTGTTCATCGGTTAGTCGTTCAAACAACGGACACTCAAATGGAACTTCAATAATAAAATCTTCACCATCAAAATCAAAGAAGTTGCGTAGGTCACCAAAACCCGTGTTGTTTGTCTTCTGATATTGGAAGCCAAGTATCTGCTCCGTGTCTTGGTATTTGAACTCAATCTCTCGGTACAAAGGTGGGCGGTTTACCGTGTACTCCGTGATGTCAAAATACGTTTGGAAGTCTTTATCGCTTCCTGCTGCGTACCAATCATCCAATGGCTGAAGTAAGAACGAGGTAGATGTAGTTGGTACGATAACCATATTGTACATCTTCAAGATACCTGCAAGGAAGTCCTTTACCTTTATTTCAGGCATTAGGTCGGTTACTACTACCGTGAACGTATATACCGCAGCAAGCGTTTGGTCTACCGAAAATGATACTGCGCTTGTTGATGAATCAACGCCCGAATAGTCGGTGCATTGATAGTTCATCTGCGCTGCTACCTGTGGTCGGATGAACAACTGAACCTCATCTCCAGCAACATAATTAAGCGAAGCCATCGTGCTTGTAACCGATGTAGATGGGTGGGCATCCACCAAAATAGAATAGTCAAACGCACCATTTCGGAACACGCCAAGCTCGTATGGCTGGTCTACATTGTTCATCGTGATGTCAAGATCATAAGTCTTGCTATCTACAACCGTCCACGTTTCGGTTGTCAGATTGAATTGGCTACCGCTTCCTGTGTTTCGGTTGAAGTTAATGAGCCTCCATTCAATATCGTTGCCACTTGAGAACATATATCCCTCAAAGCGGTGAAGCCATAGCGACAGGTCTACGAATGGGTTAGCCGATAGGAATGAGCCTGTGAATGTGATGCCGTATTTTGCTTCTATTGCATTCAATATAGCATACGCCTTCATCGCAGGCTTTAACTCGTAGTAATGGATGCCGTGTTGCTCATTTACATTGTGAAATGCTATGTTTGCATCTTCGTGCCTATTGTTGTCTGAATTGTAAAACCAATTCTTTACAGGACTCATCAGCGGATAGAAGAACGCATTGTCATACTCCGTAGTGAATCGGTCATAGATTGCATCATCAGTATAGGCGTGGTCGTATGCGCTGAAGTTTAGGTCGTACAGGTAGTCCTCACCAAACAAGTCCGTAAGGCTCACCAAATCGCCATAGAATGTAATGGTATATGCGTATGGTTCAGTACCCTTTAATTGCACACTATCAAGCTCAACAACACCAGTCCTAAATGGGAGCGAGTTAATCTCTATGCTTGCCGATTGGCGGAAGCGACCATCAAACGTACCGCTTATATCAGTTCGGTAGTAGTGACCGAAGATGGCATTGTTGGTTGGGCTTGCTGGTACAGTGAAGCCTTGCGTAAAGTCCGTGAACACCTTGCTGATGTCCTGCACATTCTGCACGCTAAGGTTGATGGTTATCTCCTCATCTTGGAAGATGTCAAGGCGTTGACCATTGACATAAATATCAACCTTATTCATCGTACAAGCATCCGTTGGTCAAACGCATAGGTGAAGCTCATCGTGTAGTTGATGGTCTTGTCGTTTACCGACTTGAGGTATTCAATGCTTCCACGATTAGGCTGGACTGCTACCCATTGCCCATCTTCGTATATGGCTACCTTCTCGCTCATCAAGATCTCCTCCATAATAGCACCATACGACTCATCTACGAAGCCCGTGTTGAGCGTTAGCGTGTTGCGAGAGTTGATATTGAACGATTGGTATTTGCCGTTCACGTAGTTGACATCCGTATACGCATCCGCATAGATGCTCTTTTGGTATTGGTCTTGGGTGAAGTTACCTTGCTCCGTTGACTTCTTGAAGAACGTTAGGTAGTCAGATACCCCGTACTTGTTTACGAACTGAATGAGGTATGGGTCGTACTTAGGCTCACATACCACTTCAAAATCGTAAGACACCTTGTCATCGTTTCCGCCAAGATCATCTACCGCTTCGCATAAGCAGTCAAGTGCCTCTACCGTTCCGCCATCAGCCTTCACTCGGTCGTTGTAGCTGATGCACTCGTTATTCACAAGTAGGTTGATGGTGTAGTCATCGGTTGGTGTTACGCCCAAGAATGTTGCTACGTTGGTGACACCACTCGGAATGTAGATGACCATTTGCGTAGAGGTCGTGGTCGTGTTAGCCCATCCGAGTTCATCCTTTAGCGAGAACCAGTACTCTACGCCATTAATCTCAATCGTGAATCCGTTAACGCCTGAGTAGGTGTTGTACGATACCGCAAGGCTCTGCGAGTTGCCTGCAAGCACTTGGAAGGGGCGTGAGGTAACAAGTCCTGCTTGAGTGACTCCTGCGTTTTGCAGTTCTCCTAAAGACTTATAGCCATCAAGAGCCAAGAAGTAAACTGTACCAATTACTCCGCTTTCGGGTGCTGCTCCGTTGTTAGAATATGTCCAGTCTCCTGTTCTGCGCACCCATACCGCTTCGCCTGTTTCTGATGCGCTCGGAGCCGTGATGAATGCCTTGCCGAATGGATGCTGAAACTTCTCACGGATCAGGTCAGATACATCAAAGTTAATGACCTCGTTGATGGAGTAGTTCTTGGATAGCGTGTAGGTGGTCGGGCTTACTACGGGCGTTTGTGTTCCCGTGTACGAGCTAATGTTCACGCTCATCGCATCCAGCGAGTCGTTAGGTAGCGTGTTGTTCTTGCCCGTGATGAAGATCGGGCTGCGAGCCGTAGCAATAGATGCTGGAGTCGCTGATACAGGTATGCTCATTTTTTCTTTAAAAATTCTTTGAAGTCATCGGGGGTGAGTGCGTATGCCTCTACCAATTCAGCAGGTAGTTTTTTAAATGCGATGTTGAATGGGCGTGAATAGAAGAACGTGGCTGGTATGCCCTTGCGGTAGATGCTTCTCGCAATAAGGAATGCCGTGCTATCGTAGCTCATAAATCTGCCGTTCTCTTGGCGAAACTGAAAGCGTCTTGCACGTACCCACTTTTGTATGGCTTCGGTCAGTCCGCCTTTTTTACCTGTGCCTGTGCCAAAGCGAAATGGGCTTTCTCGTGTGTTGATTGGTGAGGCTATCTTACCACGCACACCCTTGTCTTGGTACTGACCATAGTCAAGCATTGATAGCGTTGCAGAGAATGACTCACCGCTTTTGGAGGCTTCAGCATTCCATTGGATGCTATTGTAAAGTTCTTTGGTTACGTTCCTGTTTTGGCGAGTGAGGTTAGCCCTCGCCTGCTGCACAACGTACTTTCCGAACTTGTCAAGCACCGCTTGTATGCGCTCCTCCCGTGTCATTAGCAGACGCTGATTTCGGTGTTAGCAAGCAGCACGTCAATGTTAGCAGTCCATCCAGCAAGCAAGTTCTCAAAGCGTTCCAAGAACGGAGTGCAGATTGGGTTGCCGTCTAATTGGTACAGGTCAGAGTACAAAGTGCCTCTGCGTAATTCTTGCACCACATCGTTGATTACTGCGAGTTGGGTGTTGAGTATGTCTTGCACGTTAGAAGTGCCGTAGAACGGCTCTGGTTGCGCTCGTGGGTCTTCCTTTGTGTCATCAACCACATCCATGCAAACGAGACTTACGCTCATGCGTACCACCTGACCTTCAAAGGTCGCTTGGTTTACGATGATATGACTCAATGGGAATATGGTCTGCTTGTTTAAATCCACATCAAATAGATCGCCTGTGGTCACTACGTTGACTTGGCTATGTGCTTCAAGCGTGTCCTTGAGCTTGGTGGTGATGTCGTAGAACTGCCTCATTTCATAGATTTTTTTAGTAGGTCGCTTTCAACTTCTTGCTTTTGTTTTTCAAACGTGAGGAATTGGAGGCACTCGTGTAGTTCAAGTTTTGAAATGTCTGCAAACCTTCTAACATCGCCTTGAGCGAGTTGATAGAATGTCGCATACCATCCCCAACGCTTTGTAAATTGTCCTTGTCTTGAGTACTCATCAAGTCCATCTTCCCCTCCTCCAAAAAGGTCAGGGTAGCTTCCAATAGTTCGTTCCCTAAACGATAAAAAAAAAGCACCGCACCAAGTGCAATGTGCATCGGTACTTGCTTCATCAAGCCCGAATACTTGCTTGCTGATTCGTATGGCTCTATCAGGTAACGACCTTTGACCTTTGCTGTGATGGGTCGGTACAATACCGCCATCGTGTTGTGTAGGTTTTGCGTGTCTTGTAGATAGGTATCAAGGTCTACGAACTCACCATAGGTGATGTTATCCAATTCAGGTATGAACCCAAACTCTTGTTCACCAATCGTGAACGTAGGCGTGAGCGATGGCTTCTCCGCAAGCATCTGCTGAATGTGGCGTGAGATGTGGCTCACGTCTTTGATTCGCACATTGGGCAGGTCAGCAAGAGGCAGTCCGCAGAAGATCTCAAGCATCTTATGGGTAAGGAACTCCTCATCGCCTTCTAACCTTGCGAAGCGTTGGTATTGCTCAAGCGTAATCTCGCTCAAGGTGGTTGGCACATTGACCTTTAGTTCCATCAATAAAATAACCTTTTAAAATTAACGTATGGCATACCTGCCGTAGTTCGGCTTGGATAGCTTGTTGTATGTTGCGTAGCGCATAGCATCTATGGCGTGGTTGAATGCATCTATGGGTTTATTCAGGAGGTTTCCGTTCTTGTCCTCTACCCATTTGTAGTTCTGCATCTCTTTGATTAGGTTGCTGCTTCGTGGGGTAACGAATAGCTTGTGGCGCTTCAGCACATCAATACCAACTATAACGCTATCTGCGCCCTTCTGCGTGGGTTTTACGTTCCATCCCATACGATGTAGCTCCTCAATGGATTTGGGTTCAGCAGAGTCAGCGTATACCTCCGTGCGCCTATCTATGTTTAGGTCTTTTAGCCTGTTGCTGATATCGGGGTTGGTCAGTCCCGTTTGGTAGATGAGTTCATCAGCGTACAGGTTATCTCCCGACTTATACACCGCAACAAGCGATGTGGGGTCGTTGGTGTAGCCGAAGTCCATCCCGTAGGCAAGCAAGGTTGCGTCAGCAGGTATCTCGTTCATCCCGAATTGGAAGATGGTGGCACGGCTCATACCACGCTCACCCAAGCCGTAGATACGCCAGTAGTCCTCATCGGTTGTTGCGAGGCGTTCAATCTCCGCTACGATGGAGGCATCAAGAAAGGGATTGTCTTTGTAGGTACTTTGTATGTACGTTACATCATCACGGGTCAGCAGCCTGTCGTATATCCAGTGGAATGCATCAGATGGGTTGTAGTCAATCCATATCTTGCCCGTTGTACGAACCAACAACTGGAAGAAGTCCTCCCAAGAAAGCTCGTTGGCCTCGTTACAGAATAGGTAGTCACGTCTTGCTCCTCGTTTCTTCTGCGGTTGGTCAAGTGAAATGAACTCAAAAAGGTTTCCGTTGAGGGTATAGGTGTAGTCGCTCTTGTTGTGGCGAGTCTCATCGTACAACTCCATGTTGCGGAGTATCTCAAAGAAGTCACGGTATGCGGTCATCTTGAGCGATGGCAGCGATTTACGCACAATAGAGAAGACCTTACCCTTCTCTTGCATTGCGATGACAATAAGCATCTGCAAGATGGAGTAGGTCTTACCTGATCTTGAACCGCCTTGATTGACTACTATCCGTGTTGGTGCGGTGTAGTTTCTCTCAAAGAGTTCACTTGTCTTGACTTGCAGAACGGACAATCTCTACTTTGATTTGGGTGAGTTCATCTGCTGCTTCGTGGGAGTTCTCCACCCGTGCGAGCTTGGGTGTCGTATACTCCGCCATCTTGTTCAGCAGGTCAAGTGCGCCCTTCGGATCATCAGCAGCTACCTGCGTAAGCCATAGGGTCATATT
>JACCDP010084636.1_pt1 | contig 15013 bp, 12 predicted proteins | sample 7445841 | NCBI WGS metagenome assembly JACCDP01 (sample SAMN15323441, study PRJNA562643) | freshwater metagenome | isolation source: river surface water | place: USA:Blue River Watershed | collected 2017-08-17 | reverse complement strand
TAGATCCAAAGGAAATAAATACATCGCAAATTTTTATCAATTCACGAATATCTGAATTTCTATCCACTTGAATTATGTTCGGACAGGCCCCAATCAAAGACTTTGTTTCGGCCTCATTTTCAACAGGATGGGGTTTAACTAACAAGAAAGCATTTGGCGAATCTCGAAAAGCATCAAAAACAGCCTCTTTCATTTCAATGAGGAGTTTAGGATCTGAATATTTATCATGTGATTTAAGGCTGTAAGTGGACGCCAAAACAAATACTTTGCTATCTTTGGGAACGCCCAATGCACTTCTCTTAGAACTCAACTCATTATCTGATAAAAGAAACTTATAATCATGTCTGGGGGATCCGGTAACCTCGACTCTATCCTCATGGACACCCTGCCCAAGAATAGCCTCCTTTGAATCAATTCCCCATGCAGCAACTTTGTCAGCATAAAGAAAACGCCACTCAATTGCTTCGTCGCCGGCTAAACCAAATTGAATATCTAGACTTGGAATGCCAAATCTTCGGGCGATTATAGAGTAAATTCGAGCACGAGAATCTGAAACATCTGGTGAAACAACAATGCTTGGCTGACTATATAGTATGATTTTTCTAGCCAGGACAACCTGAGGGATTATTTGGGGAATATAAAATCTAAAAAATAATTTAAATAAAAGTCTAAAGTGCTCGGATAAATATTTAACATCAAAGGGAAGTGCTTCAACAAGAAGCTTAAATTCTTCGGTATCATTTTTGACCTTACAAACTAATCTTTCAATTTGCGAGATTTCACTTATTAAATCATCAGACCAATAATCCCACGCCGATTGAAAGTGAGATTTTTTTGAAAATACATTTTCAAATTCAGGTCTTCTTTCATCTCTTAGTACCAGTGTATTAATATGCTCATTTTGATCCAACCTAAGGGCGACGGGATGAATTAAGTCTCTATACATCTGATAAGTATGCCCAATATAGAGAATTATGTTGCTCGCAGATGATTCATTAATGAAGGGATTTGATTTACTTCTGGAGTGATTTTTTTTTTGAAAAAAGTCTCTAATTGATAGAGCTATTGGCTTTAAGCTATCAATTATATTTGGTGGGCCCTTGCTCGCCAAAATTTTAGGTATAGAACTGTGGGCAAGTTCAGGGGAAAAAACATCCCAGTAAGAAAATTCATCTATATTCAAGGAGTCCTTTAAACTTAAACCACTTTTAAGTTTAATGTTTCCAAAACATTCAACCAAATCAGCGGCGTAATTAAGAGTCTTGACAAGATCCAACCTTGCATCATTTTTATACATAGAAACTATCTATATTAAGATGAACATTGAAAAATAAATGGGCCTAAGATCTTCAATTCCAAATCCACATATTCAATAAGATCCCATTTGTATTAACAGACGTTTTATTTGAGATAAGATTTTAACAATATGATCTGGCCAGGTTAAATGATCCTTAATTTAGGCGCTTTTTAAACCATATAACGCAGCGATCTTAAACTCATACATAACTCGCGTAACAAGCTATGCAAAATCATATCAGGGACTTCTATTAAATCAAAAATCCGCTTACAGCTATCATCAATGGCCTTGCCAAATTCGAATAGCGCTAGAGTTAAGACCAAGCAGTCTTCAATACTTTGTTTAAATTCTAAAACTATGTAACCATTTGTAATTACCAAGTAATCAACAGATTAATAATACGTTATTTTGATGTTATCATGCATTTATTCCCGATTAATTTACATAACTATATTGCAAAGTATTTGGGATATGTTCTTTGCTAGTAAATTATAAAGGTGAAATGAAAAAAAATAACTCTCAACTAGATTTTTCTGAATATGGGCTTGTTATCCAAGGGCCACTCGAATCTATTGGACGAAGTGGAGCTTCCGCCTACATGACATTGAGTGATTTTTATGCAAAAGAAAATTCGCCATTCGATTGTTCAGATTATATAAAAAAGTATGTTCAAAACTACCCTCAACTAAAGATAGTATTCGCAACCTGGGAGTCAGATAAGCTTCATAAATTTAGACGAACTATAGAGTCCAATTTAAACTTTAAATTGATTAGCTTCAACGATTCACTTCATAATATGAATTTCCGTGGCACATATTTTCCCAATAATAAATTTAAACAGATGTTTTTGACTTTGCGAGGCGCCGAGTATTTAAGTCAAATAGGGATCAAATATATTATTAAAGTTCGGTCTGATCAGTTAATGAACATAGAAGATTTAATTTTGGATTTTAAAAAGGCAAAGTCATTAAGAAGTTTTCAAGTAATGATTCCATTCGGGTTTCCAAATATCCCTGATTATATCGAGGACTTTTTTTTTGTATCCACGGCTGAACAAACAATTCGCGTAGCAAAAAAATATATGGAAAGTAAGGAGTTGTTTGAATCGGCACACAATGATTACTTTTATGCTTGGGCTTCTGATCAATTCCAAGCCATACCTAGACCGATTATAAAACTGCTAAGAGGAACAACCTTTCTTCGGAAGTATTACTTTAATAGCTGGAAAAAAACATTCTCCCCCGCATCTTACCGCACTTTAGATGGATTATTTTGGCGTGGAGAGAAGTTTCCAGCCAAAATACCAAAATCAAATGGGGGCTTCTTCCTAAATTGCAACTCCCAAAATGAAGAAATGCTTTATCCAAACCTTAAATATCGAAGACTTTCTCTTTGGTTGCTAAATATGATTAAGAAAACCTTAACTTTCTAAGTTTAATTTGTCGAATTTAATTTGTCGAATAAGAAAAGTTAATTTCGGTAGGGAAGCAAAGAGCTCCGATGGAATTTAGATATCTAGATTTGAAACATCTCGGCTATTCAGGAGCCAAAGTAATTATTAACTCAACCGAGAGTAAGGTTACTAAAACTGACTTCGATGGCTCTAATATATTAAAGTATCAACATGACATATTACAGTATCTTTATATTAAGCTAAATGAAAATCTGAGGGTACCCAAAGTTTTAGGCTTTTCATCGCAGAACGGGATAGATACTCTTGATCTCGAGATAATCAGGGGGGTAACTTTATATCATCTATTTAGATCAGGTGACATTTCTCGTGCTAAAAATGTCATAAATACCCTTTGGTTCTCATGGAGTGATAAATTACTAAAAAATGAGTTGATAAGCCCATCTTTCAGCTATCTAGATAAATCAAATTTTCAAGAGAAAATTAAAAAAATAAAGAACGTAGCTAGCAGACTGGGAATTGCACAAGAGAAAAACGTGATAAACTGTTTTAAAAATGTTTGCTTTATTGAAGACTTTTCACCCACTTACTGTCATGGTGACTTTACAATAGAAAACGTTATAGTTTCAGAAAAAAACTTATACTTGATTGATTTTATACCATCACCTTTCCCATGTGTCGAACAAGATCTAAGTAAACTAATCCAGGATGGAATCGCGGGCTGGGCAGGAAGATTAGACTCCGAGGGGTCATTTAACTTCGAGCTCTTTTTAGTTATAGATAAACTTGTGCGGGACAGTGAAAGGATGCGAATCGTTAATATGAGCACACTTCAATCCCTTTCATTTCTGACTATGCTACGTATATTGCCTTATATCACTAATGATTCAGAAAAAATAAGGTGGCTGGAATGCGTTAAAAGATTAAGAAAATATTTTTCTTAAAGGAGAGTAAATGAGAGTTGTAATTCCAGCGGCCGGAAAATCATCAAGATACAATTCAGAAAAGCCAAAATACCTACTTACCCACCCAAGCGGGTTGCTAATGATCGAAATTGTCCTACTCTCTATTATAAAGAGAGTAGCTGATTGTCAATTTTCTATCATTATTCTTAATGAGCATGATTTAAAATTCGACGCCTCAGAAGTGCTACGCCAAATTGCACTCTCAAACAATATTTCTCTTGATGTGATAATTCTAGAAAATATAACATCTGGGCCTGCTGAAACTATATACAAGTGCCTCAAGCAAGCTTCTATTTCTGGCCCCTTCCTGATAAAGGATTCAGACAATGTAATTGATTTTGATGAAGCCTCAATCAACCTCGATGGCTGCGATGGTATACTTCTTGGGGGCGATATAGCAAAGCATAATATAACAGACGTGCATCAAAAAAGCTTTATAATCTCAGACACTAACGGAAGAATATCAAATTTCGTTGAGAAGCGTGTAGTTTCAAACATAGTCTGTTTCGGTCTTTATGGATTCTCTAGTGCTCAATTTTTTATAAGCTATTTTGAAAAAGTATTTGCAATGAAATACAGCGGGGAGATATTCGTTAGTCATGTTATTCAAGCCGCTCTTATTGATGAAAAGTCATTCTTTTATCGAGAAGCCATATCCTTGAGCGATTGGGGAATTTGGGACCTTTGGATGGTTGAAAGAAGGCGTCTCAGAACTTTCTTTATTGATTTTGATGGGGTGCTGGTCAAAAATACAGGGCGGTATGGCAATCCTAATTGGGATAGCGAATTCATTCCGATAAAGAAAAATATGTTAATGATTAAGAAGCTTTACGAATCGGGTGCTCAAATTATCATTACTACTTCCCGGCCATCACATTATGAGATGCGCATTTCGTCTCTTTTTCAAACATATGGAATTATAATTTTTAGCTATGTTTTTGGATTAAATCATTCTGAACGTGTTATTCTCAACGACTATAGTGATAGCAATCCTTTTCCTTCTGCATCTGCACTAAACATTATTAGGAACGGGGACTTGACAACTTTCTCCGACGCACTTAATTGAGGAGTGCTGTATGAAAATTATTTTATGCGACCTCAGCCATAAGCGTGATGGTCGATTCTCATCTGAGTATATTCCATATCCAATTGGATGTATCAAGTCCTATTTTTGTGCTAAGTTTGAGGCCGATATCGATTTTTCTGTTGAACTCATAAAAGATCCGGAGGAGCTGAGCAGGGAGATTGAGCAGCTTACGAAGAATGCTCAACCCTTAATCTTCGGATTCTCATGCTATATGTGGAATCATAATCTCTCTATATCTTATGCATCTGAGATTAAGAAGCTTTTTCCAGATAGCCTTATAGTTTTCGGAGGCCCTGACTTTCCTCTTGAAATTGAAGAGAAGAGGCTTTGGTTGCAGGAACGTCCTTGCATAGATCTCTTTATTGAAGGCGAAGGTGAGAAGCCATTTTTATCGGCAGTTGAAGTGTTCTGCTCATCTGGATTTAAAGTGTTAAAAGAGGATCTGGCCAGGATTCCTTCAATTTTCTCTATATTAGATGATAATACTTTAGCTCATTCAAGCGACCTTGCTAAAGACGGTTTTATTAAAAGCGCTAGAATTGAGAATCTCGATGCGACACCTTCCCCATATTTAATGGGTTATCTCGATAAATTTTTACTTGAAGGTAATTTAGTTCCACTCATGGAATCCAACCGTGGCTGTCCTTTTACGTGTACCTTCTGTGTGGACGGCAATGCCGCAAGATCTAAAGTCTTTAAGGTGCATCCAAATCGTTTAGGGGAAGAATTATATTACATTGCAGCTCGATACAAAGGTAGCACTCTCGCGCTAGCTGATACCAATTTCGGTATGTATCGAGAAGATTTTGAGTTTTGTAAGATGCTTGCGGCTTGCAGAAAAGAAACTGGCTATCCACAGTATATCAATACTTCAACCGGTAAGAATCAGAAGGAGAGAATAATTGCTTGCGCAGAGCTTGTGGAGGGTGCTATGAGAGTTGCAGCCTCCGTTCAAACTCTTGATCCTATTATTTTGAAAAATATTAAGAGATCAAATATTTCTTCCGATCAGCTCGTGGCCATGTCCGAAAAATTAAGCGGTGGTATATCGAATACTTATGCAGAACTTATTCTTGGCCTTCCAGGAGATTCAGAAGCGACACATGTATCTAGCGTTTCAGACTGTGTAGACGCAGGGTACAACCAAATAAGGATGCACACCCTCACATTATTAAATGGAAGTGTTATGGGTACCATTGAAGATAGGGAAAAATGGGGCTTTCAAACAAAACATAGGGGCCTACAACGCTGTTTTGGAACATATAAACTCTTTAACAACACCATGAATATCATTGAAACTGAAGAGGTTGTTGTCTCTCAGCGGTCGATGCCATTTTCAGATTATCTTAATTGCAGGCTCTTTAACCTCACCATCGCAGTTTTCTATAATGAAGAGGTGCTTCGAGAGTTAATCGTATTTTTAAAAAGTAAAAATTTAAAACCGTCTGATTGTCTCAGTTTTGTTTGGAAGAATATTTTAAAAACTAGAGGACCAATTAAAGATATTTTTTGTCGATTTCTTGAGCTAACGGAGAGGGAGTTGTATTCTGATCCATCAGATATTGTAACGAAGTTCAGTGTTGATGATTCATTTCGAGGAGACGTCTTCCAGGGTAAAGTCGGTTATAACCTCCTGTTAGATACCCAAGGTGAAATTCTGATTTCGCATTTTGATGATTTAATCGACGTAGCTTGCATTTTATTACAAGATTTCCTAAAAGAAGCGGGATCTAAAGTTTCCTCCAATGAAATTGCAGAGATCAATCAAATTGGAAGATTTATATCATTAAAGAGGCGAAATATTTTTAATGTATCTGAAGAGTATGTTGAAGAGTTTAACTCCTCATTGCTTTATAGAATTTCATCAGCATCATCTAAAGATGATGAATGCTCTACTCCCTTCTTGGTCCGTTTTTACTTCCAAGAGAGGATAGCTGAATTCATATCAGATCAAGCCCGCATATACGGTACGACTAAAGAGGGAATTGGGAAAATTATTGCTCGCTCTCCCATAAAAGACTTTCAACGTCAAGTTGAGATTATTGAAGGATAATCATTCCCAAATTTAAGAGAGGGCGAATTGTTGATTCTCATCCAATTGTAAATGCTTTACTAATTTTTTCAGCCTCAATACCTTTAGATTATTTGACTTCTCGAGGCCTTCTAGCACTCAATTAATCTTTTCACCAGACCTTCAAACTGTCAAAGCTCATACAATTAAAGAAAGAATGATTCAAGTTGGGATTATTATCCAATGATCAGGAATAATATCTTTTGAGTCCAAGTTGCGGGCATTTGAATTAAACCATTTAGATGGGGCATAAACTTCGCTTTCTGAATTATTATTTAACCAAGCACCCCACCAACTAAAAGAGCTATTTGCAATTATATTATGTTTACAGAGGCTCATTAGTCTTAGGTCTTGAAAGTTAGCGTCGGTTGAATTGTGATCCACATAAAATGTAGGTCGACTAATTGACAAATTTTCTTTAGCCCAATTTATATCATCACTGAATATAAAAAAAACTACATCGGGATTCTTTTTTTGAATTTGGTCAATAGCTTTTTCATAATAATCTAAACTTAAACATTCAGAAACCTGATCACCGTATGTTCCAGGAATATAGTCGCCACGCCTTATATGCAAACTTACAGAGTTAGACTGTAAGATTAATTCATAAAAAAATTTATCTTTTAATCCCATTGGATATTTAAATTGAAGGTCATTTTTTATGACTGATGATATTTCACGAAAATATTTTTCACTTTGCCAGTAACCTTGAATGTAAATATTATCAGGTGTATTCATAAAATCTTGGTCAAAATGAAAATGCTTTTCTTTGATATGCATTAAATCCAAACATTCATTAAGGCAAGAAAAATTTTCTATAATATTAAAGTTTGATAACCCATAATTATGAAGCTTGTATGCATCGTAAGCCGAAATATCTAGCCTTAATTCGGTATCATGTATCAATGAAAGGTGTCGGGCAAAAGCGTACTGAAAAAGTTGATTTCCGAGCCCGCCAATTATTTTAGCTACTATCACTTTAACTTTTCAACTTCAGTTGAAACTAGTCTTGCTGCCAATCCGACCGTCTTCAAACCTGGTCTAGGCTTTATGTAACTCACAATTTTATTTAAACTTTCCATTCGAACACCAGCAGATTGCATCCTTAATTGCAAATCAATATCCTGAGGGCAGTTATAAGATTTTCTCCAGCTGTGAATATTGTATCTAAAAAATTTCAAGTATGATCGATATAGCCAAGTGCTATGTCCACCAAACTCGGGTTCATTTTTTGATTTCATTCCTTTTATTAAAGTTACGCCTTCCTTTTCTTCTTCATACAAACCCGCAACAAACTCATAATTACCTTTTTGCGCAAAAGTTAATAAATTTTCAAGGCAATGCTCATCCATAATGTCGTCGTCATCAAAGTAACATATCCACTTACCTTTTGCTAAATCAAGTGCATGGTTAGATGGGTCAACGCCAGAAATAAACCAGCGAAGTGTTGGATCCTCTGGGTAGTTAGTTCTCTTTTCTAGATTAACAAATCGAACTTTAGGATTTTTTATATTTTTTAAAATCTTTTCTGTTTCAGGGGTGCAACAATCTCCCACAATAATAATTTCAAAATTCTTGTATGTTTGAGCATATATTGAAGGTAGTGTTCTATCGACCAATAATTGCCCCCTATCATAGGTGGGAATAGTAATTGAAATTAAAGGGGATTGATCTCTGCATCTGTATAAGCCTTCAAACCTAAATCTTTTGATATTTAGAATCAATTTTTCAGTAATTTTGTATAAAAGAGCCCTATAAAAACTTATGCATACATCTTGAATGGTTCTTCTTCTCTTCTTCATAAAACATCCATAAGATTTTTGCAGGTTAAACCTATTATATTTTTCGACTTATCTGTCACCATACACCCCAGCCACCGTCAATAACCAAATTTTGACCTGTTACATATTTGGAAAGATCTGTTGCAAGAAAGGCAATTGCACCTCTAAAGTCATCTTCTGTCGCCATTCTTCCTAATGGAGTTTTAGCTTCGTAGCGGTTTACAAATACTTCTGGTTGATTTCTATATATTCCGCCAGGCGACAGTGAATTAACTCGAATATTCGGCTTTATTGAAGTCGCAAGCCATCGCGATAATTGAATTAATCCGCCTTTTGATGCTGCATATGCTGCTGGGTTACTTATATCGGTATTATCATACAAAGACCAGTCTGGTCCATACATACCATATATAGATGCTATGTTAACAATACATGCCCCTTCTGAAATTTTAAGTAATGGAACTAATGATTGGGTTAAATCAAAAACTGCAGTTAAGTTGACTTCTAGTCCGCGTCGCCATGTATCAACCGTCTGTTTTTCAAAAGGCTCACTCCACCCTTGCAAATCGTCTGTACCTACAAAAGCTGCATTATTAATTAGTATATTCAACCCTTTGTCAGTATTTTTTAGAGAGTCAGTCAATTTAGTGCGCTGACTTTGTATTTCCAAATCACAAATTTTATATTCAGCACGAATTCCCCAATGGCTAATTAGCGTATTACAAAGACCTTCCAATTCAGGCTCTAATCTGTCTACCAAAATTAAATCTGCTCCTAATTCAGCTAGAGTTTGCGCTATTACTTTACCTAAATTACCTGCAGCTCCTGTCACAAGCGCACGTCGGCCATTTAATGCGCTAAGACTTTTAATTGTATTCAAATTATTTTCTCCTTAAGCATAAAATACTTTCAGCAATATGGAAGTCTAGCAATGTATCAATATCAATAGCCCGCTCAGCAGGTACATGGATCATTTTTACCTTACCTTCAAATAATGAGTTATGGTTCATTACAAATTCTGGGCTTAATACATAACAAACAGTGGTCATATCATAAACAATGGGGACATCTTGTCGGCGAGCTATTCCTGATTCCGATGAATTTACCAAACTCACAAAACCATCTTCATTTAATTTAACCATATTAAAAAAAGGATTACGATGTGCGTCAGTGGCAGTAATAACTGCATCAACAGCACCTTTTTCATATTCGTACAAGCAATTATCGATATCAATTGGCAGTCTTAATGGGGCTGTTACTGGTAAAGAAACCATAATATCCGGTAAGGATCCCGATGTTTCCATTAAATAGTTTAAAGCATGACGCCAAGCCAGCCACTCCGGGGTGTCGTCTTCTGCTAGATAAGACGGACGAATAAACGGCACTTCAGCGCCATAATTACGAGCAGTTTCTGCGATCTCTTCACTGTCAGTGGAAACAACTACCCGATCAATTTTTTTTACTGCAAAAGCATGTTCAATGGACCAGGCTATTAATGGCTTACCTTCTAACAAGCGAATATTTTTCCCAGGCAATCCTTTTGAACCGCCGCGTGCAAAAATAAAAGCTACTGTCTTCATTCCCCTGATCCTTTTAATTGTGTGGTTGGTACTAAAAAAACTCTTTGTCCAGAAGATGCAGATTTCTTTACCGCTTCAATAATCTCTAGAACCTCTAGCCCATCTTCACCTTTAACGACGGGTGATTTCTTTTCAAGAACACATTCAATAAAATTATTCCATTCAGCATGATAACTTTCATCACGTAATTCTTTTTTATTTATTAAAATAGTCCAATCTTTTTCCTTTGGTTTAAATATATCTACCTGACCAGACAATCCATTCCAACGAAGACTTCCTTTATCACCAATAGCTGTGCAAATCCTCGTTGTATCATGACGAATAAAATCTAAATTAACTACACCAATTAATTGGTGTAGGTTTGGTTTGGGGAAAAAACCTAATGTGATATGAGCTGTATCTTCTACATTAATATCAAGATCGCTTTGGCGACTAAGAGTTGCATTCACCCATTCAATGTCGCCAAATATCCAGTGAAGATAATCAAGCTCATGGCTAAGCTCCAACAAAACTCCGCCGCCTAATTCGCTTCGCGCAGATACACCTTTGCGATAATCATCATTTGGACGCCAAGAGGGCAAGTATTGTCCTATTTCGCAGCGTACAGATAAAATTTTTCCAATAACACCTTCATTCAATAAATCTCGAAAGCGGTTTAATGATAGCGAAAATCTTAAGTTATACCCTGTGACTAAAGTCACATCATATTTTTTACATGTGGCAATTAATTTTGCAACGCCATCTAACGATGAAGATAGAGGCTTTTCTACAAGGAGGTGAATTCTATGTTCCGACAAAGCTTGCGCCGCAGCAATATGAAACGGGGCAGGGTTAGCGATAACAGCAATCTGTGGCAAGAAATTAATAGCTTCTTCAATTTCAAAGAAACAACCATTCGAATATTCAGGAATTTCATTCGTTAGTTGATGTCGGAGAACGCGTATATCAGCATTGGGTAATAATTCTCTCGCCACCCTTAAATGACGCTTACCTATGCTTCCAAGCCCAACAATTAAGATGCGACTAATCAATGCAAAACCTTCTTAATATTTTTAAGCCAACTTCACCACTCTTTTCGGGATGAAACTGGCAACCCATAATCTTGTCCAGCGCAATTATTGCAGCGATTCTATGGTCGCCATAAAAACAATCAGCTATGCGATGCTCTGGATATTTTGGAACGGCCATGAATGAATGCACAAAGTAAGCTGCATCACCTGGTTTGCTATCTTGTAGTATAGAGTGCTCCCATTCCATTTTTTCATTAGATGGCTTAATAGCACTCCAACCAATATGAGGAATTTTCTGTATTTCCCCTGATAATGTTCGATTAGGAATTGCCTCAACTCTTCCTGGTATAAGTCCTAAACCAGATGTTAGGCCGAATTCATCACTACCCTCAAGCAGAAGCTGCATTCCCAAACAAATGCCAAGCAGAGGCGTTTTGCGTTCAGCAAGCTCTTTGAGAATCTCGATCAGCCCCATTTCTCTAAGAGTATCCATGGCGTTGGCAAAAGCTCCAACACCAGGTAATACAACTCGATTAGCTGAAAGTATCTTTACAGGGTCAGCCGTCAAAACTACTTTTGCACCACAATGCTCCAGGCCTCGTTGAACACTTAAAAGATTACCAACTCCATAATCAATGATGGTAACTATATTAGAGCTCATAACATCTCACACCAAAGCCTGCATTTTTAGCAATTTTTCTAATATCACCAATCTTTGCCCGTCCGTAATGAATAATATCTGCCATTGCAATAGCATCTGCATAACCCTCATTAATAGCAGGTAATAAATCTTTTGGATTTCCCATACCGCCACTAGCAATAATTGGCACATTGATTTCATAAGATACGGCTTTAATAAGATTAATATCAAAACCTTTTCGAGTGCCTTCCCTGTCAACAGAAGTCAATAGCACTTCACCAGCACCAAGAGCAACGCCGCGCTTTACCCAATCAACCACATCGAGACCAGTTCGTTCTCGGCCATTATCGGTGAAAACTTCCCATCTCTCAGGTGAAACTTGCTTGGCTTCTATAGAAAGCACCATACATTGACTTCCAAAACGGCGCGCTATATCTGTAATTAATTGAGGATTATTTACAACAGCAGTATTTACAGCTACTTTATCTGCACCGGAACGAAGAATTTCGGTGGCGTCATCAACTGATCGAATTCCTCCACCCACCGTCATAGGAACGAATATATCTTTTGCGGCTTCTTTAATAATTTCACCCAGATGGTTTCGACCATACAAGCTTGCAACACAATCCATATAAATTAATTCGTCTGCGCCTTGATGGTAATAGCGTAGAGCGTATTCATTAGGTGAGCCTATAACTCTTAAGCCTTCCAGATGTATGCCTTTAATTAAATTAGGTCCTTTAATATCAAGACGTGCAATAAGTCGAATATTTTTCATAGGTCATTGGCAATATGCTACAAAGAATTTCTTAACTTCCACACGCCATCTTCCCATTTCCATAAATGTGGTGAACGAAATGAATCAGTTAAATTTATATAGTATTCTCGAGTTAAAATTGGTTGTTCAAACATTTTTGATGCTTCTGGAAATTCTTTCTCGTGAATACTTAAATAGTTAAAAATTTCATCAGCAAACCGTTCCGGAAATTCATGGTCAAAACGTTTAACTAAGGCTATTCCCTCGTCTCGAGTTATGTCGCCAGAGCGAATTTCTTGAGCAGCATCATAACTAGCACGCCCAATTCCGAACTTAATGCCTGTTGTATGATAATGAAAATCATCAATACGATCATCAATACTATTATATTTACTATAAGTACCCGGAGTGCGCTCGGGAGAAGCTTCAAATCCTCCATGCTCAACAGCATAGTAATAACAACTTTGTGGGTGCCATTTTAAGTAATATCCCAAATAATGAACTTCTATTTTTTTCTCCTTAATTTGATTAGGATTTGCTGGCAAGTATGGCAATAAATCTTGATCCTTTAAGCTAAAATACTTCTTTAAATCAGGAATGGTGACACCTCCTAAACTAACCTTTGACTGATCTATTGCAGTGAAATAAGACCAATCCCTTATTGCAGAAGAAGTATCTCCTATAGGATTGCCATACTCAGCTTCGTTTTCACCGTAAATTACTAAAGGTATGTTATGCAACAGCGCCATTTTTGGTGCAAGGGATTTCTGGCCAAACATAAAAGCTTGAAATGGGTGGAACAAATTATCAACTGCCAGTCGAGTCAACAAACGATGCACTCTCCCATTGGGCGTCATCAAAAGATTATCATGTCCTGCATGAATCCAAGATTGGAAGTTTTTCCAACCCCAATCAGTGTAAATATGCGGCGCCCATGTTACGGTTAAAGGATGCATGTCATATTTAGTTCTCATTATGTGGGAAGCATAAAAACTATCTTTACCGCCTGATCCTGGAATAATACAGTCGTAAGTACCGTCCTTACTTCTATGTCTATCACATAACTCTCGCAACTCATTTTCTCGACTTTCCCAATCTATAACTGATTTTTTTTGTATTGCAAAATTGCATGCATCACAAATACCATTTTCATCAAAATGGATAGTACTTTTTTTTGTATTTTTGGTATGTGTATATTCAACAGCTGAGTTGGGGCGTTGATTGGAAATTACGCACAATTTACAATATGTCACTTTTTTAGGGAGGCCATATTTAACTTCTAGGTCATCTGTCTCACCTGTAAATTTTGACTTATCTACTTTTTGCGGGGCTTTAATTCGATCTATCATTTTTTAAATTCTTTCTATTGTTTATTTTTTTCATCATTAGCTCGACTTAGATCATCTGGCCGGCCAACATCCAACCAAGGTTCGTGCATTGGATAGGCTACAGTTCGCTTTTTTTCTGACTGAAGTCGCTCAAACAAAATTGGCATATCACACCGCTCATTTGCCTCTAATAAACTTAAAGCTTTTGGATTAAGAACATATACACCTGCATTAATATGATTACGAGTAATAGGCTTTTCTTCAAAGCCAATTATTTCAGCGCCTTTTGTCTGAACTACGCCAAAAGGATGTTGCCATTCATACGCTCTTACTGCCATAGTAGCTAATGCTTCGTGTCTAATATGAAAATCAAGCAATTCACCATAGCGAATATCTGTAATAACATCACCATTGATCACAATAAAAGATTCTTTGGGAGGGGGGTCTAATAGACTTAGTGCGCCTGCAGTCCCTAGTGGTGATTTTTCGCGTATATACTCAATACTTACATCTAATAATTCACCATTGCCAAAATATTCTTCAATCATATGTCCCAAATAATTGATGGCTAAAATGAAATGCCTAAACCCCTCCAATTTGGCGCGATCAATAATATGCTCCAACATAGGTTTACCTGCTACAGAGAGTAATGGCTTTGGGCAGTTTTCAGTAAATGGTCTAAGGCGCGAACCCATTCCGCCTGCCATAATTACCATTGAATTTGATCGTAGCGACGGGGATGTTACTTCATCCCATAAATGTAGGCCAACGATCTTTCGTTGATCATCAACTACAGGAATTTGCTGAATTTTATTAGCTAACATTAATTGCTTAACCAAACCTAGACTGAGCTCAGGAGGAACGACAAGTGCATTCTGGTGAACTATCAGGCGCAATGAACTATTAATATCTAACCCCTTAAGTAACCCTCGACGAATATCTCCGTCAGAGACAGTACCTTCTAAAACACCGCTTGCATTAGCAATTAAAACAATTTTAATTGCTGTTTCATCTAGATTACGAATAGCTTCAGCGATCGTATTATCCGGGGATAGAATAGATTTTCGCCAAATTTTTTCAATTGCG
>JACCDP011477676.1_pt1 | contig 15021 bp, 15 predicted proteins | sample 7445841 | NCBI WGS metagenome assembly JACCDP01 (sample SAMN15323441, study PRJNA562643) | freshwater metagenome | isolation source: river surface water | place: USA:Blue River Watershed | collected 2017-08-17 | reverse complement strand
TACAGATGAGCTCCTCAGATCTGTCGAACGGCTTCGCGCGGCGTAGCAGCCCTGGGGGCGAGGGGCAATTGATTGAGGAACCCGACCGAGCCGAAGGCGGACTCAGGCGGGGCCAATGCCACGGGGCCGCAGCGCGCTCAATACCCCATCATGTTGTGACGCACCCGCGTGAGGTGCGCCAGGCACACCTCACGCGCGCGGGTCGCGTCGCGTTCGGCCAGGGCCTCGACCAGCCCACGGTGTTCGCGCTGGTACTCCAAGCGCCGCTCGGGCGTGACGCTGCGCCGTTTGAGCTGGCCCCACTCGGCCTGGTTGCGCGCCTGCGTCATCTGCCGGAAGACCGAGAGGATGACCGCGTTGTGAGCCGCCTCGGCAATGAGCTCGTGGAGCTTGCCGTCCCAGAATTCGAAGTCTTCCAAAGTGGTGGCGGCCTCGGCCCGGTCGCAGCAGGCCAGCATGCCCTCGAAGTCCGCGGCGCGGGCGTTCACCACCACCATGTCGACGATGGCCGGCTCTAGCACCATGCGGGCGTTCATCAACTCGGCCGGGCTGATGGCGCTGGCCTGCACCTGGGCCGAGGCACTCTCCTGGGCCAGCATGGCCGCGGCGCCGGCAGTCACATAGGTGCCGCTGCCCACCGTCTGCGAGATCAGGCCCCGATCCTTGAGCCGCGCCAGCACCCGGCGCACGCTGGCACGTCCCAGGCCGCTCGAGGCGCTGAGCTCACGCTCGGTGGGCAGGCGATGCCCGGCCTGCCACTGCTGCAGGCGCAATTGCTCGAGGAGGCGGGCCTCGAGCTGCTCGGGGGTCTGAAGAACCTGCATGGTGGTTGGGAAAGCGGGCTTGCCGGGGGACGCCTGGTATGGGCCGGCCACAATTGGTTTGAATTGGGCTCATTTTTCGACCTGAAACCCGACAAATGACTCAGTGAAAACCCGAATTTCAGCCCATAGAAGGGGGGAATTGGTTAATTTGACCGGCATCATTGCGAGCCATCGCGTACAAATCGCACCAATTCATCCCAATCCTCAACCATCCTCAAATCTCCCACCGTGCGTTACGCGACCTTTATTCATGACGGCAGCCAGAAGGTGGGCGCCGTGTCTGCCGACGGCCTGTCGGTCACTCCTCTGGCTCTCAGCGCGGCCGAGGCAGAACTGGGCGTTCTGGCCCTGGTGAACAGCCAAATGCGGGGTGAGGCCCTACCGGCCCCGGTGGGCGCGGCTGTCGCCGTGGCCCAGATTCGCCTGGTGGCTCCGGTGCCCCGCCCGCGCCGCAACATTTTTTGCGTCGGCCGCAACTACCAGGCGCACGCCAAGGAGTTGGCGGGCTCCATCTTCAAGAGCAACAACCAGCCCACGGACAGCTGGCCCATCGTGTTTACCAAGGTGCCAGAGACCGTCATCGGCCCCTTCGACACCGTGCAGCTACCCACCGGCATCTCCGACCAAATCGACTACGAGTCCGAGCTGGCCATCGTGATAGGCCAGGGCGGGCGCAACATCCGCCGCGAGGATGCGATGGCCCATGTGTGGGGCTATACCGTCGTCAACGATGTCACCGCCCGTGATGTACAGACGCGCCACGCGCAGTGGCACCTGGGCAAGTCTTTCGACACCTTCTGCCCGATGGGCCCGTGGGTGGTCACTGCCGACCAGATGGATGGCCGCAACACCCGCGTGCGCGGCTGGGTCAACGGCGAGCTGCGCCAGGACGCCAGTACGCAGGACATGATCTTCGACATCCCCACGCTGATCGAGACCTGCTCACGTGGCATCACCCTGCTGCCGGGCGATGTCATCGCCACCGGCACGCCGGCCGGCGTGGGCATGGGCATGAGCCCGCCCGCCTACCTCAAGTCAGGCGACGTGGTGCGCATCGAGATCGATGGCATCGGCGCCATCGAGAACCGCTTTGCCTGAAACACAAAACACCGACTCAAGGAGAACCAAAATGAAAAAAGTGGAATGGACTGGCGGCACCGAGCACTGGACGCAGCGGGGTGACGACATCAAGCTGTTCCTGTGGGAGAAGAAGGCCGCGGCCGGCGTGCCGCACGCGGGCACGATCTTCTTTGTGCATGGCTCCTCGATGGCCTCACAGCCCACGTTTGATTTGAGCGTGCCCGGCCGGCCCTGGTCCTCGGTGATGGACTGGTTCTGCGCCCGCGGCTTTGACTGCTGGACGATGGACAACGAGGGCTATGGCCGCTCGAGCAAGCACCGCAACGTAAACAGCGACATCAGCAACGGCGCCGACGACCTGGAAGCCGGCACCGCCTACGTGATGGCGCGCAACGGCGGCAAGAAGCTTTATATGTACGGCATCTCTTCGGGCGCACTCAAGGCCGGCCTGTTCGGCGAGCGCCACCCAGAGCGAATCGAACGCATTGCACTGGCCGCCTTCGTCTGGACCGGCAAGGCCAGCCACACGCTGGAAAACCGCCGCAAGAAGCTGCCCGAGTTCATCGCCCGCAACCGCCGGCCGATCGACCGGGAATTCGTGCACAGCATCTTCAGCCGCGACCATCCCGGCACCGCCGACGACGCCACCATCGAGGCCTTCGCCGACGCCATCCTCACGCTGGACGATTCCATGCCCACGGGCACCTATGTGGACATGTGCTCCAAGCTGCCGCTGCTCGACCCGACCAAGCTCACCATGCCTACGCTGGTGATGCGCGGCGAATGGGACGGTATTGCCAGCTACCAAGACCTGATTGACTACTACTCACTGCTGCCCAACACCAATAAGCAGTTCTCGCTGATGCAGGGAATCTCCCATGCGAGCTTCCAGCAGAAGAACTACATGATGGTCTATCACATCCTGCACAGCTTTTTCACCATGCCTGAACCTACTTACAAGGGGTAAATCATGAAGACCTTGATCCGTACCGTCACCTTTGGAATGTGCCTTGCGGCCGCTGCGCCCCTGGCCTGGTCGCAAGCCGCCACCGCTTATCCCAACCGACCGATCAAGCTGATCGTGCCCTTCGGGGCGGGCGGCTTCACCGACGTGGTGGCGCGGGTCCTGGGCCAGAGGCTGGGCCAGGCCATGAACACCTCGTTCGTGATCGAGAACAAGGCGGGCGCCGGCTCCACCATCGGCACCGCCGAAGTGGCCAAGGCGGCACCCGACGGCTACACCTTGGTGATGATTTCGACCACGCACACGGTGAGCCCCTGGATCTACAAGTCCATTCCCTACGACCCGATCAAGAGCTTCACCCCAGTGAGCAAGCTGGTGGACTCGGCCTACGTGCTGCTGGCCCACCCCAAGGTGCCCGCAAACAATGTGCGCGAGCTGATCGCTCTGGCCAAGGCTCAGCCGGACAAAATTACCTACGCCTCCTCGGGCAACGGCAGCTCACAGCATCTGATGGGGGGCATGTTCGAGGCCCTGGCCGGGGTTCAGATGAAACATGTGCCGTACCGCAGCAGCGCCGGCGCCGCCAATGACCTCGTCGCCGGGGTGGTGGACGTGAGCTTTGCGGGCGTGCCCAACGCGCTGGCCCAGGTGCCGTCGGGCCGGCTCAAGGCCCTCGCAGTCACCACGCCCAAGCGCGTGTCGCAACTGCCGGACGTGCCCACCCTGCAAGAAGCCGGCGTGTCTGGCTACGAAGGCTCGGTGTGGCTGGCGCTGCTCGCGCCCGCCAACACCCCGCGCGAGATCGTCGCCCGCCTCAACACCGAACTGGCCAAGGTGATGGCCCAGCCCGAAACCCGCAAGGCGCTGAACGACGCCGGCGTGGAGCCGTCCCTGTCCACCCCTGAGGCGCTTCAGACCTACATGGCCTCGGAGCTCGAGCGCTGGGGCAAGGTGGTGAAGTCGGCCGATATCAAGGCGGATTAATCTGGGCGCGCGCGGTCGGGAGTACGCCTCCCGATCCCGCGTTCAATCGTCGATCGAACTCGCCACTGGGTCGATCACCGGGCAGATCACCGAACCGATTACTGGGCAGATTACGGGCCGGAACACTGGCCTGATCCCTCAGGTGACTCCCACCAGATTCTTGGGTTTGCCGTCCATGAAGGCCAGCAGGTTGTCCACCGTGCCAGCATAGAAAATGCGCAAGGTCTCCTCCACTGTGTAGCCCAGGTGGGGGGTGAGGATGGCGTTGTCAAAGGTGCGTAGCGGGTGCTCGTCGGGCAGGGGCTCCTGGTCAAACACGTCGAGCCCGGCGCCGGCGATCCGGCCGCTGCGAAGGGCGTCGAGAAGGGCTTCGGACTCCACCAGGCCGGCTCTGGCGGTATTCACCAGGCAGGCTGTGGTCTTCATCAGAGCAAACTCGCGAGCGCCCAGCGTGTGGCGGCTTCGTTCGCCCAGCACCAGATGCAGGCTGATGAAATCGCTGCGGGTGAGAAGTTCGTCTTTTGCGCACCACTGCGCACCCACCGCCTCGGCCTGCGCAGGTTGCAGGTTGTTGCTCCAGGCCAGCACCTCCATGCCAAAAGCCAGGCCCACCCGCGCCATCTGGCGACCGATGCGGCCCAGACCCACAAGCCCCAGGGTCTTGCCCTCCAGGGTCTGGCCGCAATGGCGCTGCCAGCCGCCCTGCTTCATGGCCGCCGCTGCCTGAGGCAGTTGCCGCGCCAGGGCGATGATCAGGCCCCAGGCCAGCTCGGGCGTTGCCCACCTGCCTAGGCCCCCATTGCCCGCCGAGGTGACCGCGATGCCACGCCGGAGCGCGGCGTTCAGGTCCAGGGTTCGATGCTCAGACCCGGTAATCGCAATGCATCGCAGACGCGGCAGACGATCGATCAACGTGGCCGGCATCGCCATGCGCTCGCGCAAGTGGCAGACAGCATCAAAGGGTTCCAGCGCCTCGGCGGCCTCGTCCTCACCAAGATGACGGTCGAACACGGTGATCTGGGCACCCCGGGCCTCGAGGGCGGACCAGTCGGCCAGACGCAGGGCCAGGTTTTGGTAATCGTCAAGAATGGCTATGCGCATACGGGGCTCCGTTTCAGTAGATCGCCCAGCACGCTGCGGGGCAGTCCGCCTGCAGCCATGAGGTGGCGCTCGGCTGCTGTGCGGGTCTCGGCCATCACCTCAAAGGTGATGACAGTGCCATCGGGGCGATGGGCCTGGACGCGAATCGGGTGGCCGTGCAACACGCCATCGGCTACGCCCTCAAAGTCATAGACCTCCGAGCCGTCGGGGCCGAGTTGCTGCCAACCTTGGCCCGCCTCAAAGCGAAGGGGCATCACGCCCATGCCAATCAAATAGGCGCGGTGAATCCGATCATACGACTCGGCGATGACCGACTGGATGCCCAGAAGGGCCGAGCCCGTCGGCAGCAAGTCGCCGGCGGAGTTCGCCACGCTGATGCGCAACGAAACCAACCGCTGGGCCCGCATGCGCGCCGAGGGCAAGGTGAAGATGGATTGAGCGACCTCGGGGCCAGACTTCAAAGTACGGAACAGGTTTCGGCCCTGGCTTGACGCGCAAGCCGGGGTTCGGGCATGGTCAAAGGAGCCGCTGATTCATCCGGCGCACAAGGCGCGCGGCAACCTGCAAATCCATGAGCAAAACCATCATCGCGCAACTGGCTGATTTTTCAGCTGGCGTTGACATCTCCCGCCTGCCAGCCAATGTCGTCGAAGAATGCAAGCGAGACGTGCTCGACACGCTCGGCTGCGCCCTCGCCGGCATTGACCATCCCAAGGGTCGCATGGGCGTCGAGACGGGGCGCCGCCTCGGCGGGACGCACGGCCAGGCCAGCATCATCGGCACCGGCGAGCGCTCTACCCCGCATGGAGCAGCCTTTGCCAACGGCGAATTGGCCAATGCGCTAGACGCCGACTCGGTGCTGCTGCCAGGCCATGTGAGCCCCTACGTGCTACCCGGTGCCTTTGCCACGGCCGAAGTGCACCAGCGATCGGGCAAGGACCTGATTGCCGCTGTCGCCGTGTCCCACGAAATGTCCTACCGCTTTGGCGCTGCCATGAGCGGCTACCGCGACACCAAGGACGGCAAGGCCTCCAGCGACTCAATAGTTGGCTACAGCAGCACTGTTTTCGGGGCGACCGCCTCTGCCGGAAAGCTCAAGGGGCTGACCGCTGACAAAATGGCCAACGCCCTGGGCATTGCAGCGGCCACCGCACCGGTCAATTCGCAGCGCGCCTGGTTCATGCATGCGCCAACGGCCACCATCAAGTACCAGCTTGCGGGCGGCCTGACCAGCGTGGCGCTCACAGCCGCCGACCTGGCCGACCTCGGCCACCGGGGCGACGTGCAGATGCTCGACGACGAAAGCTGCGGCTACCCGCGCTTCATTGGCACCGCCAGATGGAACCCCGACTTGCTCACGCAGGGCTTGGGCGAGGACTGGCGCTTCCCGGCCTTTCAGATGTTCAAGCCTTACCCGCACTGCCGGGTGATGCATGCGCCGCTCGACCTGCTGATCGACCTGATCGCGCAGCACAACATCGAGGTCGCCGAGATTGAAAGCATCACCTCGTTTGGTGAAGGCTGGGCTTACTCGCTGCCTTGCTTTACCAACCAGGAGCTCCTCGAGGTCCATGACGCGCAGTTCTGCTTTGCACACGGGCTGGCGGTGGCGGCACACCGGGTTCCGATCGGTCGCGCCTGGCAAGACCCGAAGGTGGTCTTCGACCCCTCCATTCTCGCGCTCAAGGACAAGGTGAGACTTGAGACCCACCCCACCTACTTCGAGTCGATCTCGGCGAATATTTCCGTGCGGCCCTCGCGCATCGAAATCCGCGCGCGCGGCCAGGTGTTCGCTGCCGAGAAGCAGTTCCCCAAGGGCACGCCCAGCGCTGACCCTGCAAGCTACATGACAACTGAAGAACTGGTGGCCAAGTTCCGCAACTTCGTTGACGGCCTGTTGCCGGCGGCAACGATCGACGAGGTGGTTGACAGAGTGCTTCACCTCGAGCGGGTCGAAGACTTCGGCAGTGTCATGCGCCGCCTCGTGCGGCAGTAAGCGTCAGGGCCGCAGGGTCTGGGTGAAGAGGCCCGGCGCCTTGCTCACGGCCTGGTCCATCTTCTCGCAGGTCTGGCCTTTACCGCCCTCGGCGATCGAAGGATTCGCGGGTATCGCATGCAGCCAGGGCCTGACGGGGCAGGCAAAAAAGAGCGGAAGTACCTGCCAGCAATTGCGACAGCCTCACGCGTCCTCAAGCATCCACACCCGGATCACCACCGCACCGCTTCCGGGAGGCAGCGAATGCAAGGTGCCGATGAACACACGTCGGTTCAGCCAGCCATGAGGGCCCTCGGGAGCCCGCACCTTCACATGCGAGAAGGCATAGCGGGGCTGCCCGCTGGGCTCGTCGATGGTGACCTGGTTGTGAATCGTGAAGACGCTGCCGTCCTCATGCTGCATCTCGTAGAGGGCATCGAGCTCGCGCACACCGTCGGGTCGCCACAGCTGGCGGTCGGCGCCGCCAGGCAGCACCGTGCCACGCAGGCCCATGGGGCCGTCAAAGCTGCCGCCGGTAATGGGGATGATGTGGCGCTCACCGGCCGGTCCACGGCCCATGGACTGGCGCGGCGTGGTGGTGACACGGGCCTCCCAGGCCAGGGTGGCCCTTGGGGCGATGGGGGCGGGGACAGATGAAAAATCAGGCATGGCGATGGCAGGGCTGCTGGGAGGCCGTGAACGCACGCGGGTCGAAGTAGCAGCGACTCAGGCGCGCACGTAGCGTAACAGCGCTTCACAGATGGACGCGCGGCGCCTGGCACGCACCTGTGGCGAGAAGAAATCGGTGTCGAACAAGGCCTTGTAGGCGGGCCGGGCTGCCACGTGGTAGCTGCACAAGCCCACGAAGGTGATGTAGACATCCGTCGGCTCGAGATCCAGGCGCATGCTGCCCTCGGCCTGGCCGCGTCGCAGCTGGCGCTCGATGCCCGCCATATTGCCTTGGTTGATGCGGCGAATCGCCTGCGAAGTCGAGACTACCGGAGCCCCGCGCAAGTTCTCTTGCAGCGTGAGCCGGATGAAGTCCGGGTGCCGGTTGAAGCTGTCAAAGGCCGAGCCGGCCAGGGCCAGCAAGGCCTCGAGGGGCGGCAGTGCGTCGATATCGCCCACCTCCTCGCGCCCGCTTCTGACCAGGTCGTAGGCGTAATTCAACACCGCCTCGTAGAGCTTTTCCTTGCTGCCGAAGTGGTAGTAAATCATCCGCTTGCTGGTGGCCATGCGCGCGGCAATGGCCTCGATACGGGTCCCCTCAAAACCGTAGTTGGCGAACTCGGACAGCGCCACCTCGAGGATGTCGCGAACAACAGGATCCATGGGCGCGATGGTAACGGGCTCGTCTGGGCCCGGCCCCAGATCCCCACCTGTGTCCTCGCGCGCGCTGTCCATGCTGCTCGCGTCCCGCCCGGTTCAAGCCGCCATCAGCGCGCGCAGGTCGGCGCACAAAAGCTGGGCTGCCGCCAGGCTGTCCTGGCTGACCGCGGTGTAACTGAAGAAGCCGTGGTTGAGCGTAGGGAACTCGCGCATCACCAGCGGGACGCCCTCCTCTCGCAGGCGCCTGGCATAGGCCAGGTTGTCTTGGTAGAGAAAGTCGTAGGGACCCACGCCGATGATCACCGGGGCCAGGCCAGCCAGAGTCTTGGCACGCAGCGGTGAGGCGCGAGGGTCCACTGCATGGCGCGCGGCATTGTCTCCGAGGTACATGCGCTCGGGCCCCGGCTTGTCGGTCAAGTCGGTGGCGGCGTAAATCAGGAGCTGCGCCGCCAGCGCAATGCCCTGGTCGCGAGCGAACAGGGCCACCGCCGCGGCCAAGTTGCCACCGGCGCTGTCGCCGCCAACCGCCAGGGGCTTGTCGGCGCCACCCAAGCGAGCCCTGTTGGCCGCCGCCCAGGCCAGCGCGGCCTCGGCATCGTCAATGGCTGCAGGGAAGCGATGCTCGGGTGCCAGCCGGTAGTCGACGTTGAGCACCACCACACCGGCTTCGTTGGCCAGACGAATGGCATGAGCCTCGTGCGAGTCGAGATCTCCCACCACCCATCCACCACCGTGGTAGTAGACCAGTGTGCCTGTCACCGGACCACTGACCGGGCAAACGATGCGCGCCGGAATGGGCCGGCCCGATCCGGGCGGCGCGGGCAGCTCGATCGGCTCGATGGATCCCTGCGGCAGCTTGGGTTTGGGGTAGAGGAAAGCGCGGATGTTGATCGCGCGCTCCCGGCTCACAGGTCCGTTGCCACCGGCGTAGAGGTCGGGAATGCCCGACTCCTTCCAGCGGCGGTCGATCTCCAGGATCGCCGGATCCAGTGGCGCTTTTTGCGGGGCTTGTGTCATGGTCTCCCTTGATGCGTGCGCGCACGGGCCTTACTTGGCCGGCACCACGTCGATCAGGTCGACCACCAGGGATTGCCCTGCCTGTGGCATCTTCACGTCACTGGTGGCGAAGTAGCACACGTGCACCGCAGCCACCGGCGCAAACCAGGCGAGCTCCACCGCCTGCGCGTAGACCTTCTTCCAGGCGTCTTCCGCCCTGGCCAGAGGCAGCAGGGCGGCCTCGCTCATCAGCTTGGTGAGCGTGGCGTCCTCGCTGCCATAGGTGTTGAGGCTACCCTTGGCGTCCAGCGTCTGGAAGCGGGCCAGGTTCGGCACGCTGGAGTTACTGTTGAAAACGAGGGCGGAGTAGGTCTTGTTGCGGCCGGCCGCGAGGAAGGGTCCGAAGCCCTGGTATTCCTCGGTGACGAACCGGATGCCGATTTTTTTCAGCTGCCCGGCAATCGCCTGGGTCAGGAAACGGCTCAAGGTGTTGTTCACATAGCCGACTTTCAGCTCGAAGCCGTTGGGGTAGCCGGCAGCGTCCATCAGCTGCTTGGCCTTGGCCGGGTCGAAGGGGTAGCGCTTTTCCAGTGCGGCGTCATAACCCATGAAGCCGCGGCTTTGCAGCTGCAGCGAGGGCTCGGCGAAGCGGCCCAGGAGGGCCTGCGAGATCAGCTTGCGATCGATGGCGTGGTTGATGGCCTGGCGTACGCGCACGTCCTTCAGGAAAGGCTGTACCTGGCCGTCGCGGTCCATCAGCACAAGGCCCGTCCAGCCCACCGGGTCGGATTGAATGCGCATGTTTTTCGGCAGGTTGGCCGCGTTGGACTGCGCGGTCAGTGGGTCAGAGACCAGCAGCTTGATCTGCCCGGCCTTCATGGCCTGGATGCCGGCGTTCTGATCCTCGAAGACGGTGATCACCACCTTGTCCCATTTGATGCGGGACTTGTCGTAGTAGTGCTCGTTGGGCAGGTAGGTGTAGCTCTTGCCGGTGACGGTGGCGGCGGGGTCCAGCCTGTAGGGACCCGCACCAAAGGTCTGCGACGCCAGGAGGTTGGCGCTGGCCAGGCCCTTGGGGCTCATGATGTAGCCAGCCAGCCAGTAGCCGTTGAACAATTCAATCAGGGCCGGTTGAGGCACCGACACCCTGACCTTGAAGCGGTAGGTGTCCAGGACCTCGATGCCCGTCATGCTGGCCAGGTTGGCGGCGAAGGGGCCCTTTTTGGCGACGAAGTATTCGATCGACTTTTTGCAGGCCTCGGCGGTCACCGCCTCGCCGTCGCTGAACTTGGCGTTCTGGCGCAGGGTGAAGGTGGCCTCTTTCGAATCAGCCGACAACTCCCAGGCGGTCGCCAGGGCGGGGGCGAACTTGCCATCCGCCTGCGTGCGTACCAGCGGCTCGTAAGCCGGAGCCAGGTGCAGGCCGGCACGGCCGTTACCGCTGTTGGCGGGGTCCATGCTCAGTGGGACGAAGGCGCCACCCACGCTCAGGACCTTGGCATTGGTCTGCGCATGCGCTTGGCCCATGAGGCCGCTGCCCAGTGCCAGACCGGCCGAGGCGCCCAGCAGGCTGCGCCGGCCGATCAGAACGTCGTTGAATTGGTTCATGTCCATGCTTGTCTCCTTGTCTTCAATGGAAGTTGAGTGGGGGTTGGAAGGCGGAAAATTCAGACCCCTGCCTGGGCGCGCCGGGCGCGTTGCAGCAATGGGTCGGGCACTGGCGCTGCGGCAAGCAACGCACGGGTGTAGGGGTGGGTGGGGGCATCGTGCACTTGGGCGGCGTTACCCTGCTCGACAATCTCGCCCTGGTAAAGCACCAGGGTGCGGTGCGAGACATGGCGCACGACCGTGAGATCGTGCGAGATGAAAAGCAGGGCCAAGCCCATGCTGCGTTGCAGTTCGTTGAGCAGATTGAGGACCTGGGCCTGCACCGACAGGTCCAGGGCGCTGACCGGCTCGTCGCAAACCACGAGACGGGGTCTGGCGATCACCGCGCGCGCGATCGCGATACGCTGACGCTGGCCGCCGGAGAACTGACCCGGGTAACGCTGCGCGCTATCAACCGGCATGCCGACCCGGGATAGCACTTCGGCGACACGGGCGCGCATGGCCTCGCGGGTGATGCCGGGCTCCTTGAGGAGGGGCTCGGACAGGGTCTGCCCGATGGTGAGCGCCGGGTTAAGCGAGCCATAAGGGTCCTGGAACACCACCTGGATGTCACGGCCCATCACGCGCCGGCGCGCCACGGCGTCGTGCGTGAGGTCCTGGCCGTCGAAGACAACTCGCCCTTCGCTCGCTTGCACCAGACCGAGGATCACCCGGCCTAACGTGGTCTTGCCAGAGCCGGACTCGCCCACCAAGCCCACCGTCTCGCCTGCGGAAATCGTGAGGTCAATGCCCTTGAGCACCTGAAAGCGCCGACCGCCCGGCTGCGGGAAGTCGACCTTCACGCCGTCCAGCTGCAGTAGCGGGGTTGCTAAATTCATGGGGGCACTCATGCCGCCGCCTCCTCGTCCGTCATGCCGGCCGCCGCCAGCACCTCGGCCACCGTGGGCAGGGGCTGACCGGGCTGGGAGGCATGCGGGTTGGCTGCCAGAAGCGCGCGGGTGTAGGGGTGCTGCGGCCGGTGGAACAGGTCCACCACGTCGGCTGATTCGAGCACCCGGCCATGGCGCATCACGAGGGCACGGTCGCACAGGTCTGCCACCACGCCCCAGTCGTGCGTGACCAAAATGACCGCCATGCCGCGCTCGCGCGAGAGCTGCCGCAGCAAGGAGAGGATCTCGGCTTGCACCGTCACATCAAGTGCCGTGGTGGGCTCGTCGGCGAGTAGCACGCGCGGCTCGCGCGCCAGTGCACGGGCAATGCCCACGCGCTGAGCCATGCCACCTGAAATCTGGTGCGGGTAGCGGCGGGCCACCTCCTCGGGGTTGCGGATCTTCACCGCCTCCAGCAGACCTATCACCCGTGCCTGCGTCTGCGCGGCGCTGCCAGGATGCTGCAGGCGCACCACCTCGGCAAGTTGGTAGCCGATGGTGAAACAGGGGTCTAGCGCCGACATCGGCTCCTGGAAGATCATGCCGATGCTGGCGCCGCGCAGTTGCGCCAGCTGCGCGTGGTCGCCCAGATCAATGGTCTGTCCGTCGATCACCAGCGTGCCTGCCGTGATCTGTGTGCCTGCGGGAAGGAGACCGAGCAACGACAAGCTCGAAAGCGTCTTGCCGCTGCCCGACTCGCCGACGATGCCCAGGGTTTCACCAGGCGCCAGGTCAAATGTCACGCCGTCGACCAGTCGGCGGGCGCCGGCGTCAATACACAAGCCGCGCAGCGACAGCAGGCTGCCCGCGGGAACATCCTGAACAGCCTGGGCCGTACGCGTGCCTGCACGATGCTGCGTAGCCGGCCGGGACCAGGCTTCGGTGGAAGCATCTCGCAGGCTGTCCCCCAGCAGGCCGAAGGCCAGGATGGTCAGGGCCACCACACCGCCAGAGGGCACGAGCAACCAAGGATGGTCATTCAGACTGGAGGAGGCCTCGAAGATCATGCCGCCCCAGGTGGGCGCGGGCGGAGCCACGCCTAGGCCCAGAAAGCTGATGCCCGTCTGCACGATCACAGCAATCGCGCAGAACAAGGCCAACTGCACGATGACCGGGCCGATGATGCGCGGCATCACGTGACGCACGATGATGTAACCGTCGCCCAGGCCGCAGAGCCGCGCCGCGGCGATGTAGAGCTCCTCGCGCACCGCCAAAGTCACGCTGCGCATCACGCGCGAAATGCCTGCTGACCCCAGGATGCCCAGGGTCACCATAGCCGGCAACATGTTCTGCCCGAACACAGCCAGCACCGCCAACATGATCAGGATGGTGGGCATGGACTGCAGCAAATTGACCAGTTGCTGCGCCAGGCGATCCCAGCGGCCGCCGAAGTAGCCGGCGCTCACACCCATCGCAATGCCCAGCACGCCCGCCACGAACACGGCCTCGAGCACGCCGAGCAGGGTGGGGGCGGTGCCGTGCATCACCCGGCTGAGGACGTCACGCCCCAGGGCGTCAGTGCCCAATAGGTAATCGGCGCTCGGTCCCTGCTTGATGGCCAGTAGCTCCTGTTCCAGCGGGTCGTGTGAAGACAACTGGCCTGCGAAAAGCGCAACGACCAGCATCAGGGCCAGCCAGGCCAGGGCCAGCACTGCGGTCGGCCGGCGCAAAAGGCGCGACCACACGCTGTCAGGGGTGGGCTGGGTCATTGCACCCTCACCTTGGGGTTGAGCCAGCCGTAACTCAGGTCTACCAGCAGGTTGATCACGATGGTGATCAGGGTGAAGTACAGCGTCACTCCTTGGAGCAGCACAACATCCTTGGACTGGGCAGCGCTCACTGCCAGGCTGCCCAGTCCAGGCAACACGAAAATGCGCTCGACGAACACGGTGCCGCCGATGCCGGCGATCAGCACCAGCCCCAGCACGGTGACAACGGGCAGCGCAGCGTTACGCAGCCCGTGCTTCCAGACCACGCTGTGCTCCGGAACGCCGCTGGCGCGCAAGGCGCGGATGAAGTCGCGGCCCATCACGTCAGCCATTGCGTCGCGGGTCTGCTTGGCCACACTGGTAATTGAGTACATCGACACCGAAAGCACGGGCAGCACGAGGCCCATGAACCACTCCGCGGGCGAGTCGGCGAAGCGGGTGTATCCGGTCGCGGGGAGCCACTGCAGCCAGACTGCGAAGAAAGAGATCAGCACCAGCGCCAGCCAGAAGGAGGGAAACACCAGCCCCATCAGCGACAGGGTGTCGATGGCCCGGCCCACCCAGCCGCCGCGCAATGCACTGGCCACTCCGAGCAACAGACCCGCCGATACGCACACCAGGAGCAAGCCGGCCAGGATGCACAGGGACACGGCCAGCCGCTCATTGAGTAAGTCAGACACCCGCTCGCCGGTGAAGAAGGAGACCCCCAGGTCCCCTTGGACCGCCTGCGCCAACCACACGCCGTATTGCAGGAGCAGCGGCTGATCCAAGCCCAGTTGCTTGCGCAAGGCCTCGTATTGCTCACGGGTGCCGTCAGCACCCACGATGGTGGCAGCCAGATCACCGGGCGCCAGCTGATTCAGGATGAAGGCGAGCAAAGTGACCGCCACCACGAGCGGGATCGAGGCGAGCAGACGGCGCAAGGCGATGGCCAGCACGGTGGGCTTCCTGATTAATGTCCGTTTTGGTACATAAACATATTTTGTTTTTGTACCGGGTCGTACATCAATACGGGTTTTCCCCGGCGCTTAGGCATGCCTCCTTTTGGAGACGGACGGCATCCCCCCTGCGGCGGACAGGGAGCGAGGTGAATTTTCGGACTCTGTCCTACAGAACGGCATGGGCAGCGGACGCAGCATGCCCCTCCACCGATGCGACCGGGAACCTAACCGGTCAGCAAATCCACAGAGAGAGACAAGTCCGAGGTCGTCCATGTCCCATTCCGAGTACCGCATCGAGAGCAATCGCCCCCTGTCTGGCCGTTTCGGGGGTGTACCGCCCCTGGCACCCGACCGCCCACTCTTGGTCGGCAGCCGCGCCCTGGCGGTGGCGCTGGCAGCCAAGAGCTTCCGCACCGAGTCTGGCCAGGAGATCCGCGTGGTCTATGTGCCGACCGGTGAGGTCTTGTTTTGCAAGCTGGAGGACGGGCCGGCCGACACCTGACCCGATGAGGCGGATGAGGCTGCAGCGGCGGGAACGCGCGGGACCTGGATGCCCCCTCTTTCCGCCCTCCCCCTCTCAC
>JACCDP010263934.1_pt1 | contig 15021 bp, 13 predicted proteins | sample 7445841 | NCBI WGS metagenome assembly JACCDP01 (sample SAMN15323441, study PRJNA562643) | freshwater metagenome | isolation source: river surface water | place: USA:Blue River Watershed | collected 2017-08-17 | reverse complement strand
GGGGCTGCAGCACTGGGCACTATTTCACAAGCATCAGGCAGTATGCCACCGGCTATTCCCACCAACACCCCAATGCAATTACCCACTGCAACCACACGGAGCCTCACCGGTGATATTACACTCAATCAGGCATTCTTTGACTTTGACACCATACAGCCACCGAAGTCATTCGCCGGCATTGGTCAACCGTTTACGTGTATCAACATCAACTGTCCGACGCTCAGCATGAATAGTCCCGATGGCTATGCGGTGGAGTTTACCCGGGCCTATGGTACTGAGCTACAAAGCACCGTACCCGTCGATCTCGTCAACACATCATTCACCGTCAGTGCCTGGTTCAAACGCAAGCAATTGCACATCAACAATCCATTCTTGAGTTTCGGCACGATTAATAGCCCAAATAAGTTCTTTAGTATGGGTATAAACAGCAATAACCGTATCTACTGTTCGTTTTATGGCAATGATCTCGTCAGTAATCATATCTATGCTGACACTGATTGGCATCAGTATGCGTGTACCTTCAATATCAGTACCATGATACGTCGCATCTATCGCGACGGTGTTGTCGTTGCGCAAGACCGTATCGCCACACCGCTTACCATCAAAAAAGAGCAGATATCACTCGGCAGAGACAACACTTCCGGAAACTCGGCCGATGGCTGGCTCGACAACGTGGCCGTGTATACTCGTGAGCTCACCAGTGAACTCACCACGTATGCGGATTTCCCCAGCACATCACCAGTCATCAAACAATCCTTCAACCAACTCACTTTTCAGAGTACGCCGTTGAATACCGCAACACTCATCTGTGGTAGCGACAGTTGCCCTACCTGGAAATACTCTACACATCAGCGATATGCGCTGTTATTCGACACAAATCAAGCAATGGAATTCACCCCGCTTATCAACACCAAGGAAGGAATCAGCATGCTGTACTGGGCGAAGGCGAAAGATGCCCGTAACAGTGTAGTGGTATCACAAGATAATGGACTCAAAATGGGCTTCACCGCAGAAAATATGCCATTCTGCACCATTGGTCAGACCACCTTAATCGACACCTCATTCACCGATAGTACGGCATGGCGTCAGTATGGATGTGCCTATGACCCCAAGCTCAAAAAAATGGTACTCGCCATCGATGGCATCATCAAACAACAACAAAGCAACGTGACATATGCATCAACCAACAAATTTTGGCTGGGTGCCAATGCCGACCTGAGCAGTGGATTCCATGGTTTCGTAGACGACGTGGCGTACTACACTCGCCCACTCACCGCAGCCGAATTCAAGATCCTCTACGAAATCACCAATCCTAATGCGCTAGAAATCACACCCACCGCACCGGCAGTGAGCTATACACCAAGTAAGACGTATACAACAACCAAATCTCCAACACGCACCAATGTCTACTACAACACCAAGACGCGGATACCTGCCACTGCCACATCCAAGGCTGCACTCTATCGTTCACCTACACCGACCCGTAGCAATACGCCACCAGCGAGCCTTACACGCACCGCACTGCCGAGCAACACCAAACCACCAACGCGCACGTTGAAAGTGCCCACGGCGACACCAACTCAAATCACGCTAACAGCATCATCCACCCGTACACCACTTGCTATTACACGCACGATTATGGCACTACGCACCGCTACCTATGCTGCCACCTACGTCGCCCAGACCCAAACCGTAACAGTACAGTTCGTGACCCAGACCGCTGCTGCTCAACAAACACAGCAAGCAGGTACGATACAGACACTCACCGCATACCCGGTCCCAGCAACACAAACGCGCACTGCTACAGCATATCCAATCCCGTAGTTTCAGCGCAGACACTCCACGCAGCGTTGCGGCGTGGAGTGTCTATGCAGTTCTCAAGCTTCAACATATCGTCTCAATGAGAGTATGTATCTTCGACGTGGAGTACTGCATTGCACATCGATCGTTTTTTGTGTGATGCATATCCATCTCGCATACCCATAGAGGATATACTAGTAGCAGAGAAGCGATTCCCGCATACACACCAAACAGGAACACCATTCATGTCATCACAACTATACGGGGCATACTGGCGGGGATGCAATCCACAGTGCTTGACAACGACCTAGGGCGAATTTTGGCGCATCAATCGTTGTTCGATCAAACCGCGTGCCACGTGCCATGGCTCGCATGCGGGCATCGACGCCATCAGCCAGATTATGCAAAATTACCAGCTGACAGCGCACGATATCACACACATCGACATCAGTGCGTTTCAATACGGGATGTGCGATAGTAGTCACATTCATACGCGTGCCAAAGCGCAGCTGAGTCTCCCATATGCGATTGCCGCCCAGCGGTGCTACGGCAAAGTCTTTTTGGCAGAGCTCGAATCTACCGCCTGGACGGGCCCAGCTATCGCTGACTGGTTGAGATGTACGCATCCTCGGACACATGCTCCACGCCACCACCGTCTAGGCGCACAGTACGACGATGCAACCTGTTGGGTACACCCAAATTGCACGTATAATCCTAGCAAGGCAGTATCATTGCTACACGTGCTCCCACGCACGGATGCGCACCAGGCGGCAGGTACTATCGCATCGCATACAAGGAGGTTGGCATGCGCACTCGACACTACGGCGCAATTGTGATTGGTGGTGGCATCATCGGCTGGAGCACCGCTTACCATCTGCAGCAACAGGGTGTACACGACATCGCTGTGATGGATATGAGTCATCCATCAGTAGCCACCTCCGGCGCAGGTGCTGGCTTTGTGGGCGAGTGGGCGGCCGGCTTTGGACCCAAAAACTGGGGCAAAGACGAGCTCGCCATTCAACAGTACGGCATGCAATTCTACCGCGAACTCGGGCGGCGACACGACATCCACCTGCGTGAAAACGGCAACATGTACCTCGCTCGCACTGCCCACGGCTACACTACGTGGGTAGAGCCCATGCTCACCCATGCTCTTGCCCCTCACGACACGCGCCAGCTATCGCCGCACGACATCCACGATATCAGCAACGGCAGCATGGCTGCATCCGAAGTCTATGGCGCCGTCTATCACCCTCGCGGCATCCAGATTCATACCACACCAGCGGTACAGGCTCTGGCCCACGAAGTACTCCGCCATGGTGCCACACATATCTATGGGCAACAGGCAACTCAGCTCATCCATACCAATGGTCATATTACGGCAGTTAAAACCAGCGATGGACAACAGTATGACGCACATACCGTGGTTGTAGCCGCCGGTGCGTGGGTCAATCAGCTCTTGCAAAGCATCAATATGGACATCCCTCTCTACCGCGTAGTGGCCACCCGCATTATTAGCCCAGAAAGTGGCATCCCCAGCACACTCCCTACCATCATGATTCCTGAGCAGGGAGCATGGATCCGCGAGCATCGTGGTGGCTTGTTGTGGGGTACCGGTGATGGGTACGCCCCCGTGCATTCACTCCCAGGTACAACTCCCGTGGGCACGCGACCACATTACCCCGAGCTAGTAACGGCACTGACCACCGCAGTGGGCGCATCGTTCCAACGCTTGTTCCCACAGGCTAGCCTCGCAGTGGCTGAGTGGACGCAGGGCATCCCCGCCTATAGCGTCGACCGGCTCTTTTGTGCGGGTGCAGTGCCTGGCATCCACGGGTTGTGGGTGGCAAGTGGTGACAACGAATCAGGAGTGACACACGGCCCTGGGATGGGGCGGCTGATGGCTGACCTTGTGACCACGGGAACGAGTACATGGGTCGACGCCCGTAAGTTCGCACTCGACCGCTTTGCACAGCGCTATCCTGATGAAGCCGCAATTGGAGCGGCTATGCCACCACGGCGCTAACTATGCCATTCATTGCAACTATCACCATCGTGGTGCCCGACTACGACGAAGCGATCACCTACTACACCACAGTCTGTGGGTTTGTGGTACAGGCAGACTACCCACTCGATGCGCATAAACGCTGGGTGGTCGTCGGCCCACCCGATGGGCGTGGCTGCCAACTCTTGCTGGCCAAGGCCAGCTCACCCGCACAAATGGCGCACATCGGCAATCAGACGGGTGGGCGCGTGGCGTTTTTTTTGCAGAGCGATACCTTTGCGCTCGACTATGCCCGCATGCAGGCGCTGGGTGTAGACTTCATTGAAGCACCACGCCACGAATCCTATGGGTGGGTAGTCAAATGGCGTGACCGCTATGGCAATCTGTGGGATTTACTGGGGTCATAAGCAATACACCCCCCATTGATCGTATATACATCATGCACAAGCGTCACACATCATTGCGTGTGCTGCTGCAACGCTTGTTTACACGAGCTTCATCACAAACAATCATTATTTTTGCAATATTACGCTCATTCAATCATTTTCAATCACAAATCATAGTTTAATTTGACATTTATGACGTTTATGCTATGATGAGCCCATCGAAACCACCAAATATAGCGACATGCTGAAGATACGTACGATGTGGGCACCTGTATAGATACAGGGGGGATGAAAGGGAACTACCGTGCATATTGGGCTCATTAGTGATTGTTTACAATCATCCGATTTAGCGGCAGTGCTACACCACTACCAGCACGTTGGCATCACGCATATTGAGATTGGCACAGGGAATTTTTCATCAGCACCACATTGTGAATTGAACCGCATGCTCCATGATGCACCAGCACGTGCCGCATGGTTGGCCATGTTTGCTCAGCATGGCATACATATTAGTGCATTGAATTGTTCGGGCAATGTGCTTGATGGTGATTTGACGCGACGAACACAGGCACAGCAGGTATTCCGTGATACGGTGCAACTTGCAGGGCTGATTGGTGTACACACAGTAGTCTGCATGAGTGGGTGCCCGGGCGAGCCGAGTGGTGATGGGCAGTACCCCAATTGGGTGACGTGTGATTGGCAACCCGAATTCCTGGCGTTGTTGCAACGCCAATGGAGCGAAATTGTGATTCCGTTTTGGCAACAGCACGCATCATTTCTCACACAGCATCATGTGCGTGTAGCCATCGAGATGCATCCCGGGCAAGTTGTCTACAACCCGGCCACATTTGCACAACTGCATGCAGTCACTGGCGACATGGTAGGCATCAATCTTGATCCGAGTCATTTATTTTGGCAGGGCATTGAGCCGATCCGTGTCATCGAACGGTATGGGCGACATATATACCATGTACATGCCAAAGACTGCTGGATTGATGAGACAGAAATGGCACTCAACGGTGGTCTCGACATGCGGCACGGCAACGGAGTCACACGTGCCTGGCAACACTGCTTATGGGGCGACGGGCACGGCGAAGACTACTGGCGAAGTTTTGTACGAGCCCTAGCTGACCAGCACTACAACGGGGTATTGAGCATTGAATATGCGGGAAGTGATACAGATGTCATCGGCGACATCATACGCACACGTGCACTGATTGAGCGCGTGTTGCCAGCATGATACCATCAGCATCTGCTGTGGGTATAAATGGATTTGGGTATGCGAAGGAGCAAACCATGGATCAGTCATCTCGTTTGAAGCGCCGTGATGTGTTGCGCATCATGGCAGGCGCCTCAGGTATGGCGCTGTTGGCAGCATGTGGTGCAAGCACCGGTGGGAGTGGTGGCGGGAGCGAAGCCGTCGAATTGACGTACATGAGCCCAGATCGTGAATTGGGGCAGCAGTACGACAAAATCATCATCGACAGCTTTAATGAGCGCATGAAAAAAGAGGGCAAGCCGTGGAGTGTCAAGGCAGTCCCCGGGCCTGCTACCGACAACGACTACAACACCAAAGTCAATGTCGATGCAGCTGCAGGCACAATGGCAGACATTGTCGGGTTGAATTCGAGTGTGGTGGCCGACCTCGCCGCCTCAGGCGCAATTGCCGACATCACGCCATACCTCGACAAATGGCCAGAACTGACACATGTATACCCAGTGCTACGTGAAGGAAATCTGATCAACGGCAAAAATTACACGTTGCCAGTGTCAGCATCCACGTTCACCTTCTTCTACCGCAAAGACGTGTTGGCCAGCAATGGTATCAACGATGCACAGCCCAAGACATGGGACGACTTCTACGGCATCTGCGATAACATTGCGAAAGCGGGCGTCAAACCGGTTTGTTTGCCTGCAGCCACACCGTGGGGTGGTGGCTCTTGGGAAGAAGGCTTCCGCATGGTGTGGATGAGCTTCGAAGGCGAGATCTTCAGCGAGGCCGAAAAGAAGTGGGTGGTGAGTAGCCCTGGCTTGCTCAAAGCATTGACCGTCTATCAGACGTTGGCCAAAAACAAGTGGCTGACGGTTGATGAACTGCTCAACCCGAACCCATGGGAACCAACCAAGTACCAACAATTCCCGGCAGGTCAGCTGGCAGTTTGTACGGGTGGTGACTGGCAGTGGACATTTGACTGGGGTCCAACAGGTGCTACCCCCATCGAAGGGCTGTTTGAAAAGGTTGGCCGCTGGCAATTCCCCAGTGAAACCGGTAATCCGTTTGTCTTTGTAGGGACGGGTGGTGGCTCAGTCATCAACGCAAAGACGAAGAACATGGATGCGGCTTGGGAATTTTTGGCCCATTCGTTGCGGGCCGAAGTCCAATGTGAAGCCAACAAGATTTATCTTGGTGGACCATCAGGCATGGACAACTTTGGCGAACTCTGCCCAGAGTACAAGACGCAAGTTGGCGGCAAGATGCTGGAAGCCACAGAGTTCTTTGCAACAGGCAAGATTCTGCGCAATCAGACCGGCGAATCCAAGATTGTTGACGGCATCGGTCGTGCCACTGAAGATGTCATCACGCTCAAAGCGACACCAGAAGAAGCCATGGCGGCGTTCGCAAAAGCGATGACAGAAGCACTCGGCGCTGATAAAGTCAAGCAAGTCTAATAGGCATCACAATACACCACATGCGAGCGATGCTCGCATGTGGTGTCAGGAGTTGTTATGATTAGCCGTCGCTCTGAACGCAACATGCTGTTCATTTTTTTGGTACCCGCAGTATTAACGGTATTCGTGTTTACCATTTTGCCCGCATTATGGGCAATTGGGGTGAGTTTTACGGATCGTGCCCTCACCGGCGAGCGCGCAGTCACCTACGGATATGTCGGTATTTCAAATTACATCCGGCTATTTGAAAACGAAACATTTCGTCACTCTGTGAGTTTGACGTTGTGGTATACCTTGTGGACGAATCTCGGTCAATTCACCATTGGCATGGCAACTGCGTTATTTTTAAACCGTGCCAAATTATGGGGCAAAACGTTCCTACTCGCTGTGGTTGTGCTGCCCATGGTCATCCCTGGTGTGATTCAGTCGCTGATTTGGTCATCAATGCTTGCAATGGGTGAATACGGTACGTTAAACCGATTTATGAGCTTGTTTGGAGTCGAACCAATCGCATGGCTACGTGAAGCACCCATGCTATCAGTGACACTCGTAAATTTCTGGAACAATTCAGGGTTTGCCATGATTATGTTTTTGGCAGGCCTCGAAAACGTTCCCAACGAGGTCATCGAAGCAGCACACATCGATGGTGCAAGCCCGTGGCAAACGCTGATCCGCATACGCTTGCCCCTTATTCGTTATGTCATTATGTTGTGGTTGTTGCTAAATACACTCGGCTGTTTGGGTGTCTTTGATTTAGTTTATACGTTGACACGTGGCGGTCCCGGTAATGCAACCCAACTCGTTGGTATTTACATCTACGACCAGAGTTTTAAATTCTACGAGCTTGGGCTGGGGAGTGCAGCATCAGTCATTTTGCTCTGTTTGAGTCTCGTCATTGGCATTATCTACATACGTCTCTTACGTGTGACGCTCTAGAGAGGTTCACATGCGCCAACGCATTATGCAGACTTCCCCATCACTCAGTCAACGTGTGTCACTCATCGGCATCTATTTGTTTATGATTGTGTTAAGTCTATTTTGTTTGATTCCATTTGTGTGGCCACTCTTGAGTGCCTTTTCTATCAAACCAGAAAACGTCTCAGGACTCTATTTGTACTGGCCAGATGCATGGACACTCAAAGGGTTCGACGATGCAATTTTTGGCCGTGGCAAGGCACTCATCCTGCTGCGCAACAGCCTGATTACCACGGTTGGGGGTGTGGGACTGGCGGTCATCTTCAGTGCACTCGGTGGCTACACCCTATCGCGTAGCGACTTCCGCTTCAAACGTGCCTTGATGTATGCGTTTTTGCTCATCCAAATTATCCCCTCCACTGCTACTATTTTGCCATTCTTTATTATCATGCGTGAGCTCCGCTTAGTTGATTCGTTGTTTGGGGTGACCATCGGCTTAACTGCCGCACAGATTCCCTTTTTGCTATGGGTCATGAAAGGATTTTTCGATGAAGTCCCACGCGAACTCGAAGAATCAGCAGCACTCGACGGTGCCACCCGTTGGGGTATTTTGTGGCACGTCATGCTACCACTCTCACTCCCTGGGTTAGGTGCCGCATCCGTGCTCGCATTTAATTCTGCGTGGTCGGCATTTTTCATGCCGTTGATTTTGTTGTCATCGCCGGACAAATTCTTGCTTCCGCTTGGACTTTTTCGCTCGATTATCGGCTATACCAATATCGACTACCGCATGATGAATGCCATGTCAATTATCTACTTTTTGCCATCGCTGCTCTTCTTTGTATTGGCGCGACGTTATCTGGTACGCGGCATGATGGCCGGTGCCATGGCAGGCAATTAATACCACAGGCGCGTTGCATGGTGTCATGCAACGCGCCTGCACACACACTCACTCCAACGCATATCGCTATGAAGCACTCACATCCGTCAGGCGTTTGATAGCATCCGCTGGCAACACGAGTGTAGCCGATGCCGTCAAATCCTGCACTTGTGCACGGGTTGTCCCGCTTGCAATAGCTGCGGTGATACCTGGACGTGCCATAATCCATGCCAAGGCGACTTGACCGGGTGTGGTGTTGAGCTCTTGGGCGATGCGCTCGACTTCGGCCAAAATCGCAAAGCCGCGCTCATTCATATAATTATTCTGCACCCCACCGGCGCGCGGCGTATTGGGCAAAGCCTGCCCAGCGCGATATTTTCCTGAGAAAAAGCCACTTGCCAGTGAAGAATAGGTAATCACGCCCACACCTTCGCTGATGCACATTGGCTCGAGCTCACGCTCGTAGTCGGCGCGCATCACCAGGTTGTAGCGCGGTTGCACACACTCGTAGCGTGACACGTTGATACGCTCGCTGGTCCACAAGGCCTTGGTCAGGCGCCACGCACTAAAGTTGGACGCGCCGATATAGCGTACCTTGCCAGCGCGGATGAGATCCTCGTAGGCGCGCAATGTTTCATCGAGCGGCGTATTGAGGTCATCAGCATGTGATTGGTAGAGATCAATGTAGTCCGTTTTGAGGCGCCGGAGCGAATCTTCGACACACTTGACGATGCGCAATCGTGACAGTCCTTCGTCGTTGGCACCATCGCCCATGCGCATCCCCACTTTGGTTGCCACAATCAGGGAGTGGCGATTGCCACGCTCTTGCATCCAATCACCCAGAATGACTTCGGATTCACCGCCCACGTGACCGGGAGCCCAACGTGAATACACGTCGGCAGTATCGATGAAATTACCACCACCTGCCACAAACGTGTCGAGCACGTCAAACGAACGGGCGCGGTCGGTTGTCCAGCCCAACACATTGCCACCAAAACAAATCGGGGTCACGTTCAGCCCAGTACGCCCCATACGACGAGTTTGCATGATGCACTCCTCTACAAATCACTCACCGGTATTGTAACGCAAGCCACCATCCCATGCTGAGGTGGTATACTATGCCACAAGAGTCGATTGTGTACATCCGTTGAGGGTAGTGTGAGTAACCAGAACACGCGCCTGTGGCTCAAAGAGGACACCACAGAACTATTACAACGTGAACTCGATGAAGCGCAGCGGATGATTCGCACCTTGATGCGTCGGCTTGCGGACGAGCAACAGCAACAGCAGCAAACTCAACGTGCCTATGAACAAATGAAACAAAACATCATTGAAATCAACCGCGAACATGTACAAATTGAGCGCGAACGTGATATGTGGCGCATGCGCGCCGAACGCCAGGGTGTCATTACCTACGATACGTTCCCATTGCTCAAGACGGACGAAGTCAATGCAATCCGGCGCGCCATGGCACGGCTCCATCACCCTGACCATGGTGGTGACACTGAGCGAATGAAACAATGGAACAAGTTTCTCGACCAAATCGAAAAACTGTGAAACCGGACATTTTAGTAGTAGGAATGGCATATGCGACGTAGTGGAATTCTGCTTCATCCCACCTCCCTGCCGTCACGTTGGGGGATTGGCGATCTTGGGGCTGCAGCCTATCAGTTCATTGATTTGCTGTTGCACACCAACCAAAAAATCTGGCAAGTGCTCCCACTCGGTCCTACCGGGTACGGCGATTCGCCGTACCAGTGCTTTTCTGCATTTGCAGGGAATCCACTGCTTATCAGTCCCGACATGTTGTTGAGCGAGGGGTTGTTGCATGCCGATGATGTGGCAGACTACCCACGCCACAGTGATACTCTCATCGACTACGGTGCGGTGATTCCCAGCAAGATGACGCTATTGCGCCGCTCGTTTGCACGTTTCCGCTCGGCACCACCCCAAGCACACCGCGAGTTCGAAGCATTTTGTGGTGACGAATCAGCGTGGCTCGGCAATTTCGCCTTGTTCATGGCACTCAAAGACCATCACGGTGGTGCAGTGTGGAGCAGCTGGCCTGAGCCACTTGCTAAACGCGACGTGACCGCACTGACTGACGCAAGTCGCGGGCTCCAAGCAGAGGTGTCGTTTTATGCGTATACACAATGGCTCTTTTTTAAACAGTGGCGGGCGCTACGCCACTACGCCAATAGTCGTGGAATCATCATTATCGGCGATGCACCGATTTTTGTGGCGTATGACAGTGCTGACGTGTGGAGTGCGCCTGAGCTCTTTTTTCTGGATGAAGTCGGCTTACCCACCGTCGTGGCTGGTGTGCCACCAGACTACTTCAGCGAAGACGGTCAACGCTGGGGCAACCCGCTCTACCGTTGGGATGTACACAAATCGCAAAAATACGCCTGGTGGATTGCACGCATCCGGTCAAATGCCGCGTTGTACGACCTCATCCGCCTTGACCACTTCCGTGGTTTTGCGGCCTACTGGGAAGTCCCGGCGAGTGAGCCCACTGCACGCGTTGGGAAGTGGGTGCCTGGCCCCGGTATGGACCTCTTTGATGCGCTGACCAAGGCCTTGGGTAAACTGCCGATTATTGCCGAAGACCTGGGCGTAATCACCCCCGATGTCGAGCATATCCGTGACGCCAACATGCTACCTGGCATGAAAATTCTGCAATTTGCCTTCCACGGCGACCCCAAAGAGCCATTTTTGCCGCACAATCATATCCCACACTGTGTGGTCTACACGGGCACACACGACAATGACACAAGTGTGGGGTGGTACCAAAGCGCCCCGCATCACGAACAAGAGTACATGCGCTACGTGGCCGGGGTCAACGAGCAGAGTGTCGACCCCGCATGGGATCTCATCCGCCTAGCATGGGGATCAGTGGCACAGACGGCAATTGCGCCGCTACAAGACATCCTCAGTCTACCTACCGCCGCCCGCATGAATTACCCGGGGCGACTTGGTGGCAACTGGGGGTGGCGTTTCCGTTACACAGATATTTCTGATGCCATGTTGGAGCGCCTCACACAGCTGACCGTGCGTTTCAACCGGGGCTAAACCGTAAATGCCTGTGTGTACCCACGACCCCAACCCATCAGCAGGCGCAGAATGCCTGCTGATGGGTTGTGTGTTGCGTTAGATCTGCATTGTCGGATAGCCGGCATAGTCACCGAGATGGGCGACAGAGCCAGCACCCACAATGGCGCCAACGTGCAATGATTCGGGGATCGATTTGCCACGGAGACGCGCTGCAATGAATCCCGCATCAAAGCCATCTCCAGCCCCCACAGGGTCGATGACGCGCTCGGCTTTGACGACTTCGGCTTCGTAGCGTTGGCCGTCAACTAGCGCCAACGCACCACGTTCTGCGCGTTTGAGTACGATGGTCTTGATGCCGAGCTGCTGGGCTGACGTCAAATAGTGCTCATCGTCGCCTTCGCCAAAGAGCGCAGCCGCGTCTTCGTGACCCATCAAAATGATGTCACTTGCGGCAGCAAGTGGCGTGAGTGTAGCACGAGCCTGCGCGGCACTCCACAGCCGTGGGCGGAAGTTTGGGTCAAAGGTAATCATCACGCCAGCCGCTTTGGCGAGTGCAATGGCACGGGTACATGTGGCCGCTGCACGCTCGCTCAGCGCCGGGGTAATCCCCGTCAAATGTAGCGCCTTAATCCCCACAAACTGTGACGCATCCAGGTCTTCGGGCCCCATGTTGGCAGCAGCTGAACCGCTCCGATAATAGAAGACACGGCGGGCCCCATCTGCCAACCACTCACGAAAAAAAACGCCCGTCGGGCGCGTCGCATCGATGCTCACCGCACTGGTGTCGACGCCCTCGCCGCTGAGTGTGGCGATGATTTTGCGCCCAAACGGGTCATTGCCCACCCGTGAGTGAAAGCGTACTGATACACCCATACGTGCGAGTGCAATGGCACAATTGGCTTCTGCACCACCAATATCCCACTTGAGTAGCGGGGCTGCATCGATGGTCACCGGATCGGGTGGATAGAGCACCGCCATACACTCCCCAAACGTCATGACTTCTGGCATATTTATGCTCCCTTCAAGGCAGCGACGCATTCTTTGGCACCATTGGTCAATACCTGCCAATCACCGTTCTGCACCGCTTTCGCTGGCACCAAACTGCCACCGATTCCCACACCTACGGCACCTGCATCGAGGTAACTTTTGAGATTATCTGCACCAATCCCACCTGTGGGCATCACTTTGAGAAACGGCAACGGCGCAAGTAAATCTTTGATGTACCCAGGGCCAAGTGAGCGCGCTGGGAATATTTTGATAAAGGCAGCGCCAGCTTCGTGTGCCGTCAGTGCTTCGCTGGGTGTCATAGCACCACACGCAGTAGGCACACCAGCACGCACCCCTACAGCCACCACTGCCGGGCGCACCGCTGGTGTCACCAAAAATTGCGCCCCAGCATCAATAGCACCCTGTGCATCTGCCTCAGTCAACGCCGTACCCACCCCTATCAGCATACGGTCACCCATGGCGGCACGCACACGGGTAATCGCAGCAAACGCACCACTCCCCGTCAACGTGTATTCGATTGCGGTAATCCCACCAGCATACAGGGCCTGCGCCACATCAACCGCACGGTCGTAGTGTTCAAGGCGTACAATGGCCACGATTTTGGCGGCAGCAACTGCTGCAATTAATGCTTGCACGATACGAGCTCCTCGTCTCAACAACCATAGCGTCAGCACACCGCTACGCTAGGGAATTCCTCCCACAGTATACACTGTATCAACGCCTGAGAGCATATCACGACAATGCGCCACATAGACATCCGAAAGCGTAGCCTCACAGCGTTGGGATGCGGTTTCAAACTGTACCGTATCGGCAGCACGTACAGCCGGTGTTTGATCAGCAATCTGCGGTAATGCGGGATGGATAGCAGGACGTGAGCGGCTTTCGACTGCACCGTTTTGTGGCTGGGTTATCACAAACGTGCGTGAATCACTCACTGCAGATATTTCGTGCCAGCGCATGCGCCAGCGCATCTGCGGTGCATCTGTATGGCGTTGCCACAACGCATACAACTGTCCCTGCTGTGGATCAATATCTGCCCACCATGTATCCGTTTGGACACGGAGCAGTGCAGTGCCATCATCTGCAACCGTATTTCCGATGAGCATGAGTGAGTCATCGTCATGCATGTGGCGCAACACCGCCGCCGGCATACCCCACGCGCCTTGGCGCAAGCGCCATTCCAGTGCCTGCTGCGGCAGCTGACTAGCCATTGGCATGATGACACGCATGCTCTGCGTGCTTGGCGGCCATACATCGGGAGCATACACTGCTGCAATCACATACAACCGAAATGCCTGCGTCGCAATGTCACGTTCGTAGGGGCTCCCACCGGCGTAGTGAGTCAACTCGACACGATACTGCGCTGGTGACCGACTATACCAGAGCTCACCGTTGAGCAATGCCACACTGCCATCACGAAAGTACCAAAAGAGCTCGTATCGTTGATACCACTGCATGCCGTCAGCAAGCACTGGTGGTTGATAGAGGCGCGCACCAGCCCGCCTGACCAACTGCTGCGGTGATGCAGTAGTCAGTGCATTGACCACCGGCGACATCCCCCACAACGGCACCACAAAACAGAGCAACAGGTTGAGGACGATGATCACCTGACCAAGTACTCGGGGGGGTGGTGCGACATCAAACGCTGGCAGTTGTGTTGCAGCAATGGCAGCGATTACTGCATGTCGTGTATACGCAAACAGACGTACATCACGCTGACAGCGTGCACACTGGCGGAGATGCACCTGCATGGTTTGCGTTTGCCCACTGGCCAACAACACCTGATACTGTGCACATTGCAACGGCGGTGCAAATGGCATTGTATGTTTGGCAACCACAAGCGGCATACAAGCACGCAACGCAAAGAGCAAGAGGCGGGGATTTTTTTGCGGTCCTTCAATGTGTGGATAGGCAAGTTGCACCAACGCATAGCGTTGAAGGACCGGCAAACGCATAATCCGTTCCAATAACGGGTGCTGGCGCGCCCACTGCGGCACTGGGCGCCACGCGGCAATACGATCGCCCCAAGAAGCTTTTGGTATCTCACGATGCCTCAAATAGCGCCGTGCTTGGTGCGGTGTACGCCACAAAATTAGTGCGATGTGTGCAGCACTCATGACACGCCTATCGATAGATGCGGGCCACTGACGTGGCCACAGGCGGATTCCGCATTACTACACCAACCAATCGTTGCAATGCCCCTGAACGCGTCGTAAGCTCGACAACGAGCTCAATAAGACGCTCACTTTCATCGTCAGCCACTGGCGGAAGCGCAGCAGCAAAACGAGCCACCAACGGCATCG
>JACCDP010285096.1_pt1 | contig 15024 bp, 16 predicted proteins | sample 7445841 | NCBI WGS metagenome assembly JACCDP01 (sample SAMN15323441, study PRJNA562643) | freshwater metagenome | isolation source: river surface water | place: USA:Blue River Watershed | collected 2017-08-17 | reverse complement strand
CTAACACTGTTGTAAACATCCAAGCTGATACCGAGAGCGAAGTTCAAGTCGTTATCAACAAGCACTTCGAATACTCACGTTTCATCGAGGACATCGTCGAAGTTCAAGCTTTGGCTTCTTTACGTCGCTTCTACACCGAAGATGCTGGTTACGCTTTGGCTAAGAAGGTTGACGACGAGCTCTTCACTTTGGGTCAAACCTTTGGTGATGGTACTTCTGACTGGACTCATAGCAACAGCTATTACATCGATGCTTCTACTGGTTTAACTGCTTACGCAGAAGACACCGTAGTTCCTGCTGACGTGTTCACTGATGCTGGTTTCCGTGCTTTGATCAAGCTTGTTGACGACGCTGACGTTCCAATGGACAACCGTTTCTTTGTTGTTCCTCCTTCGTTGCGTTCTGCGATCATGGGTATTGATCGTTATAACAGCTCTGACTTCGTTGATGGTCGTGGTGTTCAGAACGGTCAGATCGGTAGCCTCTATGGTATCGACATCTACGTTTCGAGCAACTGCCCTGTTATCGAGACTGATGCTCAAAACACAGCAACTGCTGGTGGCGACATCAAAGCTGCTATCCTTGCACACAAAGATGCAATGGTATTGGCTGAGCAGATGGCTGTTCGTTCACAGACTCAGTACAAGCAAGAGTATTTGTCTACTCTGTACACTGCTGACACCCTCTTCGGTGTTAAGACTGTACGTCCTGAGGCTGGTTTCGTACTCGCTGTTAACGCTTAGTAGTAACTCTCAAGACTCTCCAGCGTATGCTGGGGAGTTTTGTTTAAGTGCATTCACTGAGTGTATTTAAACAAATAAGGAGATTGTTTAGATGGGAATCTACCGAGGAGCTGGCGGTACTGGTGACGCTGTCAATGACGCTTCGAGTGAAGCACTAATTACAATACAAGCAAGAGACGCTGCACTAGCTGCCCAGGCTGCTGCAGAGGCAGCTCAAGCTGCTGCAGAACTTGCAGAAACTAACGCTGAGACTGCAGAAACTAATGCAGAGACAGCAGAAACCAACGCAGAAACTGCAGAGACCAACGCAGAGACTGCTGCAACTAATGCTGCGAGTTCTGCTTCTGCAGCTTCTACATCTGCTTCTAACGCTGCATCATCTGCATCGGCTGCTTCAACTTCAGCCAGTAATGCTTCTACATCCGCAACGAATGCCTCCAACAGTGCATCTGCTGCGTCTACTTCAGCAACTAACGCTGCAGCTTCAGCGTCAACTGCTACAACTCAAGCTACTAACGCTTCTAACTCTGCGTCCGCTGCAGCAACATCTGCTACGAATGCAAGTAATAGTGCTTCCGCAGCAGCAACTTCAGCAACTAACGCAGCTAACTCAGCTACTGCAGCTCAGACTGCTGAGACGAATGCCGAGACTGCAGAGACCAACGCTGCTGCTTCTGCGTCTGCTGCCTCAACCTCAGCAAGTAACGCTGCTTCGTCAGCTTCTGCTGCGTCTACCTCTGCAAGCAATGCAGCTACTTCAGCAACCAATGCTAGTAACTCTGCCAGTGCTGCTGCTACATCGGCTACTAATGCAAGCAACTCAGCTTCTGCAGCGTCTACCTCAGCTACTAACGCAAGTAACTCCGCCTCTGCTGCTGCGACTTCAGCGTCTAATGCTGCAGCTTCCTACGACTCATTCGATGATCGTTACTTAGGAGCTAAGTCTTCTGCTCCGTCTGTAGACAATGATGGTAATACTCTCTTAGTGGGTGCTTTGTATTTTAATACAACCACTAACGAAATGAAAGTCTGGGATGGAAGTACTTGGTTAAATGCGTATGCTTCCCTCTCTGGTGCTTTACTTGCTACCAACAATCTTTCTGATTTAAATAACACTGCTACTGCTAGAACTAACTTAGGAGTAGCAATTGGTACTAATGTCCAAGCATGGGATGCTGACTTAGATACATGGGCGACTAAGACTGCTCCGTCTGGTACAGTAGTTGGTACTTCTGATTCACAAACTCTTACAAATAAAACTATTGCACTAGGTAGCAATACTGTATCAGGTACTTTAGCTGAATTTAATACTGCTGTTACTGATGCTGATTTAGTTTCCATCGCTGGTTCTGAAACACTAACAAATAAGACTTTAACCAATCCTACAATCAATGGATTTACTGGAAATACTTCAGTCATAAACATTGGTTCTGGACAGATTTATAAAGATACTTCTGGTAATGTCGGTATTGGTACTAGTAGTCCTACTTATAGATTAGATGTTTTTGCTAGTGGTGCTACTTCTGCAACTAATTCATTTTCTGTTGCAAGAATTACTGGTGCAAGTACGGTGGCAAACGATTTAACTCTTGTTGGTCCAAATACATCTCAAGTTAGAATTAAGTTTGGTGATACAGATAATGCTGGAATTGGTGAAGTAGGTTATAACCATTCTACAAACGCACTAAGGTTTGTAACCAATGATGCAGAGCGTATGCTAATTGATTCTAGCGGTAATGTTGGTATTGGTACTACACTATCTCCTAGTGCATCTAGTAGTGGTGCGTCTAAATCATTGGTGATTGCTACAGGAAGTACAGGCAATGGGATATTGCAATTAACAAAAACATCTGCAACAGTGGGTGGGTGTGCAATATCTAATGATTCTGGTGCTGGAATGATTTTTTACACGCATACTGGAACTGTTGGTTCTGAGTCTTATACAGAACGGATGCGTATCGACTCATCTGGTAATGTAGGTATTGGCACTAGTAGTCCAGGTGGGTTACTTCATGTTGCATACAACGCAAACACAACTGGTTGGCAATATCTAGCTAACACAAACACAGGCTCATCAACCAGAGCTTCATTAAATCTATTTACAAACTCAGGTGGTGGTGATTTAAGAGTTGAAGTTAACAATTCTGCAAACACAGCAGATGTTGGTGCTTCAGGTGTAAAAATTTGGAATCATGCAAATGCAGTTTTAAGTCTTGGTACTAATGCCACAGAACGGATGCGTATCGACTCTAGTGGTAATGTAGGTATTGGTACTACAAGTGGATTAGGAAAATTATCAGTTAAAGGTTCTGATGCAAACACTCTTTGGCTGATTGGTCGTGCTTCTGACGGAACATCATCCGTTAGTTTTAGGAATAATGCTGATAGTGCTTATAACGCACGAATTGAGTGTTTTGATACAGGTGTAATGACTTTTGCCACAGGAACATCTGCAACAGAGCGTATGCGTATTAGCTCTGGTGGTGATGTGTTGGTTGGTAAAACTGCCGTTGATTTTGCCACTGCTGGCGTAGCATTGCAACCCGCTGGTGTTATTGGAATTACAAGAAGCGGTGGCGCTCCGTTAATAATTAACAGACTTACTAACGATGGAGATTTGGTTGTATTTCAACAAGACGGAACTCCAGAAGGTTCTATTTCTGTATCAGGCACTACTGTTTCTTATAACGGTGGACACTTATCTCGCTGGTCGCAACTACCAAGCAATCAAAAAGACGATACCTTGCTCAAGGGAACTGTGATGTCTAACCTTGACGATATGTGCGTTTGGGTTAAAGATGGCGAAACTTTGCCAAATGAACAGCTTAACAAAATGAAGGTATCTGATGTTGAGGGCGATACCAATGTGGCTGGTGTATTCGTAAACTGGACTTTTGACGAACAATGTCAGTCTGATGATATGAATGTGGCTATGACAGGCGATATGATTATCCGTATCGCAGAAGGTGTTGTCGTTCAGAAGGGCGATTTGCTCATGTCGGCTGGCGATGGAACTGCTAAACCACAAGGCGATGATATTGTCCGCAGTAAAACTATCGCTAAAGTAACCTCAAATCATGTAACTTGCACATACGCAGATGGTTCTTACTGTGTGCCATGTGTATTAATGGCTTGTTAGTAGCATTACTTAAATCTAAATAAGGAGAAGTAAATGGAATTTAATTGGGATGTAGTACAGATGGATCGTAAGACCTCTGATGGATTTGTAGTAACTGTTCACTATACAGTATCTGCTGTAGACGGAGAGTTTACTGCTTCAACCTACGGTACTGTAGGATACACCCAAGAAGAAGGGAACTTCACACCCTACGATAGCTTGACTAAAGAGCAAGTCATCGGATGGGTTAAAGATTCTTTAGGAGAAGAAACTGTACAGGCTGCATTGACTTCACAGATTGATGCTCAGAAGAACCCAGTTCAGGAATCTGGACTACCTTGGTAATTTAACTTAAAGGAGAATAACGATGTCCGAGAAAAAAACACAGACAATCGTAATCGACGATGTAGAACACAATTTTGAAGAGATGACTGATGAGCAGAAGTTACTTGTTAATCACTGCTTAGACTTAGATCGTAAGATTGCTTCTACACAATTTAACTTAGACCAGCTCACAGTCGGTAAAGAAGCATTCCTTGCTAGACTCAAAGCTGCCTTAGAGCAACCTGTAACTCAATAAAAAGAAAATGGCTGACATCGATCCAGTAGAATACGGCAAGCTAGTGCAAGCTGTTGAAAACTTAGAATCCAAAGTAAGTACAATGGAGTACGACATCAAGAAGCTTGTGGCAATGGCTGAGAGATCTAAAGGATCGTTGTGGGCTATCATGGGAGCTGCCTCAGTCTTTGGTGGCTTTGTAACTTGGATGGCTGACTTGGTATTTAAGAAATGAGTAGACCACATTCCGTAGGAAAAGTATTAACTCCTAATACAAACACAACAATGTTCGTTGTTCCAACTAGGAACATCGCTAGATGGTCTTTACTGTATGCCTATAATGGCACATCCTCTGCTAAGAACTTTAGAGCATGGTGGTATGACTCCTCCGAGAATGTAGAAATTCCTATTGTCTATGACTATCCTTTAGCTGCTAAGGCATTTTTAAAGTTTGATGGATCTGAGGTAATTTTAGATGAAGGCGATGAGATCAGAGTATTTATTGAATCTGGAGCTACTCAACCTGGTTGTATTATCACAGTCGAATTAGAACAACGCAGCACCGTACAACAATTCTTATAGGAGTCGTAGATGCCACTCGCTAAAGGTAAATCCCAGAAGACTATTAGTAAGAATATCTCGAAGTTAGTAAAAGAGGGTCGTCCTCAAAAGCAAGCCGTAGCAATTGCGTTACAGACTGCTAAAGTTAAAAAGAAAGGAAAGTAATATGCCAATGGTAAAAGATAAGAAGTTTCCCTACACTGCTAAAGGTAAGAAGGAAGCTAAGCAGTATGCCCAGAAGACTGGTGCTAAAGTAATGTCTAAACCAGCTAAGAAGATGGGTGCTAAGCGTGGCTACTAAGCCAAAGTCTAAAGTCAATCAAGCAGGGGTCTACACCAAGCCTACGATGCGTAAGAACTTATTTAACAAGATCAAAGCAAGTAGCAAAGGTGGAGATCCTGGTGAGTGGTCAGCACGAAAGGCTCAGCTTTTAGCTAAGGAATATAAATCTAAAGGTGGTGGTTACAAGTCATGAAGAATCCTCAACAGTCTCTTAAAGATTGGACTGCTCAGAAGTGGAGAACTTCGGACGGCTCTCCTAGCAAGGGTAAGAAACGTTATCTCCCTGATGCTGCTTGGAAGGCATTAAGCCCTGCCGAGAAAGCTGCTACGAATAGAGCAAAAGCTGCTGGTAACAAAGCAGGTAAACAGTTTGTAAAGCAACCGAAGAAGATTGCTAAGAAAACAGCGAGTTACAGATGATTAAAAAAGGTAAAGAAACATTCTCAGGTTACAATAAACCTAAGCGTACTCCTAATCACCCTACTAAATCCCACGCTGTATTGGCTAAGTCTGGAGATACGGAGAAGTTAATTCGTTTTGGTCAACAAGGTGTAAGCGGAGCAGGTTCAAACCCTAAGACACCAGGAGAGAAGGCTAGACAGAAGAGTTTCAAAGCTCGCCATGCTGCGAATATCGCTAAAGGTAAGCTTTCTGCTGCGTACTGGGCAGATAAAGTTAAGTGGTAGGGTATTGACTTTTAACCAATTTTATGGTATAATATATAACTATGGCATCGATGAACTATATCCAACTCGTAAACGACGTACTAGTCAGGCTGCGTGAACCAGAGGCTTCCTCAGTCTCTGATACTGCCTATGTAAAATTGATTGCTAAGTTTGTAAACGATTCTAAGAGGGTCGTAGAAGATGCTTACAACTGGAACAGCTTATCTGAAACACTGACTGCAGAGACTACGGCTGAATTATTTAACTATGTCTTAGAAGGATCTGGTCAACGATTCAGAGTTATCGATGTTATTAACGATACTTCGAATACATTTGTAGAACTAGCTGCTACGAAATGGATGGATCAACAGTTCTTAATGACTACTCCTCAGCGTGGTTCTCCTCAGTATTATAACTTCAACGGAACAGATGCTAATGGCGATACTCAGGTAGATCTGTACCCTATTCCTAACGGTGTTTATAACATTCGTTTTAACATTATTAAGCCACAAGAACCCTTAGCAGTGAACGCTGATGTGTTGTTAGTCCCTCCTGAGCCAGTTATCTTAGGAGCACTAGCAAGAGCTCAGGCAGAGCGTGGTGAAGATGGTGGAGTACAAGCAGGGGAGACATACCAGTTAATGCGTCAAAGCTTAGCAGACGCTATTGCTTTGGAATCTGGTCGTTATTTAGAAGAACAAGAATGGTTGGCTGTTTAAATGGCTAGTCAACTACAGACAGCATCGATTGCTGCTCCTGGCTTTTACGGATTAAACACACAAGAGTCTAGTATTACTCTGTCTTCTGGCTTTGCATTAAAAGCTCAGAACTGTGTGATTGATAGGTATGGTCGTATCGGAGCAAGACGTGGATGGACTGCTCTTAATACTACAGTGAATACTGACTTAGGAGCTGCTAATCCAGTAGAATTTTTATTTGAAGTAGTAACTGGTGGTGGCACAGAAGTACTCAGTGCTGGTAATAATAAGTTATTCGTAGGCACAACTACGATGACTACTAAGACAGTACGTAATGCGGATAACAGCGGTAACGCTACATATACGATTACTGCGAATAACTGGCAAGGTGCTGCTTTGTCGTATGGCGATGTAAGCGATTTCCAGCCTCATGTATACTTAGCACAAGCTGGTCATCCAATGTTAGTGTGGCATGAATTACCTACATCTGGCGGAGCTTTTGATGCTCACGATAGCGGTACGTTTGGCTTTCAGCGTGTAGGAGATGACGCTAAGTTACCTGCTAATCACAGTACTTCTACGTTTGCACCGAGCTGGGTCTTGTCTGCTTACGGTAGAATCTGGTGTGGCGGTATAACAGGAGACACACAGACTGTATATTTCAGTGATTTACTAGCTGGTACAGACTTCTTAAACGGATCTGCTGGGTATTTAAACCTACAAGAAGTTCTCCCCAATGGAGACCCTGTAGTAGCTGCTGCGTCGCATAATGGATATATTATATTCTTTGGTCGTAGGAATATTGCTATCTATGCTAATCCTTTAGATACTGCTTCGTTACAGCTAGTAGAAGTAATTAGTAACGTAGGCTGTATCGCTAGAGATTCAGTACAAAGTATTGGAACAGATGTGTTGTTTTTATCCGACGCAGGAGTTCGTAGTCTACAGCGAGTAATCCAAGAAAAGTCACTACCAATGCGAGACATCTCTAAGAATGTTCGTGATGATTTAATGGCAGCAGTAGCTTCTGAGACAGACCTGACTAAGATCAAGAGTATTTACTACGAGCGTGATGCTATTTATTTATTGACGCTGCCTACTACTAAGTTTGTATACTGCTTTGATACTCGTGCTGCACTACAAGATAACTCAATGCGAGTAACTATTTGGGATAGTATTGAACCAAAAGCATTTACAGTAACGCAAGATAAGAACTTATTAATAGGTAAGCCTGGATATATTGGTAAATACTTTGGACACTCCGACAACGGATCTGCATATCGTCTACAGTATTATACTAATTATTTTGACTTTGACGCTGCGACAGCACTAAAGATATTGAAGAAGATTGGCTGGGTTCTAATCGGAGGTACGAATCAATCTGTAGCAGTGAAGTGGGGGTTTGATTATAGCGAAGGATACAGAGCTACTACTTATACATTAGACACTGCTGTTGTATATGAATACAATATTGGTGAGTATAATATCGCTGAATATAGTTCAGGCATTGTTTTAGATCGTTTTAGTATTAACGCAGGTGGACAAGGAACAGTAATGCAGTTAGGCTTAGAAGCTGACATCAATGGTAATCCTCTGTCTATTCAAAAGATTGACGTAGGAATTAAACAAGGGAAGACATTAGTATGAGTAACTATGTAAAAGCCACTAACTTTACAGCTAAAGATAGCTTACCATCTGGAAATGCAGGTAAGATTGTCAAAGGTGCTGAGATCGACACTGAATTAACTGCCGTAGCTTCGGCTGTTTCTTCTAAAGCAGACATTAATAGTCCATCGTTTACTGGCACACCTACAGTGCCTACTGCTTCTTCTGGTACAAACACAACACAAGCAGCAAGTACGGCTTTTGTAACAGGAGCTATTACAGCACTAAATTTAGGAAACATGTCTACTCAAGCTAAAACTGCTGTAGACATTACTGGCGGTACAATTACTGGTATTACAGACTTAGCAGTAGCTGACGGAGGCACTGGTGCTTCTTCAATCACAGCTAATAGTGTTATTCTTGGTAACGGTTCTTCTGCTTTATCAGGAAACTTAGTAGCTCCTGGTTCTAGTGGTAATGTACTTACTTCAAACGGAACTACTTGGCAGTCTACTGCACCTGCAGGAATTGAAGGACTTGGTTTTGGAGGGGAAGTTTGGAACGATGTCACTAGTTCGAGAAGCAGCGGATCTTCTTATACCAACAGTCGTGGGTATCCCATTATGGTAATGGTAAATAAAGGTGGTTCAGGAGCTAGTAATTCACTAGTCGCTACGGTTGGCGGTGTTACGCTTCCTCAGTTTAATTCCGATACAACTAACGGTGGAACAAACGCTGTGTACACATTTATCGTACCAACAGGGGCTACATATTCTGTCACTGCTTCGGCTGGAATTGGTAAATGGTGTGAGCTGTATTAATGAAAGTGCCTGTAGTCCTTAGAGACGACTACACAATGTACTTAGAATTACACGATGCAGCATTGTGGTTTCATACAGATGTACATAGATGGTCGCAGGAAATAAAAAAGAAGTACTTAGAAGATTTAGACTTACTGCAGTACTTAACTAATGTTCCTTTATTAGCATTAGTCGAAGAAGAAAACACTAAGCTTGCTAAGTTTGGTAAAGTAACAGGATGGAATATTTTAAAACCTATAGAAGCAAACGGAAAGAAATACACTATATTTATTAGGAGCAAAAGATGGGTAACGTAGTTAGTGCAGTATTAGACCCCTTTACAGGGGCTAGTGGAGTACGGAAATCAGGAGAACAAGCAGCAGCCCAGATGAGACAAGCTGGTATCGACGCTGCTAACATCGCTGCGTTCCGTCCTGTAGGCATGACTACCAGGTTTGGTACGTCTCGTTTTACTCGTGAGATAGACCCTGCTACTGGTACACCATATATCTCCAGTGCTGGCTACACTGCAGCTCCTGAACTATCAGCGTTACAAGATCAACTCTTTGGTAGATTTGCTCCTACTCTCGCTCAAGCAGAACAGATGCAAGGTCAGTATGCTCCGCTGACTCCTGCAGCTCAACGCTTGTTTGGCTTAGGCGAGCAATATCTCGCTACATCTCCTGAAGCTGCTGCTCAGGATTACATCACAAGTCAACAAGCTTTACTCGCTCCTAGTCGTGCTGCTCAGTTATCGAATGTACGTAATCGTTTGTTTGCTACTGGTCGTGGTGGCTTAGGAGTTCAGACTGGTACAGGTGCTGCTCCTGCATCTCCTGAGTTACAATCATACTATAATGCATTAGCTCAGCAGGATCTACAGTTAGCTGCTCAAGCACAACAAGAAGGAAGACAGCGTACTATGTTTGGTGCTGGTCTGTTTGGCACTGGTGCTGGTCTCCTCGGTACTCAAGTACAAGGTGCAGCAGGTGCTTATGCTCCTCTACAGACTCAACTTGGATTGTCTGGTCAAATCGAAAATATGGCGATGCAGCCTTATCAACTTGGCATCCAGCTTGGTCAAGCTCAGCAGCCTGGTCAATCAGCAGGTGCTCAGACAGTATATGGCGGTGCTGTACAAGGTGCTCAGGCACAGTTCGGTGCTAACCTAGCTGCTCAGCAGATGAACAACCAGTTCTTGTCTAGCTTGATTGGTGCTGGTGCTGGTGCTATGGCTTCTCCTGGAGGAGGCGGTTTTACAAATCCTTTTAACAGATACGGTAGCGGTATGTTCTCTTTCGGTAGTGTACCTACCAGCGTAAATAGATCATGGACATCGACGGAGTAATTATGGGACAGAATGTAAACTATTTATTAGGTAATCAGCAGACTATGCTCGGAGCAGATCCTGAGCTCTATCGTCAACAATTAATCCAACAAGAGCAACAGCGTATTGCTGCACTCCCTGCACAAAATCAATTAGGAGCACAGCTCGGTACTCTGCTTGGTCGTGGCTTAGTTAACGTAGCACAAGATCGTGGCTTCTTTGAAGTTACTAATCCTGTATTGCAGAAGCTTACCAGTATTCAGAATATCTACAATACTTCAATGCAAGCTGCTGATCCAAATGATCCGTTGTCTTTCTATAAAGAACTGCAGACTCGTTTTGCTGAGGCAGGATTAGGTCAGCAGTCTATGATGGCTGCTCAGGAACTGCGTCGTGTACAAGGCGAACTGACCAAAGCTAAAGGAGACGAGCTTAAAACTAAAGTTCTTGAGACAGAACTCTATAAAGCTAATCCTCAACTTCTTGATGAACAGATTGCTAAAGCTCGCTCTGCAGGTAATGACGAACTTGCTAATCGTTTGGCTGAACAGCGTGGTCAGATTCAAGTGGATATTGATACTAAGCGTAAGAAAGATCTACTTAGCATTGAACTTACTCTGGCTCAAACAGATACTGAAAAAGCACGAGTACGTGAGCTTAATGCTAGGGCTGATGCAGGTAAGCTTGATAAGACCGTTATTCCTGATAATCAAGGAGGCGGTACTATTGTTTACACAGATTCTAAGACAGGTAAACAAGTCGAGCGTGTGGTAGTAACAAGCGATATTTTGAGTCAAATCGGAACAAATAAACCAGGGGCTAAACCTTCAGGTGAAAAGCCAAATGCTGCTACGTTTGATAAACGCAATGCTCCTGCTGCAGCTCCTGCAACACCTACTGCTACGGCTGCTCCAGCACCTACTGCTGCACCTGCTCCTATGGCTGCTACTCCAGCAACACCGTATGATCAGAATACTGGAACATATCGTATTGCTTTAGATCCTGTCTATCAACAAATTCAAGCAGATGCTCAGGCAAATATACAAAGATTACAAACTGATCCTACATATCAAGCAGAAATTAATCGACGGATTCTTGATCTACAAAACAGAATAAGATCTAACTTTGGTAACATGGTAGTTATTCAGTAGGAGTAACATGGCTATTTATGATGTCGTAGGAGCTAGAAAAGCTGGCTTATCTTTTACTGAGATTGCAGACTACTTAGCACAAGGTACTGAGTACGACTTAGAAGGTGCTCGTAAAGCTGGATTATCAGATAAAGATATTGTTGAGTATCTCAATCGTACTAATGCTACTCCTTTTGAAACCTTCAAAGCTGCTGCTAGACAAGCTGTAGGCTCTGAAATTACAGGGGCTGCTCAGTTATTAGGACAAGAACCAACTGCTGAGCAAGTCGCAGAAGAGTCTCGTGTACGTCAAATGACTGCAGAGAATCCTGTGTCAGGTGTCTTAGGTACACTTGTTGGAGGCTTAGTAAACCCTTCTACTTTAATCCCTGGTTCGTTGTTGTTCAAAGGAGCTAAAGGATTAGTTGCTGGTGGAGCTGCTGGTGGTGGAGTCGCTGGTGCTTTACAGCCTGTATATACAGAAGACGACTTAGGTCGTGTTGCTTCGTCTGCTGCTGGTGTTGCCTTAGGAGGTGCTGTTGGGGGTACGCTAGGTGCTATCATTAATCGAGTAGGACGAGGAGCTGTAGAACAAGCAGGGAAAGAACTACAAGCTACTAAGACTGGCTTAACTACAGGTGCTGTACAAGAGAGCAGACCTTTAAGCCCATTGGCTGAGGAGATTGCTCAGACAACTACTGCTAAGAATGTAGAACTACAAGACAGTATTGTTCCTCTTCTCCAACAATTAGAAGATTCTGAGTTAGCTACAAAGCTCACCAACGAGGTTGCTCAAGGTGACTACAGATCTCTATTCGCAGATGCTCCTTTCAGATTAACTGATGTTCCTCTGTCTAGGTTTACTGCTGCGTTCAGTGCAGACAATCCTCTTCGTACTCAGAACTTAGAAGCATACCTTAAGGCTGGATACAAAGCAGAAGATCCAGAGAAGTTATTAACTCGTCTCGTAGCAGCTAACAAAGGAGCTATTGCTACTGAGCTAGACACCACACCAATTAATATTCCTGCTGATTCCGCAGTGAACTTCTTGCTTAATCGTAAAGTACAGGAACTAGGTGGTCGTGATCTAATCAATGCGTACATCCCTGCTCTGCAGCGTGGTGTCGATCTTATTAACTCCATCGATGAACTCTTCTTAAATGGTCGTGCTGCTGGTATGACTGATGCAGAGATTGCTGCAGTATTTAAGAAAGACTTCGACGAAGTTAAACCTATTCTCTTTTCCGCTATTGGTAACGTATCGAATATTGGTCGTGCCTTAGCAGCAGCTAAAGCTCAGAAGAAAGTCTTAGGTTCTACTGAGGAGATTCTTAAAGGATTGACACAAAAAGGCGGTAAAGAACTAAGTGATATATTTGCATTAAGAGATGCTGTTGCAGCAGTTAAAGCTGCTCCTGGGACTAGCTTCGATAAAAATAAATCGATTGCTGATCTAACCACACAAGCAGTTAAGCAGCCAGGCTGGGCAGATAAGTTCGGTGAGTTCGTAGTAAACTCTTACATCTCTGGTCTAGCTACGACTGCAGTTAACGCATTCTCTGGCATTGCTAAGGTAGGCTTACTAGGCACTGAGCGTATTCTACAAGCTATTAATCCTATGTCTGCTGTTAAGATCGGAGAAGTTCTTCCTGCGTTTAGAGGATTAATGGACGGCACGTTGGAGTCTGCCTTTTTTGCTAAGGAAGGATTCTTGCGTGGTTCTCCACTCGATGCAGCAATGCCTGAGATTCGTGGTGCTATTGGTGCTCAAGAAGGTGCGAGCAAAGCTGAAAAGATCTTAGGAGAAGTAGTCCGTACTCCTAGTCGTGTTAGCGTGGGTGTTGATGAGTTCTTCAAGTCTATCTTCCGTCGCATGGAGTACAACGCTCAAGCTTATCGCTTAGCTTCTACTGGTAAGTATGGCGATCCAGAAACAGTGTACAATGCTTTACGTACTGTAAACACTAAGTCGACAGACTGGAAAGATAATATCCTCAAAGCCCCTGAATTAGCTGGACTGCCTGATAACCTACGTACTAAGTTAATCGACGATGTTCGTAACTTTGCTAAACAAGCTACATTCCAAGCAGACTTAGGAAGCTTTGGTAATAAACTACTAGCTCTTCGAGCAGCTCACCCTTGGGTAGCCCCTGTAGTTCCATTCGTTAAGACTCCTATCAACATCATGAAGGATGCTATCTCTTACACACCACTTGGTGTGTTTGCTAAGAATACTCCTACGGATGTTAAGATAGCAAGAACTGCTATTGGCATGGGCATCACTGCTGCGTTAGCTCAGCAAGTAGCTGATGAAACGATTACTGGATCGTATCCGAAAGATCCTGCAAAAAGAAACAGAATGATTGCTACTCAAACTCCTGAATATAGTATTAGGATAGGGGATAAATGGTATTCATACGCTCGTGTAGAACCGTTAGCGACTATTGTTGGATCTGCAGTCGACGGTATTAATGCAGTAGCTGACTATGTGTCTAAACCTTCTTACGATAAAGATAAAGAGAAAGATCTTGTTGTCGATGTCGTAGCAGGTGTAACTAAAAACATTGTATCTAAGACCTACTTAGAAGGGATCTCTGGTTTGCTACAAGCAGTACACGATCCAGAGCGTTACGGTGGTAGTTTTGTTAACAGCTTTGCTGGTTTACTTGTGCCTTCTATTATCGCAGCTCCTGCTCGTTCTGCTGATCCATATTCTCGTGTAGTGACTAACTTTGGAGAAGCTGTTCAAGCTCGTATTCCTGACTTTGGTTTAGGACTGCCGATCCCATCTCGTCAAGAGTTACCAGTTCAGTCTATGTTAATTGGTGGTGAAAGACCTAATCCGTCATATGGTTTAGCAGCGTACACTGGATTACAAACATTCCCTACAGAGCGTACTCCCTTGCAAGAAGAACTTGCTAGAACTAAAGTAGATTATAACCTGCCTAATAAAACACTACGTGGTGTAGACTTAGAAGGTGAAGACATTAGCAGATACCAGGCATTGTCTAGTCAGTTTGCTGAGGCACAAGCGTCTCGTGTTATTCAGACAGCAGGATATCAGAACGCTCCTCCTGCAATGCAGAAATATTTATTAGAGCAAGCTCTTAAGCGTGGTCGAAAGGTTGCTACTAATATTATGCTCATGGAAAAGATGAGAGACCCTGAGTTTAAAGAGCAGTATCTTCGTGTTCGTTTAGCTAAGAAAGGTATTGAACTAGAATGATTGATCCGTTAACAGCACTAGCAGTATTCGCTCCATTAGCTGTAGACTTAGGCAAGTCTTTAATCGCTAGGTTCGTAGCTCCTGACGAGTTTAAACCTGCTACGATAGAACAATATACTCAGATGCGTCAAATAGACTTAGACATGTTCAAGGCTATGAATGATGCAGGCGGTACTAATCCATCCTATCCCTGGGTGGAAGCAGTAGTTCGACTGATGCGTCCATCGATAGCATTCATTGTCTTAGGTACTTGGGCTTACTTAGAAATTACAGGAGGTGCAAATGATACTGTTAGCAACTTTGCTTCTG
>JACCDP010991169.1_pt1 | contig 15025 bp, 15 predicted proteins | sample 7445841 | NCBI WGS metagenome assembly JACCDP01 (sample SAMN15323441, study PRJNA562643) | freshwater metagenome | isolation source: river surface water | place: USA:Blue River Watershed | collected 2017-08-17 | reverse complement strand
CGCCGCCCCGCGCGCCGCCGCCCCGCCCCGCCCCGGTCGGCAGCCGGGATGAACTCCTCGTGGGCGTCGATCCCGGCCTTTCGCCCCGCCAGAAACTCTCGGTCCTGGACGCCGAGGAAGCCCGCTGGAAAGGACGCATGGTCAACCAGCTCCCTCCGGCGGCCTTGGCGAAATGCCAAGAGGCGCTGCAGGCCATCCGGAGACTCAGGAACGTCTACGAGTCTCAGGTCTGACGGGGCACGAGGTGGTCGTCCAAGGCCGCGCCGATCCGGCCGCGGAAGCCCTCCAAGCCCGCCCCCTCCCGCAACCAACCCCGCTCGTAAAGGTCGGCGTGGCGAAGATGAAGGACGCCGTAGCCCGCCCGACGCAGCACCGCGAGCCGCTCGCGCTGCAAAGCGGGATAGTGACCTCCCTGCTGGTAGCCGGGCGCGCCATCGAGCTCGATGAGCACACCCCGGCCGGAGACATGGTTGATCAGGAGGAAATCCATCCCCTCCTGACCGCACGCCTTGACGTCCGCGTGGACGGTGATGCCGGCCCCACCCAGCCGGACGCTGCGGACGCGGGCATAAGCCTGCAGTTCCTCGGCCAAGAGGCGCTTGGCCTCGCCCTTGACCTTTTCGGCGGCGAAAGGCTGGAACACGAACGCACCTTGGGTCGAGTCGGAAAGGTTCAGGTAACGCTTGAGGCGCTCGGCATTGGCGGGCTCCTCCCCGAGGATCGCCACCGTGAACAGCCGCGCCCGGCTCGTGGCCACATTGAAGCGGTTGGGGTTCTCGTAGTGCCCCTTGGCGTAGCGGGTGCCGGCGCCCAGGCCGAAGGTGAGCAGAATGATGTCGCGTTCGTTGCCCTGCATCTCCTCGGGCGTCCCGATGATCAGGTCGAGTTCCCGATAACGCCCTTGGGCCTGGTTGCGGAGCTCATCGACCTGATCCCGGGTGTAGGCCACCACGCCCACCGACGGAGTCCGGTCCACCCCTAGTCCGGCCAAGAGGCCGCCCTCGCGGAGGGCCTGACCATCCGCGATTTGCCCGAGGATTTCGAAGACCTTGGCCACCTCGGCGTCGACGATGCCGGACTTTCCGCGGCGGGCCCCGCCCGTGATCACCAAGCGGAAAGCCCCCCGGCCCAGGTTGCGCGGCGTCTCGGTCATGACCTTCAGGCCGCCGCCGTCGGCGTAGAATTCCTCGCTGGTGAAGGCCGCCAGCGTCGGGCGGGAGCGGAAATGTTCATCCAGCATCACCTGCGGCAGCTGCGCCGAATAGGGACTACGGAGGACCAGATCCAGGATCGAATGCTCCGTCACCAGGATGCTCCGCGTCTTGGCCGTCTCATAGGAGACGCCCGTGCAGTTCCGCTCCCAGGCCAGCCTTTCGAAGTTCCGGTTCAGCGCGAAGAGCCCCGCGGCCCCGAGGCCGAGCTGGCGGTCGTCGCCGACCACGCAGAAGCGCGTCCCGCGGTAGAAGGCCGGGATGAGCTCCGCGATGTTCACCTGGCTGGCCTCGTCGACCACCACGAGGTCGAACTGCTCCAGTTCGAACGGGAAGACCGCGCTCAAGTCCTTGATTTCCGCGGCCCAGAGCGGCAGGGCCTCCAGCGCCTTCGCCACCTTGGTGCTGGCGAAAAGCGCCTTCAGGCGCGAGGGCTTCCGGAAGAAGAAAACCTGCTTGAAGCGCTGGACCTCGGCTAGGTGCTCGGCCGCCTTGGCGAGGCTGATCATCTGCAGTTGCGTGGCCAGCAACTGGCGGCAAAGCGCGCCATGTTCCTGCCGCTTGACCTCGATCAGCCGTCGGAGTTCGCCGATGCGGGCGTCGACCCGGGCCTCCCGGCGGGCCATCTGATGGGCGCCATGCAGGGCCTTCACGTAGGCGTCGAGGCGCCGGAGGGCGTTGACCGGCCGATCCTCGGACTGTAGCCAGGCGCCGCCCAGTTCATGGCGGGCGAAGCTCAAGAGCGACCGCACCTTGAGGGCTTGGCCGCGGGTCAGCCCCTGGCCCGAGGCGCGGGCCTGTTCGACCATGCGGACGACCTGCTCGATGGTGCGGAGGAACGCCTCATCCACCGGGATGTCGCCCCCCAAGCCGGGTGAGCGCAGGTCTTCGGAGGGGTAGCTGCCCACATAGAGGTCGCGGGCGCGGCAAAGCTGCGCCAAGGCATCCTCCGCCTGCCGCGCGCCCGTCAGGTAAAGTTCGATGGCGTCCTCGTGCGCGTAGAGGTCGACCAAGGCCCGTTCGACCTGCAGCCGCAGGCTGGCGACCGTCCTGGCAAGTTCCTGGTAATCGGCCGGCGCCTTCACGTTATCCGCGCGGCTGATCAGTTCCTCGATCCGGGCCTTCTGGCGCTTGCGACCCTCGGTGTCGCCCACCGCCAAGGAGAGGGCGCCGGCGCCGAGGATCTGATCGACCTTCTCGCGGACGACGTCCAGGGCGGCCTTCTTGTTGGAGACCAGCAAGACCTTCTTCCCCAAGAGGACCGCGGACGCGAGCATCGCGGTGATCGTGTGTGACTTGCCGGTTCCGGGCGGGCCTTGGACGTAACTGATGTCGGCCGCCCACGCATCCGCGATCGCCTGGCGCTGGGGCTCCGACAACGAGATGGGCAACAACGGGAGGACCGTCTGGTAGACCTCCCGCCGGACCGCATCGTCGCGGGTCAGGTTGATGCCGGTCTGCTCGATCGAGGAGAGGAGCAGCTTGGCTAGGACGGGATTCTGGACGCCCTCGCCGCCGTTCTGCCCCTCGGTCTGCTGGATCAGCTTGGTGAGCGCCTGGTAGGTGGTCACCTCCGAGGGCCGGACGGCCAGGAAGAGGAACTGGCAGTTGTTCACGGACCCTTGGCCGGCGGTGACCGCCGCCCGCAGGTCGGTAGGCGAAGGGCAAGCGGCTTCGGTCAACTGGAAGGCGGCCAAGGCGGGAATCTGGGCCGCCAGGAGGCCGTGGACGGCCCGCACCAAGGAGGCGGGGTCGGCCGGCAAGCCGGTCTTCGTGGCCGATTCGACGAAGGCCTCGGCCTCCGCGATGGCCCGCAGGAGTTCCTGGGTGAAGAGCACCTTCTGCTCGGTCGGCGCGGCCCCATCGGGAACGACGTCGGCCCCGGGGATCAACATGGCCAGCAGGTCGTAGTTAAGGAGGGTGTCCTCATGCTCGAACTCAAGGTCGAGCCCGCCCTCCCCCTCGGGCTCCATGTCCACCGGCACGATGATCAGGGGCCCGGCCACGTCCCGGGAACGTCCGTCGACCGTGACCCGCCCGGCGATCAGCCCGTAACCGACATAGACGCCGAGATTATCCTCCCGCTCGAGACGCTGGCGCGCCTGCGCCAGCCAGGTATCCCGGCTGAGGCCGCCGTAGTTGGCCGAACTCGATCCATGGAGGACGGGCATCCCTCCGGCGGAGGGACGGATCAGACATGCCTCGAAACCGCCGCGGAAGGCGATCTTGCGGGACATGTCCCGGAGGTAACCGAGGTAATCGCTGACGCGCATGCCCCGAGGGGTCAGAGCTTGGTCGATTCAAGCAAGGCCAACCGGAGGTCCGCGATCGCCCCGGCGAGCTCCGCGGTGGCGCGGGTGTTGGCCTCGATGGCCGCATGCTGGGCGCGCACCAGTCCGTCCAAGGAGGCGTGCGCCTTGGCGTCCGCCTCCATCAGGCGGAGCAGACGCTGGTCGAGCTTCTCCGCCGAAACCTTCACCTGCTCGCGGAGGGCCGCGGCGGCCTCGTCCTGCCGTTTGGCGACCGCCTCGGCTTGCTGGTGCAACCGGTCGAGGCGCTTGATCGCCAGGATGGCGCCCGCGGTGACGGACAGGAAAAGGGCGAGGAGGACGTAGACTTCGGGGGTCATGGGCGGAGGCTACGCCAGCCCACCCCCTCATCAACAATTTTCCTAGTTAACAGGCACAAGAGACGACCTGAAAAGGCTTGTTGGACGGCGGGGGCTTCCATACTCCCGGATATGGCCAACATCGTCGGCATCGACCTCGGGACCAGCACCACCTTGGTGGCCCGGTTCAGCGACGCCGGCATCCCCGAGACGACCGGCAACGTCGACGGCGAGCAGCTCACGCCCTCGGTCGTCCAGATCGAACCGGGCGGGGTGATCATCTGCGGCAAGGAGGCCAAGAAACTGGTCGGCCTCGGCAGCGAAAACATCTTCGCGACCTTCAAGCGCGACCTAGGGAGCGGCCGCACCTGGGAGGTCTACGGCCGCACCCTGACCCCGGAGGACCTGAGCGGGTGCCTCCTCAAGCAGGTCATGAGCGACTACGTCGAGCAGTTCGGGCAACCGGACACGACGGTCATCAGCTGGCCGGCCAATTTCACCGATGGGCAGAAGTCCGCGACCCAGGAGGCCGCCCGCCGCGCGGGGCTCCAGGTGCAGCACTTCATCAACGAGCCGACCGCCGCCGCGCTCTACTACGCCCTGAGCCTCAAGCTGACCGGCAAGTTCCTCGTCTACGACATGGGGGGCGGCACGTTCGACGTCTCGGTGGTGGAGGTCCGGGGAAGCGACGTGAAGGTGGTCTTCTCCGAGGGGGTCGACCGGCTCGGGGGCGCCGACATGGACGCGGCGATGCTCGGCATCATCGCCCGCAAATTCCAGGAGCAGACCAAAGCCCCCTTCGACCGGCTCGACTGCAGTTTCACCTTGCTCGACCTCGAGTCGCCGAAGCATTCGCTGAGCACGCGGGAAAGCACGGATATCCGGGTGGTTTCGGACCAGTTCGGGCCGGTCAAGCTGACCATCACCCGGGCCGAATTCGAAGGCGCGATCGCGCCCCTCATCGCCAAGGCGGAGCAGGCCTGCGAGCACATGCTGCAGGCCAACCAGATCTCCAAGCACGACCTCCAGGAAGTCTTCATGGTCGGCGGGCCCTCGCGCATCCCCGCGCTCCAGGCCAGCGTACAGCGGCTGCTGGGCCGGAAGCCCCTGATCCGGGAACCGGACCATGCGGTAGCCCGCGGGGCCGCCATCTTCGCGGCGTTCAAGACCGAGCCGGCGAAGCTGACCCACCTGCAACGCGCCGCCATCGGCACGTCCAAGGTCATCGACATCACCCCCCATTACTTTGGCATCGCGCTCCACGAGGCCCACTCGACGACCGCGATGTACAACCGGGTGCTCATCGAGAAAGGCCTGCCGGTCCCCTACTCGATGGTGAAGCGCTTCCTGACGAGCGAGGGCGAGAACCGCAGCGGCATCCGCTTGATCATCACCCAGGGGACGCGGGAGGAGCGCGACCTCGCGAAGGTCAAGATCCTGCACGACAAGCCGGTGCCGATCAACCCGCGCGGCCGGGCGGGAGAGGAGATCGAGGTCACCTTCTCCTACGACGCGAACGGGATGATGGGCTGCGTCCTGCACGAGCTGACGACGGGCAAGAAGACGAAGCTCAACCTTCAGGCGAACTGAGCCATGCGCGAGGACGTCGCCGCCGGTCGGCCCGCGAACATCATCGGGATTCACCTTGGGGCGACTTCGACCATGGTCGCGCGCTTTAACATAGCCGGTGAACCAGAAATCACCTGTAACATCGACGGCGACACCATCACACCCTCGGTCGTACAAATCGAGGATTCCGGGGCTGTGGTCATCGGCTCCGATGCCAAGAAATTTCTTGGGTGCAACATAGACGGTATCTTTGCCAAGTTCGTACGCGATATGGGTACGGATAAATCCTGGAATATTTCCGGGCACATCGTCACCCCCATAGAGCTTACGGCGCTTTTACTTAGAAAAGTGGTTGCAGACTACGCGGACCAATTCGGCGCGCCTAGCAGCATCGTCATTACTTGGCCCGCAAGCTATCGGAATGAGCAACGCGAATCTACAAAGGAGGCCGCCCGTCGGGCAGGCTTGTCCGGGGTATATTTCATTGAAGAGCCTGAGGCAGTTGCACTTTATCACGGCACCTACCAACGCCTAGACGGCAAATACCTAATCCAAGTATTCAACGGCGACAGCCTAGAAGTCACCCTGATCGAAGCCCAAGGCACCAGCATCAGGATACTGCATCGGGATGGCGTTCTCCAACTCGGCGAAAAGGACTTGGACGACTCCCTGCACAAGATTTTCGGCGAAAAATTCCGGGCGAAGACCGGGCACGTGTTCGACTCTTTAGAGTGCTGCCTCACTAAATTCGAGATCGAGAGCAGCAAGAATACCCTCTCAGTTCGTCACTCCGTCTCCATCCCGCTTCGCTCGATAAAGTGCGGCATGGTCCGCGTCGACGTAAGCCGCCTCGAGTTCGAGTCAGGCATCAGCCACCTGGTATCTCAGGCCGAGATGGCCTGGGAGAACGTACTGCGCTGCGGCAAGGACGACCCCTCCCATCACGTCAAGAAGTCGGACATCAAGGAAATCTTCATGGTAGGCGGCATCTCCCGAGTTCCCGCCATGCAGGCCTCCGTGGAGCGTCTGTTCGGCAAGAAGCCCAAGCTAAAGAACCCCGAGCAGGCCATCGCTTTGGGCGCGGCCATCTATGCAGCACACAAAGCTGGGAAGGAAATTTTGAACGCAACCCAACTCGCGAGCCTGAGGGACTTCAAAGTGAACCCCGTTGCGCCACACTTCATCGGGACTAGCGCCATGGAGCCGGACGGTTCTGGAGTTTTCAACGACACCGTCATCGCCAAGGGCACCCCTTTACCCTGCAAGGTCGAAAGGACCTACTACACCACGACCCACAACCAAGCGGTGGTCAACTTGGACGTCACCCAATCGGCCATCGAGGAACGCGATCTGAATTTCGTCACCAAAATCTGGGAGGGCTCCCTGAAGCTCCCTCGCGGCTGCCCGGCGGGCTACCCGATCAAGGTGACGTTTTCTTGTGACATCAACGGGACAATCTCGGTCGATGTGGTGACGGGAGGAGATCAAGACGGCCCAGCGGTGACGGCTAAGCTCATTCGCCCCGGCCCGACTCCCCTGGGGCAGTAACGAATTTCTGCTTTTGCCGTCCGGCCTTCTTCAGCAAGCGCCCGTTTGGGCCCCCGATTAATCGGGAGCGACAAGCTGGGCGCTAAGGGGAAACCGATTTAGGATACGTCAGAGAGGTGGAAGGTGCCTTTCCGAGCGGGCTCCTCGTAAGCATCAAAGACCAAGTAACCAAAAACGAGCGAGGCCGCCCCGGAAAAGAACATGCCGCCCAAAAATCCATGGACGCAGAGCGCGTCGTAGATGCCATGGATCGCGGCGACGGGGAGGATCAGCCACAGCAAGGTGAAGAACTTCGTCGAGCAGAATTCGGAGAAGGTCGGGGTCTCCTTGAACTCCCTGAGAATCGCCCTACCCACGATCATGGTCCAGGAGACGTGCAGCAATACGCACCAAAACGCCCGAACCAGGTAGATGGAGAGTCCGCAACCTGCGCGGAGATAATCCTGGAAATAGATGAACGATTCGGCAACCCCGAAAGCCAAGCCGGCCAGGATGTACGGCAACAGGCTCTTGCGGTGGCTGAATATGCCGATGAGCGGATGCAGGAGCAGGATGGCCACCGCAACCTTGCATAATTCTTCCGTGAGCCCAACCCCCAGGGTGAAAGCCAGCATATGCCCCCACAGAGGCAAATCCACGCTGGTGAATGCGTAGCCACCACCCAGGATGAAAAGCAAGCAGGCAACCACGAAGGAGCCGATCACGATCTTCGACCTATTCCTACCGCCTCCTGCCAGTGAGGACAGCCCCTTTCCGACGTTCCGACCGCTTATCTTCGACTTTTCCGACGAGTCCGCAGCGTCGGCGACGAGCTTGAAGGTCTGGCGTCCTACTGCCTGGGTACCCAGGCACAGGCCGAGGCACAATAGCATGCCCGCCGCCATCGGCTTGATGGCGTTGAATTGGTGGATGCCGTTGCACTTAGCCTCCACCCGCTTGAGCACCAACACCATCACGACGAGCAAGGCGGCGAAACCAATGTAGGCGTCCGGAGTGATCTCCTCAGACCAACCCTGTTCCGCCAAGAAGGATGTGAAGCGCCAGAGGTCCACCTCGCGTTTATCGGCAAGAACACCCCTATTGTAAATTACTAAAAACCGATGGGAGACCAAGAGCCCCGTCCGCTTGGCCCAAGCGGAACGGAGTAAACCAAGGACCGCACCCCAACCCGCGCCCCTATCGCTTGGGCGTCCGCTGGTTAGGCCCCATCCAATATTCAACCCGATCGAAGCCGATGAATCCGGCCACCTTGAAACGAATGAAGAGGAAATCCGACTGCTGGGCCGAGTAGTACCAGTAGATGATGTCGTCCCCGGCCACGACACGGTTCGGTTCGCCCAGCAGATCCGTCACCTCGGATTTCGTCATTCCGACCTTCAGCGCATCCCAGGCGGACGAGGCCTTGGCCTGGTTGATGTTCCCCTGACCCTGCGGCGTTGGGGCGGGAACCTGGACCTCGCGGATGACGATCTTCTCGACAGGCACCTCGACGCGCTTCTCGACCTCCTTGATGACCACCCGTTCGACGATGCGGTCAACCGGGACCTCGACGCGTTTCTCGACCTCCACGCGGCGCTCAAGAACTTCAGTTTTCACCTCGGGGAACAAATAGCGACCGGCGAGCATGCCAACCATCAACCAAAGGAGCCCAACCGACAGAAACCGAAGGAAGCCGTCACGTTTGGGGCTATCTGAATCGTTTATCCGCGGCCCAGCGATTGCCATGAAACTTTGCTAATAAAACTCCCCTGCCAAGCAAACAGATTAACCCGGGGTGGACAGGACGCCCGGTTGCACGCGGGGGGACGAATCAATCCACCGGCCACGCAGATAACGCCAAAAGAGGCCTGCAACACAGTATGTAAACTTACGACTAGGTGGTTTCGGCAAGCAGCGAGTCGTCTCCGGAGACAGCCTACAAACTTGGGCTGCCTTTGCCCTCGAAACGTACATGCCGCGTTGGCGGAAACTTCCATCGGATGTTCACGAAGAAGGAACCCCTGAGTGACTGGGTCAAGTTGGACAATTGAGCCAAAGCAGGCTCAAGGAGACACCCACGTGTAGACTTGTCCATTCATGAAAGCGACACGAGCTCCTCCCGGAGCACCATAATACCAATCCTCAAAAACGTTTCCCCCGTCGATTTTCCTTGGCTCTCCTAAGATCGCCAGCACATCGGACCGGCTTAGCCCCTTGGATAGCTGCATCCAGGCAGACTCCCCCGTTGACCTGGAAACGGGTTTGGTGGCTATTCGGTCGACGTAGACAACCCGCTCCACGGGCACTTCGACTCTTTTCTCGACGATACGATCGACAAATTTGACGACCTCGACCGGGACCTCGACCCTCTTCTCGACGATCCTATCGACGGGGAAGTCCACGCGCCTCTCGACGACGAAGGGCTTGGGGACTTCCAGCGGAAAGAAGGCCCTCCCGGCCAGAATCCCGATCAGAAACATGGCCGCACCCAGGAATTGATGCGAGAACTTCCGGAGCGGACCGGGTGAGGACATCTCGGTTCTGGTTTCACGCATCGATTTCGGCGCCCAATCCCTAGTCGATGCAGCCAAAGATGTGCAAGCACAAGGCCACTTGAGTTCATCGGAGCGGCCATCGTCCGAATCATTGAAATCGTTCACGCAAACTCGCACGTGCGGCGTCCCGACCTGAAGATCGGCGGACGGCACGTCGGAACCCTGAGCCCATCCTGCGGGCTAAGCGGCGGCGCGCAAGTCGGGCATCAATAAAGCCTGACTTCGACCAGCTGATTGCCGCTGAAGATCAACTTGCGTCCATAGCTGTTATACCAATAGACGACCCTTCCGCCGCTTTCGATGCTGACGCTGTCCGAAGGGCCGATCAAACCGACTACTTGCTCCTTGGTCATGCCGACCTCGACCAGACCGCTCCCTTCGCGTGGTCGCGGAAGCCTGGCAGTCTTGCTACTGCCTTCGGCAATCGGCACGACGACGATCCTCTCGACCGGCACCTCCACCCGCTTCTCCACGATGCGGTCCACATATTTGACGACTTCGACAGGAACCTGGACCTTCTTCTCTACAATCCGTTCGACCGGCACCTCCACCCGCTTCTCCACGACCCGGTAGGACGGGACTTCGACCTGCTTCTCAACAACTTCCGTGACGGAGATTTCTATCGGGAAAAGTAGCCTACCCACAAGCGCCCCGATGACCAAGACTCCCGAGAATACCAGAAGTTGGACCAGCGATATTCGATGCGTTTTGGTTTCGGGCTCCCTCATCTTGACATCACTTCTTGCGCACGCCGTAGATGATGGCGCCCACGATCAGCCCGGACAAGGGCGCCAAGATTAACGCTGCGCCGAAGGCCACCGCCAGCCCTTGAGGCCCGGCGCTCAGGAAGCCTAGGGCGCACCGCACCAGGAAGATGATCCAGGTGGCCTTCCACCAGCATTGCCAGTAGGTAACTTGGGAGCCGTCGGGGTTTTCGCTCATGCCCAAGCCTACCCAAGCCTCCCGGGGGTGAGGCAAGCCCGAGTTAATTTACAATAAACGCATAGATGGCCGGCCTGCGGGTGGGTACCACTGGCGACGACCCGCGGCCCGGGCAAAGTCGCCTATGCCGCCCCCCTTCGTGAGCTTGAGTCTTCCCGTTCAACCGGGCGTCCGGTGACATCCGGGCTTCCGGCACGAACTCCGCATCCACGCAAGACCGCGCCAGCCCACCCTTCTGGGGCAAGGGCCGGCCGACCACCCGCCGGCCCCCATCCAGGTTGTTGACACAAGAAAATATTACGGTTCCGTCGGGGATGTCGGCCAAACCACCCCGCCCCTTTCCCGCCTGGTTGCCGGATCGCCCCCCAAGCATCCTCCGGACGACCTGCTTCGCTGCCTTAACCCAAATGAAAGAATTCCTGATCTACGTAGTCAAAGCCGGCGAGAAAGCCGGCCCGTTCACCCATGAACAGATCCAAGCGATGCTGGCTTCCTCCGAAGTGAGCCTGGGCGACAGCGCCTGGGCCTCGGGTCATGACAGCTGGAAGCCGCTGCATGTCATCCTGGGCGTAAGCCCTCCGGAGCCGACCGCCAAAACCACCGCGGATCATTCCGCCTCCACGACGAAGCCGGAGCCCGCCTACTTCTACATCTCGACCGCGCGCCTGATCTTCATGACGATCATCAGCCTGGGGGTGTTCTCCAGCTACTGGGTCTACAAGAACTGGCGCTACATCAAGGAAAGAGATGGACTGGACATCAGCCCTTTTTGGCGCGGCTGGTTCGCCCTCTTCAACTTCCATTCCCTGCTAAAATACATCAAGGAGGACCCGAAGCTCGGCCAGCGGGCGAGGCCTGCCTATTCCAGCGGATGGCTCACCTTCGGTTTCATCGCCTTCACGCTATGCGGGAATCAGTTGGTGCTCCCTTCGATGCTGACCTTCATGTTCATCCTGCCGGCGCATAACCATATCTCCAGCATCAATCAGGCGTCGGCCAATCCGCCGGACTTCTCGCCGTGGAGCTTCGGACAGGTTTTCTGCGGATTCTTCGCCCCCGTGCTGATCTTTATCATCATCGCGGGGAGTCGATAAATGCCGTCCCTGGACAGGAGCAGACCACGCCAGGCCCCGAGGTTGGAGGCCTTGACCGGGGTCGGCGAGCCGGCTGCGACGGTCCCGCTCGCCCGGAGCACCAGGAGGCTCCATCCCATCCAGGATCAAGCGACGCCGGCCCCATCTTCTCAGGCCTGGGACTCGTCCCGCCGGCTTAGCGCCCGATCCAAGGAGCGCCCGTGTCCGTGCCGGGACGGACGCGGGGAAGCGGCGCGGAAATTACGGTCGTTTCACGCAGGCGGGGAAAGCTAGTCCACCCGGCTAGGATCGATGCCCAGGAAGCCAACCCTCAGTCCGCGCGCCCGCATCTGCCGCAAGGCGGATTGGTAAAGAACCAGGAAGAGAACCACATTGAAACCGGGAACCCAAGCGATGGCCGCAAGGTGATTGCGCACCTGCGGGTAGAGCACGCCGGCCAGGCGACGGGTTTCGACGGACATCTTGAAGAACCAACCCAGCAGAAGGCCGGCGAGGAGCAGCCCACCGAACGCGCTGGTATCTCTGGCGGACTGGGAAGCCATGACCCCGGCCACGAAACCAAGGGGGAGGACAAGGATGAACCACAACAGGACCTTGACGAACTTGAGGTGCACGTCGGCCAGTTCCCGCAACGGCCCGTGGTAGATGATTTCCGGCTTTTCGAGGTCCCGCATGGGACCAGCAAAAGCCGCGGGCTCGCGTGGAGCAATCGGTTTAACGCGTCTTCTGAAATTCTTCTTGAGGCAGTGGTCCCGGCCCATTCCATGGCCGCATGGCCCGACCCCCCGCCGACCCCGTGCTCAAGGCACGCAAGAAGCTCGCCGCTTGCACCTTCGGCGAGACCTCCGCCGACCTCATCCCGAAGCGGAAGAAGATCGACCACGAGGAGCACCTCCGGAAGTACCGCACCAAGATCCCGATCATCCGCGAGCTCGTCCCCCAGCCCGACATCGCCCTGGACACGGCGTGCGAACGCCTGGGCATCCCGCGCGAGACAATCCACGGCTTCATCGTCAGCAAGGGCGAGATGAGCGCCAGCATCCTCCCCAACGAGAACGGCAACGCCGTCATCGAGATCTCCTCGGCGGTGGTCGAGCGCCTGACCGTGGACGAGCTGATCTACATCTTCGGGCATGAGCTCGGCCACTACATCTTCCCCTATGAGTACGAACGGGATGCGTCGGGCGCCGCCTCCAGCTTCGAGGACGCCACCGTTTCGCGGATCGGCGAGCTGTGCATGGACCGGGTCGGACTGGCCGCTTGCCGGGACATCAATGCGGCCTGCAGCGCCGCCCTCAAGATGCAGTCGGGCTTGAGCTCCCAGCACCTCATCAGCGACGTGGGCACCTACGGCAAGGAGGCCGTGAAGGGGTATACCTTGGAGCCGACCTTCAGCGACCTCATCTCCACCCACCCCCAACTCTTCCTGCGCGTGCGCTCCGCGATGCTTTTCTCCCAGTCCGACGGCTTCCAGGCGCTGATCGGAGGCAAGGGGGGTAGGCCGATCGCGGAAGTCAACGCGGAGATCCGGACGGACCTCCGGAACACGGCGGATTTCCACGCGGAGAAGAAGCAGGCCGAGTTCATCGGCACCCTTCCCGCCGTCATCACCGCTTGGGCCGAGGCCATCGGCATGAAGGCTAAGGCCCTAGACCTCCCGGCCGGAGCGGGCAAACCCGACCCGAAGAGCATCGCAGGCTACGTCAAGACGCTGAAAGGGCTATCGCCGGAGAACCTCAAGGAAGCACTCAATGACACGATCGTAACCCTCGCGAAGGACGCCACCATCTACTGCCCGCGCCAAGCGGTCGCCTACGTGGACGATGTCCTGAAGCGCAACGAGGGTAACGCGATTCACCCGGTGGTTTCGGCCCTCCGTGCCCACCTAGAGAAGGCCAAGCACTACCACCAGACGCAGAAGTCGTTCTTCGCGCGCTAGGACCAAGCCCCGCGGAGGTTGGACGCAAAGGTCGCGGGTTGCCGCGGCTTTTTTATTACTCCTTGCCAGTCCAACCTTCGTCGCCCGTGCCCGGCTTGTTTTCGGCCATCGTCCGGGGCGACCGCGGAACACTACGCCCGGGACGTCATCTTCGTCACACGCCGCGCGACCGCCAACCTGCTGGGCCAATGGGAACCCGCAATCTAGGCGGCCAGCCCCGATCCTGCCACGTGCGGCGATGCCCCGCATGCCGTGGCGGTGGCCTGCGGCGGCGACGTGAGCCGAACGAGCTCAAACCCAAATGAGGCGAAAGCCAAGAAGGGCAAGCCAAGCGGACCGACCGTAGCTACCCCTGCATCGCCCCGGCTCTCTGACTGCGCTTTTTCTTCGTCTGGAAGAGCCAGACCCCGCCGACGACGACAAGCGCGATCACGAGCATAACACCCAGGGCCTTCCAGTCATCCTCATCCAAGCGCGCTAACTGCCCCACGCTCTCCATCGTGCCCCCGTCCCGCGGCGAAGACTTAGGATTGGCCCGATAAGGCCGGGGTGCGCGGCGGGCCGGAGCTTTCGGCAATTTCGCGACCTGCGGCTCCGCCGTGGCGAGTCCGGCGCCGGCCGCCCAAGAGCGCGCCAAGGTGCCGCCCGCGAAAGGTTGGGGGATCGCGCCCACCACGGCACCCGACGAGGCGTGGGGCCCGCCGATGGACGCGGCCTTGGACAGAGCAAAGTCACCAGCCAGCGCCGGCCCGGGCAGGCAGAGCAGGGCCCAAAGCCATAGGCGGAACCGGCGACTCGCCGAGGGGGTATCCATGCGGTCTTTTCTTAATCAAATATTACAAGAGCAACCTTAAACCTCCACCCGCCCAGTGGGCCACCGGCGGGCATCGCCGACGTCCGGTCGAATCAACGGGGACCGACCCGATTGAGCTACGCCAGGATGGCACCCGCGTGGACGCGGAAGGGATCCTCATGTGCGGGCGCGACCGAAAGAAAAAGCTCCAACGAACTACCTAGCTTCAGCACATCAATCTCGCTCCCCATCAGCGTCAACGGGACCACCCCACCCTCGCAGAGATGCCCATGGATCACCGAGATGCACTCCCGGTAACGGGCGCCCAGTACCGGGTGAGCCAGGTAGGCCGTGGCCTCGGCCTTGTCCGCGATGCCGTAGAAAACGGCATACTCCGAAGTCCCCAGCCCCCGCATCTGCGGCAGGATCCACCAGATCCAATGCCCCCGCTTGGCACCGGCCTTCAGTTCCGCCAACGCCCCCGCGTAGGACTTCTCCTGGGCCTTGAGGAAGCGGTCGAGGGACATTCATCGAACTAGGACTACTTAATAGAATACTTCAACAGAAGAGGTTGCCACCGGCGAGGGCAGGCCGCATCGTGAACGCCCTATGAGCGCCTTCGAACCCCGCATTCCCCGGCACCTTGCCGTCCAACTGGGCGAGGAAGCCGTCGCCATCTCCCAAGCAGGCAGGTATGTGGGCCCCGCCGGCCCGGCTGAGATCGGCGCGCAGGTCACGGCTTCCCTCAAGAAAACCGCCTACTACGGCCCCGACCACCCGCATGGGT
>JACCDP010881099.1_pt1 | contig 15028 bp, 12 predicted proteins | sample 7445841 | NCBI WGS metagenome assembly JACCDP01 (sample SAMN15323441, study PRJNA562643) | freshwater metagenome | isolation source: river surface water | place: USA:Blue River Watershed | collected 2017-08-17 | reverse complement strand
GCTCTTTTTCCTGATCGAACAGATCGCTCATCCGTTTCAGGAAAAGAATGCCGAAAATATATTCCTTGTAATCCGACGCATCCATGTTTCCGCGCAAGTCGTCGCAGGCACGGAACAGGAGACTGGATAGCTGGCTGAGGGTGAGTTTAGTCATGGAACGGTATCTGCAAAATGAGGTTGCGACGGGAGCTTACCCCTTTCTTAACGAGAAATCACCAGACTCATGGAAAAGATGCTGTTCCGTCAGTTAATTTACTTGTGTTGACTGACTTATGGAGAATTCTCAACTGCTCTCCTGAACATCTCCATGATTCTCTTTCCGCCCCTTTCCTCCCTGTGCACGTCTCCGCTATAATCCTCGATTGCTAAGAGGAGACCCATGGCTACTGCCACGACTGAATACAAAGAACGTCTTCGCCAGCTGGCCGAGCTGATGCTCGCCGTGTCGGGCGAATCCGTCACGATGATGAAGCGCAATGCCCCTGAGCAGGCGCTGAAGCTCAAGCGCCAGGATGAATGGGGCATCTACCTCGAGTTCCTCAAGATCATGTTCAACCTCACAGACCGGCTCGTAGCCCTACACATCCCATTAAAGGATCAGATGGAATTCATGAACGGGCTGGAAGACTCCGTGACGCAACAGTTGAAGCACGCCCTGGAACCGGCCTTCGGAAATCATGCGGATCAGATGGAAATCGTCATGACGATCGGCACGACCGTGGCGGACAGTCGACAGACCTATGAGCACTATAAGTTCCTGATCTCCGAAGACTCCAAAACCAAGAACGAGATGTTTCGCGAGTTCGGTGAGAAAGTGGCCGGCGCGCTTGGCGCGCCGGGCAATGCACAGCTCAGCTCAGCCGCGACACTCTGCGCCAGCGCGGTGATTCCTGCGCTCAGTTCGGTACTACAAGGGCATGCCCCACCTTCACAGGATATGTCGCAGACTATGCCCACCGCTGTCGGGAGCGCCGCCGAACACACCAACATGACCGGCCAGGAGATCAAGCTCATCAGCTTGATGTCGAGCGTATTGGGCGAAGAAGTCGAAACCCGGTGGGGACTGCACCCACGGTTCCGCGAAGATCTCACGCCGTCCGAACTGCAGCAACTCACGAAATTGCTCAACCAGGTCGCAAAAATCCTTGGCGAACGGTACGCTGCCGTGGCATTCTCCAAAGAATGGGCCTCATGGCATAAGGCCGGGCACGCCTGATCCCACCAGTGCTCGCCCGTCATTGCCGATATTCGATTCTTGATCTTGACCAAAGGAGTGCTTGTGGATTCTCCCAATGGCATACATAGTTCTCTCCCCCAGAATCTGAGTCGCCTACCCGAACTTGCACAGAATTTGTGGTGGAGCTGGACGCTGGAGGCTCGCCAGCTGTTTGAAACCATCGATCCGACCCTGTGGTTTCTCACACACCACAACCCGGTCAAACTCCTGGCCGATGTGAAATCAGACCGATTGACGCGCTTGGCCGAGGATCCATCATTCCTCCGTCAATACTCAGCAGTGTTTCGGATGTTCGACGAATATCTGAGCAATAAGAAGAGCTGGGCCGGGACGCACCAGGCCGATTTGACGAAAAAAACTATCGCCTACTTCTCGGCGGAGTTCGGGCTACATGCCTCCGTGCCGATTTATAGCGGCGGCCTCGGTATCTTGGCCGGAGACCACTGTAAAGAGGCGAGCGATCTCGGGCTCCCGCTCGTCGGAATCGGGTTCATGTATCCGCAAGGATATTTCCGCCAACGCATCACGCCCGAGGGATGGCAAGAGGCGGCCTATGCCCCGTTCAATCGCGACGAGTCTCCGGTCCACTTGGCCCGGACTCCGTCGGGGGAACCGTACCGATTCGTCGTCGACATGGGCGGTCGTCGTGTGACCGCGGCGGTCTGGAAAGTGCTGGCGGGCCGCATCCCACTGTATCTGATCGATACGGATGTGCCGGAAAACAGCCCGGAGGACCGTGCCCTCTCCGCCCGGTTGTACGGCGGCGATCAGGAAATGCGGCTCTGTCAGGAAATCTTGTTGGGGATCGGCGGCGTGCGCATGCTGCGATCGCTCGGCATCTCACCATCGGTGTGGCACGCCAATGAAGGACATTCTGCGTTCCTGACCTTGGAACGGGTGCGAGAATTTGTTCAAAAAGGCTCGTCTCACGCGGAAGCCAGCGAGCTTGTCCGCCAGAGCACGGTGTTCACTACGCACACTCCTGTGCCGGCCGGGCACGATGTGTTCCCGCACCATCTGATGGATCGGTACTTTGCCGGATATTGGGAACAACTCGGGCTCTCGCGCGACGAGTTCCTCCGTCTCGGCGAGACTCCCGAATCAGGTGGACATGGCTTCAATATGACGGCGCTCGTCATGCGCCTCTCGGCCCATGTCAACGGCGTCAGCCGCGAGCATGGCCGTGTGTCACGAGAAATGTGGCAGCACTTTTGGCCGGGATTGCCGACGGACCAAATCCCGATCCGAAGTGTGACCAACGGCATTCACGTGCCGACGTGGATCTCACCGGAACTCCACCACCTGTACGGCAAGACCTTGAGCCCAACCTGGACCCAGACCTGCGACGACCCGGCCATGTGGCAGCGCGTGATGGATGTGCCCGACCATGAGCTGTGGGCGGTTCGACAGGCGATGAAGCGGAAACTGATGGGCTTCATCCGTGAACGCGCCAGAAACGGGTGGATGCACGGACATCTCCAACCATCGCAAGTCCTCACTCGTGGAACGCTCCTGGACCCCGAGGCATTGACGATCGGGTTCGCTCGACGGTTCGCAACGTACAAACGGGCCACCTTGCTCTTTCGAGATTTGGAACGATTAAAAGCGCTGCTCCAGGACCGTTGGCGACCGGTTCAGCTCGTGTTTGCCGGCAAAGCCCATCCGGCCGATGAGCCAGGTCGGTACTTCATTCACGAAGTACTGAATTTCTGCCATGACCATAAACTAGGAGGCCGCATTGCGTTCCTTGAAGACTATGAGATGCACATGGCGAAGTATCTGGTCCAAGGTGTCGACATTTGGTTGAATACCCCTCGCTTCCCCATGGAGGCCAGCGGCACCAGCGGGATGAAAGCCGCACTGAACGGCGTACTGAATCTGAGTGTTCTCGATGGATGGTGGGTCGAGGGTTACAATGGAGCCAACGGATGGGGAATCCAGCCGTTAATTGAGCCCGCTGACGCGCAGGCTCAAGATCATCATGACGCGGAACAGCTCTATCGCCTGTTGGAACAAGAGGTGGTCCCGTTATTCTACCAGCGCGATCGAGACGATATTCCCCGAGGTTGGCTCCAAATGGTCAAAGAATGCATACGCACCGTCCCGCCTCAGTTTTGTACCACGCGCATGCTCAAGGATTATGTCAGTCTGATGTACCATCCTGCGACGGTGCGTCTGCCGACACAATGGTAGTGCAATTCAACAGGACGAATCGACATCCCTTGCCGTATCGCCGGCAGAACAGAATGTCTACGGTGATCGTATGGGGCGCGCTTGTGCTGAGCCTCTTCACCGAGCTCACGTTTGCCGCATCCGGAAGCTCTTCCGCAACCGTCGAATCAAAGGCCGCCGCCCTGTTCAAGTCCGGTGACTATCCAGCGGTGGCGACACTGTTCAACGCACTGCCACCCGACGCGACCCCGTCAAAATCCCTTCTCCGTCTGGCCTTGCTGAGCTACGTCCGGCTCGGACGAACAGACGAGGCACTCACGATTTACGCCAAGCTGCACCATCCCGGATCACCACCCGATTACTCGCTTCTCCGCCCATTGGCCCTCGGTATGATCACCGGCCAAGTCCGAGACCGTCACGAACATGTTCGCATAGCTGCCTACTCGGCGCTTGCAGAATTGGGCCTCCCGGAGACCGCCGCGCTATTGGAAGATGGGTTGCTGGATCCCTCGGTCGTCGTACGCGCGCGCGCCGCGGAAGCGATCGGAAAAGCCGGGCTGGCGGCGAAATCCGGAGCGCTGCGCCGCGCCCTGAGAGATGAGATGCCGACGGTCCGCATTGCCGCCATGACCGCGTTGGGTGACGCGAATGCGAACGATGTTCGGCAACAGCTGCTCGACGTCGCCCGCACCGAAGACGGACCTGAAGCCGTCTTTGCAGACGCCGCGTTGGTCAACCTGGGGCTTTCCGAGAAGCTGGATACTATTAAAAGCGCGGCGACCTTACCGGATGCCGAATCGAGAATGGCGGCGTTGGGTGCGTTGGGACGCCTCAAACACTCAGGAAGTCTGGTAGTCCTCTCGCAAGCGGTGTATGATCCCGATCCATCGGTGCGCGCCTTCGCCGCTGGAGCGCTGGGCGAATTCGGCTCCCCAGGCGGCGTGGCTCCCTTGACGCATGCCATCGGAGATGAAGTCGGAATGGTTCGTGGCGTCGCCGCGACAAGTTTAGGCAAACTCGGCATCAAGGAGAATCGGCCCCTCCTCCTGGCGCTCACCAGAGACCCGAATCCTCATGTCCGTGCCAGCGCCGCCGAGGGGTTACTTCGCCTTGGAGACGCTTCGGCCATGTCGCTAGCGAGCGATCTGGCACGACATCCGGATCCGTCCATTCGCAGTGCAGCTGCGCAAGCACTGAGCGCATCGTCCAACGAACAGGCGCTGACGCTCCTGCACACGCTCATCCAAGACCAACAACCCCTCCCTCGATTGATGGCCGCCAAGGCGTTGCGAAAGAGCCGTGCCGAGGCCGTCCCGATACTGGTCAAAGGCTTACACGATTCTGATGAAGCGGTGCGCATCGCGTCCGCGCATAGCCTGCTCCATCAAATTACTCAACAGAGTTCGGGGAAACGTCGCCGCTAACGAAGGACCGTCATGCTAAAATTTTTCGGCGTACTCTTGCTGCTCGTCGGCGCATTCGGAGCAGGGTATTATTTGGGGCAACGGCCTGTCGGCACGCTCCAGCAAACCGTCGCTGAACTGCAACAGTCGTTGAAGGATGTATCCAGAAATGTGTTGGATACCACGCTTGGGATCGAGCGTGACCTCCGCCGTCGTCAAGGGCTCGTGGAGGCCAAGTCCCGTGTGGTACAAACCAAAGCCCACATGGTTGACCGAAATTATGGAGACGCGGCCAAGGAGTTAACCGAAGCTATCGATGCAGTGGGAGCCATCACCAAGGGAGCCAAAGTCGATCCCATGACTAATGCCCTACGCGATCTCTCTGGGTCACTGAACGAGGTGAAACTGGAACTGGCGATGGGCAAACCGGTCACGTTGAAGAAGTTGGATGAGTTGCAGTTGAGGATGGATCAGCTACTGAGCAAGTAATTCAGGCGTTGGTCGGTTGAGAAAGAGACGGCTTCTTCCACTTCGCAAGAATGCGCTCGATGCGCATCTTGACTACCATGTCCGGGTCTTTGAGCAATGGTTTGATGGCCTCACGCCCCCGTTCGTCTCCGATCGATTCCAAGGCAGCAGCCGCCGTCAGCCGGGTGTACCAGTCGCTATCTCCGAGCATGTCGATGAGCGGCGTGATGGCATCGCTACTTTTGATTCGGCCTAAGGCCCGCACCGCGCTCTTGCGGACATTTTCATCCTTGTCGCGAAGCGCCCCGATCAACTTCTCGACAGCAGGCTCACCAAGCTCCACTAACGCATCAATGGCATCGTCCTTAAATTCATCATTCCGAAGTTGGAGCATCAAGGGATCGAGCACCCGTTCATCGCGAATTTTCCCGAGGGCCAAAATGGCGTATTTGCGCACTTCCCAGTCGCGGAGCAGCTTAAGCAGCATCGCGACGGCGGGAGAGCCCACCTGCCCCATCGCTTCGATCGCCACTTCTCGAACCTGCCAATCCCCGTCGCGCAAGGCGCGGGCCAACGGCTCCACGCACCGCTCATCACCCATTTCACCAAGCGTGATGACGGCCTCTCGACGGATGACCCAATCCGGATCATTGAGGAGATCGATTTGGATATCGATCTCATCTTTGATCTGTTCTTCCTCGAGCGCCACCGCCTCTTGACCAACAGCCACTGATCCCGTTTCAGCCTGCGTCGGATCAGTCGCGACGTCATCTACTGAACGATCACTGGCGTGATGACCGAGCGGGTTCGTACCCGGCGATGGAAATTTGGGTTCTTGCTCCATAAAGGAATACCAGGCGAGAATACCGGAATGAACTCCTTAACTCGATGCCGTGGCAGCCGCCTTGCTTCCAGCGGCTTGTTTTTTCCGCTGCGCCAAAGCCCGCCGCTTGCGCTGCTCCCGCTTCAATCGCTTCCTGAGCGATCTGAACGCACCGTCTCCTTTTGGATTATCGTGGCTGGCGCGCTTCGCAACAACCTTCTTCTTGAGTTTTACTTCTTCCGGCTCTGCTGCCTGCTTTTTGGCCATCGATCTACGCCTCCCGTTCGATCACTCAGGACCTGTTAGTTTCAATAAGAAGAGAGCAGGCAGTCTAGTGGAGACCTCTGCACACTGTCAACCTGGAGAAGATGAACGTGAGTGCGATTAGGCAAGCACGAGCGTGGCCACCGAAGATCCTACCCAATGATCGACGGCGAGCATCGCCAGCGCCCAACGATTTCGCCGTGCGATCCAGAGGTCGCCCTGCATCGTTCGAGTATGAGCAGCCATACCGGATGAAGTCCGGTCAGGCAGAGGTTGCGCATCGGCAAGAGCCGACGCCGTTCGCCCGGTGAATGTTTCTGAAAGCCACGCGAGGTCCGGGCGGCGCTCGCCAACAATCTCAACTTGCACGTATGCTAATCCCTTGTGCTCCATGCCCAATTGCAACGCCGCACGACGCGAAAGATCGAGGATTCGCCCTTTCTCATAAGGACCTCGATCCGTAATCCGCACATGGAGATGTCTACCATTGTTCAGATTGATGACACGGACTATGCTCCCTAGCGGCATAGTTCGATGGGCCGCGGTCAACGCTTCCATATCGAACAACTCACCGTTCGCCGCCTTCCTGCCGTGGAACTGCTCGCCATACCAGGACGCCACTCCTCGATCCTTGATACCGACATCGAGTTGCACATCTCCTTTAGGAACCCACGAGCAGGCCCCTAACGAGAGGCAAAAAATAAGAGCGAGAGAACCTGAGGATGAGCGCCGATTGTACTGAGAGTAGGTGTCCATGCTGCGAGCCGCCTCCCTCTGTTGACATCGTTCACTTCTGCGACGAGTGTGATCAGAGTATGAAAGGTCTAGGATTTCAACAACACCGACGGGAGTACCTGTTTCCCCCACCTCCGTATGGAATCCTCGGTTGATCGATGAGGAGAATGACCATCCAAAAATGAACACAGTCGGCTGCGTCGTGGTCCACATATAAATGAGATGGGATTTAAATTCAACAGCAGAAGTCGGTGAGTCGCCCTCGACAGACTCGATGTACTTCAAAGAGTCGTGCCGCTCGGAGATCAAACGCTTCTCTCCAAACGAACCCTCTCGCGTGATTCCTGACGCCGATGTAATCGCCCATCATTCTTGATCCATACGGCCGTATTGACTGCTTCGGACGTTGTGAGTAAGATCCCGGGTGAGAGCTGCGAAACGGTTGCAGTGTCGAGAGCGAGACCACTTCAGTCTCCTCAGTTGTTCGCGCCAATATCACTTTCGTGATCGACGTTCAAAACATTACCAAGCGGTACGGCCATCATACGGCTATTGATCGCGTCACCTTCTCGGTGGCCAAGGGAGAAGTGTTGGCCTTCCTTGGACCTAATGGCGCGGGCAAAACCACCACCATGCGGATCCTGACCTGTTTCATGCCCGCCACTGAAGGCCGTGCCCGCGTAGCGGGATTTGATTGCACGGATCAGCCATTGGACGTGAAGCGGCAGATCGGGTATCTGCCGGAAACTCCGCCGGTCTATCAAGAGCTCACCGTGACTGAGTATCTGACCTTCGTCGGTCGACTCCGGGGCATGACGGGACAGCCCCTCACGGCTGCGCTCGACCACACCATCGGGCGACTTGAGCTGGGCTCAGTGCGTCATCGACTGATCGGAAACCTCTCCCGTGGGTATCGCCAACGCGTCGGACTGGCGCAAGCGCTGCTCCATGATCCTCCGGTGCTGATCCTCGACGAACCGACGGTCGGACTCGACCCAAAGCAGATCATTGAAATCCGAGAGCTCATCAAGAGCCTAGCAGGCTCCCATTCCGTAATTCTCAGCACGCACATCCTCCCGGAGGCCACCGCAGTCTGCCAACGGGTCGTCATCATCAACAAGGGTCGTATCGTGGCGGAAGATACTCCGGAGCAATTGTCGGCTCGATTACGTCAATCGGAGAAGGTCTCCATTACGCTCAAGACCGTCCCTCCGGACTGCGAGCTGAAACTTCGGTCGATCCCAGGCATCCTCAATGTTCTGCCAGGGCAGGGAGGAGGAAACTTTCTCCTCGAATGTGAGCTCGGTCGTGATCTGCGCGATGAGATCGCGCGTCTGGTCGTGTCATCCCACTGGGGCTTGCTCGAACTCCGCACCATATCGATGACATTGGAAGACGTGTTCCTCCAGCTCACACGCCACGAGGATCACCTCGTTGAGCCGGCAGAGGCCATGGTCAGCGCCTCAGCCGAACGGACGGACACGTAGGAATCATATGTCTCCGGTGCAAGCCATCATCGCCAAAGAACTCCGCGGATACTTCGTCTCTCCCATCGTCTATGTCGTCGGCGCGGTCTTTCTGCTCATCTTCGGACTGCTCTCCTATCTCTATGTGGGATTCGCCGGGGCACAAGCGATCCAACTGATGCAAATGCAGGGCGGGGTGGCCCAAATCAACTTGAACGATCTGGTCTTTCGAAACCTTTTTGCCAGCGTACGAATCGTGCTGCTGATCATCTTGCCCATCCTGACCATGCGACTCTTCGCGGAAGAACGTAAATTGCGCACCTTTGAATTCCTGCTGACGTCACCCATTCGGATTCATGACATTATCATCGGCAAATTCGTGAGTGTCCTCCTGATCTATCTCGGTCTCTTAGGGTTGACGGTCCTGGTCCCGACCGTGCTGATGCTGTTCAGCGATTTTGACTGGAATCCAATCTGGACCGGTTACCTGGGGATGACACTGCTGGGAGCGCTGTTTCTCTCAGTGGGTGTGTTTGCCTCGGCGCTGACGGAAAATCAGATCGTCGCTGCCTTTGTGGGCTTTGGCACGCTGCTCTCCATGTGGTTGATTGCCGGACTGGGAAGCCTGCTCGGTGATACGACGGCAGGCCGAATTATTTCTTACGTGTCCTACATGGAGCACTATGACCGATTGGTTCGAGGGTTGATCGACACGAGCGATCTCGTGTACTTCGGAAGCGGACTCGTGCTCATGCTGTTTCTGACGCATCGCATCGTGGAATCGACACGCTGGAAATGAACCTCAAATCTCTTCCCCTCGGTCTTATCGGAATCGCGCTTGGAATCGGCGGTATGATCACATACAGCCTTCGTCCGGATTGGCTGTGGGCCGTCACCATTGCAGAGGGGGCGGCACTGATCTCGCTGGTGCTGTTCTTCGTCTTGCATATTGAAACCGTGAAGGCATTCTCCGGCCGACGCTCCACGAAGATGGGACTGAACAGCTTCCTGATGATCCTGCTCTTTGTGGGCATTCTGATCATCGTGAACTTTCTCGCGTCCCGTCACTCCGTACGATGGGATCTCTCGGAAAATCACAACTTCACACTCGCGCCACAAACCTATCGCGTCCTCAGAACATTGCCACGCGACGTCAAAATCACCGTGTTCACTCGGGAAAAAGATCCTGGCTACCAAGCATTTAAAGAACGACTGGAGAGTTATCGACAGGCCTCCACCAAACTCAACGTGGAGTTTATCGATCCTGAAAAACAACCCAAGATGGCCCAGAACTACGGAATCTTTCGGACCGACACCGCCATTTTTGAGAGCGATGGACAGACCATCCGCGTCACGTCCCCGTCGGAGGTCGAGTTAACCGGGGCCTTGATTCGTATCTCCAAAGATTCGAAAAAGCGTATCGTCTTTGTCGAAGGCCACAGTGAGTTAAGTGTCGAGGACAAGGAACGCAATGGCCTGTCCATCGCCAAGGAAGCCCTGATTCGGCAAGGATATGATGTCGGCACCGTCTCGCTCCTCAAGGAGCCAACCGTGCCGGACAACACGTCGGTGTTGGTACTGGCAGGTCCACGCCGTTCCGTGATGAAGGACGAACACGATCGCATTCGAGCCTACGTCGAGAACGGTGGCCACCTCTTGGTGTTAGCCGATCCCGATACCCAGACCGGCTTGGAAACATTGCTCGCTCATTGGGGTCTTGGTTTGGGACCCGGTGTATTGGTGGACCTGCAAGACCGGTTGGCTCAAGGAGACCTCACTGCCTTGCTAGTCAGAACGTTTACTGAGCATGAGATCACGCAGGACCTCACGTCAGCCGTGCTGTTGCCGCTGTCTCGGCACGTAACCTTCGACGAGCAAGTCGGGAAAGACTGGGATTTCGTGCCGCTGGCTCGCACCTCGCCGAACAGCTGGGCCGAAACCAACATGCAAGGGCGCGTCGTCAGCTTAAGCGAAAAGGAAGATGTAAAAGGACCACTCCCCATGGCTGCTGCATTGTCGCCAAAGAAGGCCCCCGAAGAAGGCAAACCTCGCCCGGCCATCGCGGTCATCGGCAACTCCACCTTCGTGTCCAATGCGTTCTTTAATTTCCCCGGTAACAGCGACTTCTTTCTCCATACGATGGGGTGGCTGGCCGAGGAACGAGACTTGATCTCCATTGCACCCAAAGAACCGGCGTTGCGGCCGTTCACACCCAACCCCACCCAGGAACGGACACTGATCTATATTCAAGTCGTCTTCCTTCCCCTTCTGACATTGCTCACCGGCATCATCGTGTGGAGAAAGCGCAGACGCCTGTAGCCTATGCCACGATACATGCCTACACTCCTGATGCTGGTGATTTTCGCTGGTCTAGGCGGCTATCTCTACCTCGTGGAACTTCCCACCAAAGAACGAGAAGAGCAACAGGAAAGTACGCAAAAACAACTCCTGTCGTTCCCTGAAACCGCAATTACCGGGCTTTCGATCACCACCGCCCAGGGACCGGTCAAGTTCAAGCTAGATACGCCGGGGAAATGGTCGATCATTGCTCCGCTTCAAACAGACGCCGACAATCGAGAAGTGCAAGCGTTGATTCGGGCGCTGGTGACAGGAACCATCACCCGAACCCTCGAAGAGCAAACCACCACCTTGGCACCATTCGGCCTCGAACAGCCGGTCACCACCCTGACCATCACGGCGGGGACGCAGCAAGAAACGATTTCCATCGGCGACAGCGGCCCCCTCTCCAATACCCTCTACATCCTTCGTGCATCAGACCGGCGCGTGTTGCTGACGACCCTCGCCCCCAAGGACTTCATCAATAAGTCCTTGATGACCTTCCGCCGGAAGGAGCTCTTGCGATTTGCGCAGAACGATGTCGAACGAGTCCGCCTGACCTATCCGACTACAGAAATCGTGATCGACAACCTCGCGAAAAACAAACCCAGGCCCCTATGGAAGATCATCTACCCTGTCGAAGCGGAAGCTGACCAGAATGAAGTCAGATCATTGATGTTTCGGTTGGAGGATCTGAAGGTATTGAGCATCATCGACCCTGGTCCTGAACGAGACACCGTCGCCGCAACCCTCATGACACAAAAAGTGAAGGTGACATTGCAGACCGCTGCAGGGGACCAATCAGTCCGACTCTATCAACCTGACCCTCAGAGTGGCGAGGCAATTGCGGAGACCTCATCAGATGGGCCGCTCTACCGCATTAACCCCGTTCTGATCAAGGACCTGACACGAGATCTCTTCAATCTTCAGGATAAGCGACTGCTTGGTCTCGATTATACAGACATCGCCATGTTGTCGGTGAAGTCTAGAGATAAGCAGTACGTGTTGATCAATCAAAGTGGCGAATGGGTACTTGAAGACCAACCTATGAGCAAGGTCAGTCAGGAAGCCGCCGATCTGTTTGTCAGCCGGGTTGCAAACCTTCCGGCCGAAGAACGTGTGATGAAACAATCCGCACCCCTTGCCCCCTATGGGCTCCTGGCACCAACTGCCGAATTTGTTGCCACCGGCAAAGACGGCCAGACGATGGGGAAACTGACGCTCGGCAGCCGAGCAGGCGATCTACTCTATGCTACCGGCCAGCGGCTCAATGGAGTGTTTCAAGTGCGTCCGGATCTTCTCACTCAGATTCCCTCAAAGACTGAGCTCCTCACCAAATCAAAAGACGATTCAGGAACTAGACGCTGACCGTCACCGTTACGAAGGCTTGATATTCCTGCGTCAGCGCATGCGCCATGCCCTCGGCGCTGAGAGCCTGCCGTTGCCCTCCTGTCCGTCGCACCTTCAATTCCAGCAAACCCTTACCTATGTAGGGCTAGACCGATTTCCAGCCTGCCCGTAGTATCCAGCACTACCATGTGCGTTTATTGAGGGATTCATCCCAGATCTCTCGACTCAATAGACACGAACCAACAAACAGGCGGCACCACATGAAACACATCTTTACATCGGTAGCGCAAGTTCATCTCCCGACCGTCCTTCTTATTGCCATCAGCATGGGAGCCTATGGCTGCGCGGACTCTGCAACGGTCAACCCAGTCGTGGAGCTCGCCAGCCTGACGGTCACCCCGGGAACACTTCAACCGACATTTCATCGTTCAGCCACCCAGTACAGCGTCGACCTGACCAGCAACATCACCTCGGTAACAATCACTGCTCAACCTGCCGTGGCCGGTGACAGCGTGAGCATTAATGGTGTGAAGACGACAAGCCGTGTCATTACTCTAGGCGCGGCAGGTTCGACCACTTCGGTGAATATCGTTGTTTCCGAATCAGACAGCAATTCGAGGGCCTACACCGTCCTCATCACCCGAGCAGGCCCAGGCGGGAATAATTCACTGGACAACTTAATCGTTGCACCAGGAATCTTGGCTCCTGCGTTCAATGCGAACGAACTCATCTATACGGTTGATGTTACCAATACCGTTCCCACTGTCGAGATAACCCCCACACTCCAAGATCCAGCTGCCACGATGAGGGTGAACGGGCAAGCTGCAACCTCTGGGCTACCCCACACAATAACCCTCAACGACCCTGGGCAAAGCACTCCCATCACCATTATTGTGACGGCCCAAAATGGAAATCCAAAACCCTACCTGGTTACAGTGAATCGTGGGAAATCCGGCAATAACCTCCTAGCCAACTTGACCATTTCACCAGGAAGTCTGGCTTTTAGCCCCGGCACAACGGCCTACACCGTGAATCTGCCAAGTACTCTACCAAGCACCATAACCAACGTGGTAGTAACACCAACAGTCCAAGATTCTACGGCAAGCATGACCATTAACGGGGCAGCCGCTACCTCAGGACAACCCCGCAACACCCCATTGCCCGCACCTGGTTCAACCAGCTTCATCGCAATAGTGGTGATCGCAGAAAACGGCACCTCAAGGCTCTACACTGTGAATGTCGTTCGTGACCCATTGAGTGGGAACAATAATCTACAAAGTTTGGCCGTGTCTCCTGGCTCCTTGATTCCTGCGTTTGACCAGAATTCCCTGCGGACAAGTTTCACGGTAAGCGTCGCAGGTAATGTTGACATTGTGACTGTAAGCGCGGTTCCTCAGGACCCAGCGGCGAGTCTGAGATTCCTTGTCAACGGAGTGGAACTTCCGTCGAGTTCCATCCCTCTACCAAATGGTCCATCGAGCACAGAAATAGAAATCGTCGTGACGGCCCAGAATGGAAGCCAAAAGCAATACCTCATCACCGTGAACCGAGCAGCCCTGATGGCGCCTCCAGCACCGACAAATGCGCCGGACATGACCACAGCTACTGACTCCGGAATCCCCGACGACAACATCACCAATATCACGACACCGAGCTTCACTGTGTCCTCGCCAGCGGCGGGAGAGACCCCGAGTATCTATGTCAATGGAATCAAAGCCCAGGATGCAACTTTTGATCTGGCGACCAACACCTTCACACTGACGACGCCGTTGAGCGAGGGACTCTATGAAATTACCAGCACGCTTGCTAATGTGGCAGGTGAGTCTTCCCAGAGTCCATCTTTGACGGTGATCATCGACGCCCTTGCCCCTGGGACACCGTAGCCCTGAAACGCTGTGGCCAACTAGGCCGCTTGCGTGACGTCAGGGGCCGAAGCTCTATGCGACTTCCACCATCGCTATAGCCCGATCACTAGCGGCACCTACCCCTAAGGTAAATATGAATTGTTCTGCTTTGGCACAGCCCCTTCCAGCACTCTATAACCACTTACCGACACCCAGGCTGGATCCGAAAGAAAAAACCTCTTATTAGGAATCCTCCCATCGTAGGCCTTACATCGCAAGCCGCCCCACTACAGGGCCATTTGGACTCTTGACCTAGCCCATCAGCTTCAGCTATACGTTCATTCCCCGGTAGACCCTTAGGTAGTATGGATAGACTGATTCTAAACCCTCACTTGTTTTGGAATCGCTCTTCCGGCTTCATCGAAATGGTCAGTTTCATTACCTTCACCATCACCATTCGAGAAAGTGATTAGGTTTGACATGAGACACACGCTGCCTCTCCCTGGAAGATGTCTGGCCGCCGTTCTTTTCACCGCTCTCGGCTTAGGAACCTACGGTTGTGGCGACTCAGCCACCGTCAACCCTGTGGTGGAACTGGCCAGCCTGTCAGTCGGACTTACGAACGGGTCTGCAACGCTCCAACCTGGTTTCAGCGGTGGAACCACCCAATACCGAGTCGATGTCACCACCGACGTTCCGACAGTGACCATCACTGCCCAGGCAGCAGTGGCCGGCGATACCGTCACGATCGATGGGCAGAGAACGACGAGCCGGTCCATTACCCTAGACCCTCCAGGGTCAACGACTGTCATTAATGTCGTTGTGTCAGAAGCAGACACGAATTCTAGAACGTACGTCATCCGCGTGGTCAGAGCCGGTCTAGCGGGAAATAATTCACTCGAAAACTTAACCGTATCGCCCGGGCCCCT
>JACCDP010141141.1_pt1 | contig 15028 bp, 15 predicted proteins | sample 7445841 | NCBI WGS metagenome assembly JACCDP01 (sample SAMN15323441, study PRJNA562643) | freshwater metagenome | isolation source: river surface water | place: USA:Blue River Watershed | collected 2017-08-17 | reverse complement strand
GTCGCCGCGCCGACCGCCACGCGCTGACGCCCCGCGGCCGCGCGCGCCACGTCGGGGTCGACCCGCACCCAGCGCCTCGTTAGGGCGCGCGCCCTGAGAGGGATGGATGGAAGGGGTGCTGCTGCTGGAAGATGGCCGGAGGTTCCGCGGACGCGGGTTCGGCGCGGTGGGCACGCGAGTCGGCGAGGTCGTCTTCAACACGGCCATGACCGGCTACCAGGAAGTGCTGACGGATCCCAGCTACTTCGAGCAGATCGTCGTGATGACGCCGGCCCACGTCGGGACCTACGGCGTGAACCCCGAGGACGTCGAGAGCGACGGCGTGCACGTGAGCGGCTTCGTCGCGCGGCACTTCACCGACGTGCCCAGCAACCACCGCAGCACGCAGGATCTCGGCAGCTACCTGCGCGACGCGGGCGTTCCGGCGCTCGACGGCATCGACACGCGCGCCCTCGTGCGACACCTCCGTACGCGCGGCGCGATGCGCGCGGCGATCAGCACCGACGGTTCCTCCGATGACGTGCTTCAGGAGCGCATCGCCGCATGGCCGGGCATGGTCGGACGCGCGCTCGCCGAGGAGCTTTCGTGCCGCGCCCGGTACACCTTCGCCGAGGGGGGGGCCGAGGGTGCGGGCGCCGGTCTGCGCATCCACGCGCTCGACGGCGGCGTGAAGCGCAACATCCTCCGCCTCGTCGCGCGCTCCGGCGCGCACGTCGAGGTGTTCCCGGCCTGGACCTCCGCGGAGGAGCTGCGCGAGGGTGCGGACGCTGTGTTCCTCTCGAACGGGCCCGGCGACCCCGCCGCGCTCACCGGGATGATCGCGACCGTGCGCTCCCTGCTCGGGACCGTGCCCATGCTCGGCGTGTGTCTCGGTCACCAGCTTCTCGGTCTGGCGCTCGGCGCCGACACCTTCAAGCTCCGCTTCGGGCACCGCGGCGGGAACCATCCCGTGCGCGACGTGGAGACTGGGCGGGTCGAGATCACCAGCCAGAACCACCGCTTCTGCGGCGATCCCGCGGGGGTCGAGCGGGCCGGCGGCCGGGTGACGCACGTGAACCTCAACGACGGGACGCTCGAGGGCTTCCGACATGACGACCTCCGCGTGATGTGCGTGCAACATCACCCTGAGGCCGCGCCGGGCCCGCACGACGCCGCCCACCTCCTCATGGACCGCTATCTGCGCTTCGTGCGCGAGAGCCGCTGATGCCACGTCGCGACGACCTCTCCACCATCCTCGTCATCGGCTCCGGGCCCATCGTCATCGGGCAGGCGTGCGAGTTCGACTACTCGGGCACCCAGGCCTGCAAGGCCCTGCGCGCGCTCGGGTACCGTGTCGTGCTCGTCAACTCCAACCCCGCGACGATCATGACGGATCCCGAGGTTGCGGATGCGACCTACATCGAGCCGCTGACGCCGGAATTCCTGCGCCAGGTCATCGTGCGCGAGCGGCCCGACGCGATCCTCCCCACGGTCGGCGGCCAGACGGGCCTCAACCTCGCGTTGGCGCTGCACGAGGACGGCACGCTGGACGCGCACGGCGTGCGGCTCATCGGCGCGAACCCGCAGGCCATCGAGGTCGCCGAGGACCGCGAGTTGTTCAAGGCCGCGATGGAGGAGATCGGCCTGCAGTGCGCGAAGGCGGGCATCGCGCGGACCGTCGCGGACGCGGAGGCCATCGTCGCGGACATCGGCCTGCCCGCGATCATCCGCCCGAGCTTCACGCTCGGCGGCGCGGGCGGCGGCGTCGCGTGGAACCTCGAGGAGCTTCGCGACATCGTCGGGCAGGGCCTGGACCTGTCGCCCACCCGCCAGGTGCTCGTCGAGGAGAGCATCCTCGGATGGAAGGAGTTCGAGCTGGAGGTCATGCGCGACCTCGCCGACAACGTCATCATCATTTGCAGCATCGAGAACGTCGATCCGATGGGCGTCCACACCGGTGACAGCGTCACCGTCGCGCCGGCGCAGACGCTCACGGACGTCGAGTACCAGCGCCTGCGCGACATGGCGATCGCCATCATCCGCCGCGTGGGCGTGGAGACGGGCGGCAGCAACGTGCAGTTCGCGGTGAGCCCGTACAACGGCGACGTGCGCGTCATCGAGATGAACCCGCGCGTGAGCCGCTCCTCCGCGCTCGCCAGCAAGGCGACGGGCTTCCCGATCGCGAAGATCGCCGCCCAGCTCGCGGTCGGGCTGACGCTCGACGAGATCCGCAATGACATCACGCGCGTGACCCCGGCGAGCTTCGAGCCGAGCATCGACTACGTGATCGTCAAGATTCCCCGCTGGAACTTCGAGAAGTTCCCGGGGACCGGTCGCGAGCTCGGGACGCAGATGAAGAGCGTCGGGGAGGTCATGGGCATCGGCCGCACCTTCGACGAGGCGCTCGGCAAGGCGGTCGCGAGCCTGGAAGGCGGTTTCCCGGACCTGTCGTCGCTTCCCGACGACGCCCTGCGGGACCGCATCCGTCTGGCGTCGCCCGATCGCCTCGCGGCCGTGCTGGAAGGCCTCCGTCGCGGCGTCCCGGTGGACGACGTGGTCGACGCGACACGCATCGATCCATGGTTCGTGCGACGCATGGCGTGTCTCATCGGCGCGGAGCGCGCGCTCGCGGGCCGCTCCCTCGGCAGCCTCCAGCCGGACGAGTTCCGCGACGCCCGGCGCGCGGGACTCACGGACGCGGCCATCGCCCGCGCCACCGGCGCGTCCGAGCGCGCCGTGACCGAACGTCGCGAGCAGCTCGGCGTCCAGCCGGTGTACAAGCGCGTGGACACCTGCGCCGCGGAGTTCGAGAGCCACACGCCATACCTCTACGGCAGCTGGGAGGAGGAGGACGAGGCCGGGGAGAGCGACGCGGATCGCGTCATCATCCTCGGCAACGGCCCGAACCGCATCGGCCAGGGCCTCGAGTTCGACTACGCCTGCTGCCATGCCGCGATGGCCGTGCGCGAGAAGGGCCTCGTCGCGGTCATGGTGAACTGCAATCCCGAGACGGTGTCGACCGACTACGACACCTCCGACAAGCTCTACTTCGAGCCGGTCACCGCGGAGCACGTGCGCGCCGTCGTGCATCGCGAGGCGCCGCGCGGCGTCGTGCTCCAGTTCGGCGGACAGACGCCGTTGAAGCTCAGCCACCGCGTCGGCACCGTCCTGGGGACGCAGCCGGACTCCATCGACATCTGCGAGGACCGAAAGCGCTTCGCGGGGCTGCTCACCCGTCTCGGCATCCGTCAGCCCGAGGGGGAGATGGTGCGCGATCGCGAGGAGAGCTTCGCGGCCGCCGCGCGCCTCGGCTTCCCGTTGCTCGTGCGTCCGAGCTACGTCCTGGGCGGTCGTGCGATGAAGATCTGCTACGACCGTCAGGACTTCGCCGCGGCGGTCGACGAGGCCATCCGCGTCAGCGAGGAGCACCCCTTGCTGATCGACCGGTTCCTGGAGGGGGCCGTCGAGTACGACGTGGACGCGCTCTCCGACGGAACGGACGTGCACGTCGTCGGCATCATGGAGCACATCGAGGAGGCGGGCGTCCATTCGGGCGATTCCACCACGATCTTCCCGGCCGTGTCGCTGCGCGACGAGAACCGTCGCGAGATGGAGGAGATCGTCGCGCGGATCGCCCGCGCGGTCGGCGTCGTCGGCCTCGTGAACGTGCAGTTCGCCGTGCAGCGCGACGTCGTCTACGTCATCGAGGTCAACCCGCGCGCGAGCCGCACGGTGCCGTACCTCGCGAAGGCCACCGGGCACCCGATCGCCCGCTACGCGACGCGTCTCGTCCTCGGGGAGCGCCTGGCCGACCTCGGGGACTTGACGCCCTGGGGACGCGGCTTCTCCTACGTGAAGGCACCGGTGTTCCCGTGGCGCAAGTTCGTCGGCGCGGACACGATCCTCGGGCCCGAGATGCGCTCCACCGGCGAGGTGATGGGCATCGGGCGCACCTTCGGCGAGGCGCACGCGAAGGCGCTCATCGCCAGCGGCATGCCGCTTCCGCAGGAGGGCGGCGTCTTCCTGAGCTTCCGCGACGCGGACAAGCACGAGGCGGTGCCCATCGGGCGCGCCCTCGCCGAGATGGGCTACACGCTCTACGCGACGCACGGCACGGCGCGGGTGCTGGAAGAGGCAGGGATCACGGCGATCCGCACCTGGAAGGTGCGTGAGGGCCGCCCGGACGTCGTCGACCTCGTGAAGAACGGCACCGTGAAGCTGCTCGTGAACACGCCGCTCGGCAAGCGCGCGCAGTACGACGAGGCCGCGATGCGGCACGCGGGGCTCCGCTACGGCGTTCCGTGCATCACGAATCTGCAGGCGGCGCGGGCGCTGCCGGATGCGCTGCGGAGCCTTCGGGCCGGGGAGCTGCGCGTGGTGAAGCTCCAAGAGCTCGCACGCTGAGCGGGACGGGTCGGCGCGTTGGAGTCAGCCGGCGCGCACGACCACCGTACGCACCCTCGGCGCGCTCGGCGGCAGGACGACGTCGACGCGGACGGTGTCCCGGTCGAGGGTGGCGACGACACGCGCGGAGGCGAGGCCGCGGCGCAGGAGCCACGCGCGCACGTCCCGCTCCACGCGTCGCGCGAGGGTGGGATCGAGCGTCTCGCCGTGCACGATCGCCTCGCACAGCTCCTCGAGGGCGTCGGCGAGGGGAAGCTCCGGTGCCGCCGCGGGTCGCGGGGCGACGGCCACCGGGCCACGCCGCGCACCGGGGGCTACCCCGCCCGGCCATCCCGTCCTTCCGTTCGACGAACCCGCCATTGTTCCCCGCGACACCGGCATCGTAGCGCGCCGCGGGGACGTGGTGGGGCGCGCCACGACGGATTACCCGCCCGACCGTGGACGACGACCGCGCCATCGATGCCCGCTACCAGGATCCGCTGACGCTCGTGTGGATGAGCACGGCGCGGCGCCTCGGCCTCCACGTGCGTCGCAACCGGAGCATCTACTCGGCGACGGACGGGACCGGCCTCCTCGAGCTCGGCCCGCTCGACACCCTGGACCCGGACGACACGACCGGGCAGATGATCTTCCATGAGCTCTGCCACTGGGTGACCAACGGCCTGGAGACGTACCACGCACGGGACTGGGGATTTCCGTTGGACGTCGAGCTCGACCCACGCGAACTTTCCTGCATCCGCCTGCAGGCGGGCCTCGCGACGCGGTACGGCCTGCGCGGGTTCCTGGCGCCGACGAGCAGCTTCCGGGCGTACTACGACGCGCTTCCGGAGGACGTCCTGGCACCGCTCGACGAGTCTCCGCGGGAGGCGGAGGTCGTGGCGCTCGCCCGCGAGGCGTTGGCACGCGCGGAGGGGGCGCCGTGGGGGGAGCCGCTGCATGCGGCCCTGTCGGCTACGCAGCGCCTCCGCGACACGCTGACGCCGTTCCTCGCCGATTACCAGACGGACATCCCCGACGACGCGCTCCCGAGCCTCTGGGGTCGCTGAGACGGTGCCCGTCTACCGCCTCCCGCGCGCGTACGTGTTTCCACCGCCGGACCACGCCGAACCCGGCGGGCTCCTGGCGGTGGGCGGCGACGTCGCGCCGGGGCGGCTCCTCGAGGCGTACCGGCACGGGATCTTCCCGTGGTACAGCGAGGGGGAGCCGATCTGGTGGCACTCGCCGGATCCGCGGTGCGTGATCGAGCCGGCGGCGGTCCACGTGCCGAGGACGCTCCGGCCGGTGCTGAACCAGCGGCGCTACGAGGTGCGCTTCGACACGGCGTTCGATGCCGTCACCGCGGCGTGCGCGCGGGTGCCGCGGCCCGGCCAGCGCGGCACGTGGATCACGCGAAGCATGCGTCGCACGTACCGCAACCTCTTCGAGGCGGGGCTCGCCCATTCGATCGAGGCCTGGCGCGACGGGGAGCTCGTCGGCGGGCAGTTCGGCGTCTCCATCGGCGGCATGTGGTTCGGCGAGAGCATGTTCCACCTGGCGCCGGACGCCAGCAAGGTCACGTTCGTCGTCCTCGCGCGCTGGTTGGTCGCCCACGGCGTCGAGCTGGTGGACTGCCAGGTGAAGACGCCGCACATGGAGCGCTTCGGTGCCGTCGAGTGGCCGCGCGCACGATACCTCGAGCGCCTCGCGGAGCTCGTGGAGCGCCCGACCTGCCTGGGGCCGTGGGTGCTCGCCCCGGACGACCCGGCGAGGGGAGTCGGTTAGGGTCGCCCGCATGGCGCTCTACCCTGACCTCGAACCGAACCGTACCGGCATGCTTCCGGTGTCCGACCTCCACACGATCTACTGGGAGGAATCGGGCAATCCCGAGGGGGTGCCCGTCGTGTTCGTGCACGGAGGCCCGGGCGCGGGCACGGATCCCGTGCACCGCTGCTTCTTCGACCCGAAGCGCTACCGGATCGTGTTGTTCGACCAACGCGGTGCGGGGCGCAGCACGCCCCACGCGGAGCTGCGCGAGAACACCACGTGGGATCTCGTCGCCGACATGGAGCGCCTGCGGGAGATGCTCGGAATCTCGCGCTGGGTCGTGTTCGGCGGCAGCTGGGGCAGCACCCTCGCGCTCGCCTACGCCGAGACGCACCCGGAGCGCACGCTGGGACTGATCCTGCGCGGCATCTTCCTCCTTCGCGACAAGGAAATCCGCTGGTTCTACCAGGGCGGCTGCGACGCCCTCTTCCCGGATGCCTGGGAGGACTACCTCGCGCCGATTCCGCCCGAGGAGCGCGGGGACATGGTGCGCGCCTACCATGCGCGCCTGACCTCGCCGGACGCGGAGGTTCGCCTGGCGGCTGCCCGTGCCTGGAGCATCTGGGAGGCGCGGACGAGCAAGCTCCTCGTCAGCGAGGACATGATCTCCAAGTACGGGGCCGACGAGTTCGCGCTTGCATTCGCGAGGATCGAGTGCCACTACTTCTTGCACCGTGGATTCTTCCGTCGCGATGACCAGCTCCTGGCCGACGTCGGTCGAATCCGTCACGTGCCCGCCGTCATCGTGCAGGGCCGCTACGACGTCGTGTGCCCCATGATGAGCGCCTGGGACCTGCATCGGGCCTGGCCCGAGGCGGACGTCCGCATCGTCCCGGACGCGGGGCACTCCGCCTTCGAGGACGGCATCGCGCGGGAGCTCGTGAAGGCGGCGGACGCCTTCGCCGATCGATTCGGCGCGTGATTCCGCTCCGCGACAGCGTTCGCGCACGGCGGTTCCCGCTGGTCACGCTGTCGCTCGTGGTGCTCAACGTGGTCGCGTTCCTGATCGAGGTGCGCACCCTGTCGCCGGGCGGGTCCGGACTCGACGCGTGGGCGGTCGTGCCGGCGCGCCTGGCGGCGGCGTGGGCGACGCACGCCGCGCTTGGCCGTGAGGCCCTGACGGTGCTCTCCTCGATGTTCATGCACGGCGATCTGGGCCACTTGCTCGGAAACATGTGGTTTCTGTGGGTGTTCGGCGACAACGTCGAGGACCGCCTCGGCCGCCCGGGTTTCGTCGCGTTCTACGTCGCGTGCGGCGTGGCCGCGACGGTCGGCCAGGTCGCCAGCGACGTGGCGAGCACCCTCCCGATGATCGGCGCGTCCGGTGCGGTCGCGGGCGTGCTCGGCGCCTACCTGCGCATGTACCCCCGCGCGAAGGTGCTCACGCTGGTGCCGATCTTCGTGTTCCTGCAACTCACCGAGCTGCCCGCGGTGCTGTTCCTCGGGGCCTGGTTCGCGCTGCAACTGCTGCTGTCGTTCTTCGGAGAGGGGAACGTCGCGTGGTGGGCGCACGTCGCGGGGTTCGTGGCGGGCGTCGTGCTCGCGTTGCCGTTTCCGGGCGGCAAGCGTCCGGCGCCGAACCGGCGTGATCCACGGCGCGCGGGACGCGGCGGGTCGCGTTAGCCGCAGCGCATGGCTGGGTTCACGCCGATCGTGGGGAACGAGTCGACGCGTGCCCGCCTGTGGCGCGCGGCGGCCGACGGACGCCTCCATCACTGCTACCTCTTCGAGGGGCCCGAAGGCGTCGGCAAGGCTGTGACGGCGCTTCGGTTCGCCTGCGCGCTCAATTGCGAGACGGTGCCGGTCGACGGGAGTCTCCGCGAGCCCTGCGGCACCTGCGCGACGTGTCGGCAGTTCGCCGCCGGCACGCATCCGGACCTCGTGCGTGTCGTGCCGGATCCGGGCCGCGCCACGCGAGTCATCACGGCCGAACAGGCGCGCGGCATCATCGCGGGGCTGTCGCTCCAACGACACAGCGCGCGTCGGCGCGTGGTCATCGTCGATCCCGCGGACGCCTTCACGGAGGAAGCGGCGAACGCGCTCCTGAAAACCCTCGAGGAGCCGCCGGAGGGCACCCAGTTCATCCTCGTGACCGCGCGACCCGCGGCGCTCCTCACGACCGTGCGCAGCCGCAGCCAGCGTGTCCGCTTCGGGCCGGTCCCGCGCGCGGAGCTGGCGACGTGGCTCGTCGCGCGGGGGCTCGGCGCCGAGCTGGCGGATGCGTCCCTGGGGAGTCCGGGCGCCGCGCTCCGGCTCGCGGAGGGCGAGGCCGCCGAACGCGCCGCACGGCTCGACTCCCTGCTCGCGAGCGTCGGGAAGCCCCTGCACACCGTGTTTTCGTTCACCGAGGCGGCCGGCAAGAAAGGTGACGACGCAGACGCCGGCGCCGCGCAGGTCATCGACGCGCTCGAGGTCGTGCTTCGCGACGTGGCCTGCGTGGCTGCGGGCCGTTCCGAGCGCGTGCGGGCGGACCACCCTGCGCTCGGCCTCTGGGCGCAGGCGCTGTGGCCCGGCGGGGTCGCCCGTCTTTCGGCTGCGGTCGCCGAGGCGCGGGAGCGGCTTCGCCTCAACGTGAACGGGCGCACCGTCCTCGATGCGCTGCTCGCCTCGGTCAACCTCGAGCTCTCGCAGGTCCGGCGCTGAGCGTGCCGGCCACGGAGGATGGCGTGTACGTCGATTCCCATTGTCACCTCGACCCGTCCACCTGGGGTGACGACGCAGGCGTGGACGCCGTGATCGCGCGTGCCCGCGAGGCCGGCGTCACGCGGATGGTGACCATCGGCTCCGGCTACGGGTTCGACAGCGCCGCGCGTGCGGTGGCGGTCGCCGCGCGTCATCCGGGGTGCGTGCGCGCCGCGGTCGGCCTGCATCCGCACGATGCCCGCGAGGCGACGCCGTCGCGCATGGAGGCGCTGTTCGCCCTCGCGGACGCCCCGGGGGTCGTGGCGCTCGGTGAGATGGGCCTCGACTACCACTACGACGCATCGCCACGCGACGTGCAGCGCGACGTGTTCCGCGCACAGCTCCGCGAGGCGGCGCGACGCCGCATGCCGGTCGTCATCCACGATCGTGAGAGCGATGGCGAGACGCTCGCGATCCTCGACGAAGAAGGCGCGTGGGCGACGGGCGTGCTCTACCATTGCTACACGGGCGACGTCGCGATGATGGAGACGATCGTCGCGCGCGGCGGCAGCATCTCCATTCCGGGCATCGTCACGTTCAAGAACGGCGACGTGATGCGCGCCGTGGCCGCCGTCGTCCCGCTCGACCGGCTGCTGATCGAGACGGACAGCCCGTTTCTCACGCCGGTGCCGCACCGAGGGCGTCGCAACGAGCCGGCGTACGTGACCCTCGTCGCGGCGGCCGTCGCGCAGGCGCGTGGCATGCGCACGGACGCGCTCGCAGCCGCCACGACCGACAACGCCCTGCGCTTCTTCCGCTGGGCGTAGGGACGATCAGGCGCGGCGGGTCGCCGCGTGGATGAGGGACAGCGCCGCCTCTCGGCCGGTGTCATCGTGGCTGGAGAAGCCGAGCACGGTCTCCGTCGGGATGCCGTGGCCCGTGGCGAGCGCACGCACCGCGGCGACCTGCTTCGTGCGCGCGATCGCGTCGACCTTCGTCGCGAGCACGAGGGTCGGCACGCGCGCCTCCCGCAGGCCTGCGAGCAGGCGTCGGTCCGCGTCCTGCGGGGGAAGCCGCGCGTCGATCAGCGCGACCACGAGACGCAGGGTGGGACGCGATCCCAGGTAGCCCTCGATGAGGTCCTTCCAGCCGTCGCGCAGCCCGTGGGAGACCCGCGCGTACCCGTAGCCGGGAAGGTCCACGGCGATCCAGCGGTCCTGCACCGAGAAGAAGTTCAGCGCCTGCGTGCGTCCCGGGGTCTTGGCTACCCTCGCGAGCCCGGATACCCCCACGAGAGAATTGATCGCCGAAGATTTCCCCACGTTCGAGCGTCCTGCGAAGGCGACCTCGGGGAGACCGGGGGCCGGGAGGGTGTCGGTGAACGATCCGAGGAAGCGTGTCGGGGCAGGCATGGCGGGCGCGTATCGCGTCCTCGTCGCGCAGGTGGGTCCCATCGTCGCGGCGGTGGCCTTGTGCGGCGCGTTCCTGCGCGCGACGCCAGCGCACGCGGGGCTCATCGACGCCCTCGACGAGGATGCGCGCGCGTTGCAACTCTGCGTCGATCGCGGTGCGCCCGCGGAGGCGTCGGGGGACTACGTCCGCGCGCTCGAGGTGTGGCGGGGATGCGCGGAGGAGGCGCGCTCGCAGGGCTGGACGGCCTCGCAGCGTCGTCTCGAGGCGCAGGCGGAGCTGGCGCGGGCGCTCGTGTCCGCCAGCCCGTACAAGGCGGATGACCCCGGTCGCTTCCAGCTCGCGGTGCTCGAGCGGGCGGCGCGCCAGGAGACGCGCACCTGGCTCACGCCCACCGTCCACGACACGTTCCGCGCGTGGGTCGCGACCGAGGCCGGCAAGCAGCGCATGTCCAGCGTGCGGACGATCACCGTGCACTGGGAGGGCGGCATGCGTGTCGATCGCCGCAAGCGCGATCCTGCGAGGACCGAGCAGGTCCGCGCGTCCGAGCTTCTGCGCCGGTATGTCGAGGACCTCGGGCTGCGCTGGGCGGAACCGGGGAGCCCGGAGGTCGACGTCATCCTGCACGCGCGGGTCTCACGCAAGGATCTCGCCCCGCGGATCAGCAGCCGCATGGGTGACATCCCGCGCGCGGAGGCCACCGTCATGGTGAGCGCGGTGCGCATGCCGAAGTTGGACCTCACGGACGACGGATTCGAAGCACGCTTCGCGGCCGAGGACGCGGATGCCGCGAACGCCCGGGAAGAGGCGATGCGCGCCGCGTGCGCCGACGTCGCGTCCCGCACGCTGAAGGTCGTGCTGCGCGCCGGCATCGAACACTAGGGAGGGCAGCGATGCGCGTCGACGGGGTTCCCACCCGCACGGTGTGGTGGGAGGGCGGACGTGTCCGCATGATCGAGCAGCGCCTGCTGCCGCACCGATTCACCGTGGTGGACATGCCGGACCATCACGCGACGGCGGCCGCCATCCGCGACATGGTCGTGCGCGGGGCAGGGGCCATCGGCGCCACGGGTGCGCTCGGCGTGGCGCAGGCCGCGCAGGCTGCGCCGGACGCGGGGTTCCACGCGTTCGTCGCCGAAGCCGCGACGCTCCTGCGGGCGACCCGTCCGACGGCGCAGAACCTGTTCGCAGGCATCGACGCGGTGCTCGCGGCGATCGAGGCCGATGGGGACGATGTGTCCCGCGCGCGGCGCGACGCGCTCGCTGCCGCCATGGCATTCTGCGATGACGACGCGGAGAGCTGTCGCCGCATCGGGGAGCTGGGGGCCGAGCGGCTCGCCGGCATCGGCGCCGGCCTTCGGGTGAGCACCCATTGCAACGCCGGCTGGCTGGCGTTCGTCGACTGGGGAAGCGCGCTCGCGCCGGTGTACGCCCTCCATCGCGCGGGGGCCGACCCGTTCGTCTTCGTCGACGAGACGCGCCCGCGCCAGCAGGGAAGCCAGCTGACCGCTTGGGAGCTGGCCCAGGAGGGCGTGCCGCACGCCGTCATCGCGGACAACGCGACAGGACACTACCTGCAGCGCGGCGCCATCGATGTCGTCATCGTCGGCAGCGACCGCATCGCCGCGAACGGCGACGTGGCGAACAAGATCGGAACCTACACCTCGGCGCTGGCGGCGCGGGCCGCAGGGGTGCCGTTCTACGTCGCGGCGCCGACGACCACGATCGCCGCACACACCGCCACCGGCGGGGACATCCCCATCGAGGAGCGCGACGGGGACGAGGTCCTCCACGCGTGGGGCTGGTCGGACGACGGACGGTTCCTGCGCGTGCGCACGGCGCCCGTCGGCGCCATCGCCCGCAACCCGGCGTTCGACGTGACGCCGGCGTCGCTCATCACCGGCATCATCACCGAGCGCGGCATCGTGCCGCCCACGCGCGAAGGCATCGCGCGCGTGGTGCGAACCGCCCCGAAGGTACCATGAGCATCTACAAGAGGGCCGATTCCTGGACGCGCCGCGCCAAGGAGCAGGGCTACGCGGCCCGAAGCGTGTTCAAGCTCGACGAGATCGAGGCACGCGCCCGAATCCTGCCGCGTCGCGGGGGGAGGGTGCTCGACCTGGGATGCTACCCGGGCTCGTGGAGCCGCTGGCTGCTGGAGCGCGGCATGGACGTGGTCGGCGTGGATCTGCGCGCCCCCGAGCTGTCCGGCGGGCGCTGGATCGTGGCGAGCGCCCTGGAGGTGCCCGTGGAGGATCTGCGCGCGGCGCTCGGCGGCGCGGCGGACCTTGTCGTGAGCGACATGGCGCCGAACACCTCCGGCAACCGCTTCGTCGATCATGCACGGCAGATCGCCCTCGCGGACCGCGCGCTGGAGGTCGCCAGCGCGCTCCTCGACCCCTCCGGGCCCGGCGCGTTCGTGGTCAAGGTGTTCGACGGACAGGACGCGCCTGCCTACGTCGACCGCGTCCGCGCCGTCTTCCGCGACGTGAAGCGCATCAAGCCGGACGCGACGCGCGACCGCAGCGTCGAGTTCTTCCTGGTGGGCAAGGGGCGCGTGGCGCGCGGGGATGTCGGAGGCCCGTCGGCAGGCTAGGGGGTTGGCTCGCTGTGGAGCTTGTCATGACGCGCATCCTCGCCCTTCCGTTCGTGCTCGCGCTGGCGGCGTGCGCCCCCGAATCCATGGCGGGTGCCTGGACGATGCGCCCCTTCGAGGAGGAGCCGTCCGGGAACCTCAGCTGCACGAACACCGGCGACCTCGACGTCGCCGACGACTACGGCATCGTCTGGTCGCTCGCGCGCAGCTGCGTGTTCCAGGGCCGCGAACAGGACCCCGAGACCTTCGAGGGCGAAGGTTTCCTCGGGGAGCTCGGCAACGACCGCTACCTGCTGAACATGGAGGGAGAAGAGTTCTTCCGCATGGTCGGCTGCGAGTGGGACGGCACCGTCCTCACCTGCAACATCCAGGGCGTGCCGGCGGTCTACGCGCGCGACTGAACCGCCGCGCGCCGTCCGGGGGGCGTTGCGGGGGGATGTCCCCCCGCCCCATGACCCGCGTCGATCAGCGCTGGTAGCTCTCCGCCCAGCGCGCCAGCGTGCGGACCATCGTTCCGGTGCCGCCGGCGGCGTAGTGGAGGAGCGCGCTGTCGAGGAACGCGGGACCTGCGATGTCGAGGTGCGCCCAGTTCTCCACGGTCACGAACTCCGAGAGGAACAGGGCCGCCGTGATGCTGCCGCCCGCGCGGCTGCCGACGTTCTTCATGTCGCCCCATTCGGCCTTGAGCTTGTCCTTGTAGAGGTCGACGAGCGGCATGCGCCAGGCGGCCTCGCCGGCGTCCTGGGCATGGCCGAGGAGCGTGGCGGCGAGCGCATCGGAGCGGGTGTAGAGCGCGGAGTACCAGTCGCCGAGCGCGATGACGGCCGCGCCGGTGAGCGTCGCGAGATCGACGATGGCGTCGGGCTTGAGCTCGCTCGCGTAGTGGAGGCAGTCCGCGAGCACGAGGCGGCCCTCGGCGTCGGTGTTGTGAATCTCGATCCGCTTGCCGTTGTACATCTTGAGGATGTCGCCGAGCTTGTAGCTGTCGCCGTTCACCATGTTCTCGACGGCGCCGAAGATCACGTCGACGCGCACGTCCGGCTGGAGCATCGCGATGGTCTTCATCGCGCCGATGACGGCCGCGGCGCCGGCCATGTCGCAGCGCATGGTCTGCATGGCGTCGGACGGCTTGAGTGACAGGCCGCCCGAGTCGAAGGTGACGCCCTTGCCGACGAAGGCGAGGTGGCCCTTCGGCGTGCCCGCCGGCGTGTAGGTCATGTGGACGAAGCGCGGGGTGCGCGCCGAGCCCTGGCCGACCCCCACGATTCCGCCCATGCCCTTGGCCTTGATCGCGTCGAAGTCCAGCACGGTCACGGTGACGCGGTCGCTGGCGAGGCCCTGCGCGACCCGGGCGAGGGACTCGGGGTAGATCTCCGCCGCGGGCTCGTTGACGAGGTCGCGTGCGAGCGTCTGGCCGGCGATCATCGCCTCGGCGCGCGCGATGGCGGCAGCGTCGTCGGTCACGCCCACGAGCGTGAGGGTCTCGGCGGCGGCCTTGCGGGCGCTCTCGGCCTTGTACTTGTCGAAGCGGTAGTTGCCCTCGGCGAACGCCTCCGCGCTGGCGACGATGGAGGCGGCATCGACCGTGGCGGTCGGGAAGGCGAGCGCGACGGCCTTGTGGCCCTTCGTGCGCGCCTGGAAGCCCGCGGTGCCCGCGGCGTTGCGCAGGTCGGCGGGCGTGCCCTTGCCGAGCCCGACCAGCAGCAGGCGCGTCGCGTGGATGCGGCCGAAGGTGGGGACGGCGAGCGTGCTGCCGGCCTTGCCGGAGAAGTCCTCGGCTGCGGCCACGCCGCGCACGTCGTCGGCGAAGGCGCCGAGGCCGGCGATGGCGTCGTCGAGGCGGCCCTGGGGCACGCCCAGCACGAGGAGGTCGGCGGCCACGGCCGCGAGGGAATCGTGGGAGAACGCGAAACGCATGGTCGGCTAGTTCCTCATCAACAGGAGAATGGCCAGGAGGGTGACGATGAAGGCCCCGATTCCGCCCATGACCGCCAGGTAGGGGTCCGTGCGCAGCTGCTCCAGCGTGCGCGCCCAGGTGGACGTGGGCTGCGAGTCGTCGTCGTCGAGCTGCACGAGCGGCGCCTCGTCGGCCTCGAGGTCCCGCTCGGCCGCCCGGAGGGGGGCGCCGGACCAGGCGCGGGACTTCGGGCGCGGCGGTTCTTCGAGGTCGAGCTCCGGGCGACGCGGCACACCGGGGCGCGACGCGGCTTCGAC